>Ga0137396_10001064_pt1 | contig 14010 bp, 14 predicted proteins | sample czc16metaG_FD_108284 | JGI IMG/M metagenome (GOLD analysis project Ga0137396, IMG submission 108284) | Vadose zone soil microbial communities from Angelo Coast Range Reserve, California, USA - czcobulk3.16 metaG | ecosystem: Environmental > Terrestrial > Soil > Vadose zone | place: USA...
GGGCGCGGCCGTCGCCTCGGGAGCTCTGCGTGCACCCGCGCTGCGTCTGGTGGCCGTGGTCGGCATGCTCATTGGAGATTCCCTGCTCTTTGTTCTGGGCCGCTACATGGGATGGAGTCTGCTCGGCTGGCTCTGCAAATTATCCGCCAATCCGGAAACCTGCATCATGCGCTCAGCCGAATCTTTTTATAAACGTGGCAAGCTTACGCTGGTGATCGCCAAGTTCATTCCCGGCGTAAATACCATGGCGCCTCCGTTGGCGGGAAGCATGCTAATGCGTCCCATGCTTTTCTTCCAGCTCGATCTGGCGGGCGCTGTGCTTTATGCGGTGGCCTATGCAAGCTTGGGATTTCTGTTTCGCGATTTTCTGGTAGCGATAACGCGTGGCTTCCAGACGGCTGGTCGTGCAGTGGAGATGGTGCTTCTGATCGGCCTCCTCGGCTATATCATTTACCGCATCGGACTCTACCGCAAACATTCTATCTATCGCATTGTGCCCCGAGTGCAAGTTGAAGAACTGGCTCGCAAGCTGGCGTCAGAGAACGACCAGGCCCACCCCATATTGGTAGATGTCCGCAGCCATGGCTACTACGACCCCAACGCCGCGCGCATTAAAGGCTCAATCCGCGTGGAGCCCAATAATCTGGCGGAAGAAATCAAGAACCTTCCCAAAGATCAAGATATTTACGTCTACTGTACTTGAATGCGCGAAGCAACTAGCGCCCGGGTGGCGCACCTGCTGCGGGAAAAAGGATTTAACGCCTTTGTCCTTGTGGGAGGGTTCGCAGCTTGGAGAAAAGCTGGCCAGGCTACCGAACCAGTGCCTCGCGATGATCTGGTGAAACTGCCCACGTTCACGTAAATCAGGTCTCTGGTCTCAGGGCTCTAGTCTCTGGTCTCAGGGCTCCGGTCTCCGCCGCCTTATACTGTCTTCAGATGGCTTCCCACAAAGAAGTTGAGGTCAAGTTTCGTGTAGATGATGTCCGCGCGCTCACTCGGAAACTGCGGGCGGCTGGGTTTCGACAAATTACACCACGCACTCACGAGATGAACACTCTTTATGATTTACCTGGTCAACCGCTGCGGCACCGTGGAGAACTGTTGCGCTTGCGTCGGTACGGCAAGGAATGGCTGTTGACTCACAAAGCTAAGGGCAAGGCCGGGCGTCATAAGATGCGTGAGGAGACCGAAACCAAGGTTAACGATGGCAAGAAAATGGACGCCATTCTGCGCGCTCTGGGTTTCGAACCTAGCTTTCGCTATGAGAAATTTCGCGCGGAGTGGAGTGATGGAAAGGGCCACGTCGTCGTCGACGAGACTCCCATTGGGAACTTCGGCGAGATTGAAGGACCACCGCGCTGGATCGATGCAACCGCTCGTCGCCTTGGAATTCAGCGGAGTAACTACATCCCTCAAAACTATGCAGCATTGTTTCAGGAGTGGAAGCAACGGACCGGAAGCCAGGCAAGAGAAATGACTTTCAAGGCGGTTAGGCAAAAGAGATCTAGAATGTTGCTCAATGGACCGTGACACCCTTAACCAAGCTTAAGAAAAAGGGCAAGTTGCCGAAGCTGTGGCCGACGATGCCCGGCCAAGTGCTTCTTGTGCGTTGTGCAATAAAAGAAAGCGCAAGGCCTGTAATTGCCATCCGGACCGTGTCCCAGAGAGTGGGCTGCATGAATAGGTGGAACGCCGACCAAGCGATGCCGTGGACAAGCCACGCAGTCCTGCCAAAAGCTAGTTCCTGTCGTGGCAGCACATAACCGCGCCACCACAGTTCCTCCCCACCGATGTTGCACACCAGCATCACAACAGCATAGTAAAAAGGAATCCACCAGGCCCCTTGCAGAGTTAGCCCCATGAAATCGGTTGGACCGAAATGGCTAAAGAACTCACTGTAGAACCCAGTAGAATCGAAAAATTTTACGGACTGCAAAGTGGGTTGAAGGATCGCAGCGTTACGCTTGACAAGCGTGCCTAACAAAATCGCGGCGAATAGCCACTTTTGGCTCGTCTTCTCTTTCCATAGTGCAAGCCACGACGCTGCCACGGCAAGAAGATCCGCCCAATTACCCCCGTACATAAATCCGGAGAGCGCTACTGCCCAGAGCCAAACTATGCCACTTGGAAGTGTGAGCCGCAACCGTTGCCGGAGGCTCTTCAAGGAAACAGAACCCAGATCAAGAGTCGCGCCTGCGAGCGCGGCAACCAACATGAGCGCAAGCGGCAATACCAGCAACACCTGGAAAATACGCCACCAAGAGGTTCCCTGTTGCCAGAGATCCGGCCCCAGCCAATGAAAGAGGAAACCGAAAACTAAGGCTGGAACACCGAATAGAAGAATTGTCGCGACCCAACCTGCTGGCTTCATCGCCGGTAAGTGTACGCGATGAGTGTAGCTGACCTGAAGAGCAAGCCACCAAAAGATCTTTGAAAAAACTATGTTGTTCAGCGGTTGGCGGACGCCGTTTTGGCGCAAAACTTGTCGAATGCGACCGTGAGTTCGGCTGCGATTTCTTCCGCGTCACGATATTCGATGTCACTACGCTGCATCATGTAGATCAGCTGGCCGTCTCGAAACAACCCTATGGAAGGCGATGAGGGTGGGTATCCGGTGAAATAACTGCGAGCGCGATCAGTGGCTTGGGGATCTTGTCCGGCAAAAACGGTGAATAAATTCTCCGGACGGTTGGGATGCTGAAGCGCCCGGCGGACACCGGGTCTCATCCGTCCCGCGGCACATCCGCAGATAGAATTGACAACCACCATCGTCGTACCGGCTTGATTGGCCAGCGCCCGATCGACTTCCTCCGGAGTGCGTAGTTCTTGAATGCCCACTCGAGTCAACTCTTCGCGCATAGGAATCAGCATGATTTCCGGATACATTTCAGCTCCTTGATAATCTCGACACAATCATTGTAATACGCCGAGCACCTCACCCCGCGCGAAGTGCAGCTTTTTAGCTCGTATATATTGATGGCAGCCCAATGCTCATCCAGGAAAACGTGCCCCTGGCGCCACTGACTACCCTCAAGGTCGGCGGACCGGCTCGATATTTTGTTCAAGCGTATACCATCGCGGAGGTCAGCGAGGCGGTCTCTCTGGCACGCTCAAGAAATCTCGCGCTGCTTGTTCTGGGCGGCGGCAGCAACCTAGTGATCTCTGACGCCGGCTGGCCCGGACTCGTCCTAAAGATTACAATTCCCGGAATCGAAGAGCGCAGCCAAGGCGATAAATCGCTGTTCGAAGTCGGAGCGGGCGAGGAGTGGGACAAGTTCGTCGCCCACGCTGTGTCCCGCAATTGTTCCGGGATTGAATGCCTAAGCGGCATCCCGGGAAGCGTGGGCGGAACTCCCGTGCAGAACGTTGGCGCTTACGGACAGGAGGTAGCGGAGACCATCGAATCCGTTCTGGCGCTGGATCTTAAAGACGGTCAGGTGCACGAACTGTGCAAAGAAGCGTGCAGCTTTAGATACCGCACCAGCATTTTCAATACCTCTGAGCGTGGACGATACATCATTCTGCGCGTGACCTACGCGTTGACTCCTGGCGGCGAGCCGGCGATCCTCTACGCCGATCTTAAAAAATACTTTGGTGGCTGGAACACGCAACCCAGCTTGGCCACTACGCGTGAAGTTGTCCGGCAGATTCGGGCCAGCAAGGCCATGCTGATCACACCCGGCGACGAGGATTGCCGCAGCGCTGGATCTTTCTTCAAGAATCCAGTCTTATCCGATGAGCAATACAAAGAGCTCAGCAACCGCGCGGCGGCAAAAGGTTTGCAGATTCCAAGCTATCCGGCGCTCCAGGCTCAAAGAAAAATTTCGGCAGCGTGGCTAGTGGAGCACTCCGGGTTTAGGAAAGGCTATGGAAATGAACGTGCGGGCATCTCCCGCAAGCACGCGCTAGCCATCGTGAACCGAGACAACGCGACTGCGGCCGACATCGTCGCATTGAAAGAAGAGATCCAGCGGCGGGTAGAAGAAGTCTGGAGACTGCGACTGGAAACGGAGCCTGTATTCGTAGGGTTCTAGCAAACACCAACTAACTGCTTCAAAATATACGTGGCACTCTGCACTACTTCCCCGGCAGCTTGCGAAAGGGATGCTCAAAACTCAGATAGAGAAAGACGCCTTTCTCCCCGCTGCTCGGGCCAACGCCGATTGGTACGCCGATACCAGGCACAATCTGTAGCCCGTTTTTGAAGTTGTACGCCCAGCGAATCCCAGGGCTGAGAAATAGAGATCGTGACCACTCAGTTTTGGCAGGAGCCACCACGAACTGCGAATTCGCAAATACAGTTTCCAGCATGACATTAAACCGCGGATTGGTTAGCCAGATGAAGCTTTGTCCCAGGTTGTAGCCGGTTGTTGAAGCACGATCCCTTGAGGCGTCTTGAGCGTGGGGTACGACAGTAACCCCCGCATTCCAGTGGCTCACCAGGTTTTTGCTCAAGACGAGGCTTACTGGAAGGCTGGTCTGTACGCCGAGTCCGCCAGCGCCACGTCCGTCAGCAACACTCCCGGTGGGCAATATCAAGCTAAGCCGTGGCGCAAATGCGAGCTTTGCATTGCCGTCTCCTACAAGCTGGTAGCGGTAGTGTAGAAAGACGTCGCCAATGCCCGCGCCCGAATCCTGGAAAGCTCCGGCATGGAAAAACGGCACGGTGTAGCTGAGTTGGTGACGCGCGTCACCGGGGACTGGCCATTCTTGAGTAAAAATGTATGCCCAATCTTTGCTGTTCCAGAAGCGAGTGAAGCTACTGATGTGCTGCACCACGCCAAAGTTTTGGTTGTAAGCCTCTTCGATCAGAAAGCTGTTGTCTTGAATACCCGGCTGCGCAGAAGCCGATGAAGCGGAATCTTGCTGAGCAAGAGCAGCGCCAGCTAAGAGAAGGACCACGAAGACGAAGTAAAAGCAGCCAATGATGGACGTGTGTCCGCAGGCACGACCGATTCTGGTCATCGATTGGCCAATCGCGCTGCTTCCTCAAAAATGCGGACAAACATTTGGCGTGTAAGTTTTCCGGTTTGTGTGTTCTGGTTGGAAGGATGGTAGGACGCCAGCAAAATCTTCCCATCCGGCATTTCGTACTTTGCGCCGTGCTGAAAAAAGTAGGGCTTCTTGCCGGCAAGCTGACCTCTGCGTTTCAAGTAATTGAGGTAAGCATCGAAACCGATTCTTCCCAACGCCACTACGACTCTCAAATTCTTGAGACCATCCATTTCGCGATCGAGATAAGGCGCACAATTCGCGAGTTCCTGTGGCAACGGTTTGTTATCGGGAGGAGCACAGCGGACGGCGGCTGTGATGTACAGACCTTTCAACTCAAGTCCATCGTCACAATGCGTGGCGTGGGGCTGATTGGCAAAACCAGTTTCGTATAAAATTGGATACATGAATTTGCCGGACGCATCTCCCGTGAAAGGCCGTCCCGTGCGATTTGAGCCGTGGGCGCCTGGAGCGAGTCCGAGCACGAGAACTCGAGCGTTGGGATCACCGAAACCCGGGACAGGTCTTCCCCAATATTCGCAGCCACGATAAGCCCGACGTTTCTCACGAGCCACCTGCTCGCGGTAAACCACCAACCGCGGACATCGGGTGCAGCGGACAACTTCGCGGTTCAGCGTGTCCAGCCAGGCAGCAGACACTTCGGACATTGGACTGCAGGCGTTTGGCATTCGATTGAAGATTATTCTACAGGTCTATTGGCCGGAATCGAGGCGGGCGATTTCTCTTGCGAACAAAGGATTCTTTGGAAAGTCATCACGAAGTGCAGCCAACAGCTCTCGCGCCCGCGGCTTGTCTTTTTCCCGGACATAGGCAATGGCCAGCAGTATGCGAGCGAACGGCGCCAGATAACGTCCTCGCTCGGCGGTCAACTGCAGCTCTGCCATCCCGGCTTTCTTGTCTCCGGAAACTCCGCCGAGACGCATGATCCAACGCACCGGCGCGGCCATGCTGCCGATAATGTATTTGCTAATCCCGGCAGCAATATGGCCGTCATAGCATTGGGGATCCACCGCCAGCAATTGCTCCGACCATTTCGTGGCTTCTTTGGTGTAGCGCAGGGAAGCCAGATTGCGTTTCTCGATCAGTGCGGCATAATCTGCACGCAGGCCGAAAGAAAGCGTCATGGCAAACAATGCGTCGCGATCCTTGGGATTCTTTACCAGAAGCGCACGTGCACGGCTCTCCGACTGGTCGAGCGCAAGGTTAAAGCGGTCGCGAACGCCAGGATCCGGGGCGAGTTTCTTGCGGGCATTAAAAGCTTTGTCGTTTTCGTAGAATTGCGCTTCCAGCACGCCCAGCCGCTGAAATTCCGAGAACAGCAGTCCCGCCGCATCCGCAGCGGGACTGACCGGATCCTCGGGATGCTCCCGTTGCCAGGAGGAAAAGAACTGGTGCGCCCGATCGAACTCCAGGTCATACATAAGCCGGAAGCCTTGGTCGAAGGGCGAGTTGGCCACGCTGATATCGGCAGTCCAAGCGGGTAGGCAGAAAGATGCGAGTAAGCTAACTCCCAAAACTCGCCGTCCGTGCCTAGTAAATTTTTCTTTCATGCGACCGAGTCCTGCCACGTGCGTCCTAAGCAGTTTAGATGCTGATACTTTACGCTGCCGGAAATCATTTGCAAAAAAATTGTAAAAATCAGCCCTTGGCACTCATTCGGCACTCGGCCCTTTTTGGCTTCAACTCATTGCCAAGTGCTAATTGCCGTCCTCAGGTTGACGTCCCAACTCCCCTTTGCTACCTTCTAGGGTTTCCTCTTCCTCAATTGAGATTCTCATGGCCCTCAAGTTTCGCGGAGTAGATTTCATCGAGTTTGACGCTCTGCTTACGGATGACGAGCGCCTGGTCCGCGATACGGCCCGCAGATTCATTGAAGAAAACCTCATCCCCATCATTGAAGAATGCAATCGTGCGGGACGCTTTCCTCGCGAACTGGTCAAGCCCATGGCCGATCTTGGTTTCTATGGAGCCAGTCTCAAAGGTTACGGCTGCGCCGGGATGTCCAACGTCGAATACGGCTTGGTTATGCAGGAACTGGAGCGTGGCGACTCCGGCCTGCGCTCTTTTGTCAGCGTGCAGTCGGCGCTGGTCATGTATCCCATTTACGCCTTCGGCAGCGAAGAGCAGAAAAAAAAATGGCTTCCAGCTCTTCAGAAAGGCGAAAAGCTTGGCTGTTTTGGCCTGACCGAGCCGGACTTCGGTTCCAACCCCGGCGGAATGCGCACCCGCGCCCGCAAGGTCGGAAAAGAGTACGTACTGAACGGCGAGAAAATGTGGATCACCTCCGGTTCCATCGCCGACGTCGCTGTCATCTGGGCCAAAGTAGAAGATGAAGACAACAAGGTCCGGGGATTTCTGGTGGAAACCAATCGCCTCGGTTTTCGCGCCGAAGATATTCACGGCAAGTGGTCATTGCGCGCGTCAGTGACTTCCAGCCTTTCCCTGCAGGATGTCCACATACCGGAATCGAATCTGTTGGCCGGGAGTGGCGGGTTGAAGTCTCCACTCAAATGTCTGAATCAAGCCCGCTACGGCATCGGATGGGGAGCAATCGGCGCGGCGATGGCTTGCTACGACTGCGCTTTGCAATATTCGCTATTCCGCAAACAGTTTCGTGATCAGCCCATCGCTTCGCATCAACTCGTCCAGGAAAAATTGGCGTGGATGATCACCGAGATCACCAAGGCGCAGTTGCTGGCGTTGCAAACTGGGCGTCTCAAAGATAAAGACAAGGCCGGCCCGCAACACATTTCCATGACCAAGCGAAACAATGTCTGGATGGCGCTGGAATGCGCCCGCATGTCACGAGATATTCTGGGCGCTAATGGAGTTGCCGATGAGTATCCAATCTTCCGCCACATGGCCAATCTCGAATCGGTAAAGACTTACGAAGGCACGCACGATATTCATACCTTGATCATCGGACAGAGTGTGACCGGAATTGACGCATTCTAACTTTGGGGCGATTCCACGAACTCAAGCCGCCGTCCCAGCACTCTCTCCGCGGACGCGCGCAGCATAATCGCCAACTGACGTTAAGCGAATACCATATTTCTTGGCAGTTTCCTGAGCTCCCTTTATTTCCCCTCCTTGGGTATATCCGAGCATCAGTGCAGCAAAGGTTTTTTGCAGCGGATCAGGGGACCTGTATTGCTGCTGCAAAGCCTCTGCGGGCACGTGTTCGAGCTGGAATTTTTTCTCCAAAGCTTGTTCAAAGATCTTCACTGCGTCCAGTTGCGACACCGCGTGCGGTCCTCCCATCTCCAGGATCGTGTGCTCATCATCTTTCCCCATAGCAGCAGCCACTGCAAAGTCGGCAACGTCGAATGCGGAGATGTAACTGCCCTTGCCCTCTCCCGACCCGTAAATCCGAATCGCGCCGCTGACGAAATCAAAACCAAGTGCCGGGCTTAACCACACTTCGGCGAAATAAGAAGGGCGCAGAATGACGGTTTGCATGGAACTCCGGAGCAGACGGTTTTCGCAAGTTCGCTTGGCAGTCTCAAGCGGCGAGGCGATCTGAATATTTCCGGAGTAAGAAGTGTAAACAAAACGCTTCACCCCAGCGCGCTCGGCAGCTTCAATTAGCGCCACGCTGCCGTCGAGGTCCACGCGTCGCAGCCCATCATTGGCTGCCGTGGGCATGGATGTTGCGGTACAGACCACGGTGGCAATTCCGCGGCAGGCTGGCTCGAGAGTCTCCGCAACCGTCAAATCGCCATTCACAATTTCTATCCCGGCGGCACGAAGTGGTTGAACTTTCGGGTGGGCATCGCCGCCGCGCACCAGAGCTCTTACTGATTGTCCTTGCCTTCGAAGCTTCTGGGCCACCTGTCCACCCACTAAGCCCGTCGCTCCCACTACTAGAATGGACATGTCTCCCTCCGTAGCGCCCCCACTGTTCTTGTCCCGAAGAATCTAGGTCGGTAGATCAGGCATGTCAAGGCCTGCATGAACGAGAACGCGGCGAGATGGATTCTGCGCGCCTTGTTGCCCACATCGAGATTGCATCGGCATCTTTAACGAAAATTTACATTCCAGACATGTTTGAGTAACACAGCGTCCATAGGCTTCTGGTTCCGAGGCAACACCAGTGTCGAACTACCCATAAAAACCCGGGAGACAGATGCAATGGAAAGTTACATCGCTGTAGCGAAACACTCAGGCCGGGCATCGTGGCGCTTGGCTCTGCTTTTGTTGGTTATCGCACTTTTTCTGATTCCCACCCACATGCTTGCCGAAGAACCTCACCACCGTATCCAGAACATCATCGTCATTTACCAGGAGAACTGGAGCTTCGATTCTTTATACGGCTTGTTCCCGGGAGCTAACGGAGTGTTCGGGGCTTTCGACCGTGTCGCTCACACAGCGCGACCGTCTCACCGGTGAGCCGTACAGCTCACAACTGGGCCAAACGTTCGACCTGGTATCTGGTTCCCTCTCGCTGACAACTCCACCCCAGCCAATTGACAACAATGTCAGTCCTGCCCAGATCGATACTCGCTTCCCCTCCAACCTCAACACGCTATGCTCCCCTACAACCTAGTCACCAAGGCTAACCTTCAGACCTCCGATAAAACAGGCGACATCGTCCATCGCTTCTGGCACGAACAGGCTCAAATCAACCACGGGAAAATGAATCGATTCGTGACCTGGAGTGACAATCCTGGATTGGTCATGAGCTACTTTGACGCCACCAGTCTGCCGGAGGGCAAACTCGCTCAGAAATACACGATGGACGACAATTTCTTCCACGCTGCTTTCGGCGGGTCATTCCTGAATCACCAGTTCCTGATCGCCGCTGCGGCGCCCGTTTATCCGAATGCCCCGGCAAGCATGCAGCCGACACTGGACGCTAGTGGAAAACTCGCTCTGGATTCCACCACGGGCAAGACCATTCATGACGGCAATATCACACCGATCGGAGCGCCTTCCTTCAGCATCCCGGGTGGTACATTCGGCAAAAACTATGCTGTCAACACCATCTTTTCGGTAAATCTGGTTCCGACATTTTCCACTCCTGACAGCGCGAGTTTGCTGCCATCGCAGAACGACAGCAATCCTGCCGAGGCGAGTCGTCCGTACATTCCGACAATCGGAGACCGGCTGAGCGCAAAGCAGGTAAGCTGGAAGTGGTACTCCGGGGGATGGGACAACGCGTTGGCCAGCTCGGCTAGCAATCCCGCCAACAACGGAACGGTTCCTGCGAACCCGCCCGTTGATCCGCTCTTCCAATGGCACCACCAGCCGTTTGCCTACTACGACAACTATGCTCCGTGGAAAAATGGCCAGCGCAATCTGGTTTCCGCCGCTCGCTTGCAGGACGAGACCGATTTCTTCCTCGATCTGCAAAATCACGATCTGCCGGCCGTAAGCTTCATCAAACCGCTCGGCCCAACACTGAGCACCCAGGCTATGCCGACCTGTTGCAAGGTCAGCAGCACGTCGCCGATATTGTCGAGGCTGTCAAGAACAGTGAGTACTGGGACAATAGCCTTATCATCGTGACCTACGATGAGCATGGTGGCCGTTGGGACCACGTTTCTCCGCCGACCAAAAACGGTATTTTCGGGGACGGGTCGCGCGTTCCTGCAATCGTGATCGGTCCCTTTGCCAAACGAGGTTTTGTGGACCACAGCCAACACGACACGCTCTCGATTCTAAAGACAATCGAACGGACCTTCGGCCTGGCACCTCTTAACACCTTTGACGCTAACGCCTCGTCGCTCGACAGCAGCTTGATTCTCGGGGAAGCAAGATAACGAAGATTAACCAACTCTGAAAACACCAACTGTGGGCAGCCGGGCTGCCCACGATTGGATTCAGAGACGTTTTTTCTAAGCTGATTTTCTTTAGAGGCTTGGGGCGGCCTTAGCTCACCACGCATTTCCCGTGCCCACTGGGTGACAACAGCCGGAAGTTAAGGCAGTGGCTGCAAAATCACATTGGGAAAACCAGTAATCCCGAAATCAAAATCCGTCCGCTCCCCAGCCTTCTTACCGGGAGCTGGGATCAGCCTCGCCGTCAGAGGTTTGTGCCATTTGAATGCTAAGCTAGCCACGTCGCCAATAATACGTTCCAATTGCTGCTGCGATACGTCTCCGGGTAAAGGGATCGCGTCCAATCCGGTTCCACATACCGCGGAGTATGCCAGCAGCGCATCGATGCGATAAGCCCCTTCGCTCCAGCCCTGTGCCAGCACCGAATCTTCCAGTGGAGGAAGCATCAATCCTGAGTAACCAACTCGCTTCACAGGAATGGAGCGCACAGCGTCGGTGATGATGGCGGCAGCGGTCAATGTGCCGCTGGAACCGAATCTTGTTCCCGTGAATTGTTGGATGGCGGCTCCGATGGAAGAGTCCGGGCCGGGGGCGGGCGTGGCATCCAGGCCCATGTAGCTCCATCCCGAATCCTTTTCTACTTGCAGCGCGATGGCTTCCAGAGATCGGGCGTGTTCCGCCAGTTTGTGCGATAAAAGTTCGCGCGCAATACGAGGATCACCGTGGCTCTCCGTGAAAACATCAGCCACGAAACTCCCGCCTTCGAGTCCGACAGAAAATTGATGGCCCCGTCCATTGTGATTGGAGCCAGGATAGAACGGAGTGTAAGGTGGCACGAATGCCGCGGCGGCAAAATCAAAATTGCGCACACCATTCGCGCTGTGATCTTCGACATACTTGATGGTTTTCGCAGCCGCACGGATTGCGTTCCAATGGATGCCATCGTCTGCGGCAATCACCAAGCTTGTGTTGATGTCGGTGGATACAAGGATGTCCGCTAGCAAGTCCACTGCTGAGTCATCTTGATCATTCAGCATTGCCGGCCCGACATTGGCGAGGAATTCCTCCTTCTTTGACAAGGCATCTAATCCCTTGAAAAATTCCAGCGCTTCCGCTTTCGTTATGCCGCGCGTGTACTGGGGGAATGGCTGGGTAGTGATGCGAATGGTTTGAACCTCATAGCCACCTTTCTCAAAGGCGGACTTGGCTTTTCGAAGCATTGCCAGAGTATCCTGGATCTGCTTGCCGTATGTGGCGCGGTCTATGCTTACGAAGGCGGTGATCGCCCGAACTCTCGGTTTCCGCGACACGTCGCTGCACCAAAGAGCTGCGGCGCAGACATGACCGAAAAGGATCAGAATTAATGGTCCGCGGAACGCAACAAACTTGATCAATCGTTTTGTCATCCTACCTCCCGCTGATGAGGACACTTACAGAGCGGAGCTATTGTGCCAAAGATTCGGGCACACAGGCACATCCAGCTTCTCGCGATTTCCCTGACGGACATAAGTCGTTATAGTCTGTGACCGCCCTTTTATACACGGAGACATCATGGCAACTCATACCAGACCTGAAACTAAGGCTAGAACGTTTGGCGAAAATATTGAAAGCGATCTCGCTTCCCGATTTCTTCGTGTAGTGGAGACGGCCGCCATTGCTTCCGCCCGAACCATGGGCAAAGGCGACCGCAGGCTCGCCGACGACGTGGCCACGCAAGCTATGCGCCGCACCATGGACAACGTACCCATGCGAGGGACAATCGTGATCGGCGAAGGCGAACGCGATGAGGCGCCGATGCTCTATATCGGCGAAAAAGTAGGAGCTGAGTTTCCGGATGGAACCGAGGTTCCGGAAGTGGATATTGCCGTCGATCCGCTGGAAGGCACAAACCTATGCGCGACTGGCGCTCCCGGCGCGATTACCGTGCTGGCCGCATCCGAACGAAGCGGCCTGCTAAACGCACCCGACTGTTACATGGAAAAGATTGTGGTTGGACCATCGTGCAAAAATGCGGTGGAGCTGGACGCGCCTGTCGCCGACAATCTGAAGAACATCGCCAAGCGCATGGAACGTGACGTGGAGGACCTGGTGGTAGTCGTGCTCGACCGTCCGCGCCACGAGAAGCTGATCTCGGACATCCGCGATGCCGGCGCCCGTATAAAGTTGATCGGCGATGGCGACCTCTCCGCCGGAATTGCCGCCGCTGTGATCGGAACCGGCGTACACGCAGTGATGGGATCAGGGGGCGCCCCCGAAGGCGTCATCACGGCCGCAGCCATCCGCTGCCTGAATGGCTACATGCTTGGGCGGTTGGTGATCAATAAGCCTGAATTGGAAGAACGCATCGCCCGCATGGGCATCAAAGACAAAAATAAAATCTATGAAGCAGAGGACCTTGCTCCCGGCAAGCAACTGATCTTCGCCGCTACCGGCGTGACCGATGGCTCGCTGATGCGCGGCGTGCGCTTCTTCGGAGAAGGCATAAGAACTTCGTCGGTAATTCTGACTCTTCGGACCGGGAAAGTCCGTTTTATTGACAGCATTCATTTGGAGAAAGGGCCGGATGTGAAGGTGAGGTTCGCGTAGAATGAAGTTCTTTGCTGAATCCCCATTGACGGGCGCCGAAGTAAATTTGGAAACGCAAATCAGATCACGGGCGCAAGGTTAAGTTGTGAGCTTCTAGATCGATATACCACCCTGGAATTTCTAATCACTAAGCCGGTGTGGGCGGCCACTCCTGCGATAACCCTGGAAACAGATTCACGGTTTTCTCCGCGCGCTTAGTTCCGTCGTGAATCGCAATGCGGTGCGGTTTACCAGTTTCTGACGCGTATCCTTCCCACAGCGATACTCCTGCGTACACTCCGTCCTTACGCAGGATGTAATACGCCATGTCGATGAATCGCAGCCGATCGCGGTCACCGTTGTAATTGCGCACGATTCTTTTCAGTGCATCGGTTCCTGCCTCGAGCGGTGACATCCCTTTCCGCATGTTCTCAATGATAGCGTGAGCGCCCGCAACTTTAATGTTTTCTTCCCCACTGCCTGTGGCGCCCGCGGAGCCGACATCCTGATCGGTGTAGCAGCCGGCGCCGATGATGGGGGAGTCACCCACGCGGCCAGGTAGCTTCCATGCCAGTCCGCTTGTGGTTGTGCAACTCGACATCTCGCCTTTGTCATTCAGCGCGGAACAATGAATGGTGCCGGCGGGGGGGGA
>Ga0137396_10001066_pt1 | contig 13992 bp, 10 predicted proteins | sample czc16metaG_FD_108284 | JGI IMG/M metagenome (GOLD analysis project Ga0137396, IMG submission 108284) | Vadose zone soil microbial communities from Angelo Coast Range Reserve, California, USA - czcobulk3.16 metaG | ecosystem: Environmental > Terrestrial > Soil > Vadose zone | place: USA...
CGCGCCCGCGTAGGAAGGGCTGCCGGTCCCGCCTCCTCCGGCGCCGCCGCGCCCGCGGCGTGGAGCAGCTCGCGCGCCTGGCGGCGGGTGGTATCGGTCACGCGGGCCCCGGCGAGCAGGCGCGCGATCTCCTCCTCCCGCTGCTTCCCGGAAAGAACCCGCACGCCGGTCGTCGTCCGGCCGCGGGCGGTCGACTTGATCACTTCGAAGTGGCGCGCCCCGTGGGCCGCGATGAGCGGCAGGTGCGTGATGCAGAGCACTTGCCGGAGGCCCGCGAGCGCGCGGAGCATCTTCCCGACCTCTTCGCCGACGGCGCCGCCGATTCCCTGATCGACCTCGTCGAAGACCAGGAGCGCCACCCGGTCCCGCTCGGCCATCAGGGACTTGACGGCGAGCATGACCCGGGAAAGCTCGCCTCCCGACGCGATCCGCTGCAGGGGGCGCGGCGGCTCTCCCGGATTGGGCCGGAACTGGAATTCCAGCCCGGGGATCGGGACGGGATCCACCGCGGGGCGGTCGCGGCCCGGCGCTGCCTCGACGGTCTGGATCGAGAGCGATGCTTTCAAGAAGCCGAGCTTCCGGAGCCTCGAGCCGATCTCGCGCTCGAATCTCGCGCCCTGATCGCGGCGTCCCTCGAGGAGCCGGTCGAGGGCTCTCCCGAACTCGGCCGTTCGCGACGCCAGCGCCGTATCCCGCGCGTCCAGGCCGCCGCGCTCCGGATCCAGGGAACGCACCCGGGCCTCGAGCGAATCGCGGAGCTCCAGGAGCCCCGGGAACTCGGTCCGATGCTTTCGCTTCAAGCGATGGATCGTGTCGAGCCTCGCCTCCAGCGTGTCGAGCGGCAGGGGCTCCTCCAGCGCTTTGGCTTCCTCGTCCTCGAGCTTGCCCGTGAGCTCGCGGACGGAGTCGAACAGGGCTTCCGCCTCCTCCGCGAGCGCGGCCTGGTCCGGCACCGTCGTGGCCAGCGCGCGCAAGGTCCGGGCGGCGCGGCGCACGGCTCCCTCGGCGCCCCCCTCTTCCGCGGCGAGCGCCTCGCGCGCGGAGCGAAGGGACGCGAGGCACCGCTCCCGATGGCGGAGCCGTTCCCGCTCTTGTCGCAACGATTCCTCCTCGGCCGGCTCGAGGGCTGCCCGCGTGAGCTCCTCGAGATCTTCGCGGACGCGTGCTTCGTCCGCCCGGTCGCGCTCGCATGCGGCGCGGGCCTCGCCGAGGCTCCTTCCCTCCTCGAGGATTGCCGCGCGCTCGAGCGCGAGCGCGGAGCGCGCGTCCAGGAGACCCGCCCATGCGTCGTAGAAGTCCGTCTGGTTCTCCGCACGCAGCAGGAGCTGATGCTCGTGCTGGCCGTGGAGATCGACCAGGAGATCCCCGAGGCGCCGGAGCTGCGAGAGAAGGACCGTCTTGCCATTGACGAGCGCGCGGCTCTTGCCGTCTCCGGAGAGCTCCCGGCGCACGATTACCCTGCCTTCCTCCGGCTCGACACCGAGCAGACCGGCCGCTTCGATGAGGTCCGCCCGATTCGTGAGGTCGAAGACGCCCTCGACGAACCCCCGCTCCTCACCGGCCCGGAGCCATTCCGGATCCGCGCGGTCGCCCAGAAGGAGCGCGATGGAGCCCAGGATGAGCGATTTTCCGGCGCCGGTCTCTCCGGTGAGCACGTTGAGCGAGGGATCGAAGGAAAGCTCGATCCGTTCCACGAGGGCGAGCCCCTGGATCGAGAGCCAGGTCAGCACCGGTCAGTCCCGGAGCCGTGTTCGGGTCGGCGCACCGGCCCAGGCGAGCTTCTCGCGCAGGACCTCGTAGAAGGACTCACGTTTCAAGGAGAGCATCGAGACGCGCGATTTCGCGCGGCGGATCTCCACATCGTCCCCCGGAGCGAGGGGGCGCGAGATCTGGCCGTCGATCGTGAGCCGCGCGCGGCCGACGTTCTCCCCGAGGCGGATCCGGAGCTTCTCGTCCGCACCGACGAGGAGCGGCCGGAAGGCGAGGGAGTGCGGACAGATGGGGGTGGCGAGCAGGGCCTCGATCGTGGGGCGCACGATCGGACCGCCGGCCGAGAGCGAGTAGGCGGTCGAACCGGTCGGCGTCGCCACGATCAGGCCGTCCGCCGCGAGCGTTCCGATCCGGGTCGATCCGATGCGGATCTCCAGCCGGACCATCCGTGACTCGTCGGCCTGGTGGATCACGACATCGTTGAGTCCGCACTCGGTCCACCGGCCGGCGCTCCGCCTCGAGCCGACGCGGGCTTCGACCATCATGCGGGGCTCGATCTCCACGTCCCCGGCGATCAGCCGCTCGAGCGCCGCGTAGAGGTCGGACTCCGCGGTCTCGGTCAGGAATCCCAGCCCGCCCATGTTCACCCCGAGGATCGGCACGTCCGCGCGGGCCGCTTCGCGCGCCTCGTAGAGAAAGGTGCCGCAGCCCCCGAGAACGAGGACCGCGTCCACGCGGGAGATGAGGGACTTGAGCGGCAGCCCCGCGCCGACGCCGCGGACCCCGCGTGACAGGCCGCGTTCGAGCGTCGCGTTCAGTCCGCGCTCGCGAATCCAGCGGACGAGCGCGGGAAGCAGCGCCCGCGCCCCCTTCTTCTCCCGGTTCCCGACGATGCCGATCCGGCGGGGCGGGAGCGTCATGCGTTCGATCCGACCGGAGCGAGCGGTTCCGGTTTCGGTCGGGGTTCCTCCTTGAGCCAGCGCTCGATTTCCCGAGCGATCGATTCGGCGTCGAGCCCGGCGTGGCGGAGGAGCGAGTCGCGCGCGCCATGGTCGAAGAAGCGGTCGGGGACTCCGAAACGAAGCGCCCGGATCGGCCCGGACCCGCGCGAGAGAAGCTCCAGCACCGCGTCTCCGAACCCACCGGGGAGCGCCGCTTCCTCGAGCGTGGCCACGCGGCCGGTGCGCCGCGCCCAATCCGTGATGAGGCGCTCGTCCAGCGGCTTGGCGAAACGCGCGTTGATCACCGCGGCGCTGACTCCGCGCGCCCCGAGTGTCTTCGCGGCGGCGCGGGCCGTGGCGACCATGCTCCCGTACGCGACCAGCACCAGATCCGATCCTTGCTCGAGGAGCTCGGCCTCTCCGATGGGGATCGGCCGGGCGACAGGGTCCAGCGGCACTCCGAGCGCGCTCCCCCGGGGATACCGGACCGCGATCGGACCGTCGCCATGGGCCGCCATGGTCGCGAGCATGTGCCGGAATTCGTTTTCGTCCTTGGGCGCCATCAACACGAACCCGGGAAGACAGCGCAGATAGGCGATGTCGAACAGGCCGTGGTGCGTCGCCCCGTCCTCTCCGACGAGCCCGGCCCGGTCCAGCGCGAAGCGGACCGGCAGGCTCTGCACGGCGACGTCGTGCACGATCTGATCGTAGGCGCGCTGCAAGAAGGTCGAGTAAATGGTCGCGAAGGGCTTGGCGCCCGCCGCGGCGAGGCCGGCCGCGAAACACGTGCCGTGCTGCTCCGCGATGCCGACGTCGTGGAATCGGTCCGGGTAGGCGGTCGCGAACTTGGCGAGCCCCGTCCCGTCCGGCATGGCGGCGGTGATCGCGACGATCGCGGGGTCCTTCGCGGCGAGCTCGGAGAGCGTCTGCCCGTACACCTCGGTGTAGGCCGGCGCGGAAGGCTTCTTCCCGCTCGTCCCGGTGAGCTTGTCGAAGGAGCTCACGCCGTGGTACTTCCTCGCGTCCTCCTCGGCGAACCGGTATCCCTTCCCCTTTCGGGTCAGGGTGTGGAGGAGCACCGGCCCCTTGACCTCCTTGAGCTGCTTCAACACCTCGATCACGGTCGTCAGATCGTGTCCGTCGATCGGACCGTAGTACTTGAACCCGAATTCCTCGAAGAGGATGTTCGGGACGACGAGATTCTTCATGCTCTCCTTGATCCTCCGGACCAGGGTGCGCGCCTTGCCGCCGGCGGGCACCTTACCCAGGAGCTCCCACACGTCGGTCTCGAGCCTGCGGTAAACCGGAGCCGACGTGATGCGCGTGAGGTACCGCGCGATCGCGCCGACGTTGGGCGAGATGGACATCGAATTGTCGTTGAGGACGACGAGGAGATCGGTCGCGACGGCCCCCGCCTGGTTCAGGCCCTCGAAGGCGAGGCCGCCGGTGAGGGCGCCGTCCCCCACCACCGCGATCACCTTGTGGGTCCTTTTCTCGAGGTCGCGCGCGCAGGCGAAGCCGAGAGCGGCCGAGATCGCGGTGGAGGCGTGCGCGGTGCCAAAGGGGTCGTACTGGCTCTCCGCTCGCCGTGGGAACCCCGAGAGACCGCCTTCCTGGCGCAGGGTGTCGAACCGAGCGTTCCGGCCGGTGAGGATCTTGTGTCCGTAGCTCTGGTGACCGACGTCCCAGATCAGGACGTCCCGGGGCGTATCGAAGACGTAGTGCAGCGCTACCGTCAGCTCGACTGTGCCGAGGCTCGGCGCCAGGTGGCCGCCGTTCGCGGAGACCACGTGGATGATACGGTCGCGGATCTCTTGGGCGACCTCGGGGAGCGCCTCGGGGGGAAGTCGCTTCAGATCTTCCGGCGACCCGATCGAATCCAGATGATGGGTGCTCACGGGCCTCCCGGAGGGCGAAAGAGGGCGATCGAGAACAAGATGCCGATGATGGCTCCCACGAGAACCTCGAGCGGCGTGTGACCCAGGAGCTCCCGCAAGCGATCGTGCGGGGGCCCCGGAAGCTGGATATGCTCGTGTAGGATGCGGTTCAAGAGCGTCGCCTGACGTCCGGCCGCGCGCCTCAGGCCCGCGGCGTCGTACATCACGATGAGGCTGAAGAATACGACGACGTCGAACAGGACGGAATCAAAGCCTTCCAGTAGCCCCACGCACGTGCTGAGCGCCGAAACCGACGCCGCGTGCGAGCTGGGCATCCCTCCCGTTTCAACGAGCCGCCGAACGTTGATTTTCTTCTCTCGCAGCAGGAACGTCAACATCTTGCTCAGCTGGACGAGGAATCCGCACGCGAGGGCGTGAAAGAGCGGGCTCGAAGCCGGCGCCATGGGTCTCCCCTCCCTCCCCCTAGCTCGCGCGCCCGAGCAGGAATTCGGTCAAGGACTCGAACTCCGCCGCGCGCCTTCCCAGCCCCGAGGCGATCCGCCTCGCCTCCCGGAGCAGCCGTTCGGACTCCCGTTCGGCGCGTTCCACCCCCACCGCTCCGGGAGCCGTCGCCTTGCCGCGGGCCTTGTCCGTGCCCACGCCCTTTCCGATTCTCTTCCGGCTCGACCTCACGTTCAAGAGGTCGTCCCCGATCTGGAAGGCCAGCCCGACGCGGGACCCGTAGTCGCCGAACCGCCTCTTGAGCGCGGAGGTCGCCCCCCCGATTTCCGCACCGAGGAGAAGCGACCCGCGGATCAGCATCCCGGTCTTGCGCGCGTGCATCGCGAGGACCCGGTTCAGCGGCAGCCGCTTTCCCTCCGAGAGGAGATCCATCGCCTGCCCGCCGATCATGCCTCCCGTTCCGGTCGCCTCGGTCACGATGCGGATCAAGGCGCGCGGGTCGCGCGCCTTCCCCAGAGGAGCCGCCGCGAGCGTCTGAAAACCGAGGGCCAAGAGCGCGTCCCCCGCGAGGATCGCCATCCCTTCGCCGAACACGACGTGGTTCGAAGGGCGCCCGCGCCGCCAGTCGTCGTCATCCATCCCGGGGAGGTCGTCGTGGATCAAGCTGAACGTATGGATCATCTCGAGCGCGACGGCCGCGGGCAGGGCCGGAGTGCTGCGCCCCAGCACCGACTCGCACGCGAGCAGACAAAGCGCCGGCCTCAAACGCTTCCCACCCGCGAAGACGCTGTAGCGGATCGCGGCGTGCAGCGGACGCGGCTCCTCGCGGGAGCTCGGGAGACGCGCGTCCAGCGCCCCGTCGATACGGCGCCTCGTGCGCTCGAGATATCGCACAAAAAGGGAGTTCGTCGACCCCACGGTCCTCCACGTCGGGGAGATCCGGCTCCGGCCCCGCGGCCCCGGCGCCTTCCCGGGTGAGCCGCTGGATCCGTGTCTCCGCCTCGCCCAGGACCGCGGTGCACTGCTTCACGAGCTTGATTCCCTCCTCGAACGCTCGGATCGAGTCCTCGAGGGAAAGATCTCCCCGCTCGAGGCGCGTGACGAGCTCCTCGAGGCGCAGCATCATCTGCTCGAAGGTGATCCCCTCCCCCGGACCCGCGTCCTCAACCGCACCCTTCCGCTTCATGGCGTCTCCTTCCCGGACTCGGCGCCCTCGGGCTCTACCCGGGTGACCCGCGCCGCGGCGCGCGCGTCGAAAAATTGGACCTCGATCGAGTCGCTCGCCTGAAGACCCGCGCCGCGCTTCAGGAGCCGTTTCCCGTCCTCGTTCCACACCAGCGCGTATCCGCGCTCCAGCACGCGGTGGTGGTCGAAGGAATCGAGAAGCCTCGCCTGGCCCTGGATCCGCTCGCGGTGGCGCCCGAGGAGCGAGGCGAGCGCGCGCTCGGACCGGCGGCGGGCGGCCTCGATGCGGTCCCGGGCGCGGGCGAAGGAGCGGCTCGGGGCGTACCCGAGGAGCCGCTCCGAGAGCACCTCGCTCCGCCGGCGGCGCGCGATCACCCATCCCGTGAGCGCGCGCGCGAGGTGCTCCTGCACCTGGTCGAGCGCCTGGCGGCCGTCCTGGATGCGCCGCTGGGGCTGCTTGAGCGCGTGGTGGTTCTCGAGCCCGCGCAGGTGCGCGCGGGCCTGGCTGAGTTCGCGGAGGATCCGCTCGCGCGCGTGGCGGGTCATGTCGCGCAAGGTGCGCCGGATCTCCTCATGATCCTTCACCACAGCCTCCCCCGCCTGGGTCGGGGTCGCCGCGCGCAGATCCGCCGCGAGATCGGCCAGCGTCACGTCCACCTCGTGCCCCACGGCGGAAACCACCGGGATCCGCGAGGCGACGATGGCGCGCACGACAGGCTCCTCGTTGAAGGCCCAGAGGTCCTGGGGCGATCCGCCGCCCCGTCCCACCACGATCACATCGACCCTTCCCCAGGCATTCATGCGGGCAAGGGCGTGGGCGATCTCCCGCGCCGCGCCTTCCCCCTGGACACGCGTGTCGGCCAGGGTGATGGACACGTAGGGGGCGCGCGCGCGGAGGATCCGGACGATGTCGTGGAGCGCCGCGCCCGAGGCCGAAGTGACGATGCCGATCCGCGTCGGGTAGCGCGGGAGGGGACGTTTGCGCTCGGACGCGAAGAGTCCCTCGGCCAAGAGCTTCCGCTTCAACGCTTCGAACTGGGCCTGCAGCGCGCCGTAGCCGACCGGCTCGACGCGGCTCGCGATGATCTGGTACTGGCCCCGCTTCGGGTAGACCGTGATTTCCCCTTCGACCTGGACGGCCAGTCCGTCCTGGAGCGCCTCCCGGATGGCCGCGGTCGTCTGGCGGGCGAAGAGCACGACCGCGATCTCGGCGTCGCTGTCTTTCAGAGAGAAATAGGTATGCCCGCTGCTCGGGCGCTTGATCGCCGTGACTTCCCCCTGGACCACGACGATCCCGTACCGTTCCTCGAGCGTGCCCTTGATGCTCTGGGTCAGCTCCGAGACCGTGAATACGCGGTCGGGCCGTCCCGGAATCGGAAGCGGGTACACGCGGCCCCGCTGGCTCATGGCGCTCCCCCCTGCGCCTCGGCCGCGTCGGCGAGGTTGCTGAGCAAGAAAGCGACGGTCATGGGCCCCACTCCACCCGGGACCGGGGTGACCGCGGAGGCCACCGTGCGCACGGATTCGAAGTCCACGTCCCCCTCGAAGCGGGGCGCGCCCGGGTGCGGGTTCTCGATCGCGTGGATACCCACATCCACCACGACGGCCCCCGGCTTGACGTGCCGCTCGGTGATCGCGCGGCGCCGGCCGATGGCGACGATCAGGATCTCCGCTTCCCTGGCGACCGACTCCAGATTGCGCGTCGCGGAGTGGCAGAGGGTGACGGTCGCGTTCCTTCCAGGTGTCCTCTCCGAGAGAAGCACCGACAGCGGGCGTCCCACGATGCGGCTCCTGCCGATGATGACCACGCGCTTCCCGGTCAGGTCCCCGCAGTGCCGCCGCAAGAGCTCCATCACCCCGAGCGGGGTCGCGGGCCGGTGCGCCGGGAGCCCGTGCACCCAGCGCCCGACGTTCATGGGATGGAGTCCGTCGACGTCCTTCTCGGGGGCGATGTCCTCGAGATGGCGGTCCTCGTGGAGGTGGGCGGGAAGCGGGAGCTGCAAGATGATCCCGTGCATGCCGCGGTCGTGGCTCAATTCGCGGAGCTTCGCGTGAAGCGTTCCCTCACCCGTCGACTCGGGCAGCCGCTCCACGTGGGCGCGCACTCCCATCTCCTCCGCGGCGCGGCTCTTCGAGCGGACGTAAGGGTTTCCGGCCGGGGGCTCCCCGACCGTGACGATCGCCAGTCCCGCGCGGATCCCCCGCGCCGCAAGCCGGTCGAAGCGCTCCTTCACGCGGGCCCGGATCTCCGCCGCCGCTTCCTTGCCCGAGAGAACCGTCGCCGTCACGGATACCTTCACGCGGGTTCCGGGGCCGGCTTCCTGGAATCCAGCTCCACCGCGACACGCCCGATGTGGCGGCACCGGCCGGTCGCCTCGTCGATCTCGAGATGGACCCCGTGAAGCCGCACGTCCCCGGTCGCGGGCTCGAAGCGGGTCGGCAGCTGCGTGAGGAATTTCCGGATCGCCAGCTCCTTCTGGACCCCGATGACGGAATCATGCGGCCCGGTCATGCCGGCGTCGGTGATGTAGCCCGTCCCCTTCGGGAAGATACGCTCGTCCGCGGTCTGGACGTGCGTATGGGTCCCGACCACCGCGGAGACGCGTCCGTCGAGGTGCCAGCAGAGCGCGATTTTCTCCGCAGTCGCCTCCGCGTGGAAGTCCACCAGGATCACCTTCGCCTGGTCCCGCATGATTTCGATCTCGCGGTCCGCCGCGCGGAACGGGCATTCGACGTCGGTCATGAATACGCGCCCCATCAGATTCAGGACTCCTACCGGCACCCCCCCTCTCGTCCGGAACAGCTTGGCGCCGCTGCCGGGTACCCCCGGAGGGTAGTTGTGCGGCCGGAGCAGGAGCGGCTCCTCGTCCAGCACCGGGAGCACCTCGCGCCGGTCCCAGATGTGGTTCCCGCTCGTCATGCATTCCACGCCGAGCGATTTCAGCTCGGCGAGGATGTCCTTCGTGACGCCGAAACCCGCCGCCGCGTTCTCGACGTTCGCGATCAGGAAATCGATTCCCATCGAGGAGACGAGCTCCGGGAGGAGGTCCCGGACCGCCCGTCGGCCCGGCGAGCCGAAGATGTCCGCGATGAACAGGATGTTCATCGTCAGGCCCTAGCGGGCGTACTCCATGGCTCGCGTTTCGCGGATCACGACGACCTTGATCTGGCCGGGATACTGGAGCTCCTTCTCCACCTTGCGCGCGACGTCGGAGGCGAGCTGGAGCGCCCGCGAGTCATCCACGTGCTTGGGCTCGACCAGGATCCGGATCTCGCGCCCCGCCTGGATCGCGAAGGACTTCTCCACTCCGGGGAAGCTGTCGGCGATCTTCTCCAGCGCCTCGAGGCGCTTGACGTAGTTCTCGATGCTCTCCCTCCGCGCCCCGGGGCGCGCGCCCGACACGGCGTCGGCGGCCATGACGAGGGCGGCGTAGAGGTTCTCCGCCGTGGGATCGTGGTGGTGATAGCCCACCGCCTTCACGACGTCCGCGGGCTCACCGTACTTCTGCGCGAGGTCCATCGAGATTTGCGCGTGGGCGCCCTCAACCTCGTGCGTCACCGCCTTGCCCAGATCGTGCAGGAGACCCGAGCGCTTGGCGATCTGGACGTCGAAGCCGAGCTGTGCCGCCATCATCCCGCAGATCCACGCCACCTCCTTCGAGTGCTGGAGGATGTTCTGGCCGTAGGAGGTGCGGTATTGCAGCCGGCCCAGGAGCCTCACGATCTCGGGATGGATCCCGTGGAGACCCACCTCGAGCACCGCCGCCTCGCCGAGGGACAGAATCTGCTCGTCGAGCTCCTTCTGGACCTTGGCGACGACTTCCTCGATCCGTCCCGGATGGATCCGCCCGTCGGTCACGAGCCGCTCGAGCGCGCGCTTCGCGACCTCGCGCCGGACGGGGTCGAAACCGGAGAGGATGACCGCTTCCGGCGTGTCGTCGATGATGACGTCGATCCCGGTCACGGTTTCGAACGCGCGGATGTTCCGCCCTTCGCGGCCGATGATCCGGCCCTTCATCTCGTCGCTCGGAAGATGGACGACCGAGACGGTCGATTCCGCCGAGTGATCCGCGGCACAGCGCTGGATCGCCAGCGTGATGATCTCACGCGCTTCCCGCTCGGCGTTCCGGTTCAGATCCTCACGGATCTCCTGAAGCCGCTTCGCGGCTTCGGACCGGGCCTCGTTCTCGAGGTTCGTGATGAGCTGCTGCTTGGCCTCGTCGGCGGTCATGCCGCTGATCCGCTGCAGCCGCGCGTTCTGCTCGAGCAATACGCGTTGGAGCTCCCTGTCGCGCTCCTCCAGCTGGCCGCCCTTCACCTCCAGCTCGCGCTCGAGCCGCTTCTGGTCGCGGTCCTTCTTGTCCAGGACCTCGGCACGGCGATTGAGATTCCCTTCCTGCTCCTGGAGCTTGCGCTCCACCTGCAACATTTCCGTCTTGAGCGTCTGGGTCTCGCGATCCAGTTTCGCCTTCTCGCGGAACCACTCGTCCTTGGCCTCCAGGAGGGCGCTCTTCTTCTGGTTCTCGGCCTCGCGCTCTGCTTCGCGGAGGATCTTCGCGGCCAGCTCCTCGGCGCGTAGGACTTTGCCCTCTCCGATGCGCCGGTGGGCGATCCAGCCGAGGAAGAACGTAACGATGGCCGCGCCGAGCGCGACCAGGATTGTTGCCAGCGGGGATACCATGTGTGTTGGACCTCCTTATATAAAAAAAGCCCCGCCCATGCCGTTCACACGAGACTTTTGAACCTGGATACTCCAGGTGGGTGCCCCAGCTTCGGGTTTGCGCTGCCCGCATGAGGCCGGGCCTCCACTACGCCGAAGTTTCGGGCTCCCGCATTTTGAGTCGTGGCTCAAAAACGCCTGGTGCGTCACGTACATGGCAGGGCGCCTGAATGTCGCTTTCGTATCGGCTCTCTTGGATTCCTCCTCCGGGTCTGGAACGCGTCGCCAATGTTCCGGGTCAATCCTCGCGCAGGCAAGCGTCGAGGGCCGTGCCCAAGGTTCGGGCCCTGCCCTTCAGATCCGTCACAAGCCGATCCTTCTCCATCCGTTCCCGGAAGAGTTCATCGGCGATGTTGAGCGAGGTGAGGATCGCGATCTTGGCTGGGGCCCCGGACGAAGAGAGACGGCGGTCGAGCTCACGCATTTTCTTGTCCACGTACGCCGCCACCTCTCCGATGTATTCCGGATCGGCCCCCTTGATCTTGTATTCGCTACCGAAGATCGTCACGCTGAGCATATCGGGTTCTGTTGCCATTGCGATCCCCTCGGATCGTTCGTTTCGGCGACGGTCCTGGGCCGGGAGGCGCCTGGCCGGACCGCATGGGAACCTAGGCGTGCACCGCCTTCTCCAAAACGGAAAGCTTGACCAACATCTCCTCAACACGCCGCGCGATGGCGCGGCGCTCGTCGAGCAGCGAGGTGCGTTCCTGCTCGAGGGCGTGAAGCCGTGGCTTCCAGTCCGACGACTTTTCCTTTCCGACCGAATTCTCCAAGACCCGAACGCGCTCCTTGAGGTCGCGGTTCTCCGCCTCCAGCGAGCGCTTCTCCTCGCGGAGGTGGTCCAGAAGCTTCGCGGCCGCCTGAATCTTGCGTTCCAGCTGGTCGAGTTCGGCGATCATCGTCATGGTCGTCCCGCGGCGGTCGATTCCACGCCGCCTCTTAGAGTAGCACCCAACGAGCCGAGCGCGCGGACCAGTGCATGCACGGCTTCGTCGACTTCCCCATCTTGCAGTGTGCCTTCCGGGCTACGGAATTCGAGCGCGTAGGCCAGGCTCTTCTTGCCCGATCCGAGTTGCTCTCCCTCGAAAACGTCGAACAGTCGAGCGCTCACGAGGAGCCTTCCTCCGCCACGCCGGATCGTCTCTTCCACCTCGCCTTGCGTGACCGAGCGATCCACCACGATCGCGAGGTCCCGCTTGACGGCGGGGTATTTCGGCAACGGCTGAAACCGTCTCCGCCGCGGAGCGACGTCCGCGATCGCGGTGACATCCAGAACGGCCGCCCAAGCGGGCCGCTCCAGACCGCTAGCCGCCGCAAGTCCAGGTGCGACTTGCCCGAGCCGCGCGAGCCTCCTGCCGTTCGTTTCCACGGCCGCTCCGGCCCCCGTAGCCCAGCAAGGCTCATGGTATGGGCCGCTCCTGAGTGAGTCAATTCCCAAAGCCTCAAGGCAGCTTTCGACCGCTCCCTTGACCTCCAAGTATCGATCCGCGGCCGCATTCGGCTCGACCCAGGGATCGGGGCTTCCGACGAGCACGAGACCGATCTCGATCCGTTCGGATCCGAGTGGCGGCGGCGACGATTGGAACACCTTCCCGGCTTCGACCAGGCGAACGTGATGCGCGCCGTGGCGGAGATTCCGCGCGGCGCTTTGCAAGAGACCCGGCAGGAGGCTCGATCTCATGTGCTTGAGCTCCCGGCTCTTTGGATTTTGAACCTCCCAGAGTTCCCCCGCTCCGCCCGGCGGAAGGACCTCGGGCGGAATGTTCCCGACCAGAGCTGTGCTCAGAATCTCGTCGAATCCGAGCCCGCAAGCTATATGCACCAGGCGTGTTACAAGATCAGCGGCGCCTGATTCCGTGGACCCCGCGACGGCGATTCCTCTCAGGCGCGCCGGGATCCTGTCGTAGCCCACGACGCGCGCCACTTCCTCGATCAGGTCCTCCTCGATCGCCAGGTCCTTGCGGTAGGAAGGAGGCTGGAAGGTGGCCGAGTCCTCCCTGCCGCTCCATCCCTTCTCCTGGCGTATCTCGAGACTCGCGAGCGCCTCCGTGACCGTGGCGCGGTCCACATTCACGCCGAGGGGCCTCACGAGCCGCTCCACGCGGAGCGGCACCTTCCTGGGAGGCTCCTTCCCGGGCCAAAGATCCACGACCCCTTCGGGGACCTTCCCCGAGGCCACCTCCGCGAGGAGCCGCGCGGTCTCATCGAGCGCAACCGCCACACCGGCCGGATCCACGCCCTGGGCGAAGCGCTGCGAGGCGTCGGTGGAAAGCCCCAGGCTTCGGGCCGCCTCCCGCGTCAGCTCGGGCGAGAATTCGGCGGACTCGAGGATCACCCGCGTGGTGGCGCCCGTCACGCCCGAGGCGAGCCCGCCCATGATCCCGGCGAGGGCCATGGGACGCGAGCGGTCCGCGATCACGAGCACGCCGGGACCCAAGGCCACCTCCCGCCCGTCGAGCAGGGTGAGCTTCTCGCCGGCGTGGGCGCGGCGGACCGCGATCTCCGAGCCCTCCACCGTCGCGGCGTCGAACGCGTGGATGGGCTGCCCGTGGGTGCGCAGGATGTAGTTCGTGACGTCGACCACGTTGTTGATGCTGCGGGAGCCGGTCGCCTCGAGCCTCTGCTTGAGCCACTCGGGGGAAGGGGCGATCCGGACGCCCTCCACGACGCGCGCCATGTAGCGCCTGCAATCGTGGGGATTTTCGATGGTGACCTTGGGGAGCGCGGTTTTGCCGGAGGTGTGGAGGCGCGGAACGGGCTTGAGTTTCCCCCGTCCGATCGACGCGATCTCGCGGGAGAGGCCCCGCACCGACATGCAATCGGTCCGGTTCGCCGTGATCTCGACGTCGAGGATCGCATCGCCGCGTCCGAGCAGCGCCTGCACGGGGCTCCCGACGCGCGGCGAGCCGGGCAGCGCCCAGATCCCCTCCGCTTCGTCGGAGAGGCCCAGCTCCCGCTCCGAGCAGATCATGCCCTCCGATTCCGCGCCTCGGATCTTGCTCTTCCGGAGCTTCGTCCCGTCGGGAAGGCGCGCGCCGACCTGGGCGACCGCGACCGACTGCCCCACCGCGACATTCGAGGCGCCGCACACGATCGA
>Ga0137396_10001068_pt1 | contig 13988 bp, 14 predicted proteins | sample czc16metaG_FD_108284 | JGI IMG/M metagenome (GOLD analysis project Ga0137396, IMG submission 108284) | Vadose zone soil microbial communities from Angelo Coast Range Reserve, California, USA - czcobulk3.16 metaG | ecosystem: Environmental > Terrestrial > Soil > Vadose zone | place: USA...
CCCGGCCACCTCCTCGGTGGTCTGTTCGGCGTAGTGATGATCGCCTTCTTCGCCCAGACAGCGTTCGCGACGGGCTCAGGGTTTCCGAGCCTCCCGAACGGCCTGCTTTTCGGCGGCGGCGGGGAAGCGTTCAAACAGCTCGGGATTGAGGTCCTCGGAATCATCGTCGTGATGGCCGTCATCTTTGCCATCTCCTACGCAACTGTGCGGGTCATCGAGACATTTGCAGGTGGCATCAGGACGGACTACGCGGCGTCGGAGCTCATTCCTCTTCCGGGAGGGGACGCAGCGATCTAACCAGACTAGAGGCCGCGGAGACGATCTTTGAGGTGCGAAGCGAGGCGCACGCGGATCCCAAGCGCTGGCGCTATCCCGTTCTGAAACCCTCGACGATCCTCAGCGGGGCAGCCAGATCGGCTGATTTCGCTGGCTCTCAATCGCCCATCGCAGCGTATCGACGACCTGTGCCAGGTGCTCGCGCATCGCGGCCTCGCTCGCCTCAGGGTCACGGGAGGTGAGCGCCTCCACGATCCGCTCGTGCTCCTGAAGCGAGCGTTCAGTGCGACCTGGCCGAAGGATGGTCCGATACTGAAACCGAATGCTCTGCGATTTCAAGTTCGCGAGCAGCCGCGCCGCCGTCCGGTGGTCGGCGATCGTCCAGATCCGCTGATGGAACTCGGCGTTCAGCCCGGAATAGCCGAGCGAGTCACCAGCCTTGAGCCGCCCACGCATCCGCTCGATCGAGCGGCGCAGGTCCCGGAGGTCGGCGGCGGTGACGCGCGTGGCGGCGTGGCGCACGATCAGCTGTTCGAGGATGACCCGGACCTCCTCGATTTCGAGCGCCTCCCGGTCCGATATCAATCGCACCCGCGCGCCCCGGTTGGGTTCGAGGACCACGAGGCCCTCCTGGTCGAGTCGGACAAGCGCCGCCCTGATGGCGCTGCGGCCGGCTCCCAACTGCCTGGCGATGTCGGCCTCGACCAGCCGCTGGTTCGGATGGACGCGGCCGCTGACGATTTCGTTCCGGAGTTGGACGTAGGCGTCGGCGGGCCGCTCGTGAGAGACGCCAACTTCGGGCGAGGCCGGCGCCGGCAGCGCTTCGGTCGGCGCCAAAACGGGCTCTTTCATTTGTCCCCTCGCTATGCGATTATACGAGACATTGTCGACAATCTAACGAACAATCTCGCTCACGGAGGGGAAGACGTCATGGTAGTTGAGCGCTTGCGTCGGTTCCTCGTGGTGCCGTCGGCGGCCTTGGTTCTGGTGCTGACAGCCTGCGGCAGCGGCGGCAGCTCCACTGGCGGTGGGCTTGGTTCGGGGGATCTTCTCGTGGGCGTGCTCGCGCCCTTTAGCGGCGCGGACGCAAACCTCGGCCCCGCCTACTACGCCGCCTGCCTGGCGGCGGCGCCCGAGATCAACAACAATGGGGGCGTCGGCGGCCGCCACGTGACCTGTCAGAAGTTCGATACCCGCGGCGAGCCGGCGGACGCGGCGCCCGCAGCCAACCAAATGGTTGCCAGCAACTCTAACTTGATGGCCGTCGTCGGCTGCACGTCTGACGAAGCCTCTGCTGTGGCGCCGATTGTCGACAAATCCCACATCCCGATGTTTTGCATGACCGGGCAGTCCGAGTTCAACAAGACCAAACTGCCCTACTTCCACCGTTTGGTGCCGGCCGATATCTTCGACGCCTACGGCATGGTCGGCTGGGTGATGTACGGTCCCAACCACTCCGCGTGGAACAAGGTCGCGCTCGTTTTCGGCGACGACATCGGCTCGCAGAGCTTCGTGCAGCCCGCGACCAATGCGCTGCAGCACTTCGGCAAGACGGTCAAGAACTTTGCCATCCATCTGGGCGCCTCCTCCTTCCGGACCGAGGTCCAAAGCATGCTGGCCTTCAAGCCGGACGTGATCTTCACCGAGGCGCTCGGCTCAGCCGGCACCTACCTCGGCGAGGTCAAAGAACTGAATGGCGGCCAGTCCATTCCCTTTATCGGGACCTCGGCCACGATTGACCCCGCCTGGTTCAAAGACGTCACGGGGACCATCGGCGTCGGCGACGTCGTGCAGTATTACCGGGGCGTCGACCTCGGCTACACGTTCTCTGGTAAGGCGTACGAGGAGTTCAAGGCCAACCTCCAGGCGGCGGCGTCGACGTTTGCCGACGCTCCGAAGTACGGCCAGCGGGGTTCGACGCTGCACCTGTACGACGGCATCATCATGACCGGCCTCGCCATGGTCGCCACCAACAGCAAGGACGCGACCGTCTACAACCCGAAGATCAAGGAGATCGCCAACGGCACCTCCGGCGCGACCGTCGTGCACACGTACAAAGAAGGACTCGACGCACTCAAGGCGGGCAAGTCGATCCGGTACGTCGGGGCCGCGGGCGAGAACAACTTCGACCAGTACAACAACTCGCAGTCGGGTTACATCCTGGTCAAGTACGACGCGCAGGGCGGCGAGGTCCAGGTTGCCGCGTTGACGCCTGAGCAGACCAAGAAACTGAGTGACGCGGGCGGGCTCTAGAGGAACCCTTTCTCGGCGAGGAGGCCGGACGCCATGAGCTTACTGATCGCGGCGTTCGGCTTCGGCCTGGTCAGCATGTCGGTGATTGCGCTGGCCGCAGTCGGATTCACGATGCAGTTCGGGATCACCAACATGATCAACCTCGCCTACGGCCAGGTGATGATCGCGTCGGCCTTTGTCGCCTACTACCTCAACCAGGCGCGCGTAAGCGTCTGGATCGCCATGCTTGGCGGCGCCGCCTTCGGGGCGGTGTTCTCCTTCGTGATCAACCGGTTCGTCTATGCGCCGTTTCAAGGCAAGGGTACGGCGCTGCTGGGCATGGTGATCGTGTCGCTTGCCGTGTCGTTGATGATCTCCAACGCCATGCTGCCGATCGTTGGATACTTCAGCGTCGCATACCGCGAGCGGTTCAGCCACCTGCTGCGCTTCGGCGACATCGCGTTGTCGGTCAATCAGATCGTCATCATCGGGCTCGCCGTGGCGGTGATGCTGGCCGTTCACGCCCTGCTGCGCTACACCCGGCTGGGTAAGGCGATGCGTGCCACCGCCGCGAACCCCATGCTGGCTCGCAACTGCGGCATCCCAACGAATCGCGTGATCGACGCGGTGTGGCTGATCACCGGATCACTGTGCGGGCTGGCCGGCGTGGTCGCTGCGCTCGATTCGGACTCGTTCACCATTGCCAGCGGCGCCACCTTTCTCATCACGGCGCTGGCCGCCGCGGTGCTGGGCGGTGCCGGCCAGCCGTACGGGGCGATGATCGGCGCGGTGATCATCGGCCTGGTCACCGAGCTCAGCGCCGCCGTGTGGTCGCCCGACTACAAGCAGGTGGTGGCCTTTGCCATCCTGGTGCTGGTCATGGTCCTGCGGCCGCAGGGCCTGCTCGCGAAACGAGGGGCGCTGGCGGCGGCTGGATGAACACCTATTACGCGGCAAATCTGCTGATTTTCGCCGGTGTCGACATCATCGCCTGCCTGGCGCTGAACCTGCAGTTCGGCGTCTCTGGCGTCGTCAACTTCAGCTTCATCGTCTTCCAGGCCGCCGGCGCCTACGCAGCGGCGGTGCTCTCGATGCCGCCGGACACGGCGCCGGACTACAGCTTCCAGATTTACGTCGGTGGTTACCAGCTTCCGTTCCCCCTACCCTGGATCGGTGGCGCAATCGTCGGCGGGCTAGTGGCGCTCCCGGTCGGCGTGGTGGTCCTGCGCCGGCTGCGTGCCGACTACCAGGCCATCGCCCTGCTAGTGACGTCGATCATCGCTAACACGGTGATCAACAACGCGCGACCGCTGCTGAACGGCGCGGCCGGCCTCGCGCTCGTCCCGCAGCCGCTGGACGGCCTGGTCAACACCAGCACCAACAGCTACCAGTACCTCTACATCGGCCTGACGGCGATCAGCGTTGCCATCGTCTGGTTCATCGCGGCGCGAATCGTCAACTCGCCCTACGGTCGCACGCTTCGCGCGATGCGGGAGAACGAGCTCGCGGCCAGCGCACTCGGCAAGAATCCGAGCGCCCTGAAGATGACCATCTTCGTCGTCGGCGGAGCCATCGCCGGCCTCTCGGGGGCGATCCTTGTCGGCTTCCTCCAGGTCTGGGCGCCCTCGACGTGGCTGTACCCCGAGACCATCATCCTGTTCGCTGCGGTCATCGTCGGAGGCCGAGGCAACAACGTCGGCGCTATCCTTGGCGCCCTCCTGGTGCCGGTCGGCTTCGAGGAGGTCACGCGGCTGTTGGGGCGGATGAACATCGGCCCGCCCAACCTGATCCCCGCGCTGGAATGGGTTTGCATCGGCCTCCTCATCCTCGGCTTCTTGTGGTTCCGCCCCAAGGGGGTGGTGCCCGAGCAGCGTCGTGTCTTTCCCGGCGCGCCCGCCGTCGAGGAAGAGACGCGATGGGTGGTGGGAAAACGTGCCCGTTAGCGAGCCGATGCTCGGCGCCCGGGACATCCATCGCCACTTCGAGGGCATGCACGCCGTCGATGGGGTGTCGATCGAGATCATGCCCGGACGCATCACCGGGCTCATCGGCCCGAACGGCGCGGGGAAATCAACATTCATGGCGGTCCTCGCCGGCACGTTACCCGCGTCGTCCGGGACGATCGTCTTTCAGGGTGAGGACATCAGCCGGCTACCCGCCTATCAGCGGGCCCGGCGAGGGCTGGTGCGGACGTTTCAATTGCCGTCAGAGTTCGGCCAGCTGACCGTTCTCGAGAACCTGCTGGTGGCGGCGCCGGATAACCGCGGTGAATCCTTGCTGGGCGCGCTGCTGGGCAAGCGCTACTGGATGCCCGACGAGACCCGGCTGGTGGCCCAGGCGCGCGGCCTGCTTAAGCGCTTCGGCCTTCTGCCCAAGGAATCCGATTACGCCGGGATGTTGAGCGGTGGGCAGAAGCGCCTGGTCGAGATCATGCGCGCGTTGATGCTGCGCCCGCGCCTGCTGCTCCTCGACGAGCCGATGTCGGGCGTGCACCCCTCGATCGTGAACGAGCTCGCCGGGTACCTGGAGCAGCTGCGCGACGATGGGGTGACCATCCTCATGGTGGAGCACGAACTGCACATCGTCGATCGCCTCTGCAATCCGGTCGTCGTCATGGCGCAGGGCAAGGTGATCGGGCGGGGTACGATGGGCGCGATCAGGCAGCAGCGAGAAGTTGTTGACGCGTACCTTGTGGGTTAGCGCCAAGCCGGTTATCGACCGGCCGGTAGCGGTGCTGCAAGCGGATCATGTCACCTCTGGCTATGGCGGGGTGCCCGTGGTGCACGGGGTATCCATCGGCGTCGGCATGGGCGAGGTCGTGGCGATCCTCGGGCCGAACGGCGCGGGTAAGAGCACCCTGCTCAAGAGTCTGGTTGGCATCCTCCGCGTCACGGAAGGGCAGGTCTGGTTGGGGTCAGTCGAGGTGACCAACCATGCTCCTGAAGAACTCGCCCGCCGGGGCGTGGGCTACGTCCCCCAGGTCAACGACATCTTCGAGCCGCTCAGCGTTATGGAGAACCTCGAGATGGGTGGCTATCTATTGAAACGCGAGCAGATCAAGAGCCGGATGGAGGAAGTCATGGCGGTCTTTCCGCAACTCGCGCCGATGTTGAAACGACGCGCGGACAAGCTGAGCGGGGGGGAGCGGAAGATGCTGGCGATCGCGAGGGTTCTGATGCTGGATCCCAACGTGCTCATCCTTGATGAGCCGACCGCCAACCTTTCGCCGAAGCTGGCCGACACCCTCTTACGCGATCACGTCCGTCGATTGGCCAATCTCGGAAAAGCCGTTCTATTGGTTGAGCAGCGGGCACGCGCAGCGATGGAGGTGGCCACCTGGACAATGGTCCTGGTCTCTGGCTCCACCAAGCTGGAAGGTCGCCCGGGCGAACTCCTCGGTCGCCAGGATTTCGAGGGATTGTTTTTGGGAGCCGCCACCAGGCCCGCCCAGGTGAGCGATTCCGAGGAGGTAACGAATACATGAAGGTCCTGATGTTCAAGGTCGGCAACGAGCGACACCTGGGTGTCATCCGCGATGGCTCATCCAATGAGGTTGTCGATGTCAGCCAGCTGGCCAAAGCCAACGGCTCGTCTGGCGCACCATCGGACGTGATCGCCTTGATCGAAAGTGGCGAGGAGGGCTTGCGACGGCTGCGCGAGCTGGTGTCGTCCGTCAAAGGCTCGGGCAACACGGCGGTGGTGCGCCAGTTGAAAGAGCTCAGCATTCTCGCGCCGCTCGACCCGCCGGTCGGCAATATGCTCGCCATCGGTCGCAATTACGAGAAGCATGCTGCCGAGAGCGCCCGGGCCTGGGGTGAAAACGTCAAGCCACCGACCGTGTTCACGAAGGCCCAGACCTCGATCACCGGCCCGTTCGACGACATTCCGATCGACCCGGCTATCAGCGACAAGATCGACTGGGAGGTGGAGTTGGGGGTCGTCGTCGGCCGTCGCGGCGTCAACATCAAGCCGGCCGATGCCATGAGCCATATCTTTGGCTACACGGTGGTCAACGACATCAGTGCGCGAGACATTCAGAACGGTTGGGGTGGGCAGTTCTTCAAAGGCAAGAGCCTCGACCGTTCGTCGCCAATTGGGCCCTGGATCGTCACCGCTGACGAGATCGGCGACCCCAAGCAGCTGCGCCTTTCGCTAAAGGTCAACGGAGTGGTGAAACAGGATGGCAACACGCGCGACATGATCTATCCGGTTGCCGAGCTGATCGCCTGGCTGTCCATCGGCATGACGCTGCTGCCCGGGACTGTGATTGCCACCGGAACCCCGGACGGCGTCGGTTTCGCACGCACTCCGCCGGAGTTCCTGAAGGCGGGCGACGTGATGGAGACCGAAGTGGAGCGAGTCGGATTGCTGCGCAACCGCATGGTCGGGGCGAAGATCCCGGCCGCCCATCAGCGCTAGGCGGGTTTGTTTGCGTGAGGTCTGACGGATCCAGGATTTCGCACGGAGTTTGTTCCGCCGTGCGCTGCATAGCGTTGCTACCGACAGGATGGCACCAGCCGGAGGATGTCTGCCATAAAGGCGATGGCTGGGGCGGTAGGATTCGAACCTACGGTGGCGGATCCAAAGTCCGCTGCCTTACCACTTGGCCACGCCCCACCGGCAGGCCGACCCCAGTATAGAAGTGGGCTGGAATGACGGCGGACCGGCGGGAAGGTACGCCGGTCCGCGCGGAACACCGTGGGGGCCCTAGTGCTGGATGTTCACGCTCACGTTCTGGAACAAGTTGTGCACGGTGCCGCCCATGAAGGTGAGCGAGGTGATCAGCGCGATCCCGATAAACACCAGGAGCATGCCGTACTCGGTGTAGGCCTGACCGCTGCGGCCGTGCCGGGCGCGCAGCCACAGCCTGCCGGCGGCGCTCGCGATCGGGTTGATCGTCTTCACGAACCCATGCTAGCCAGCGTCCCGGGCCGTGAGATCGGCTGAAAGAGCCCTCTGGCTACGCAGGCGAGCAGAACGCCTACGGCCACCGCACTAGACGACCCTACGTAGCCCGGGCTTCGATCCGATCAGGCGGCGGGTTGGAGGGGCACCGTGATCCAGCCCTCGCGAATGGCTTTGGTGACCGCCTCCAGCTTGGAGTGCACCTTGAGCTTGCTCAGGATGTTCTGCACGTGCGTCCGCACGGTGTTGGGCGACATCCCCAGCCGCTCGGCCACCTTCAGGTTGTCGTGGCCCAGCGCCAGCTCGTTGAGCACGCCCATCTCGCGTGGGGTTAACGGCGTGCTGGCAGCCGGGGCGGCCGGCCGGGCCATGCCTTCGAGCAGGCGGTTCAGCATGTAGGGCGCGATCAACGCCTCGCCCCGGGCGGCGCCACGAACGGCCTGGAGCACCTGCGGGGTGGCCTCATGTTTGCTCATGTAGCCGGTCACGCCCGAGGCGATCGCGTCGCGCAGCACACTCTCCTCTTCGTCACTGGTGAGCAGCACCACCTGGGTCTTCGGGAAGTCACGCTTTATGGCCTGGACCGCATCGATGCCGGACCCATCCGGGAGGTGGACATCCAGGAGGAGCACGTCGGGCTGGTGCAGGCGGACCTGTTCCAGGGCCTCCTTGACCGAGCCACCCCGTCCGACCACGCGCAGGTCGGGCTCCAGGTTCAAGACCGTGGTCAGGGCATCGCAGAAGACGGCGTGATCATCCACTAACACGACCCGGATCGGTTCCACCATGGTGTTCTCAGGCGGTGGTCGTCTTCGTGCTCGCGACCTCCGACGATGCCGCCACAGGTAGAACGAAGGAGAAGGTCGAGCCCTTGCCCCATACGCTTTCCACCAGCATCTCCCCGCCGTGGGCGCGCACGATCTCGCGGGTGATATAGAGGCCCAGACCGGTGCCGGAAATGCTCAGCGACCGCTTGTCGAAGAGCCGGCTGAACTTCTCGAATAGGCGGGGGATGTCCTCTTCCCGCATCCCCAGGCCCTCGTCGTGGACCGAGACCTTGACCCGATTCTCGCGATCGAGGAAGGCCATCACGGCGATGCCGCCGCCCCGAGGCGAATACTTGACCGCATTGCTGAGCAGGTTCATGACGACCTGCTGCAGGCGCTTGCGGTCGGCGCGCACCTGCAGGCCGGGTTCAATCCGGACCCGGAGGGGATGCTTTTGCGCGTCCATCGGGAACGACTCGACGACCTCCCGCAGGAATTGACTCAGGTCCAGCACCTCGAAGCGATAGGTGAAGTGCTCGGTGTCGATCCGGTTGACGGAGGTGAAGTCCTCGATCAGGGCGCCCAGGGCCGCGGCGCTGCGATGGATGCCTTCGATCAGCGCCTCTCGGGTGGGCTGGTCGAGGCGGTGCTGCTGATAGAGCAGGGTATCGGCCTGAGTCTTGATGCTGGCAATGGGGGTCTGCAGCTCGTGGGTGACCATGGAGACGAACTCGGACCGAACCCGGTCGATCTCTTCCAAGCGCTGAGCGCGCTCCTTCTCCAGCGCCTCGCGGCGTCGGGTCTCGTCCAGCTGCCCGGCTCGCTCGATGGCGGCGTGCAGGGCCCGGTCGAGGCGGCTGGTGAGGTCGCGAACCAGCAACCCGGCCACCACGGCCACGAACAGAAACAGGAAAATGCGACCCAGGACGAACCCGGAGGGCGGGGTCAGGGCGGACCCGGTAAATCCGCCCACCACGATGTACAGGACGGACACCACCACCGCCGCCGCCACCGCGCCGGGCAGCCCGAACCGAACGCCCGAGGCGATGATGAGGAGGTAGAAGACCAGCGAGAAATCGGTGGGCGCGCTGTAGCCGCCGGTGACGTACAGGATGCTGGTCGCCACCAGCAGATCGATGGCGGTGGTGATCAGCCCGAACCAGCGGCCGGGGCGGTAGCCGCGCAGCAGGACCACCGAAACCACCGCATTGACCACCGCCCAGCCGGCCAGGGCGGCGTCGACGAATAGCACCGAGGCTTCGGAATTGCGGTTGCCGAAGTGGTTCAGGATGAGCGCGGCCAGGAGCACCACCCAGCGCCCGATCAGGCTGATCCGTTCGCCGCTGGTCAGCACGCCGGCGCGGCTGTCCCGGATCACGTCCGAGTAATCGGTCGGCTGGACCGGCGGGGGGACAGGCTGCACCTCGGTATAACGCGTCTCTCCGTTCGGTTCCGCCATGAGAAAGCATCGAAATTATCGCCCGAAACGGGCCATAATCCGCACAAATCCCTGAGGGAGGTGCGAATCCTCGAGCGGGTCGGCTTCGACGCGCGCCTGATTGGCGGGCTGGGCATCGGACGGTACATCCGGGGGCTCCTGCCGCCACTGGCGGAAACCCTGGGGGAGCACCTCACCGTGCTGGCCACACCCCAGGACCGGGCCCCCGTCCGGGCCGAGGTGGGATCCGCCCCCACGATCGTGGTCGCCGGCGCCGCGCCGTACCGGCTCCAGGAGCAGACCGCGCTGCTGGCCCAGCTCACCCGCCGTCAGTTCCAGCTGGTGCATTTTCCGCATTACAACCTCCCGGTTGCCTACCGCGGCCGGTTCGTGGTCACCATCCACGACCTGTTCTCCTTCCAGTTCCCGGAGATCCATTCCGGTGGCCTTCCCCGGCTAGTCAACCAGGTGCTGATGACCAACGCGGTGCGGCGGGCGGCGGCCATCATCACGCCCTCCCAGGCCACGGCCGCCGAGTTACTGAGCCGCTTCCCAGACGCGGAGGGCCGCGTCCACCCCATCGCCGAGGCGGCCGATCCCCGGTTTGGGCCGGAGCGCGATCGGAAGGCCGAGGCCACCTGGCAAGAGCATTTCCGGATCAAGCCGCCCTACCTGCTGTCGCTGGGGCAATGGAAGGCCTACAAGAACCTGCCCTTACTCATCGAGGCCTTTGGCCTGGTGCTCCGGCAGCGGGTCCAGGCGCAGCTGGTGATCGCCGGGCATGACCCACGTCATCCGGAGGTAGCGGCCGCGGCGGCCACGCTGCCAGCGGGGTCGGTGGTGTTTCCGGGCCGTCTGCCGGACGACGCCATCGCGGACCTGTATCGCGGGGCCGCCGCTGTCGTCCTACCCTCGCGCGCGGAGGGTTTCGGCCTTCCGGTGATCGAAGCCATGGCCTGTGGCACGCGAGTCGTGTGCAGCGACCTGCCCGTGCTTCGAGAAGTGGCCGGTGACGTTCCGATCTACTGCGACCCGAGCGACGCTGGCTCATTCGCCCAGGGCATGCTGACCGCGCTGACACCTCCTGCGGGCGACCGCCGGCCCGAGCTGGGTATCGCCCGTGCCGGCCTCTTCAGCTGGCAGAAAGCGGCGGCGGAGACGATCGCGGTCTACGAGCAGGCAGTGGCCCGCTAATTCGGATGGAGACACCCCCACCCTGACCCTCGCGGCCAAGGATTCTCCCTCCCCCTTGCGGGGAGGGTCGGGGAGGGGGTCTCGAAGCGCAGGCTTCTAGCGGAGAACCCGGGCGGCGACCATGGCGTGGGCCGCCAGTTCGACGGTCGAATCGAGCGGGGCCAGCGTCTCCCCCAGGGCACGTGCCAGCAGCAGATCTGCTAGCTGCGGGTTCTTGGGCCAGAGCGATCCGTGGAGGTAGGTGCCGAAGACATTGCCGGCTGCCACCCCCTCCGTACCGTCCTCACCGTTGTTCCCGGTCCCCCGGATCACCCGACCCAGCGGCTGCAAGCCGGGGCCCAGATAGGTCTTGCCGCTGTGGTTCTCGAACCCAACCAGCGTCGGTGGGGTGATCCCCAGCCGGCCGGCGTCGATCAGGACATTGCCGATGTTCCGCCGTGGGCCGGGCACCGTGTAGGTGTCCAGCAACCCCAGGCCGGGCAGCTTCTGTCCCTCCGCGGTCACGTAGTAGTTGCCCAGCAGCTGGTATCCGCCGCACACCGCCAGCACCACGGCCCCGCGAGCAACCGCGGCCCGGATGCCGTCCGCCTTGTTGGTGGTCAGGTCGGCAAAGACCAGCTGCTGGTCTCGGTCCTGGCCGCCGCCCCAGAACAGGAGGTCGAAGGCGTCGAGCTCGGGCGCCGAGCCCCGGCCGATGGCGGTCACATCGACCTCGATGCCGCGCCACTCGGCGCGCTTGCGCAAGGTCACGATGTTGCCGCGGTCGCCGTAGATATTCATCTCGTCGGCGTACAGGTGCGCGATGCGCAGGCGTCTCGGTAGCGGCATCTCCATATAGTACGGACACTCCATGTCCACCCCAATGGTGTGCCTGCCCACCTACAACGAGGCGGCGAACATCGCGCGGCTGATCGCCGCCGTTCGGCAGGCCCTGCCCCAGGCCAGCGTGCTGGTGATCGACGATGGCTCGCCCGACGGGACTGGAGACCTGGTCCGACAGGTTGCCACCACCGATTCCCGCGTCTTTCTGCTGAGGCGGCCCGGCAAGCTGGGGCTGGGGACGGCGTACGTGGCCGGCTTCGGATATGCCCTGGAGCATGGATTCGACCGCGCCCTCACCATGGACGCGGACTTCTCGCATCCGCCCGACCGGCTGCCGGCGCTGCTGGCCGCCGTCGACGGCGGCGCCGACCTGGCCATCGGATCGCGGTACGTGGCGGGTGGGGGGATCCAGGGCTGGCCGCTCCGGCGGGCCGTGCTCAGCTCGGTAGCGAACACCTTCGCTCGCACCGCGCTCCGGCTGCACACGCACGACTGCACGGGCGGCTTTCGCTGTTACGCGGAGGGGACCGTCAAGTTCCTGCTCGCCGAGCCGCTTCGATCGTCGGGCTACTCGGCGTTGATCGAACTCCTGACGCGCTGCGAACGGGCAGGACTGCGGGTGGTCGAGGTGCCGATCACCTTCACCGACCGGGTGGCCGGCGCGTCCAAGGTTTCCCGCGACGAGATCTGGCGAGCGTTGGTCACCGTGTCTCGGCTCGCCGCCCGGCGGGCTCCTTAGCCCAGTACGGCTGCAGCACCCCCTCCCTGGTCAACACCGACCGCAGCTCCAGCATGGCGGTGTAGGTGGGCAGCACAAAGAGCGTCTGATCCGGCGGGGTGAGGGCGGCTGCCTCGTGCAACGCCTCGGGCCAGCTGTCGATGACCTCCACCCGGTCGGCCGGCACCTCCGCATATTTGAGCCGCACGCGCAGGTCGGCCGCGCGGTCACCGGTCACCACGACGTGGTCGGCCGCATCCCGGAGCTGCTCGAAGTCCACGTCCCAGATCCAGGAGACATCCTGGCCATCGGCGATTCGATCGTTGAGGGCGAGCAAGAAGGTGTGCCCGTGGCCGAAGGCGATCGCCGTGCGCAGGACCTCATTGAAGCCGGTGGGATTCTTGGCTAGCAGCAGCACGGCCGGCCGGCCATCGATGACGACCCGCTCCATGCGGCCGAAGGCCGGCGTGAAATCCGTGAGGGCGGCCGCCGCCTTTGGCAGCGCAATCCCCACGGCCGTGGCGGCGGCCATCGCCAGCACCACGTTGTACGCGTTGTACAGTCCCGACAGCGGCACCTTCACCTCCACCGTAGCGCGGCCATCGGTGACCGTCAGGCGCATGGCATCGATGCCCTCGAACGCGACGCTGGTCGCCCGAACCGTGGGGCGCGGCCGGGCGAAGTCACCCCGCGGACAGCGGTAATGACCCACGTGACCGAAGTAGACGCCGGAGAACTCGAGCGCTGAGCCGCAGCGCGGACAGAAACGGGCGTCTGCGCCGTGGCGGAGCTCGGGCTGCAGCAGGGCGGGGTCGTCGATGCCCGCGTACACCACCCGGGGCAGGTCTTCGCCGAGCGAGGCCACCATCGGGTCATCGGCATTGAGCACCGCGGTGACCCCCTCGGGCCCCTGGCCCAGCGCCCGACGGATGTGGCCGGCGGTCGTCTCCAGCTCGCCGTAGCGATCGAGCTGGTCGCGAAAGAGGTTGGTGACGACGATAGTCCCCGGCGCCGTGTCCGCCACCAGGAGCGGCAGGCTGGCCTCGTCGATCTCAAACAGGCCGACCGACGCCGGCACGCGCCCATTCCAGCGGGCTCGATCCACCACGGCGGCGGTCACCCCGAAGATGAGGTTGGCGCCCGCCTGGTTGGCGATCGCCGGGCGGCCCTCCACCTCCAGGATGCGACGCAGCAGGGCCGCCGTGGTCGTCTTGCCGTTGGTCCCGGTGACGACTATGGTCCCCTGCTCGAAGCCCACCGCCAGCTTGCGCAAAATGTGCGGGTCGATGAAGCGGGACACGTCGCCGGGCAGGGTGGTGCCCCCTCCCAGACGCAGGCCCCGGCTCACCCGCGCGGTGAGCTTGCCGGCCCACAGCGCCGCCGTGGCTCGCGGATCCAGGCGGCCGCTCTGGGCCATCAGCTCCAGCCGGGGACGGGGCGGCACACCCAGACCTGGGCCCCCATGGCGCGGACCTGGTCCGCGGCCGCCCGCGCTGCATTGACCGATCCAAACGCGGCGAAGAACGCCCCGCCGCTGCCCGTCATGGTGAGGCCGGGAATGACCGCGGAGACCGGCGTGATGGCGCGGTCGAGATCCGGATGCAGTGACCGTGTCGCCGGCTCCAGGTCGTTGCCG
>Ga0137396_10001073_pt1 | contig 13980 bp, 14 predicted proteins | sample czc16metaG_FD_108284 | JGI IMG/M metagenome (GOLD analysis project Ga0137396, IMG submission 108284) | Vadose zone soil microbial communities from Angelo Coast Range Reserve, California, USA - czcobulk3.16 metaG | ecosystem: Environmental > Terrestrial > Soil > Vadose zone | place: USA...
CCACCCGTAATGAGTGCGGTCTTTCCGTCGAGCCTGCCCATCGAGCTCTCCCTGGCTGTGGTTTGAGCGCCTCTTCGAAGCTTGGATCGGCGTCTGACCGGGAACGGCGGCGTTCGGGCGTCTTGCCCGATCAGCGCGGCACAGCGTTCTCGATTGGGCCCTGCGCGTTCTCGCTCGGCTTGACGCGCTCCCTCCGGCGACGCCAGTTCTCTGGGCTCGGCCGCTCTGGAACTCCGTGGAGTCGACGGAATTCCTCGGCTGGGACGATCCGTACCACTCGACCCAGTCCGTCGAGGATCGTCACGGGCGCCACTTCCTCATCATCGGCGACAGGTCTCATGCCTGGATTCATCGACATGTCTCCCTTCCGGTGCTCTTGCCGCTTTGGATGCATTCATCGCGGGCGTGGGTTCGCGCGTCGCAAGGCAGCCACGCAGGCGTGAGGTCGATGCCGGACGCCGAGAGGCGTGAGCTCGTCTGTACAATGGCAGCCATGCCGCCGCTCCTCGAAGCGCACGCGCTCGTCAAGCGTCTCGGCGGTCGTCTCGTCGTGGACGGTGTCGATCTGGTCTGCCACGCCGGGCAAGTCCTCGGGCTGCTCGGCCCCAACGGCGCCGGCAAGACGACGACGCTCCGGATGCTGTACGGCTTTCTCAGCGCGGATTCCGGCGCCATCCGTTTCGAGGGCGCGGACGTCTCGCGTGATCTCAACCGCTTCAAGCGGCAGCTCGGTGTCTGCACGCAGGAGGACACGTTCGACGGTGACTTCACCGTGCGCCAGAATCTCGAGATCGCGGCCGGCTACTTCCGCCCGCGGGCGCCCGAAGTGCGCCGGCGCGTCGACGAGCTGCTCGAGCGTTTTTCGCTCGTGGCGTACGCCGGCGACAAGCCCGAGGCGCTGTCGGGTGGCTTCCGTAGGCGGCTGATGATCGCGCGGGCGCTGGTGCACCGGCCCCGCCTGCTGTTCCTCGACGAGCCGACGACGGGCCTGGACCCCCAGGCCCGCGTGGCGGTGTGGGGCCTGGTCAACGGGCTGCGGGCCGAAGGGCTCGGCATCGTGCTGACGACCCATTACATGGACGAGGCCGAGCGGCTGAGCGATCTGCTGACGGTGCTGGCGCAGGGCAGGGTCGTGGCGCACGGAACGCCGAAGTCGGTGCTCGGCGACATGCTCGGAGAGCACGTCGTGGTCCTGGAGGCCGACGGTTCGGCCATGCCGGCCGTGGCCGCCTGGCTCCGCGCGCGCGGGCTCGGCGATCCGCTCGCCGTCCTCGGCGCCTGGCACTTGCCGCTCAGCGGCGAGCAGCTGGCCGACTTCGCGCGCGCGTTTCCCGAGCTCCGCTACGAAGTCAGGCCTCCGAATCTCGACGACCTCTTCCTCAAGCTGGCGCTACCGTGCGCGGTCTGACGGCCGCGTTGGAGTGGCAGAGCCGCGCGGTGGTCGGCCGGCACCTGCGCGTCTATCTCAAGAACTGGCACACGTCGTTCCTGCCGCCCGTGCTGGAGCCGATCACGCTGCTGCTCGCGTTCGGCCTGGGGCTCGGCGCCTACATGTCGTCGGGCATCGAATGGAACGGCCGTCACATCGGCTACATCAACTTCGTCGCGCCCGGCATGCTCGCCTATGCGACGTTCATGACGGCGATCTTCCAGTCGCTCTTCGGCGCGTTCATCCGGATGCGCTACCAGCGCACGTGGGAAGGCCAGCTCACGACCCAGATCGAGTTGCGGCACGTCGTGTGGGGCGAGATCCTGTGGGCCGGGCTGCTGACCACGAGCTACGTTGCCATCGTCGGGCTCGTGCTCTCGGGTTGTCAGATGCTCGGCGTGCTCCAGCTCGAGCTCGAGTACCTGCCCGTGATCATCCCGATCGTGTTCGTCTCCGCCTGCGCGTTCGCCGCCCTGGGCCTATGCTTCACCGCACTCGTGCCGACCATCGATCACATGAATTTGCCGATCTTCCTCGTCGTCCTGCCCCTGGGCTTCGTGTCAGCGACGTATTTCCCTCTCGGACACCCGGTGCTGGCCGCGATCTCGACCGCGAATCCGCTGTATCACCTCGCGGAGGGCCTCCGCGGCCTGCTTCTTGGCGACCATGCTGGCTATCACCTCGCGAGCCTGGCCGGGCTCGTGATGCTCGGCGTCCTCGTGCCGCTCGACATGCGCCTGTTGCGCAAGCGGGTACTCGGCGACTGACACCGCATCCGCCGTCAGCGCTTGCGCGACTGCTTGTCGTCCGCATGGGACAGCGCGACCGCGGCCTCAGGTGTGAGCACGCGGAAGGCCAGCGTCTCGACCAGGTAGAGCCGTACGACTTCGTCCGTGTGGTTCTGATAGGCGATCGACACGTCGGTGCCGATCGTCAGCTCGAAGTCGCCACCGCGCAGGCTGAGCACGACGGCGCCGTTGACGGCGGGCGCCCACACGAGGGGCCCGTCGACGAGCTTTCGGACGACGTTCAAGACCGGATAGCCGCCATCGCCCACCGCATGAGTGAGCCCCGTGTAGTAACGCGGGCCCATGGCGATCGCGTAGGGCCCGTCGACGCCCGCCAGGCGCAGGAGTCTCGTCGCTTCCGCGATGCTGTGCGGATACTGTTGATAGTCGTCGGGAATGGGCAAGATGGGATGGCCGGACGCCTGATCGATGCCCTCGATCCCGCCGGCCGCGTACCCATGGAAGATCGCGGTGTCCTCGGCGTAGGCGATACGGGTGGCCGCGTCGATCAGGGGCTGGAGCTCGGGATCCTCCGCTCCACGCTCGACCGCATCCATCTCCTCGCGCGAGAGCTCGAAGGACGAGCGCATCTCGATCAGCGGCAGCGTCTGTCTTCGAGTGGCCTCGACGTGGTCGGCGGGGCCGTTGCCGAGCGGTTCGCGGCGCCCGGTGTTCACGGCCGCGGCGGTCGGGCCGAGCGGCCCGTCGAAGTCCACGAGCTTGCGCCCTGCGAGCTTCAGCTTGAGGACGCGAGTGGCCTCGGCGTCGATCTCTTTCCACGCGGCGGTCGAAATAGGCGCGAGCTCTCGTCTCAGGTTGTTCATAGCCCCTGGCCACCCTTCAGGCTACCGATGCCGAGCGAGCCGGTGCCTTCGGCCGCGACATCGGCGGCTCCATCCCCGCCGTCGGTGCCGGCTTGCTCCCGGGCGACCAGTGAGCCACTCGTGAACAAGTACTCCTTGAGGTGCGCGTCCATCGTGGCGTCGCGACGCCGGTACCACTCCAGCAGCATCGCGAAGTGCTCCGTCTCCTCGTCCCGGTTGTGCGCCAGGATTTCTTTCAGCCCCGAATCGCTCGCGGCGTCGACGCGCTGGTCGTACCAATCGGCGGCTTCCAGCTCCTCCTGCATGGATGTGAGCGCCCGATGGTTGTCGAGGGTTTCCGGTCTCAGCTTGCTTTCCGACTCGTGGTATCCCGCCGAGTTCGCCATCACCGCTCCTTTGGGACATTCGTCCCCGCGCTTCTGGGTGCCGGTGGAGCGAAGTCACGATACTCCTGCGCCGACTCTGCTTCAACGGCGGACCGACTCGATTCGCCACGGTTGGGAACAGGCCGTTTGACGCGACAAGCGAACCGACGTACGGTCAGTGCCGCACTCGACCGTCCGGCGGGGACACGTCGCGACTCCAACCCTTCTCGGGAGACGATGATGACGAACACGGACAGGACTCGGCTACGGCGTGTTGTTCTTCTCGTACTCGTTCTATTGGGCGCGGCCGCGAATGCCTGGGCGGCGGCGGCCGACGCAACAGCGGTGGCATCGCGAACCACAGTCGTCGACGGACTGAAAATTCGTTACCTCGTCGCCGGAAGTGGCGCGCCCGTGATTCTGCTGCACGGCTACACGCAGACCTCGCGTATGTGGAAGCCGATCATTCCGCTCCTGGCCGGAAAATTCAGAGTGATCGCGCCCGACTTGCCGGGGATCGGCGATTCGGGCATCCCCGCGAACGGCCTGGACATGAAGACGGCGGCCATCCGCATTCATGCCCTCGCGAAGTCGCTGGGCGTCCAGAAAGCGAGCGTCGTCGGACACGACATCGGGTTGATGGTTGCGTACGCGTATGCCGCCCAGTTTCCGACGGAAACGGAAAAGTTGGCGGTGATGGATGCGTTTCTGCCGGGCGTCGCGGGCTGGGAAGACGTCTACAACAATCCCGGCATCTGGCATTTCCGTTTCAACGGGCCGACCCCGGAAGCGCTGGTGCGCGGACGCGAGCGGACGTATTTCGAGCATTTCTGGAACGACTTCGCCGCGGACAAAACGCGTTCGCTGCCCGAGGCCGATCGCGCGGCGTATACCGCCGCGTACGCCCGGCCTGGGCGCATGCGGGCCGGCTGGGCGTATTTCGTCTCGTTTCCGCAGACGGCCAGGGACTTCGCCGAACTCTCTCAGACCAAGCTCACGATGCCGGTACTGGTGATCGGTGGCGAGAAGGCGGGCGGACTGGTGCTGGGTCGGCAAATGGAGGCCGCGGCTTCGCAGGTGACGGTCGTGCTGCTGAAAGATACCGGCCACTGGGTCATGGAAGAACGGCCAAAAGAAACGACCGACGCACTGATCAAATTCCTGTGACGACTACCAGGGTTTCTTCGCGCCCTCGTCGCGCATGAACGCGCCGCGCTCCGCTGCCAGGTCGCTGGCGGGCGGTAGTTCCACGATGGAGCCGGGGTTGTTGCCGGCGAGCTGCACCACGAGCCGGCGCGCGTGGAAGGCGTGCAGCGTCGTCCGATGGCCGATGCTGAACACCGTCGTCTCGGCCAGCCGCTCGCGCATCAGCCGATAGAGGCGCGCCTCCGTCGCCTCGTCCACCGCGGAGGTGGCCTCGTCGAGAAAGAGCCACTCGGGCTTCTGGACCAGGGCCCGCGCGAAGGCGATGCGCTGCTGCTCGCCGGGCGAGAGCCGCTGCGCCCAGTGGGCGGCCTCGTCGAGGCGCGCGGCGAGCTCGGTGAGGCCCACGACTTCGAGCGCCTCGCGCAGGGTCCCGTCGTCCACACCTTGGGCAGGCATCGGATAGCTCACCACGTCTCGGAGCACGCCGATCGGCAGGTACGGCCGCTGCGGCAGAAACAGGATCCGGGCGTCTCGCGCCGCGCGGATCTCGCCACGCCCGAACGGCCAGATGCCGGCGATGGCACGGATGAGCGTGCTCTTGCCCGAGCCCGACGCGCCGGTCAGGAGCACGGTGTCTCCGCGCCGGAGCGAGACGTTGACGTTCGCCACGAGGATCTGACCATCGGGCCGATAGAGGTCGACACCGACCACGCTCAGGTGCGAGGCACGCCCCTCGACGCGCCGGAAGCCGCTCGCCGTCTGCAGGCGCACCCGCTCGAGCGTGCGCTCGAAGCCGGCGAGCCGCTCGACCACCGCGCGCCAGGCCGCGATCTCCTTGTATGACTGGACGAAGAAGCTGAGCGCGTCCTGGACCTGTTGGAAGGCCTGGCTCGTCTGCATGAGCCCGCCGAGCCCGAGCTCGCCCCGGAAGTAGCGGGGCGCCGCGACGATCGACGGGACGATCCACGCTCCGAGTCCGTAGCCGGAAGTGAAGTACGTCATGCGCTTCTGCCGGAGCATGATGCCCCACCAGTTGCGCACCACGTCCTCGAACCGTTCACGAAAGCCACGGAACTCGTCCGCCTCGCCGTGGTAGAGGGCCACGCCCTCGGTGTTTTCGCGGAAGCGGACGAGGCTGAATCGGAAGTTCGCCTCGTACCGCTGTCGATCGAAGTTCAGCCGGACCAGCGGGCGGCCGAGCCAGTCGGTCACCCACGTGCCGAGGATCGCGTAGAGAACGGCCACCCACACCATGTAGCCGGGCAGGCGGATGGCGAACTCAGCCACCGTGACGGTGAGAGATCCCGAAAGCCCCCAGAGGATCGCGATGAAGGTCACCAGGGTGACGGTCGCCCGCAGACCTCCGGTGAAAAGGCCGAGTGTGTGGGCCGCGAGTAACTGCACGTCTTCCGCGATGCGCTGGTCGGGGTTATCGGTCTCGGTCGCCTGGAGCTGCATCCGATAGTAAGCGCCATCGGTCAGCCAGGCGCCGAGGTAGCGGTCGGTCAACCAGCGTCGCCAGCGGATCTCGAGCATCTGGTTGAGATAGACCTGGTACACCGCGAGGAAGATGAAGATGGTGATCAGCCACGTCACCTTGAAAAGTTGACCGCGAAAGGCGGCTATGTTCTTGTCCTGGAGCGCGCTGTAGAAGGCGTTGTTCCACTGATTCAAGAGAACGGTGAGGTAGACCATGGCGAGCGTGAGGAGCACGACACCGAGCAGGAGACCCCGGGCTGCCCACCGATCGTCTGAGGACCAGTACGGCCTGATCATGGCCCAGGCGAGGGGAAGCGTTCGCCGTAAGCTGGTCCTGGCCGGAGGCTCGGAGGGGGCCTCCTGATCTTTGTTCAGGTTCTTATCCACGAGGCGCCAGGGTAGACTCCATCTGTGACATCATCGCCGTGCGTTTCGGGGCGGTGGCGAGCCATAGAAGGCGCTCGCTTGAAACACTCTGTAATAATGATCCATAGGGAGGCCCCACGTGGTGATTTTATGGGACCTGTCTGCGGATGCCACTTTTCAGGTCACCCGAGAAGGGTGTGCCGGCCGGCGCGAAGGCTCCGGTGACGACGTGAGAAGTTCGGGCGACGGAGGACTCACGATGCGCCAGCTACTGCTCGCGCTGCTCGGACGCATACGGCGTGGGCGCCGGCACGTTCTTGGCTCAGGTCTTTCCCTGATCGGCCTCTCGCTGGTGCTCGCCGGCTGCGCGAGCCACTCGCTGATGCCAGCGGCGCAGTCGGCGGCAATCAGGGAGCGAGAGCGAGCACTTGCGTCCCACGCCGACGCCATTCAGTCCACGGTGAGACCTTCCGGGAAGGTGGGCGGCCTGGCTTTTCTCGATGCCAAGGATGGCCACCTGGTCGTCCTGCCGGGTGATAGTCCGGCCGATGCCTGGGCGCAGTACGCCACCTCGCCGGAGAGCGAGACCAGCCCTGTGTCGATGCCGCCGGTCGTCACGTTCGTCTACCGCACGGACATCGCCAAGGCTCCCGAGGCCGTCACCCAGAGCGACCTGCAACAGCAGCGGACGTCCGCGGCCGCTCTCGCGACCGAGCTCCGGCGCATCGAGGAACGATTGGGCCTCGTGCAGCGTGAGCTCGCCGGGACGAAGCAGGACACGGACAAGGCACTGGCCGACATGCGCGCACTCGCCGAGGATCTGGCCACCGTCCGCAAGTTCATGATGCAGACGGCCCAACTCGGGTGGCTCAATCACGAATTGGTCGTCGAGAACGCGAACGGCATGCGGAAGATGGCGGCAACCAGCCAGGAGCTGACCGCAAGCTCGGCAAAGCTGGAAGACACCCTGCGCCAGCTCTCGGAGAGTATCACCGGCCAGCTCAGGGAGCTGGCCGGCCGGCTCGATGCCATTCAGGGCAAAATTCAGAACATCAAGTGAGGCAGTCGATGAATCACGGCGGCCCAGCGGCACCATATCTTCCCACCTTGACGGCTGGCCTTCTGCTAGCGCTGAGCGCCGTCTCCGACGCACTGGCCGGCGAGCCGGACAAGATCCGAGAGAACTACGACAACGCGCTCAGAACATTTGAGAAGCGGCTCGGCGAGATCGAGGCCAAGGAACGTGGCGTCACGGACCAGCAGCAACGCGCGGACAAGATCACGAGAGACAAGATCGCGTCAGTCCGGACCTCCCTGAAGGGCGGCGGAAAAGGCAAGAGCCTGGCCGACGGTGCCGAGAAGGCGTCCGGTGATGCACAGGCGCTGGCCGACCTGTCCAGAGAGCAGGGCGAGTACCTCGATGTCGTCACCAGTGAGTGGGGAGCCGAGGGCGCGGAGCGGAAGAAGCTCCGCGAAGCCATGGCGACCGCGCAGAAGAACTTCGAGCGCACCAATATGAACCTGTCGAAGGCGGCCAAGACGCCGGCGGCGCGCGTGAACCCGTCGGACGCGCTCGAGAAGGCAACGCGGATCGAGGCCGCGGTGACCGAAGCCGGCGATCGGCTCAGGGCGAGATGGCAGCTCGAACAAGCCGCGCGAGAGCGCGAGACCAAACAGAGAGAGCGCGAAGCGGCCGAGCGCGCGCGGGGCGCGCGATGAGAGACGGGGGCGCTCTTACAGAGCGAGCTGGCCGCTGACGACCCGGGCGTAGTAGCCCTGCTCGGCCAGAAGATCGTCGGGGGCGCCCATCTCGGTCAGGCGCCCGTTCTCCACGACCAAGATCTTGTCGACGCGCCGGATGGTGGTGAGCCGGTGGGCGACCATCAACGTCGTCCGCCCGCGCATCAGCGCGAACAAGCTGGCCACGACCTGGGCCTCGCTCTCGACGTCGAGTGCGCTCGTCGGCTCGTCCATCAACAAGATCGGCGCGTCCTTCAGGAACGCGCGGGCCAGGTTGATCCGCTGCTTCTCACCCACGCTCAAGTGCGCGCCGCCGTCGCCGATGACGGTTTGGTATTGCTGGGGCAGCCGTTCGATGAACCCGCTGGCATTGGCGGCGTGCGCGGCGGCCTCGATCTCCTCGATGGTCGCTTCGGGCTTCCCGTAGGCGATGTTCTCGGCGACGGTCGGGGGCAGGATGATCGGCTGCTGCAAGACGAGGCCGATCTGCGCTCTCAGATCTTCGAGCCGAAGCTCACGCACGTCCACACCCTCCAGCAGCACCGCCCCGCTCGCCGGGTCGAAGAACCGCGGCAACAGGTTCAATAGCGTCGTCTTGCCGGCGCCGCTCGGCCCGATGATGGCGGCCGACGTCCCGGCCAGGAGCTTGAAGCTGACGTGGTGGAGCGCCGGCCGCGCTGGATTGTAGGCGAAGGAGACGTCGTCGTAGGCGACGTTGCCGTAAATCTGGAGCGGTCGACCGGGCGGCCCCGCGGAAGCACCGGCCGAGGCGAACATGTGGTCGGCGGAGGTCGGCAATCCAGCCTGCCCGTCGACGTCGAGTCCCCGGAGGACCGGGCGGGCTTCGGGGCGGTTCTTCACATCCGTCGGCGTGTCGAGGATCTCGAACACCCGCCGTGTGCTGGCGCTCGCGCTCGACAAGGTCGCGCCCACTTTCGAGAGCTGATGGAGCGGCTCGAAGAGCTGAGCGACATACGCGAGGAAGACGAGCAGTTCGCCCAGGGTCAGGTTCGCGGCAAGTACTTCTTGCGCGCCGAACCAGGTCACGCCGAGCGTGCACGCTCCCAGGATCACCGAGATCGAGCCCCAGTAGAAGACCTCCAGCCCCTGCTGCGCCATCTTCTGCTGCCGCGCCGCCTCGGTCTGAGCGGTGAAGCGCCGCTGCTCGTGATGCTCACGCGCGTGGCTCTGGATCAGCGGCAAGGCGGTGATCCCCTGATGGATGAGCGAGTACACCTTGCTCTCCGCTTGCTGGGCGGCCATGCCCCGCGCCCGCATCGCCCCGCCGAAGACCTTGATCGATACGAGGAGGATCGGCACGGCGATCAGAGCGACCCCGGTGAGATACAGATTCAGGCGGGCCATCATGACCGCCATGAACAGGAGGGTGCCGGTGGCGCTGACGACGATCAGCAATCCCTCCTGGAACAGGATCTGAAAGGCGCAGGTATCGGTCCCGGCCCGGAAGATGATGTCCCCGGCGACGGTGCCGTGGTGATAGCGCAGCGAGAGGCGCTGGAGCCAGCCGAAGACGTCGTCGCGGACCCGTCGCAAGCCGCGGAGTCCGATGCCGATCGCGAGGTACACGTGTCCGGCGCAGACGGCGGAGTGGACCAGATAGATCACCAGCGAGGCCGCGATGATCGCAGTAATCTGGGCGGGTTGCGTCCATGCCGGCACCTGGCTCGGCAGCCAGGCGGGGTATGGCCTGTTGCCCAGAACGCTGTCGACGAGGATGGCGAGTGGCCACGGCTTGAGCAGGTTGATCCCGATGCTGACCAGGAGAAGACCCACCGTCAGGCCCATTCGCCCGGCGTCAGGCCGGAAGTAGCCGAGCGCTCGCGCCAGCAGACGGAAACCCGCGACGGAAGAAGAGGTCAGATCGCTCGTCCACGCTACCGGTTTCATAGGTCGCTCTCAGGAAGTGACGGTATCACGCAAATCACGTGCCGCACGACCCGCGTCGTGTAGGCCTCGAAAAACACGGCCACCTTACGGCGTGTCGATCCGGCGTGTCAATGGGCGGACGTTTCGCCGGGTAATTCATACACGGACGAGCGAGGCTCGCCACGGCAACACCGCTCTGACCGTGGTCGTTCCCTTGCCCCCCAATTCAGCGTGCTCGTCTCCTCGTGTGCAATCCCGCTCTGGTATGCGTGCTGCGTGACCGGCCCGGGGCCATGCGGAAGGGGTTCGCTTCCTCCTCACCACCGGTGGTTGACGAGCGTGACCAGACTCTTATTTGCGCGGTCGCAGCATCGCCGAAGCCGTGACCGCTCCGGGATCCTTGCCTGCGTTGCGATTCTGGGATGGCCGGGGCTCGAGCCGACCTCAATCTGGCGCAGGCGTCGAGCGCGTGCCATCATCGCTCGATTCGGGAAGGAGAGGGGACATGGCAGACAGGACTCGGGTCGGGATCGTTGGGGCGACGGTGACGCCGGGCGGCAGCGGTTGGGGCGCCAGCGCGCACGTGCCGGCGCTGCAGGCGTTGCCGGAGTACGAGTTGAAGGCCGTATGCACGGCGCACGAGGCAACGGCGAAAGCCTCTGCCGAGAAGTACGGCGCCGCGCTGGCGTTCCACAGCATGGACGACATGGTCAGGCACCCGGACATCGACCTTGTCGTCGTATGCGTGCGGGTGCCCGGGCACTACGACCTGGTCATGAAATCGTTGCGAGCGGGCAAGCCGACGTTCTGCGAGTGGCCTCTGGGGGCGAACCTCAAGGAAGCGGAGGAGATGGCCGGCCTCGCGCGCGAGAAGTCGCTGCGGACCATCGTCGGCCTGCAGGCGCGTAGCGATCCCACGGTCCTCTATGCGCGCGAGCTGATCAAGGAAGGCTACATCGGCGAGGTCCTCGCCGTTCACCTCAGCGTGCTCGCCGCCGCTCAGCTCGAGCGCGGATCGGGCCGCATCTGGCAGGGCCAGCGGAGAGCCGGCGCCAACACGCTGACGATTGCCGGGGGCCATGCTCTCGAAGCCATGTGCACGGTGCTCGGGGAGTTCGCGGAGGTCTCGGCGCGGCTCGCCACGAGGATCAAGATGTGGCGCCACAGCGAGACCGGCGAGAACGTCTCGGTCGATTCACCCGATGTCATCAACGTGGCCGGACGGCTGCAGAATGGCGCCGAAGCCTCCGTGCAGATCGCGAGCGTTCCGTTCGGCGGCGGCAGGACGCGTCTGGATATCTACGGCCGCTCAGGGGCGATGACCCTGGCGGCGGGCGGAGCGCTGAGCGTCGGACCGAACCGTCTCCAGGCAACGAGAGGCCGCGAGGCCGCGACGGAGCTGGAGGTGCCGGGTCGCTTGAAGTGGGTGCCAGCTGGCACGCCGGCCGGCTCACCGAGCAACGTCGCACAGGCCTACAAGCGATTTGTCGACACGACGGGCGATGCCCGCGGTTTCGAGCCGGATTTCGACCTCGCGGTGAAGCGACACCGACTGATCGAGGCGATCGAGCGGTCGTCGGCAGAGGCCAGGGCGGTAACGCTATAGGAGGCGACTGGCACGGTCTGCTGGCTCGACGGCAAACGCGCTTCCTTCCACTCCCCGTCTTCGTGCTCATCGCCGTCTGGGGGTGTGCCGGCCTGCCGCCTGCCTCCCAGCGAGAGAAGGTCTTGCTCAAGACGAGCCATTCGATCCGGTACTACTCGGTCCGCGGGATGACGGCGGGCGCGATCTTCGATGACATCGACAAGAACGGCCTGTTCGACCACGAGGCCCGTCGCGCGGTCGGCCTGACGTCCGCGGAATGGAAGGTCGACTGGAAAGTCATCGAACCGCATCCGGGCCTGTGCCGCCTCGAGTCGATGACGATTGCGGTCGTTCTGGGGGTCACGCTGCCGCAGCACGATCGACTGAACGACCTTTCAGAGAACATCAGGACGAAGTGGCAGCGCTTCGCCGCGCGCGTGGCCGCGCACGAGCAGCGCCATGTCGACATCTATCTCGGCGGCGCGAAGAGGATGAAGGCTCGTATGGAGGCCATCCTGACCAGGAGGTCCGCATGTTCCGAGCTGGAGAGCACGGTCCGCGGTATCTGGGCCAGCCAGGAAGCGGAGACAGAAGGGACACAGAACGAGTTTCACCGCGAAGACGCGGCGAAGATTCGGGAAGGTCAGAAGCCGCTGCAGGCGAGGATTGACACGATTCAGACGCGACTCGCGGCCATCGACTCCGAGATGCGACGCCTCGATCAGACGCTCGACAGTCTCAAGCGGCAGAGCGACAGGACGCACGCCGAGCTCGACGGCTTGAAAGCCGAGATGGCCAGATCCGCCTCGTTGGCGAGTTGTTCGCAACCTCGCCCGCCGGCGGGAATCCAGGCCCTCTGTCAGCGGTACAGCGGCCTCGTCGCGGCCTACAACGCACTGGTCGGTCAGAGCAACGATGCGGTCACCCGCCGCAACGGCCTCGCCGACGAGCACAACCGGGTCGGCGCGGTCATCAACGATCTCATCGAGGAGATCAACTGGACGAGATGAACGTGAGACTCGCCGTCTTGTTCATCCTGGTCCCGGCCCCATTTCGCGTCGCTCGCCCAGGCCGCTCCGGACGAGGACAGGCTCGGCAAGCCGCATGGCTATCCGGTCGGAAACAGCGCGAACTGGTACTACGACGAATCGGTGCGCGTCGGATCGTTCACGCATCAGGCGGAAATCAAGGGGATCTTTCGCGGCAAGCCGAATGTGCTGCGGCCGTCCTCGAGACCAATGCCGCTCTCCGGACCGCGCAGGAACCCGACATTCGCTGGAACGCGAACGATGCGCGCGGGCTCACTGTGGACAACGATCTGGCGCGCCAGCGCATCATGGGCCTCATCGTCGTGCCGGAACCGTTTCGCCCGAAGCACGCGACGTCCTACTTGGGCTACGGCTAGTCGGTCTACGTGGACCCGGGGCTGAGCTCGTCATGGTGCAGACCGGCGCCCATGCGACGGCCGAAGCCGGCAAGAGCAGCCTCGGCGCGGACCGCGACGTGTTCTGGCGGGGCTTGGTTCGGTTCTACGGGAAGTGGTAGAGCGGCTGGGCCCGGCGTGGTGAGCGCCGGGCCCTCCGAGGACTCGACCGGATCGCTACGAAAGCTTCGGCCACACCGCCTTCGAGACCGCGATGTTCTCCGGATGTACGGCCACCGGTCGGCCCTTCTGCCACTGCACGATGCACAGCTCGGCGCCAACCCGGCGGCCGCTTTCGTCGTACTTGATGCGGCCATCGGGGAAGAGCTTCGCCGGGCCATCCTTGAGGTCGATCTTGTGCAGCATCTCGGCCACCTTCTTGCGATCGGTCGACCCCGTGCGCTCGATGGCCTCCTTGAAAATCATCACGTGCGCGTACGGGAAGATCGAGTCGTGGCCGAACCAGGGCTCGTTCGTCTTGGCCACGAAGCGCTTCTCGAGGTCGCCGAGATCCTTGCCCGGCCAGTTGGCCAGCCCCACGATCATCCCCTCCAGATGCTCCTTGCCCGCCACCTTCAAGAGCTCGGGCACCGTCCAGTGGCCGCCGCCGCCGACCAGCGGAACGGTGCTGGCGGTGATCCCGCGTTCCGCGAACTTGTCGAGCAACAGCTTGTCGTCGCCGACATTCGTGGACTGAAAGACGATGAAATCCGGTCGGCCGGAGCGGATCTTCTGAACGAGCGTCGTCGCGTCCGCCAGCGGCGGGGTGTAGGTCTCGTCCGCCACGATCGTCAGGCCCAGGTCCTTCGCGACGTGCCCGCGAATCGGCTTCATGAAGCTGACCGAGGAGGCCGAGTTGTCGCCGACGAAGGCCACCTTCGTGGGCCGCCCGCTCCCCGCCTTGCTCGCCAGGTCGACGATGCGCGGTAGCATCGCGGTGGCCTGCGC
>Ga0137396_10001074_pt1 | contig 13975 bp, 15 predicted proteins | sample czc16metaG_FD_108284 | JGI IMG/M metagenome (GOLD analysis project Ga0137396, IMG submission 108284) | Vadose zone soil microbial communities from Angelo Coast Range Reserve, California, USA - czcobulk3.16 metaG | ecosystem: Environmental > Terrestrial > Soil > Vadose zone | place: USA...
ATCAGGAAGCCGCTGACGATGTTGGTCATCGAGGCGAACAGCGCGACGGCGCCGAGGATGCGGATGGCGCGCGGGTGATCGGCGCCGGTCACGACCAGGGAGCCGACGACGGCGATCGCCGAAATGGCGTTGGTGAGCGACATGAGCGGCGTGTACAGCAGCCGCGAGACTCGGCGGATCACCCCCAGCCCGATGAACGTCGCGAGCACGAACACGAACAACATCGACCAGAAGTCGCTCATGACCGCAGCACCTTTCCGTCATGGGTGACACACGTCGCGCGAGTGATTTCGTCCGCGAAGTCAAGCTGCAACCCGCCGTCCTTGACGATGTGGCCGAGGAAGCTCGCCACATTGCGGGCGTACATCTGACTCGCGTCGTGCGGCAGCGTGGCGGGCAGGTTCAGGGGCCCGAGGATCGCCACGCCGCGGTGCATCACCTGGGCCCCGGCCTGGGTGAGCTCGCAGTTCCCGCCCGATTCGGCGGCGAGGTCGACGATGACCGATCCCGGGCGCATCCCTTCCACGGCGGCGCGCGTCACGAGGATCGGTGCGCGCTTGCCCGGGATTGCGGCCGTCGAGATCACGACGTCAGCGTCCTTGACGCTGCGCGCGAGGAATTCCAGCTCACGGCGATGCTGATCTTCGGACAGCTCTTTGGCGTAGCCGCCCGCGCCCTCGCCTTCCAGCCGCTCCTCCATCGCGAGGAACTTGGCGCCCAGGCTCTCGACCTGCTCCTTCACCGCCGCCCGGACGTCGAACGCCGACGTCACGGCGCCCAACCGGCGCGCAGTCGCGATCGCCTGCAGCCCCGCGACGCCCGCCCCCAGCACCAGAACCCGCGCCGGCGGCAGCGTCCCCGCGGCGGTGACCAGCATCGGGAAGAACTTGGGCGCCGCCCCCGCAGCCACCAGCACGGCCTTGTACCCAGCGACCGTCGCCTGAGAGGAGAGCACGTCCATCGGCTGGGCGCGCGTGATGCGGGGGAGCAGCTCGAGGCTGAACGCCGTAACGCGCCGCTGGCCGAGAGCCGCAAGAGATCCGTCTCCGTCGCCGCCTGCAGGACCCCGATCAGGCAGGCCCCTTCCCGCAGCTTCCCGACTTCGGCCGGGCCGGGCTTCTGGACCTTGCAGACGATCGCCGCGCTCCAGGCATCGCCGAGGCTCGCGCCCGCCGTCGTGTAGCCGTCATCGGGGAATCCCGATTCACTGCCCGCGCCGCCTTCCACGACCACTTCGTGGGCGGCCTTGACGAGCCGGGCCACCATGTCGGGCGTCAGCGCAACGCGCCGCTCCCCGGGGGCGGTTTCCTTCGGGATGCCGATGTTCATCGGGCCGAAACTAACGCCTCATCCGCCGGGTGACAGCCGGTCGCGCTCGCGCTGTTGCGCCAGCATGCGCTCGGCGAAATCCACCCGCTCGGCGAGGTCACCGACCTCGTTCCGCAGCGCGTGGAGCTGCTCCGCGAGCTGGCGGACCTCGCCGGAGGACGCACCGCCCATGGCCGACGGCTCGGTGACACCCCAGTTCCGCAGCCGCCGGTCATCGGCGTCGCGGAACTCGCCCGCTAACAGAATCACCAAATCGAACACCCACCACAGGCCCATCCCTCCCAGGGTGACCGCCATCAGGATCCCGGTCTGCCAGCGTCCGACGTAGAAGCGGTGCAACCCCAGCGGTCCGCCCAGGATCTGGAGAATCAGCGCGACCGCGCGAGAGCGCTCCGAGACCTCCGGGCCGGCCGGGGACGGTGCGTCCTCGTAGTCGTAGGGGGTGAGCGAGGAGCCGGTCATGGGTCTCCCAATCTACGCCGCCCACCAGCCTCTGGCGCAGCGGCCGGGCAACCCCATCTTGGGGCCCGGGAGGGCCGGTACCGCCCGCGTCGTTTCCTTATCTAGCAAGGAGAGCGCCATGAACTGGGGTGAATTCATCACGTTCCGCAAAATGATCACGCCGGTCTTCATTCAGGTGATCTTCTGGGTCGGGGTCGCGGTGTGCGTGGTCATGGGCCTCGGCTCGCTACTGGGCGGCCGTGGGCTGTACGGACTCGGGCTCATCGTGCTGGGCCCGATCGCCGTGCGCGTCGAGTGCGAGCTGCTGATTCTCCTGTTCCGGATCCACGACGCGGTGCAGGACATCCGCGCCAGCAAGCGCGCTTAGTCAGCGCGCGCCGATCACCGCTTCCGCCTCGATCTCCACCAGCATCGCCGGGTCGACGAGACCCGACACCTGGACCATGGTCGAGGCGGGGCGGATCGCTCCGAAGAACTCGCCGTGCGCCCGCCCGATCCGCTCCCAGTCCCCGATGTTCATGACGTAGACCCGCGTGCGCACGACGTCCTGCAGCGTCGCGCCGGCGCGCACCAACGCGCGCTCGATGTTGCGCAGCGCCTGCACGGTCTGCGCGTAGGGATCCCCCGCGCCCACGATCTGTCCGGATTCGTCGGTCGCCGTCGTGCCGGCCACGTGCACGACGTCCCCCACGCGCACGGCGCGCGAATAGCCCACTACGGGCTCCCACGGCGCGCCACTGGCGATGTTGATCCGCTTCATGCGGCTTCTCTGAGCAGGTGACGCAACGCGGGCTCGAGCGCCGCGAAGGTGAACCCGAAGCCTGCCTGGAGCGCGCGCGCCGGCAACACCCGCTGGCCCGTGAGGAGCACTTCATCCGCCACCTCGCCATAGAGCACCCGCAGCGCAACCGGCGGCACCGGCAGCACGGCCGGCCGGTGTAGCACGCGGCCCAGCACGCGAGCGAACTCCGCGTTGCGCACGGGCTCGGGGCTGGTGACGTTGACTGGCCCGCCGAGACCGTCGCGCTCCAAGGCGAAGGCGAACAGCCGCAGCACGTCGTCCACCGCGATCCAGCTCCACCACTGGCGGCCGCGCCCGATCGGGCCTCCCAGCCCCCACCGGAAGAAGGGCAGCAGGCGCCCGAGCGAGCCCCCCGAGGGGGTGAGGACGAGGCCGATGCGCGCCCGGACGACCCGCAAACCGGCCTCGAGCGCCGGCTCCGACGCCGCCTCCCAGTCCCGGCACAACTCCGCCAGGAACCCCGTCCCGGGCGGGGTGTCTTCCGTGACGGGCTCGTCACCGCGATCGCCGTAGTACCCGATCGCCGACGCGGCGACGAGCGTCGCCGGGCGACGCGCCAGTCCGGCGATGGTCTCGGCGAGGAAGCGGGTCGTGGCGACGCGACTCGACCGGATCGCCGCCTGCTTCGCGGCCGTCCAGCGGCCGAGGATCTGCTCGCCAGAGAGGTGCACGACCGCGTCGGCCCGCTCCAGGACCGCACGATCGATCTTTCGCGCCGCCGGGTCCCAGTGCGCCTCTCCAGCCGCCGGCGGGCGCCGCACGAGCCGGACGACCTCGTGGCCGCGCACGGCGAGAAAGGGGGTGAGCGCCGAGCCGATGAGACCCGACGCTCCGCTCAACACGATGCGCACGCCGGGGAAGCTACTGAATTGTCGGCGTCTCGCCGAACCTCTTGGCCAGCGCGGTGAGATACTGCTTGATCGTGGCATCCATCCCCATCAGCCGCGCCACCACCCGGAACGGCGCCACGGCGATCCAGCCGCGCTCGGTCACGGTGAGACGCGTGCCGCCAGGCGCAGGCTGAATCTCGTAGGTCCAAGTGCCCCCGAACGGCGCTCGTGGCTCCGGTACGATCCGCGTCACGAGTTTCGCAGGCCGCCGTTCCTCCGCGACTTCCACTTTCACACGCGCCCCCTCGGGGAACCACGCCGCGATCCCCTCGAGGTTGCGGATCGTCGTCCACACAGTCTCCGGCCGCTGGTGCAGCACGAGGGCGCGCGACGCCGTGTGTTCCCGCGGCAGGAACGCGCCGATCACGGTGACTAATACGATCAAAGCCACAATGATGCCCACAGCGATCAAGACCCACTTCATGGCTTCTCCTTGTACCTGGGAAGCTCGTCCCTCTTGACGAAAGCTGCCAATAGTAGTAGTGTATCGTAACAACGATACAGTAAGGATCGCTGTGTTCGACCAGATCGATCCCAGAAGTCCCACGCCGCTCTATGCGCAAATCGCCGGCCGCATCCGGGTCGCGGTCGCCGCCGGCGAGCTGCGGCCAGGGGAGTCCCTCCCCTCCGTGCGACAGCTCGCGGCGCGGCTGCGGGTCAACCCGGCCACGGTGGTGCAAGCTTATCGCGATCTCGAGGTGGAGGGCTTCGTGGACATGCGTCAGGGCGCCGGCACGTTCGTCCGGGAAGTGGTCGCCGAGCGGCGCGCTGGCGAGCGCTCGAAGCACGCCGCCGCGCTGGTGCAGCGCATGGTCGCGGATGCGGGCCGTCTCGGCCTCTCGACCAAGGATCTGGTGCAGGCGATCGAGCAGCAGCTGGAGGTGAAGGTCGCATGAGCAGCGCCATCGAGATCCGCGACTTGCACTATCGCGCGGGCAAGGCGTTCGAGATCCGCGACCTCGCGCTCAACGTACCGACGGGGTCGATGTACGGCTTCCTCGGACCCAACGGCTCGGGGAAGACGACCACCATCCGGCTCCTCCTCGGCCTGCTGCGGCCGCTGCAGGGAACCATCACCGTGCTGGGCGGGTCGATTCCGCGGGAGGCGCCTCGCGTGCTCGCGCGCACCGGTTATGTCCCCGAGCAGCCGCACCTCTATCCCTCGCTCACGGTGGCGGAGGCGCTTCACTTCCACGCGGCATTTTATCCGACGTGGGACTGGAAGTGGGCGGACGAGTTGGCGCTCCAGTTCCAGCTCGACCGCGGGCGGCTGCTCTCGCGCCTTTCCAAGGGGGAGATGGGCAAGCTCGAGATGCTGCTCGCCCTCGCCCAGCGGCCGGAGCTATTGGTCCTCGACGAGCCAACCGACGGTCTCGACCCGGTGGTGCGCCGCGACGTGCTCACGTCTGTCCTCGACTATGTCTCCCAGCAGAACGCCACCGTGTTCATCTCCAGCCATCTGGTCCACGAGCTGGAGCGCATTTGCGACTGGGTGGGGGTCATGGATCGTGGCCGCCTCGTCGCCGAGCTGCCGATGCACAGCTTCAAGAACGGCATCAAGCGCCTCCGCGTCCTGAACGCGCCCGCCCTCGCCGGGGACACCCCATTCGTCGTGCTCTCGCGCGACGCCGCCAACGGCTCGGCCGAAACCTGGGTGGTGCGCGGCTGGCAGCCGCCCATGAGTCAGTGGTTCACGGGCGTCGGGGCCACGCTCAAGGAAGTGATCGATCTCGACCTCGAGGAAGGGTTCGTCGAGCTGCTCCGCACCTTCCGCGTCCCGCAGGCTTAAGGAGCGCGCGATGTTCCGGGCGATTCTCTACACGCAATGGAAGTGGAGCCGGTTCCCGCTACTGCTCGGCGTGCTGGTCGGCTTCGCCCTGCCGATCCTGTCGGTGCAGCGAGTCTCCGGTGTCACCGGCTATTGGCAAACGCGCACGATGCTGGCGTCGGTCCAGGCCTGGGGCATCCTCTACCCGATCGTGGGAACGGGCCTCGCCCTGCTGGTCGGTGCGCTCGCCTGGTCGGCGGACCACCGCGGCCGCCACGTGTACGCGCTATCGCTGCCCCTGCCCCGCTGGCACTACACCCTGCTGCGGTTCGGCGCCGGCCTCGTCCTCCTCGCCGCGCCGGTGATGGCGGTGTGGATCGGCGGGCTCCTCGCTACGGCCACCGTGACCATCCCGACGGGACTGCACGCGTATCCCACGATGCTGGCCACCCGGTTCGCGTTGGCCGTGTTCGTGACCTATGCGCTGTTCTTCGCGATGTCGGCGGGCACCGTGCGCATCGCCGGCTATGTGCTCGGCGCCCTGGCCTTCGTGCTGGTGGTCGAGGTGATCGCCAATGCCGCCGGCGCCCACGTGAGCCTCTTGGAGCAGATCTTCATCGGGCTGGTCGTCTGGCCGGGACCGTTGGACGTCCTCACCGGCCGCTGGATGTTGATCGATGTCTGACCCTCGCCGTCTGGTCGTCGTCGCGCTCGCGGCCGGCCTCGCGGCGACGCCCGCCCTGCGGGCGCAATCGGTCTCCGAGCTCCGCGAGCGTGTGCAGCGGCTGGAGCAGGCGTTTCGCGCGGCGAACGGCGTCGCGACCCGTTCGGACAGCGCCGCACGGCAGGCGAGCTACGTCCCTGGGATGTCGGCGACGGCCGGCGCCCTCCACGTCCTCGCCCCGCAGATCGTGGTCGCCAGCGCACGGGAAGGCGCCGAGCGCGCTTGGTCGATGCTCGAGTACACGTTCGGGACCGAGGCGGGCGTGCTCGCCAACGTCGATTTCGCCGCCCAGCTGAGGCGGCCCAACCTGGCCGTGGCGGCTCCGCGGGGCGCCCGGCGCTTCATCGCCGAGAATTCGGCCGCAGACATGGCCAACCGCCTGGTGTGGGAAGCCTCGCAGATCCTCAGCGCGCGCCTCGACAAGAGCCTGTACAACTGGATGGGCGGGGCGATCGTGGCGGACTCGTACCCGGCTCGCCTGCTGCCCGGGACCTACGTCGATCTTCTGTCCGCCCCGTCGCGCACCACCCGACGCTGCTACGCCGGAGCGATGGACGGCTGCCGCGACGCGTTCGACCTGCCCCCGTCTGCCGAGCCGTTCCGCCGCTGGTACGGGCCGACTGAGCGCCGCTTGATCGTGCAAGAGGTCATCGTCGGCGAAGACATCCGGCTCGTCCCCGAGCTCTACGCGGCCTGCGTGACGCGCGGAGACGACTCGTCATGCGTGCGGCTGCTGCAGCGAACGGGCGAGAGCTCCATCCCGGCCCCTCTCGGCCACCCGACGCGCATTGGGCTCGTGCAGCTCGCCCTGGAGCTCGGCGGGCCGGCAGCGTTCCATCGTCTCACCGCCGCCGCGGGCCGACCCGTCGACGCGCAGCTCGAGGTCGCGGCCGGCATGCCGCTCGACTCGCTCCTGGCAGTCTGGCGTGGGCGGGTGCTGGCCGCCCGGCCCAAGCCCGTCACCTTGGAGTCCAGTGGGGCCTGGGTGGCGCTGTCTTGGGGCGCGATTTTCGGTCTGCTGGCGCTGCGGAGCACCCGGTGGCGCTGAAGCTGCGGATCTGGATACTGGCCGCCATCGTGGGCTGCGGGCTGATCTTCATAGCCTATCAGCCGACCGGTGAGCTGCCGGACACCGCTGAGCCGTACTACGGCCCGCGCCTTGGGACGACCCCCGAACGGCGGCGGGCGGACGGCTTAGGGGCCGCGTTGGCCCGGGCCCGTGCCGAGCTCGCTGTCGCGGAGCGACGCGACACCCTGCTGCTCACCGCGCGAGCGCTCCCGACGACGCCGCTGGATTCCCTGTTCGCGGCGGCCGCCGAAGGTCCGCGCGCGGCCGCCCCGACCCTCCGAATCACCTTCGCGACGAATCCCGCCGGGCGTCGGGCGTTGGAGCAGGCGTTCGCCGCCGTGTGGGACGAGCTGGCCCCGCTCGACACCACCGTCCGCGTCGTGGTCGTCGTGCGGAGCCCCTACGGCGCTCACACCTTCCTGCTGCCGTACGGGACCGACGGGCGCACCTGCGTCGCGTCGGTGTCCTTGAGGTGGGAGCTGCGGCGTTTAGGGCGCGTGAAAGAGGAGCCGCCCCCACGCGATCTGATCGTCGACTTCTTCAGGAACAGCCTGGGCACGTGTGCCTACTACGCCGCGTTCGGCCAGCCCGGACGGGCGATCGAGCAGTGGCTGGAAGACCGCTCCTTCGACCTCGCCGGCCAGCCGACCTGGGCGAGTCCGCCTACCTCTCCTTCGGGGCCGGAGGCGTCGACGGCGGCACTCTTTAGCACGCTCCTCGCCGGCTACGATGATCGGTTCCGCGCGTCATTCGACGCCTTGGGGTGCGCCGGCGGCGAGCCTGGGGCGTGCCGCCGCGCCCTGTTCGGCGCCGTCCCGACCCGATTCTCGCGCTATCGGCCGCGGATGCACGGCGTGGTGCTCGACCTCGCCTACTTCTTCGAGTTCGAGGGCCGTGGGTTCTACGGCGGCCGAAGCTACCTGGCGGACCTGGTCCGCGAGGTCGGTCGCGAGCGGTTCATGAAGTTCTGGCGCTCCCCGCTGCCTCCGGACAGCGCCTTCGCCGCGGCCACCGGCCAGCCGATCGAGCGCTGGACGGCCCGCTGGGAGCGGAAGCGCCTGCACGGGATGGTGTTTGGGAATCGCATCCCGCTCGCGTCCGTGCTGCTCAGTCTGCTGGTGGCGGGCGCGGTCATCGCGGGGGGCGCCGCGGCGGTAACGCGTCGTCGGGTGGGCTGACCGCTCCGGCCCAGTTCACCATCGATCTCACAGGCATCTCCCAAGGCGGCCGCAAAGCGGCGCCGCAGCGCAGTGTCGAAGGTTTCAGGGCTGGACATTCCGCGGCCGGGCCGATATTAACGCCCGGGTCCGGACGCCGCTAACCCGCGCCTCTCAAGGAGCCCCGATGCGCCCCGTGCTCGCCGCCGTTGGCCTCGTGTGCGTGCTGGCTTTCCCCGCCACCGCGCAGAATGCGCCGGATACAACGCGGAGCGCGCTCGATTCAGCGCTGCGGGTGTTCTTTGATTGTCCGAACTTCAGTCGTGGATGTGACTTCGACTTCATGCGTACGGAGATCACGTTCGTCAACTGGGTCCGGGATCGCGAGAGTGCCGACGTTCACTTGTTGATCTCAACTCAGGAAACGGGCGGCGGGGGATCTGAGTACACCCTGACCTTTATCGGCCGCAGGCGATTCACCGGCAGCACCGACACGCTGCGGTTCTTCTCGACGTCGACCCAGACGAGCGACGAGATCCGCCACGGCCTCGCCCGCGTCATCAAGGTCGGGCTGATGCGTTACGTCGCCGCCACGCCGCTGGCCGACAAGATTCAGATCAGCTACACCGCGCCGTCCCAGCAGGCAGCGGCCGCGGCCGTACACGATCCGTGGAACTATTGGGTGTTCACGGTCCGCTTCGGCGGCAACTACTTCGCCGAAAAAAGCCAGAACTTCTTCAACGCCAATACCGGACTCAGCGCGACCCGTACGACAGAATTGTGGAAATTCAACCTCGGCCTCAGCGGGCGATACTCGGAGAGCAACTTTCACTTCCGTCAAGACTCAGTGACTGCGTTCACCATTCAGAGCGTGGCACGACGCTATGACGGGAACGTGCTGCTCGTTCGCAGCCTTGGCACCCACTGGTCCACCGGCCTTCGGGGTACCGGCACCCACTCGACGTTCCTCAACCAGCGCCACGTGCTGAAGCTGACTCCGGCGATCGAGTACGCGTTCTTCCCCTACAGTCAGTCCACCCGACGGTTCGTCACGCTGCAGTACGCCGTTGGCCTCAGTCAGGCCAGCTATTTGGACACCACGATTTACGATCGGACGAAGGAGACGCTCCCCCTGCAAACCCTGACGCTTGCCGTCACCGCCACGCAGCCGTGGGGTACCGTGTTCGTGTCCGCCGAGGGCTCCAGCTTCTACCGCAACAACACGCTGAACAAGAACAGCCTGTCCTTCTTCGGCAACGCCGATGTGCGGTTGTTTAAGGGGTTGTCGCTCAGCCTGTTCGGGAGCGTGTCATTCATTCACGACCAGTTGTTCTTACCGAAGGGGGGGGTGGACGAAGCGACCTTGCTCCTGCAGCGCCGGCAGTTTGAGACCAGCTTCTCCTACCAAACGTTCTTGTCGTTGAGTTATCGCTTCGGATCGACGTATAACAACGTCGTGAACCCGAGATTCGGCAGTGGCGGCGGGTTCTTCTTCATCTCCAACTAGCGGGTAGCGGCCCCCTCACAGCTCGGCGAGATCGCGCTCCAGCTCGGTCAGCTCCACCGCGCCGTCGGTGAGAGCGGCGGCGGCGAGGAATTGCTGCCCGGCGTCCATCGCGTACTGCACCAGCATCTCGATGGGAAACAGCGGCTGAGGAAAGTCGAACAGCTGCACCGTGGCGAGCGCCGCCGGCAAATACCGCTCGAAGGTGTCGAGGGCGATCTTTCGCAGTGGCGGGTGGGGGCTCGCAATGTCGTTGAGGAAATGAATCCCGAACGCGACGTGGCGCCCTTCGTCGCGGCGGATCAGCCGGAACCCCTCCTGCAACCCCGGTAGCCAGCCGCGCGCTGCCAATACCTCCCCTACGCCGCGGTACCCGGTGCGCGCCAGCATCGATTCCACGACGCCCATGTAATGCGCGACCCCCTCGACGAGCAGCTCGCGGAGGTGTTCTGGTTCGTCCTCCTTGCGGAGCCGGTCGGCGATGTCCTGGAGGCCGTCGACGAGCACCGAACGCGGCTCCGGGGGCAGCGGCATCTGCGGGTTCGCCCTCGGCAGCACCTCGGCGAAATACCGCCGGAAGAACTCGAAGTGCCGGGCCTCTTCGGCGAGCTGCGACGTGAGGAACAGCTGCACGTCCACGCCCAGGCCGAGGCGCGCGGCGGCGGAGAGATACGGCGTCAGCGTGTAGGTGACCGACTCTTCACCGTCGTAGAAGAACGTGCACAACTGCTGGATCTGTCCCGCGTAGTCCTCGGCGGGGAACTGGCGGCGGATGCGTTCCCAATCGGCACCGTCCCGCGAGAGGTCCACGGCCTGGGGGTCCCAGGGGAGCTTGCGCGCGGCGAAGTACAGCTTCCAGTATACAGAGTCGGGCACGCCGCTAATATTGCGGTGCTATCGATGCCCGCAACCCCCGCCAGCCAGGTAAGGACCCCATGAGCGAAAGAGAGCAGTTTCTGAAGACGCTGGAGCAGGAAGCCGCCACGACCATGAAGGTGCTTCGGGCCTTCCCGGGGACCAAATCGGACCTGAAGCCGCACGCGAAGTCCCGCTCGGCCAAGGACCTTGCCTGGACGTTCGTGTTCGAGGGCTATGGCGGCACCCAGGGCGTGGATGGCGAGCTGCCGTTCCCCCCGAAGGGCATGCCGAAGATGCCGGAGAAGTGGGACGGCGTCATAACCGAGTGCGAGCGGGCGTTCAAGACCCTGGCCGACAAGGTCCGCAAGGCCGGCGACGCGGAGCTGAACAAGACCGTGAAGTTCTTCGTCGCCCCCAAGCAGATGGGCGACATCCGCCGCATGGACTTCCTGTGGTTTCTGTTGATGGACATGGTGCACCACCGCGGGCAGTTCTCTGTGTACCTGCGGATGGCGGACGGCAAGGTGCCCTCCATCTACGGGCCGTCGGCGGACGAGCCGTGGAGCTAAGCCTCACCCCCGTAGGGTAAGATTGATGGTCAAAACCGGATAGAAGGCGGCGCTGGGGTGCGCTATGTTCACAGCGTGACCAGCGCCGCGTTGCATTCTCAGCTCTCGCCGGACCGCCAGTGGCGAGCCGTCCTCGACCGGGACCGCCGCTATGACGGCGCGTTTGTCTACGCGGTGCGCTCGACCGGCATCTACTGCCGTCCCTCCTGCCCGAGCCGCCGGCCGCGGCGCACGCAGGTGCACTTCTTCCCGATTCCCGAGGCCGCAGAAGCTGTCGGGTTCCGCGCCTGCCGCCGCTGCAAGCCCGCGAGCCGGACCCCGGACCCCGAGGTGGGGCTGGTGCGCGAGCTGTGTCGCGCGCTCGCGGCGCAGCCGGACCGCCGTCTCGAGCTCGGCGCCCTGGCGCGGCTCGCCGGGCGGGGTGCGCAGCAAGTGGCGCGCGCATTCCGTCGCGTGCTGGGTGTTTCTCCTCGGCAATACCAGGAGGCGCTGCGGGTGCGGCGCCTCAAGACCGAACTGAAAGGCAGGCGACACGTGAGTCCAGCGATCTATGAGGCCGGATACAGCTCCAGCAGCCGCGTCTACGAGCGCGCGCACGCCGAGCTGGGGATGACCCCCGCGGCGTACGCGCGCGGCGGGACGGGGATGCGCATCGCCCACGCGATCGTGTCGAGCCCGCTGGGGCGGCTGCTCGTCGCCGCGACAGAGCGCGGCGTGTGCCACGTCGCCCTGGGCGATGACCCAGCCCGGCTCGCTCGCGGGCTGCGCGAGGAGTTTCCGGCCGCGACGCTCGGAGGGGGAGGCGACCAGGCGCAACTCGCCGGCTGGGTGAAGGCGGTGCTCCGCTACCTCGAGGGACGCGAGCCGCATCTCGACCTGCCGCTCGACGTGCGGGCGACGGCATTTCAACGGCAGGTGTGGAACGCGCTGCGCAAGATCCCGTACGGAGAGACGCGGACCTACGGCCAGGTGGCGAGCGCCATCGGTCGGCCGCGGGCGGTGCGGGCGGTGGCACGGGCGTGCGCGATGAATCCGACAGCACTGATAGTGCCCTGCCACAGAGTCGTCAGCAAGGACGGGACTTCAGGAGGTTACCGGTGGGGGCTGGAGAGAAAGCGTAGGCTTCTGGAGCTCGAGTCGCGCGGTTCAGTCGACTGATAACCAATAGCTGATCTTTATCGCCACGAAGTTCTGTCCCGGTGCCCTCAGACTGTCCCACAGATCGCCGGGCCGCACCAGGACACCGCGCGGCGCGAAGTCGAACCGGCTCTGCGACCATACCAGATACATCGTGCTCCCCGGCCGCCACTCCCACCGCAACACCACGTTGCTGCGGAACGAGAGCACGTTGAAGTCGGGGTTGGCGATGCGCAGCGTATCGGTGCCGTCCACGGCGGTGTAGTTCCCGGCGCCGTCGCGCGTGAGCGTCGTGCCCGCCGTCCCGTACAGCTTAAGGTCGAAACTCTTCCGCGCGACCAGCTCGCCCAAGCCGTAGTAGCGCCCGCTGGCGGCGAACGGCTCGGCGTACACGTCGAGCGTGAGGTCCGGCCGTAACGTGTAATTCAGGCGCAGCTGCGTGATGAACGTGCTCTGGTCGATGAACGCGAACACGTAGCGCGTGCCGTAGGTGGCCGCGCCGCCGTTGGAGAAGGAATCGACATATTGGCGCGAGCTGATCGCTCGCAGGTAATTGGGCGTCAGCGACAGCTGCCAGCGCGCCCCCGGCCGAATCGAGAGCCCACCGCTGAGGCGGTAGGTTTGCCCCCCCAACTCGTCGCCCCCGTAGAACATACGGAAGCTCCAGGCGGTCTTGGCGCCAAAACTGTTGGAGAGGCGCGCGACCACATCCCAGTTCTGCGGCGTAGCCATCTCCGGGCCGCCCCGCGTCGCCGAGTGGTCGTAGGACCGCGGAAAGAAGTCGACATAGCCGTTCAGCGTCCAGAAGTTGCGGAAGGTCAGGTTCGCGGTCGGCTCGACGATAAAGACCTGGCGATCGCCGCCGAAGTCCCATTCGCCCCCCCCGAACACGCCGAAGGAGTAGTTTTGGAACTTCCCGTGCGGTCGCGTCTGCCGGTAGTTCAGCTGTGCATATCCGAAGCGGCCGTCGCCGTTGCCGAGCCGGCCCGCATCATTGGGATCGTACGCCGGTGATTCCCATCCATACTGGAAGCCGTACAGCCAGCTGCCGCTGGTCTTGCTGAATTGCACGTTGGCCACGCTGCCGCCGAGCGACGTGCGCGTGGGATCGTACGTGATGTAGCGCGCGTCGGGGCGCTGGAAGAAGTGCACCCCGGACTGCTGCACCTTGTTGATGGCCGCCGAATCGCCGCTGATACGGCTGAAGCCGAGCCAGCCCCGCAGCTCGTAAGCGCCGTGGTCCCAGCGCAGCACCCAATCGGCGCCGCCGGCGAAGGCGTCGCGGTCGTACCACGCGGCGAGCGGGTCCGTCGACCCCAGATCCCGGTGCACCGCGGTGAACGTCGCCCCTACCACCGACTGGGACGTCCCGAACTCCTGCTGGAGCCGGGCGACGCCGTAGCCCGCGGGCGGCGCGACGGGCACGCGCGCGAATGTGGCGGTCGCGCTGTCGTAGGTGCGCGCGGTCTCGCGCGCCGTAACCGCGGCGAGCGCGCCGACCGACATCCCCGACGCGAGCCGCCCGGTGAGTTTTGCCGCGCCAAGGATGGTGCTGTTCCGCGGGTAGTCCACGAAGTCCCCGCTCACCGGGACGCGCGGTGGCCCGCCGATGCGCCGGGAGTAGAAGTAGCTCGGCCCATTGCCGCGCAGCAGCTGGGCCCCTTCCGTGAAGAACGGCCGCTTTTCATCGAAGAAGACTTCGAACG
>Ga0137396_10001076_pt1 | contig 13969 bp, 14 predicted proteins | sample czc16metaG_FD_108284 | JGI IMG/M metagenome (GOLD analysis project Ga0137396, IMG submission 108284) | Vadose zone soil microbial communities from Angelo Coast Range Reserve, California, USA - czcobulk3.16 metaG | ecosystem: Environmental > Terrestrial > Soil > Vadose zone | place: USA...
GACGGTGTGCTCGGACTTCGCGGCAGCCAGCCGCAACCCGGCGTCCGCCGACTGGCTCGTATCCGCGATCGTCGCCTGGTGATGAGGATCGGGCATGTCTTCCTCGTACTTTCGCGGGCGCATGACCGTAGCCGCCCGAGCCCACAGATGCCACGCAATGAACTTTCGGTCACACCGAGCGCACGAGACCATGATCTCCGACCGCTCCAGCGAAGGCACGCACGCGCGCCGAACGAGAGCTCGATCTGTATGGGAGCCAACTCTCGCTGCGAGTCTGCGTAGATCGACGTCTACGGCTGGGCGGCGAGGCGGGCGACCGCAGCGTCGGTCTCGGCGGCCAGGCGCGCCACCAGGCGTGCGGCCGGCTCGCGCCGCGCCATCCGCAGCCCCTGCCCCGCCCACAGCGAGAGGAACTCCGCTCGCCCGGCCTTCGCCGCGGCGGTCCGCAGCGGCCGGGTCAGCGCGTTCTGCAACGGGAAGGGCAGGATCGCCTCGGGATCCTGGTCGATCTGCTGCATGAACCGGTTCACGATGCCGCGCGCGGGACGCCCGGAAAAAGCGCGGGTCAGACGCGTCTCGTGCTCGCGAGCATCGAGGATGGCCTGCTTGTAGCACTCCGGAACGCCCGCCTCTTCGGTGGTGAGGAAGGCGGTGCCGAGCTGCACCGCGTCCGCGCCCAGCGCCAGCGCGGCGGCGATGCCGCGGCCATCCATGATGCCGCCGGAGGCGATGACCGGTACCCGGACCGCGTCGACGATCTGGGGGACCAGCGCGATGGTCCCCACCATCGACGACTCGAAGTCGGCCGCGAAGCTGCCGCGATGCCCGCCCGCCTCGCTCCCCTGCGCGACCACCGCGTCCACGCCGGCTTTTTCCAGCGCGACCGCCTCCTCCACCGTGGTCGCCGTGCCGGCGAGGAACATGCCCCGCCGCTTGACCGCCTCCACCGCCGACGGCGGCAGCATGCCGAAGGTGAAGCTGAATACGGTGGCGGAGGTCTCCAACGCGGCGGCGAGCTGCGCCGGAAACGAGTCGGCCGGCGGGGACGGCGGCACCGGGGCTGGCAGCCCCAGCTCCGCGTAATGAGGCGCGACCCGTTCCACGGCGCGCCGCGCGTCGCCGGCCCGTTCGGGAGCGCGCACGGGAGCGAACAGGTTGATGCCGAACGGCCGCGAGGTGAGCAACCGCACCGCTTGCGCCGACTCCGCGATCTGCTGCGGCGTGAGGTACGCCGCGCCGATCGAGCCCAGCGCGCCCGCCTCGGAGACCGCCGCGACCAGCCTGGGCGTGTCGCCGCCACCCGCCATCGGAGCTTGGATGATCGGGTGCTCGAGCCGCAGCCGCTTGCTCAGTCCGGTAGTCCTTGCCACGTGGTCCTCCTTTCCGCCCTAACGTATCAGGCGGTCTGGGCGGCAGCTGCGCGTCCGGCGCCACGCGCAGGGACCGGCGTGCGCCGGGCGCGCGCGACGGCTGCGCCGAGCCGCTTGATCCCTTCCGCGATCAGGTCGGGCGGGCGATTGGAGAAGTTCAGGCGGAGGAAGTTGCGCTCCGGCGCGCGGACGAAGAAGGGTGCCCCCGGGACGAAGGCGACCCGATCGCGCAGCGCTTCCGGAAGCAGGCGGGAGGAGTCGGCGCCGTCCGGCAGTCCGACCCAGACGAAGAGCCCGCCTTCCGGGCGCGTCCAGGTGGTGCCGGCGGGAAGCTCGCGCCCGAGCGCGTCGAGCATGGCGTCGCGGCGCCCGGCGTACAGGGACCGGATCCGCGACACGTGCGCGTCGTAGTCGAACGACTCGAGCAGCCGCGCCGCCGCCCGCTGCGAGAGCGTGCTCGTGTGCAGGTCGCAGGCTTGCTTCGCCACCGTCAGCGCGCGGATGGTTTCGTCCGCTGCGACCACCCAGCCGATGCGCAAGCCCGGCGCCAGCGTCTTGGAGAAGGTGCTGAGGTAGATGATCGGCGCACGCGGGTCGAGCCCGGCGACCGCCGGAAGCTCGGCGCCAGAATAGCGGAGCTCGCCGTAGGGATCGTCCTCGAGCACCGCGACGCCGTGGTCGGCGGCGAGACGCGCGACCTTCTCGCGCCGCTCGAGCGCCAGCGTGGTGCCCTTCGGGTTCTGGAAAGTGGGTACCAGGTAGACGAGCTTGGGCCGCGCCCGCTTGAGCGCCCTCTCGAGCTGATCGACGCGCATCCCGTGCTCGTCGCTGCCCACCGTCACGAACGCCGCCTCGTGCGCTTCGAAGACCTGCAGCGCGGCCAGGTAGGACGGGCTCTCCACCACCACGGCGTCGCCCGGATCGAGCAGGACGCGGGCCACCAGGTCGATGCCTTGCTGCGATCCGCTGGTGACCAGCACCTGCTCCGGCGACGCGGACAGGCCGCGGCGGCGCATGCGCTCGGCCACCCACGCGCGCAGCGGGCCGAATCCTTCGGTGGTGCTGTATTGGAGGGCGGCGGCTCCTTCGCGCGCGAAGACGTCGGCATGCGCCCGGGCAAGCTCCGCGATCGGGAATGCCTCCGGCGCGGGCAGGCCGCCGGCGAAGGAGAGGATGTCCGGCCGCTCGGTCACCTTGAGGATCTCGCGGATCGCGGAGGCCTTCACCCGGCTCGTGCGCCGGGAGAACGTCGGGGACTTCATGCGGCCTCCTTGCGCCGGCGGCGCGGCGCCCCACCCGGTGCGGGAAGGGGGACCTGCGTCTGTTCCTTAACCGTCGAGAGGACCACGGTCGTGTGGGTCCGCGTCACGCCGGGGATGCGGCGCAGCGTCTCCGAGATCAGCTCGTCGAGGGTGCCGGTGTTCTGGGTCACCACCTTGAGCAGGTACGAGTCGAGCCCCGCCACGCGGTGGCACTCGAGCACCTCGGGAATCTCGAGGATCTTGCGGATGAAGACGTCGTGATGCCGCGGATGCGCGATGCGCACTCCGACGAACGCGCGGATGTCGTTCCCCAGGAGCTGCGGGTCGAGCCGGGCGACGTAGGCGGTGATGGCTCCGCGCTCCTCCAGCTTGCGCACGCGGTCGGCCACCGCCGGCTGCGAAAGCCCCACCGCCTCCGCGATGGCCATCTGGGTGGTGCGCGCGTCTCCCTGCAAGAGGCCCAGGATCTGATAATCTATCGGATCGAAGGCGCTCAAGGAAAGTTCCTATCGGCTAGATGGCCACCACACGGATGATGTATAGGCACCCTGCCTGCGGCGCGTCAAGCAGGCAGTCCACCTCACCGTCGGAAGACGCGCGTGCCGGAGCGAGGTACAGGTCGAGGCTCCCGGAGGACGCCATGCCCGCTCGCCTCGCCTGTGCCTTGCTGTTGCTCGCCCCCGCCGCCGCCGCCCCGCAGCAACAGGAAGATCGGGGGAAGATCATGCTGACCATCTTCCTCCGCCACGATCAGTCCAAGACGCTGACGGAGATCCGCGCGCAGCTCGAGCGGACCGGCTTCATGCAAGCCTTCCCGCCCGCCGGCATGGAGGTCGTCTCCTGGTACGTGATGATGGGGATCGGCCAGGTGGTCACCCTGCGGTTCCCGGCCGAGCGCCTGCGCGAGGTGAACCGGCTAGTGGAGGAGAAAGCGTGGGGCGCGTATCGGACCGACTTCTACCCGACGTACGACTACCGGGCGGTCGCGGAGCAGGAGCACAAGAAGACCGCGAAGTGACGCCCTGGCGCAGGGTGGCGGAGGAGGCAGGATTCGAACCTGCGAGCCCTTGCGGGCCTGCGGTTTTCAAGACCGCTGCCTTCAGCCGCTCGGCCACTCCTCCGCAGGAGTGAGTACGGCAGTCTAGCCGAGCGTGCCACCCGAGCGGAAATCGATGGCGATCTTCAGCCGCCGCGGAGGCTGTACGTCCCGTCCGGGAGCGCCGGGAGGGAAGCGTTCCGATCGAACAGGATCGCCGCTGCGAGTTCCAACTCGTGGCGGAGGAAGACGATCTCGGCCGTGCGCTCGTCGCGATCGCTCGGCCCGAAGTACTCCTGGTGAGGTTTGCCGCAGTCGGCGCAACGGACCCAGAGCACTCCGGGCTTCATGGCAACGCAATACTTCGGCAGCTTGGAGAAGACGTAACCACTCATGACCGGCTCGACGTTGATATTGCCCACCACTCAGGCTCCCACGGTCCGCCCAAGTCAATGAGGGAGCGCAGGTATGCGAAGCAACGGGACTTGGCAGCCCGAACGTCGGCCTGACGAGCGCTGCCGGTACGGCGCCCCTGCCGCCGAGAGATCTCCGTTCGGCAAGGTCCCCGGTCGGTGCTGACCGCCGCCGGGGTAGAATCGGCGCGTGCGCTGGATCCGGACCGGGATCGTTTCCCTGGGCGCCCTGGCCATGCTGGGGGGACTCGCCATGTTCGAATTGGAATGCGTCCCGGCGAGCGCGACCGGGTGGATGCTCCTGCCGCTCGCGGGAGCCGCGCTGCTGCTGGTCGGAGCGCTCGCGGAATTCGGTCTGGCGAGGACCCGCCGCGTCCTGACGATCCAGGGGGCCGTACTACTGGGGATGATCGTGGCGCTGCTCGCGATCGGGCTCGCCTTGGCCTGGACGCATTTCGCCTGAGCGCCTGCTCACCATCCGCCTACGCGGGCCAGGAGGGTGCGCGCCCCCGCGCCGTCCACCGGAGGAGAGAAGTAGAAACCCTGGGCGGAGCCGCAGCCAACCTCGCGCAGGAAGCCGAGCTGATCGGCCGTCTCGACTCCTTCGGCGACCACGTGGGTCCCGCTCTCCCTGGCCGCGGCGACGATGGTGCGGACCAGGTCGGGCGCCTGCCCACGCGGCGAGCCGCCGGTGAAGAGCGACCGGTCGATCTTGAGCGAGTCGAGCCGGAATCGAAACAGCGAGCTGAGCGAGCAGGACCCGGTGCCGAAGTCGTCCATGTACAACTGCACGCCGCGGTCGCGCAGCTCGCCGATGCGCGCGGCGGCCCCGTCGCCGTGCTGCAAGGTCTTCTCGGTCAGCTCCACGACCAGGTCCTGCGGATCGAGCCCGTGCTCGGCGAGCACGCCGTCGATCTGCGCGAGCAGGCCGGGGTGCTGCAGCTGGCGGGTGGACAGGTTCACGTTCAGGGTCAGCTCCCCGGCGGCGCCGCCGCGCCGGCAACCCTGGAACTCCCGCCCGGCCTGCGCGAGCAGCCACCGCCCGATGGGCACGATGAGGCCCGTCTCTTCCGCCAGCGGCATGAACTGGTCGGGGGAAACGAGCCCCAGCTTCGGATGGGCCCAGCGGATCAGCGCCTCGAGGCCCTGGATGCGCCCGGTCGCGACGTCTACGATGGGCAGGTAGTGGACGCGGAACTCCTCGCGCGCGAGCGCCCGGCGCAGGTCGGCCTCCAACTCCACCAGCTGAGGCGCCCGCTCGCGCAACGCGGCATCAAAAGCCGCCGAGCGCGCGCCGCCCTGCGCCTTGGCGCGGTACATCGCCGTGTCCGCGTCGAGCACCAGGTCCTCCGCGCGGGTGTATGCCGGCGCGCTCAGCGCGATGCCGATGCTGGCCGTGGCAAAGATCTGATGGCCGGCCACCTCGAAGGGTTGTCCGATCGCCTGGTGGATCCGGTCGGCGACCAGCTCCGTCTCGCCCGCTTCCTTCACGTCGTCGAGGAGGACGGTGAATTCGTCCCCGCCGGGCCGGGCGAGCACGTCGCCCTCGCGCAAGCAGGTCTGGAGACGCTCTCCGATCTTCACCAGCAGCTCGTCTCCGGCCGCCTGCCCGAGCCCCTCGTTGACCGACTTGAAGCGGTCCAGGTCGACGAACAGGACCGCCGAACGGTAGCCGTCGCGGCGCCGCCCGTGCGCGAGCGACCGCTCGACCAGCTCGAGGAAGTGGGTCCGGTTGGGAAGCTGGGTCAGGGCGTCGCGGAGCACGCGGCTGGCCCCCGCCTTGGGGTCCGTCACGTCCATCATCGAGCCCGAGAAGCGCACCGCCTTGCCGGTCGCGTCCCGGCTGGCCTGGCCGCGCGCCAGCACCCAGCGCCAGCTCCCGTCCTCGTGGCGCAGCCGGTGCTCGCTCTCGAACCGGACGGATTCGCCCTCGAGGTGGACGCGGATGGCCGCGTCGAGCGCATCGCGATCCCCCGGGTGGACGCGGTCGATCCATTGCGCCGGCGCCTCGCCTTCACCGCCGGCACCGACGATCGCGCGCCACGACTCGGACAACCACAGGCGGTCGCCGCCCAGGTCCCAGTCCCAGACGCCGTCGCCGGCTGCCTGCCAGGCAATCGCGTACCGATCGCGCAGCGGGTCCGCCTCTTGCACCATCGCGGCGTTGCCCACCTCGCGCCCCTTGCGATCGCGCAGCGGCACCACGGTCCATTCGCACATGCGCGGAGCGCCGGTACGCGCCGGCGTCATGCGCAGCGATTGCAGCGTCTCCGTGCTCTCGAGCAGCTCGCGCAGCTCGGTGCGCGCCTCCGCGCGGTCGGCGTCGGTGTCCGGGAAGACGAGCATGGACAGCTCCCGTCCGATCGCCTCGGAGCTGGCGACCCCGAACAGCCGTTCGGCGGCGCCGTTCCACGCGGTCACCTTCCGGTCGACGTCGCAGAGCAAGGCGGCAAACGGGGCTTGATCGAACAGCCGCAACACGGCCCGCCCCTTGGGCGAGGTGCCCCGCCGGGTGCCGGCTTCCGGCTGCCGCCGCGCGAGATCAGAGAGCAACCCCAGCGCCCGCTGGAGCGAGGCGCGATCGTCGTCGGCGCGACGATACTCCTTCTCGATCTTGCGGAAGAGCTTCTGGAGGTGCGGGGACGAGTCGTGTTGTTGTCCGAGGGATTCGTCGAGTTGGCGTCGGAGGCGCCTGTGCATCGTCAGCCCGGCTCGGGCGGGGCCGGGCGCGCCGGGATGGCGCGCCAGTGACGATCGAAAATCGATTTCGGGGACGAGTCTGCTCCGCGTGGTCGAGGAGTGCCCTCGCGCGACGGGTGTGCAGACACTGAAGGCACCGTACGCGCGCAGTTTCCGTTTTGCAACAAATCGGCCAGCTGCCGCCAGATCCGGTTTTTGAAGATCGCAAACTTTTGCAGCTACGCCCGGGCCTGGCTGACGGCGCGGACCGCGGCGGCGGCGAGCCGCTGGCGGGAGCGAAAGTATCCGGCCCACGGATCGTCCCGCTGGCGAGCCAGCCGCCGCGGGACGGTCCGGACGGTGAGCCGCAGCGGATCGAGCCGGGGCGTGAGGTCGTCCCAGCCGATCGGGAAGGAGACCGGCGCGCCTGGCCGGGCCCGGGTCGAAAACGCAGCGATCGAGGTATTCGTCCGGTTGTTGCGCAGGTAGTCGACCAGGATCTTCGCTTCGCGCCCGGCTTTGGCATACCGCGTGGTGTACAGGCGCGGGTCCTCGCGCTCCACCGCCAGCGCCACGCCTCGGGCGAAGGCGAGGCACTCGCTCCAGTCCCGCTCGGGCAGGAGCGGCGCGACCAGGTGCAGCCCGAGCCCTCCCGTCGTCTTCACCCAGCTTTCCAGGCCCAGCGCCCGCAGCGCGCCCCGCACCAGGCGCGCCCCTTCGATCATCTGCCGCCAGGACACCTGGGGTCCGGGATCCAGATCGAGCACGAGGCGATCCGGCTGCTCGAGGTGCCCGGCGCGCGAGTTCCAGGTGTGGATCTCGACCACGTCCATCTGGACCAGCGAGACGACCGCCGCGACCGAATCGGCGACCAGGTACTCGCCGAGCTTGGTTTGTTCGGGAATCCGGATCCGCCGCAGGGCCGGCGGCGCCCACACCCTGGAGTGCTTCATGAACGCGCAGTCCTCGCCGATGGCGCGGGGGCAGCGAACCACCGTCAGCGGCCGGCCGGCCACGTGCGGCACGATGCGACTTCCGACCGACTCGTAGTAGCGCGCCAGCTCGAGCTTGGTAATCCCGTCGTCCGGGAACACGACCCGCCCGGGGTGGCTGATGGGAACGCCCGCCACCTCGACGCGCGCCTTCTCCCGGACGATCCCTCGCGCGGGGTGCCGCCGCGCCGCGCGCGCCACCCTACTTCGGGTTGTCCGAGCCGGTGCTGCTGCCGCTGCCCGAGGACGTGGAAGAGCCCGAAGACGACTTGCGACCCTTCTTCTTCTTGGCCCGCTTGCTGGAGCTGCTACCCGAGGTGCCTCCGTCGGCGCTGCTTCCAGCCATCCCCGAGCTGTCGCTCGCGCCGGAGCTGCTGCCCGTCCCCGAGCTGCTGCCCGAGCTGCCGCCCATGCCTGCGTCCTGCGCCATGGCGGACCCCGCCAGCGCCGCCGCTGCAAACGTTGCCAAGAACATCCGGATGCTCATCGGAACCTCCCGCGGCCGCTCGCCGGCAGCCAAGGCGCGGGAGAATGCAGCGCACGGGCGCGCCGCACCATCCGCTCCCCTACGCAATTGCGGGTGCGCAGGTCACGCGGTCGGAGTCAGGCGTTCGACGCCGCCCATGTACGGCCGCAAGGCCTGCGGCAACACGACGGTGCCGTCCTGTTGCTGCCCGTTCTCCAGCAGCGCGACCACCGTGCGTCCGACAGCGAGCCCGCTGCCGTTCAGCGTGTGCGCGAAGCGCGGCTTGTCCTGCGGCCCCGGCCGGAACCGGATCTGCGCCCGCCGGGCCTGGTAGTCCGAGAACGTCGAGCAGGAGCTGATCTCGCGGTAGGCCTCCTGCCCGGGCAGCCATACCTCGATGTCGTACGTCTTCTCCGCGGAGAAGCCGAGGTCGCCGGTGCACAGCGCGACCACGCGGTGGTGGAGCCCCAACCGGCGCAGCGGCTCCTGCGCGTCGTCGACCAGTTGCTCGAGGGCCTGGTGAGCGTTCTCGGGGGTCTCGAACCGGACCAACTCGACCTTGTGGAACTGGTGCTGCCGGATGATCCCCTTGGTGTCCTTGCCGTAGCTGCCCGCTTCGCTGCGGAAGCACGGCGAGAAGGCGCAATACTTGAGCGGCAGCGAGGCGAGGATCTCGTCGCGGTGGTAGTTGGTAACCGGCACCTCGGCGGTGGGGATCAGGTACAGGCCGGTGGTGGTCTTGAACAGGTCCTGCTCGAACTTGGGCAGCTGGCCGGTGCCCCGCATCGAGTCCGCGTTCACCAGGTAGGGCGGCAGCAGCTCGACGTACCCGCGCTCGCGGTGCAGATCGATGAAGAAGCTCACCAACGCCCGCTCGAGACGCGCGAGGTCGCCCCGGTAGAAGACGAACCGCGCCCCCGACACCTTTCCCGCCCGGGCGAAGTCGAGGAGCCCCAGCCGCTCGCCCAGCTCGTCGTGCTGGCGCGGGGTGAAGGAGAGCCGCGGCTTCTCGCCCCAGGAGCGCACCACCACGTTGTCCTTCGGATCGCTCCCCACCGGGACGGACTCGTGCGGGAGGTTGGGCACCGCGAGCAACGCCGCCTCGATCTGCTCCTCGACCTGCTTGAGCCGCGCTTCCTTCTCCTTCACCTCGTCGGAGAGCGCCTTCAGCTCGGCGCGCAGGCGCGCCTGCTCCTCGCCGCGCAAGGTCCGCATCTGCTCGCTGGCCCGCTTCTGCTCCGCCCGCCGGGTCTCGGTCGCCTGGATCAGCGCCTTGCGCTCGGCGGCGAGTTGCTCGATGGGCAGAAGCGCCGACGCTGCGTCCGCGCTGCGCGTCGCAAGACGCCGCTTCGCCTCGTCGAGGTTGGCCACCACCCAGCGCAGATCGAGCACCCTCGAATCTCCTTCCGCGCCGCCGATGGCGCGACGCGATCTAGAGTGTGGCGGCTCCTCGCGTCAATTGCTACAGCTGTCCACCGCGCGATGCCGGACGACCGAACGCTCTCGGACGCCGAGCTCCTGACCGCGTTCCGCGCGGGCAGCTCGCGCGCTTTCGAGGTGCTCGTCCGCCGGTATCAGGCGCCGGTGCTGGCCATCGCGCGCCGGTTCGCCCGCGATCTGGACGATGCCGAGGACCTGGCCCAGCGCGCGTTCATCAATGCCGCGGGCCGGGCGGGCGGATGGCGGGGAGGGTCCTTCAAGTCGTGGCTGTTCCGCATCGTGGTCAACCTGGCGAAGAACCACCTGCGCGACATGGCACGCTTCGACCGCAGCGAGGATGCCCAGGAGCGCGAAGCAACTCCCAGCGAACCGGAGGCACACGAGCGGCTCGAGCGGGCGGACCGGCAGCGCGCGCTGCGCGAGGCGATCGCGCGGCTGCCGCGGCGGCAGCGCGAGGTGCTGCTGCTGCGCATCGACGGCGATCTGCCGTTCGCCGAGATCGCGGCGACGCTCGGGATCACCGAGGTGAACGCGAAGGTGAACTTCCACCACGCCGTGCAGAAGCTGAAAGCGTGGGTGCGGCCCGACTAGAGTGCATGCCATGACCGCCGCGCCGTGAAAAGCGTAGGGCCGCCCTATCGGCGGCCACTAGCCCTCAGGCGCGCAGCGGGTCGTCGCCGGCGAGCTGGAGCAATTCGGCGGCAGAGATGCCGTAGCGCGCGCCGCAAAAATCGCAGCTCGCCTCCGCGCCGTTGTCGCGCTCCGCCATGTCGCGCAGCTCGTCCCGCGCGAGGGTGGCGAGGGCGCGGACCACCCGTTCCCGCGAGCAGCGGCAGGCAAAGCGCGGCTTCACCTCCGCCTCCACGGTGAGGGGTCCCAGCTCCAGCGCGCGCGCCAGCTCCTCGGCGAGCCCACGCGCGTCGGCGGCGCGCGCTTCCGCCCGCAGCAGCGACTCGTGCAGTATGCCCTGGCGCAGCGGCTTGCCCAGCGCGCGCACGTCGTCCGCGTCGTCCTCGCGCTGCGCCCACAAGAGCGCCCCGGCCACCGCTGCGGGCGGCTCCCCCGGCCGGAAGAGGACCTCCAGCGCCATCTCGCCTCCGCGGGCCCGATCGTTGCGCAGGAACAGCGTCAGCGCCGCTCCCAGGTCCCCGCCGGCGAACGGAAACGCCGCCCGGTGCAGCTCGTCCGAACCTGGCTCGGCGCGCACCACCGAGAGCATTCCCGCCCGCTCGTCGTGCCTGCTGGCCAGGAGCGGCCGCGGATCGAAGCGCCGCAGCGGCCCGCCCGGTCCCGCCTTGCGTACGGGGGCGGCGCGCGAGCCGTCGTAGTCGAGCCCGATCACCCGGACCAATCCCCTCACCGCGCCCGAGGCGTCCGCGTCGGTGAGCAGACCTTTGAGCGGCCCACCGCATTCGAGCTGAACGTCCACGCGCGCCTGCGGCGGCCTGCGCTCCGAGGCGGCGAGCAGGAGCGTGCCGGCTAGCGCCTGCGCAAGCGCGGACGCGCTGCCCGGGGCGAGGCCATGCCGCCCCGCCGCCTCGCGCGCGAGCTTCGAGGCGACGCAGACGGCGAGGTGGGCTCCCCCGCCGGCGGCGAAGACGAGCAGCTGGTCGGGCATGCGAGGAGGATAAGCCCGCCGGCCGCGCCCGGCCGGGAGAATCAGCTCACCACCGATAAATTGGCGCGGGGCGGCGCCTCCCCGAGAACGCTGCGGATCGTCTCGCGCAAGGTGAACGCCGGCCGGTACCCGAGGTCCTTCTCGGCCTTGGAGCCGTCCACCGTGCAGAGGAACTGGAGGTGATCGAGCTCGGGCGGCGGGAACCCGGTGATGCGGTAGGTCCAGAGCCGGTCGAGCAGCGGCCGGGCCAGGAAGTGCGGCACCGGGATGGGCTTTTGCCCCAGCTCGCGCAGGATGGTGGAGAGCGGGACTTCGCCCGGACCGACGACGTTGTAGACGCCTCGGACGCCCCGCTTGAGCGACAACTGCATCGCCCGTCCGACGTCCTCTTCGTGGACGAGCTGCACCATCGGGTCGAAGCCGGCCAGCACCCAGGGGCGCTTCAGGCGCAGGTAGTTGGAGGGCGCGTTGCGCACGTGCGGGCCGACGATGTGCACCGGCCGGAGGATCACCGTCTCCACCTCCGGGTGCTTCCACATGTACTGCTGCGCGTACATGTCGACCTCGATCAGGTCGCGGATGTCCGGGAAGTTCTGCGAGCCGAGCAGCGGGGCGTCCTCGGTGAGGAAGTTGTCGTTGTCCGGCCGCGGCCCGTAGACGTTGGTGGAGCTGAGCACCACCACCTTCTCGACGCCGTACTTGGCGGCGTACTCGAGCACCGCCTTGGTCCCCAGCACGTTGAAGCTGTGGTGCTCGCTCTGCGAGAGGCGCGGGTCGTGCATGATCGCCATGTGGAGCAGCGCCTTGATCTCGCCCTTGCGGAACACGTCCTCGACCTTCTTCTTGCGGATGTCGAGCTGGTGCAGCTCGAGGTCCTTCGGCTTGCCCGCGAACGGGCGCCGGTCGAGGCCGGCCACCTTCTCGGTCCGGTGCAGGATGCGCGCGAGCGTGCGCCCCAGGTTGCCGCTGATCCCGGTGATGAGGACGGTATCGCGCATCCAGCTCTCGAAACACGCAGCGCCGCGCTGGCGGCGGCTAGAAGAAGATCCCCTTCCGCTCCTCGACCCCGCGGTTCACCATCGCCTGCACGCGCGCCTTCACTTCCTTGACCTTGCGATCCAGCTCCGCGTCCTCGTCGTCCGCTGAGCCGGTGAACTTCATCGGCGGCCCGAAGTGCAACCGGTACTTCACCGGAAGCGGAACGGGCAGGACCGTGGGAGTGACCGGCAGCGAGGGGAAGCCGAGGATCTTCGCGGCTGCCTTGAAGTCCCAGAGCGCAGGCGCCTGCTCCTCGGCGCCCACCACGGCGACGGGCACGATGGGCGCCTGCGTCTCCAGCGCGAGCCGCATGAAGCCGAGCCCGAAGTCCTGCAGCTGGTACTTCTTCTCGAAGGTCTTGTTGAGGCCGCGGGTGCCCTCAGGAAAGACCATCAGCGTCTCGCCGGCGGCGAGCAGGCGGCGCGCGTTCTCGGGAGTCCCCACAACCTGACCGATGCGCGCGAAGAACGGGGCCACGAACGGCAGGGTGGGCGCCCACCGCTCGACCATCGCGCGGCAGATGCGCGGGGGCTCCGCCTCGACCAGCATGGCGATGCCGATCATCAGCGCATCGAAGGGGAGCTGCCCCGAGTGGTTCGCGATGATCAGCGCCCGCCCGGCGGGGACGTGCTCGATGCCGTGAGTCTCCACCCGGAACCAGTTCTTGTAGAGCCAGAGCGCGGGCGCAATCGCCGCCTTGGCGAACTCGAGATCGAGGCCGAAGGGGTCCACCCCGTACTCGTTCTGCGGCGCGACCAGACGGGCGAGCCGGGCCTCGAGATCCTTCCCGCCCTGCTGCAGCGTCCACTTCTCCATCGCGCCCCGCAACCGGCCGAACAGTCCTTTCGGCCGCTCCGGATCGAAGCGCACCAGCGCGGTGGACTGGCTCTCGACCGGAGCGCGCAAGGCCATGGTCGGTGGGGTGTAGTCCCCGCGGCGGATCGGGTCAACCGGACAGATCCGGGCCCTGCCGCTTGCGCAGCGCGGCTTGAGGCAACAGCCGCAGCGCAGCTTGCTCGAGCGTGAGAGGCTCGCCCGCCGCCTGCAGCGTTCCGAGCAGCGCCCGCAGTCGGCGGAGCTTGTCGGCGGCCGGGAGGCGCAGGCCGGGCTGTACCCGGGAGAGCTCGGGGATTGCGTCGGACGCATCCAGCGCGTCGATGCCGTGCAGCTCCAGGTTGAAGTGACCGCCCGCCGCGCCCGCGCGCGCGAGCGCCGCGGCGCAGCGCTCGGGGACGGCGAGCACGACGGTCCCGATCACGGGCGCGCGTAGGACCGGGAGCGTGGCGACCGGCAGCTCGCGCAAACCCCCCCGCCAGTGCGGCGAGCGACGGGAGAAGAGCTGCGCCGGCCTCCCCAGGATGCTCCGGCTCTGCCGCCCGCGCAGCGCATGCACCGCGATCGCCGCCGCCTTCGCGGCGTAGTACGGCGGCGAGGGCAAGAGCGAGCTGTCGTACAGGTAACCTCGCGCCCGTACCACGTCGAAGAGCGCGGGAGACACCGTGTATCCGGGCGCGCGGAACCCGCGAGGCGCCTTTCCCACCGCCTCGCGGATGACGCGCTCGGCCTGCGTCAGGTCGGCGTCGATCTGGTCCGACGTCCGGCGGGAAAGCGCATAGTCGTGCGCGTGCGAGTGCGAGGCTACCTCGTGTCCAGCC
>Ga0137396_10001077_pt1 | contig 13966 bp, 14 predicted proteins | sample czc16metaG_FD_108284 | JGI IMG/M metagenome (GOLD analysis project Ga0137396, IMG submission 108284) | Vadose zone soil microbial communities from Angelo Coast Range Reserve, California, USA - czcobulk3.16 metaG | ecosystem: Environmental > Terrestrial > Soil > Vadose zone | place: USA...
ATGCCTCGCGGACTGGGACTACGGGATGCTCGACCAGCCGCAAAACTTCGCCATAGGGATACGTCTCCACGGACTCAAGGAACTCATGATAGAACAGCTCAAGAAGAGGGAGGATGTCCTGTTCTACTGGGGGACCACCTTCGACAAGGCCGAGAGGTCGGATGACGGGTTGAGGGTCAGAGCGACGCAGGATTCCAAGCCCATCGCGTTCAGGACTCGGATGATGGTCGGAGCGGATGGGCATTCCTCCATGGTCAGGAAGTTCGCCGGCATCGAGTCGCACGTCCAATTCTACCCGAACGCCTGGGCCGAAGGCATATTCCCGCGCCCTGCCAGCAGGGCCAGGGAGGGGCTCGTATATTTCGGGCGCGGGATATACCTTGGGATTGTGGCGACGTCGGCCAGCGAGCTGGCAACATTCCAGATACTCTATAGCAAGGACATCGAGGAGTTGAAGAGGACAAAAAGTCTTGCGGCGGTAAGGCGTGAAATGATCGAGATAGCCCCGGAGCTCGAGGACGTCGTGGCGGACATGAGCTCGTGGGAGCAGCTGAAGTACATCCCGGCCCCGCGCATGACCTGCGACTCTTGGGTCGGAGACAACGTGGCGCTGGCTGGCGACGCAGCGCACACGGTCCACCAACTGACGAGCCAGGGCGCAAACCTCGCCCTTGAGGATGGGAGCGCTCTGGCGAACACCCTGCGCGGCTGTTTCGCCGAAGGAGACTTCTCCAAGGATAAGCTCCTCTCCTACGAAAACAAGAGGAGACCGGTCGTGGAGCAGATACAGAGGCTGGGAGACGAGTTCTCGACGATGCACGCGTCAAGGAGCCGCCTGGTCTCGAGCCTTAACTTGAGGGTGCAGCGCGAACTTGACAAGAATGCCGAGCTCAAGCGCAAATTCCTGATGTACGCCGTCGGGCTGAGGCAAGCTGACAAGCCGTTCACCCTCGCCGAGAGACTTCAGATACTGGGCATCTGAAGCTAGTTCTTGGACCGAGTGAGCGAGGCTATCTCACGGGGTATCGAAAGCTCAGGCTCGTTGAGCCTGGGGTCGAACCTGAACACGACGAGTAGCGTACGCAGCGCGACGAGGGCCACACCCACGCCGTAGGCGAGCGGGGACGGGAAGAAGAGCGAGAGCAGCACAACGAAGAAGATCTGGCAGTAGAAGAACCCCAGTTGGTATACCGAGATGAACCCGTAGAGCGATTGGGCCCGCCCTGAGAGGTAGATCAAGAACGCGGCGAAGGGCATCAGCAGGAGCGTGAGAAGAAAGCTTGTGGGCACCACACCGACGTAGACAGCGATGGCGACTAGCAGGAACGGACTGAGGTAGATAGCCGCCCCTAGGCCTTGCCTCCTGAGTTTCGAGGAGATGCTGTAGAGGGTCTTCGAGCCCACGGCGGCGTCTCCCGCCGCGTCGGGGAGGTCCTTTATCACCGCGATAGCGAAGAAGTAGTAGGTCAGGAGGTAGGCGACCGGCGGGACTGAGAGGGGGCTCCTGCCGCCCATCACCCATCCCGCAAGAAAGTCAAGGAAGACCACCGCCCCGATCACGACCTCCGCGACGTAAGGGATGCGCTTGAAGCGGATCCAGAAGTTGTAGAAAAGCATCAGAAAGCCGGCGGTTATCGCTATCGGCCCCAGGAGAAAGTTCACGAAAACGGTGTTGACTACCAGGTAGACGAGGCCAATGGCGTATCCCCCAAGGAAGAGCCTCTTCAAGGTCTTGTATCCGACCATTTCGGCGAGCTTAACTCGGTTGGGCTGGTTGATGACATCCTCGGGCCTGTCGACGTACTCGTTGTGCAGGCAGACCGCGGCCTCCAATATGCAGATGGCGGCCACGTTCGGCAGAAAGACCAGCCAATCGTATGTGCGCGCGGATCCGAGGTATGCGTAGATGAAGGGTGTGGCCCAGATCAACCAGAAGGTAGGCTTGCTGATTTTGAGCAGAGCGATCACTCGTTCTCCCGTCGACGGCATCCACCCAGCACGAGGCGGTCATTTCTATTAAGTCTACCCGGAGGTTTCCCGATTCTGAAAATGCCCTTGCGGGCTGGATTTTACCGAAGCGTTTATCTTACAATTTCCCCTCTGAAGCATCTGTTTGGTCGATGTGGGTAACTCCGACTGGATCGACAGCGGCGATTTTTACGAAACCTACGAGCGCTACAAGAAGGAGATTGACGCCGAGATTGGGCGTATCTCACTGATCTCGGGCAGGTCGGCGAAACAGTACGACCCCCTCTACAAACCAGTGGCGCACATTCTGCAGACGAAGGGGAAGATGCTTAGGCCTTTCCTCACCCTTCTCTCCTGCGAGGCCGTTGGGGGAAGGCCCAGAGCGGTCCTCAAGGGGGCGGCCTCCATCGAGGTCGCCCACATGGCGAGCCTGGTCCACGACGACATCATGGACGAGTCAGATGTGAGGCGAGGGGTGGCATCTGTCCATAAAGAGTTCGGGAGGCACGAGGCGCTTCTCGTCGGCGATTTCCTGATATTCAACGCCTATGTGGGGACGCTCATGCTAGCCGACACGCTCCCATTGGAGAGGGTTGTGGAGGGCCTGCGCAACCTCACGAACCGCGCCTCCGAGATAGTAACGGGGCAGTATTTTGAGTATCAGATGAGGGGGAAATTGGACCTCTCGCTGGAGCACTACATGCAGATAATCACGCTGAAGACTGGCAAGCAGTTCAACGGGGCATGCCAGGTCGGTTCCATCCTGGGAGGAGGCTCGAGGGAGATGACCGAGAAGCTCGGCGCATATGGCGAGAGTCTGGGCATCGCTTTCCAGATCAAGGACGACATCCTGAGCGTGGCTGGAACAACGGAGACGATTCTCAAGCCCCCAGAGACAGACCTGACATCGCGTCTCGTGACGCTCCCTGTGATACTGGCTCTCTCGAAGAACAAGGCGGAGGTCACCGAGGCAATCGCCAGAATCTACGGCAGGAAGCAGCTGTTACCCCACGACCACAGTGAGCTGCAGAAGATCCTGAAAGACTGCGGCGCCATCGACGAATCGATGGAAGTCTGCCGCGATCATGCGAAGAAGGCACTGTCATATGCGAGCGAACTCCCATCTTCGGGTGCGAAGGAGCTGTTGATGGGGATATCCGTGTTCGTGGTCGAGAGAGGCACCTAGCTCCGAGGGGAAGTCCCGGCCGCCTTCGCTATCTGCCGGGCGGCCTCTCCCACGCTTAGGGCAGGCTCGGGAAAGACGTCCGGCAAGGCCAACGAGAGCCGCGTTATCTGCGGAGGCTCTAGACTCGCTCGGCCCAGGAGTGAACGCTCCTTGAACAGCATCCTAGCATCCCCGTCGAATATCAGCTCCCCCGCGGAGAGGACCAGCACCCTATCGGTGTACTCGGCGACGAGTCTCATGTCATGGGTTATGACTGTTATCGCGATGCCTTCCTCTCTGTTCAGGCGCTGAAGATAACTCATCAGCCGGTCCGTCTGCGACCTGTCCTGCCCCACGGACGGCTCGTCGATTACTATCATCCTCGGTTTCATGGCGAGCACGCTCGCTATCGCCAGTCTCCTCTTCGCCGACTTGCCTAGGAGGAACGGGGACAGCCCGTAGTACTCCCTGAGGTCGAGATGCGAAGCCACCTCTTCCGCCCGCGTCGCGACCTCATCGTCGCCCAGGCCGAGATTGCTCGGCCCGAACCTCAGCTCCTCCTCCACGGTGTTTAGGAATATCATGCGGTCGGGGTCTTGGAAGACGTATCCCACGCTGGTGGACAGCTGTGCCACGGTCATTTGAGAGGTGTCGGCGCCGTCGACGTACACCTTGCCGAAGGTGGGCTTCAACAACCCGTTGAAGTGCTTCGCCAGGGTCGTCTTGCCGGCCCCGTTCTGACCTATCAAGGACAGGAATTCGCCCTCGAGGACCTCGAGGTTGATTCCCTTGATGGCGGTAGTCGATGCCCGGGCGCTCAACCGATAGGAGTGCTCCAGCGCTTGGGTTTCGATCAACTTCTTGCCGAAGGTCACGAGCCGGGCCGCCCCCTGAGAAACTTGGAGAGGTAGATGCTCGCCTCGGGCACGGTCATGGAATATCGCGCGCCTGGCTCCAGCACCGGTCTGAGCCCGTGCTCCAGCATCGTCACCTGCGGCGGCTCGAGCCCCTTCTCGATGAGGAGCTCGACCCGCGAGAGCACATCCGCTGGCTCGCCCTCCGCCACGATGGTACCGCCAGCGAGCATGTACATCCTTTCGGCGAACTCGGCCAAGCGCTCGACATTGCGCTCGACCGTGACTATCGTCATCCCTTCCCTTGACCGGAGCCTCTCTAGCACCTCGAAGACCTGCCGGGTCCCGGCAGGGTCGAGCATCGATGTCGGCTCGTCAAGAATGAGCAGCGGCGGGCGCATGGCCAGGACCGACGCTATGGCCACCCGCTGTTTTTCCCCGCCCGACAGAGTGTTGACCGCCGCCTCCCGGAGGGACGAACTTCCGGTCCACTCGAGCGCCTCTTCGACCCTGGCGAGGACCTGGTCCCGCTCCAAACCGAGGTTCTGGGGGCCGAACGCCACCTCCTCCTCTACGCTCACATTGAAGAGCTGGACCTCGGGGTCGTCGAAGATTATCCCGACCTGCCTCGAGAGCTCGCCCACGGTCTGTCTCGCGGTCGGCTTGCCGAAGAGAAGCACCTCTCCCCTGATGGCGCCCTCGACTATGTGGGGGACTACCCCCGCCATGCACAGGCAGAGCGTCGTTTTCCCCGAGCCGGAGGGTCCGATTATGGCGACGTGCTCTCCACGTCTTACCTCAAGGTTCGTCCCGCTGAGGCAGTCCTGGGCGGAGCCGTTGTATCTGAAGGACAGGTCCTTGACAAGGACGGCCTTCTCGCCGGTCGACCCTTGCTCCGAGCCTCTCACCGCCAAACGGAGCTCGCAGCGGGCTGACTCACTGCAGCGCGCGCGACTTGAGCACCGCACGGAGTATGACGATGGACAGCAACGGTATCGGGACGGCGCCAATCGCGACGTAGAAGACGTACGCGCTCAGCCACGCGTAGAATGGTACACCCAGCAGAAAGTACAGCAGGTGCACGCTCCAGACGGGCGTGGTCGCGAAGTTCATGAACTCGCCGACCGCAATCTGCCTGATCAAACCGCTCCTGCCCGGACGGAGGGGCTGTGTCGCGACCGCGAAGAGCCCGGTCATCCCAGCCATTATGAAGTTCCACAGAATGAAGTAGGCCGCCAGAGGTGACGTTGCGGTCAGCAGGGAGAGAGTGCCCTGGGTGAGCCCCTCGATTATCCCGCCTATCGGCCCGAAGAGGATGCAGGTGACGGTCATCCATATCGAGGCGTTAACGTACCCGAACGGGACTGCGCTGCCGGCGAAGAAGGCCGTGTCGGTCCTCTCAGCGATCTGCCCCACAAGGTCAGAGGCTATCCCGAGAAGGAGCGAAGCTACAATCGCCCTGGTGCTTACCCTAATTGTAGTCTTCCGGATGTAGTCAAAGGCAGCTGAGGCGCTCATCGGTGTAACTACTCAAGGTTCGATTATAAGATTGTAATTGGACGTTAAGAATCCGCCTAGACCAGGTAGTCCGCGAAGCGGAGCGCTAAGCACGCGGCTAATAGCAGAATTGTGAAGGAAAGCAAGAGCACATCGACCCTACCGACGGGAGCGTCATGGATGAAGTGCCTCTTGGTATTCAGGCTGTAGCCGCGGAACTCGAGAGCGATTGCGATGACGGTCGACTTCCTGAGCGCCGAGAGCAAGGAGGGAATCATCAGCGGAATGAGGTTCATGAACTTGCGGAAGAAGGAACCCTTCTCTACCTCGAAGCCCCTCGACGCCTGCGCCTGCTGGATTTCGACGAACTCTCCCGCCATGACGGGGTAGAACCGAAAGATCATCGTGACCAAGGTCGCGTACTTGAATGGGAGGCCCAGCTTCATGAGGCCCTGCACGATTCTCGTGGGAGGCGTGGTTGCGACCATCAGGAGGAACGCCAGGGCGATGGTCAGGAGCCGCAGGGATACGACCACGCCGAACAGCGCTCCGTCGAGGGTCAGGATTGACCTCCCAGCCACCAAAGGAAAGCCCTCCGGAAACCTGACCAACACCGTCTGCCCGCCGTGGAACACGCCCTGAATCAGCACGGAGACCAGCGTGATGGCCGCGAAGAACCTCGCGAACCTGAGGAGGACGTCCCTGCCGAGCCCGGCCGAGAGCACGAGCGCGCAGATGAGGAGGAACATGGAAGCGGTGGTCGCCAGAGTGCGGAGAAGCAGGTAATCGAGCGCAAGCACGACGACCGCGAAGAGGAGCTTTATCCTGAAATCCAACGCGCTTAGCCAAGATCTTTCTGGGACCAGGAGGGCGCCCTGCATTTCTCAGACTCGCACTTACTCGCCCTTAATCAACCGACCGGCGATTCCGGGCTTGCCATCCCTCAACGGACATATATGGCCGGTGCCGATGGTTCGAGGAATTAGTTGGCGGGACCGAACTCCTTCGCGCGCACGCTTACCATCGCCCGCAAGCTGATCGTCCCGGTCTACCACTACTCGAGGGCCCAGAAGAAGTTCCTCTCTTCCAACGAGCAGGCGAAGCCCGGAGCAGACGAGCTCCGCCACGCGCAGGACCTGGTGAAGAGGATAGTCGAGCTCGGGCCGACCTTCATAAAGTTCGGGCAGATACTGGCGACCAGGTCGGACATACTGCCGCAGTCCTACATGGAAGCTCTGTCCACGCTCCATGACGAGGTCCCTCCCGCCCCATTTGACGAGGTGAACAGGGAGGCGGAAGCCGAGCTGGGGCCCATCGACAAGGTCTTCGCGAAGTTCGAGGAGACGCCCATCGCCTCGGCCAGCCTCGGCCAAGTGCACCGGGCCACCCTCTCGAGTGGAGAGGAGGTCGTCGTCAAAGTGAGGAGGCCGGGCGTCGAATGGACCGTGGGGACGGACCTGAAGGTGCTCAGGAGGATGATTCCGTTCTTGAGGGTGCTGATGGAGCCGTTCCAGGCGTATCTTTTCGAGACGATGATCACGACATTCTCACATACAATATTCCAGGAGATGGACTACGTGATCGAGGCGGAGAACCAGGCGGCCATCAAGCGAAACCTGGCCCGGAGCGGCCAAGAGGTTATCGTCCCGGATGTCCTGCCGAAGTACTCGACGCACAAGGTTCTCGTGGAGGAGTACGTGCCGGGCATCAAGATTACGGACGTAGCCGCCATCGATGCGGCAGGGATAGACAGGAGGGAGCTCGCGCAGCGCCTCAACTCGCTCTACCTCGAAATGGTGATAAACCACGACATATTTCACGCGGACCCGCACCCGGGAAACATCGCGGTGAGGGGGGACGGCAAGCTCATCCTCTACGACTATGGGATGGTGGGGACGCTCGACGAGTCGGAGAAGAAGACCATACTCTCGCTGTACTACGCGATGATGCTGCGCGACCCCGACCGGACCATCGCCCGCATGACCGAGCTCGGGCTGGTCAACCCGAAGACAGACATCGCGCTCGTCAAGGCGGGCCTAGAGCTCTCCTTCCAAACCTGGGAGGGCAAGGGCCTCGACAGGACTGGCCTCAACGAACTAATTCACATAGCGAACCGGACCGTGCACAGCTACCCGATTCACCTTACGCCCGAGATAGCACAACTGATGAAGACGTCGCAGATGCAGGACGGCCTGGCGACCACTCTCGACCCCCAGTTCAACCTGATCGACAACCTGCTGCGGTTCGAGGAGCGGAGCGGTCGCCTCGACGAGCAGATATCACAGGACGTCGACGAGATGGTCGACGAATTCTGGGATTCGCTCGCGCTCCTCCCCAGATTCGCCCGTGTGATGTACAGGTTCTTCAGCGAAGACACCGCGCTAATGGAGCAGGTTTTCAACCCGCGAACTAAGCTGAGGGTGGGCCTGGGAGCGACGTTCATCGTGGCTACCGCGTTGCTGACGTGGTTTTTTCTCAGCGCCGGGGGGCCGATACCGGCCGTCCTGGTCGCAGCACTTGGCACGGGCGCTACTGCCGCTACCCTGATAGGCTCGAGAACTAAGGGGCGTCGCAGGGTCACTCAATAGAGATTGAGCCGGAGGTCTTGATCGGCACGGTGACGCGCAGGACTCCGTTGCTGTACTTTGCACTCACCTTGGCGTCCTTCTCGACCTGGGCCGGAAGCCAGATGATCCTTCTGAATCTAGAGGGACGCGTGGCCACGTAGACCCTGTCGACGTCTTCTCTGTCAAACACATTGTCCCTCGTCGCCGAGATGTGCAGGAAGTTGTCATCCACTCTGAGATTTATCTTGTCCTTCGAGAAGTTAGGCATGTCAACTTCTACCACGAGGTTGTTCCCCTCCTCGAGGATGTCCACTCCTCTCGACAAAAGGGGGCTGCCTAGGAACGCTGCAGGGTGGTCGCCCTTCATGGTGGGGTAGGGCCACATTCTCTCGAACGCCTGCTCCCAAAACTCGGTCGCGAACGTCGCCCAGTAGGCTGCCCTTTCGCCGGGCCTCCCGAGGACGCGCTCCGTGAAGACGCGTCGTCTCTCGTCGTTGATTCTCTCCCTTCCCGATTGCGACATGGGTAGCTATTTGGCGACTCCAGCAGTTATAAGGCTTCCCGTGAATAGCAGCCCAATAGAGTGTGGCGAGATGGGAAAGAGCGGGGTCGGAATTATTTCCGTAAGACTTAGCCCTTTAACAAGGACAAATCGTGTTATCGGCATCTCCTTATTTTTGATGCTTTGATCCTAATGGGGTACGATTGCTCATGTCCGCATCCTAACTAATGTAGGCGAGTTTCCAGGTCCGGACCTCCGGCCTCGATTTTTGAACTAACGCAGACTCACTCTTCAGGGGAGTGTTATTGATTGAACACGGAATCCCTCTTACCGCGCCGCGACGTCCTAGCGGATGGTGGCCACCTTTTGGCCGAGCTGGGTCAGCGTGACGATGTCCCGTCTCTCGTGAAAAGCCTGTAAGGCCAATGAACAATTTCCTTGACTCTGCTCGCCGAGAAGCTCACGCCTCCGACCGGCTCGCCCGGCGCCGCATGCTTGTCGGCAACCCCGCCGATGCCGACATGCGCGAGCTTCCTCGGTTCGCTCGAGTCATCCCTGCTCAGCTCATACGACCAGACCTTTCTCGTCATGCTCGGGCTTCTCGGTGTCGCATTCGTCTTCGTGTTGTTTCTGAAGAGACGTCTCCCGAGGGGACCGCCACGGGGCCTTGCCGCTTCCGAGGCCAGTCCTGCGTAAAAAGGGCTTCCGATAGCCTAAGCGGCCAGGAACCCTCCATCGAAGGAGAAGCCCATCCTTCTCGGGAAGACTCAATCGGCGACCTTAGAGCGTCTATCCTGCTGAGCCGGCTTGACCAACAGAATATGGTGAGTGTTTAAATAAATGGTATCTTTCCTCAGATATGGTGTTTTTTGACCGGATTGGAAATCAAGGACGTCGACGAGCAGGGGCGGATAATAATCCCCAAGAAGTGGAGGAGCAAGCTCCTTAAGGGGAAGAAGGTCGTCATGAGATTGAAAGAAGACTCGATCGAGATAACCCCGCTCCGGCAGGGAGACCTGACGAGGTTCTTCGACGCGGCCGTCGCTGACGTCAAGAGCGACCTGGACGACTGGCACGCCGTCCGCAGGGAGCTGAGGAGCGGCAAGAGATGAGGTTCGTCGATGCCAGCGTCTTCGTCCATGCCTATCTGAAACCTAGCCGACGCCTCTCCCCAGCCGAGTCCGGCATCAAGGAAAGGGCAAAGAAGATAGTCACGCGAGTAAACTCGGGAGAGGAGGTGATGACAACCGCCGTCCACCTCGCTGAGGTCGCGAACATCCTCGAGGATTACATGCCTCTCGGCGAGGCCTTCGCCGTCGAGGAGGCTTTACTCTTCAAAGACACCATCGTCGTGGCGCCGACATCCCGCGAGGACTTCTACGCGGCGTTGCAGGAGGCGAAGGACGCGCGCATCGGCCTGACGGACGCGCTGGCCTTGACCTCCATGAAAGGGAGCGGCCTCTCGGAGATTTACTCGTTCGACAAGGACTTCGACCGGATCGGGGAAGTCAGGAGGATAAGCGAATGAGGACAATTGCGGCGACGCATGAGGTCGAGGGGTTCTGGGGATAGACGAACATTCGGGGAGCCTTTTCTTTTGTCTTCAATGAAAGGAGAACAGGTCTCCAAACCGGGCGTCACCGCGCAAATAGCTCTAAGGAAGTCTCCGGGTGAGCTTTGTTGTACCTTCGAATGTGAATGAAGCAGTACTTCGCTCCGCAGAGATGGCAGGTATAATGGTACCCAAAGCCATCGAGGACGCCGCCGCAATAACGGCAATGATGGGCTGACTCGATGCTGCCGTTATGAGGCTGCCATCCGCTTACTCGGGTCTCCAGCGCCATGGAAAACGCCCGAGCGCCTCCTTGGATTTAACGCGTCCCCGGAGAGGTCCGTGAAAGTATTCATCGGACGGTCCACGTTCGGGCAAAAGTATTAATGGGAAATCGGCTCCATAGGCGATCGATGATGGAGGCCGGTTACGGAGCAGAGGCGGTGGGTGGCTAGGTTGTGGTATCAAAGCCGTATCTTTTGGGGAGCCCTCGCCACCTACCTCGGGATTGTAATCCTATTCGGATTCATTTCGGGCCGCCAATTCGGCCTCTCCGACGTCATGAGCTTATCCGGCGTCCTCGGATCGTATGTGATAGTTCGGGTCGCTTCAAGGCAGCAAAAGGAGCTGGACGAGGCCCGTCACCACTCCATTAAACCGAAGTAACCCTAACGGAAGCCGATTTTACAGAATTCGAAAAGAACAATCAAATCGGCTTCCATCGCGCTCGCGGCGAATCCCTTACACGGGAGACCATGCCGTGCCGTGGTTACGGAGCTCTTGCATTAGCACGAAGACGCCCGCTGGTGGCACGATGCCTTTCTCTGTCACGTAGAAATCAATGTATTCCGGCGGAGTGAAATCGAAGACATAGTTACTGAACTTCACCTTTGGGTTGTGCTCCATCCAGTCCTTCGCGGCAATCTCGCTAGGGTCCCTCAGCTCGACGTTCCCCGGTTTCCCCTTCAGAGTTCCAAAGTCAACCTTGTAGGTCTCGGCGCCCGCGATAAAGTTCACCCGCGCCTCTTGTGCGAGCATGGCTACTTGGGATACGCCGATCTTGCTCACGAGCGCGCCGTTTCCGGAGATGGCGTCGCATCCAACTATCACTTTGTCCGCGTCAGCCATCGTCACCCTGCACGCGGAATCGCAGATTAGCGTCGTGTCTACGCCATAGGCGGCGAGCGCTGCGGCGGTCTGGTGCCCCTGGTAGTTGGGCCTGGTCTCGGTGCAGTAGACCCTAATTTCTTTCCCCATGTCATGGGCTTTCTTGATGATGCTCATCGCGGCTTCGCTGTTTGAATGGGTGATGATTGTGTCGCCACTCTTGATGCGTTTCGCACCAATCTCTCCGATGATTCTGACTGCATCCAGACTGTACACGAGAAAATCGTTTGCAGCGTTCACCGTCGCATTCCTTATTTCCTCGACGGACTGTCCGGATTCGACATACTTCTCTCCTGCGTTGAGAACATAATTGATGCTGTTGGTCAGTGTCACAGCTGTGGGCCTAGCAGACTTGAGCTTCTCTCCTGCCTTCAGGATAGGGCCCCAGTATTCTGCCGGGGTCTTCGCACCAGCGTCCTTGGCAAGGTCCCTGAGAGCTTGCACGCCGTACCTCGCGACTCTTCCTCCCCCACGGACGTTTAGCGCCTTTAGGTTGCCGTACGCATCGTCAACAGATACTTGTGGGAATTCGTGTCTCGCGTTCTTTGCCTCACTCGGCGCTTCCACGTAAGTGATTTAGGTTCTTGGGAGCTTAAGAGTATGTTCATTGCCGGGAATTCGGCCGCGGGTTCAGCTACATCGATGCTGACTGGGGTAAGCGCGACATGGTTAGATATGCTCCGCAACCTAGGCCGATCATTCTTAGCGAAACGAACAAAAGTTGATGAGTGGAGGCGAGTCAGCATGAATCCCGAGACGAGAGGTTTCATCGCCGGAATAATCGACGCGGCAGCTGCCCTTTCAATCTCGAAGGCGGGAAGGCCTTCAATCCGAATAACGCACGAAGACATTGGACTTCGTCACGTGTCCGAAATTATGCGAGCCGGAATCATTTACGATCGCGGTGAAAATGGGCCTGAAGCAAGAGGTGGCTATGACAATAAGGAGCAGCAGCTCTATAGGGTAGAGATCCAACGACAAACTGACATCCTGAGAATTCTTAGGGAAGTGTCCCCCGTTCTGTACCTAAAGAAGCTCAAAGCGGAGAGTATTATCCGGATACTATAAAAGTGAACGACAGCTCTCTTTCGTCGTCGCTCATTCACAATATCTCCGCTTGTTGATTAAAGGTTTTGTCCGAATGTTCAGGTGACGGCCTATACGCCGGGCTCGACGGACGGGGCGTCTACTTGAACGTCTTGAGATTCGCTTCGTCTTCCCTGAATATCATCGCGAGGTGATCCAGAGCGGCCTTCTTCAGCCTGTCCGCAGGTATCGTGCTCGAGACCCACTCTCCGACCACCGTCACTCCCGTCTTCTCGCCCTTCGGCGTGTAGTAGTTGAAGTATTTCGACCCGGCGAACTTGCCCTCCAGCTCCTCAAACCACGTTCCGACGGGGGGCATCGGCGTGATTCGAGTCTTCCTCTTTTCCGTGCTGCCGTCAGGAGCTACCACGTCAAAGGTCAGAACCATGCCTTGGCCCTCCTGCGTCACTTTGACGTTCTTCATGCTTGGATGGGCATGCTCGGTTTGGGATTGGGTGTATTTCCACACCTTATCCACGGGTACTTTGAATTCGCTCCCCTCGTCAACAACGAAGACCATTGTGTCCCTGGGACGCGCTGAATGTTTTATAAGCGTATTCCGAAGGGAGCCATATTTTAGGGCTGCCTCGGCCACGTCTATCTCCCCCTAATTTCTTGACGAGGGTCACTTTTTGGAAGCGCAGGCTACGGTGGTTTTCTGCGCCCCCATGTCGCGGGTTTCGGTTTCCTCCCCGGATGGCCTTCATGGGCTGTCTTGTCCTGGTAGTAAGCCACTTCTTCGCCAAGGAAGGCAAATAATTCGACGAGCGATATGCCTACGTCCGACCCACCCAAGTCTGTCCAATCTGGCGCAGAGGAGGAGCCCTAGCGAGCTCACGCTTCTCTACGTTTCTAACTCCGTAGATCATCTTCCATCCCCCGATTCTGATCGCGAAGACCCTCCTCATCCCTTTGAGCCTTCTTACGTCGAAGTGTCCTAACGGCGCAAAAGATTGTTCGAGCGCATCTAGCGCTTCGGCGATTCGCCACTTCACTTGTTCGGGGGCGCTCTCAAGCGTCTTGATTGCGCTTCTGGTTATGGCGACCCGATACAACTATTTCAGAATCTCCTTCCTGACCTCGCTCCACGCCTTGACCTCTCCCCGCGCCGACTCCTCCCTGCCTCCATCTACGGCCTTTCTCTTTTCCTTGCTAGCCGAAACCTCGGGCATCAGCATCTCCTTTCTCTCCTCCAGATCTCTTCGCAGCAACATCGCCTCCTCTGTAGAGCCGAGCTAGCTCCGATTCCAATTCCACTTTACATTACCACTTGGCTATTTCAGGATTGGGCCGGACTGCGATGCTCAAGGGAATTCGGGCGGACTAGCTCGCTCGCCACGCGCCACCGCCAGGTACATGGAGAGACTCAGCCTCTGGCGAGCTGCTGAAACGAACCAGCAAGGTTTCCCACTCGATGGAAGCACCGACGCCGCGACTCCGACAGGATTCACCTCGGACATCTAATCTTCGTCTATGGCTCACGCTGACCACGACTTTGCGCCGGATTTGTTTCGGCTGTTAGTCGCTCTCGCCTGCCACGATTTGCCCGCGCATCTCGCCGCCGGGGAAGGCAGCGGTATGTTTTTTTTCGTGGTACGGGGCCCACCG
>Ga0137396_10001078_pt1 | contig 13966 bp, 7 predicted proteins | sample czc16metaG_FD_108284 | JGI IMG/M metagenome (GOLD analysis project Ga0137396, IMG submission 108284) | Vadose zone soil microbial communities from Angelo Coast Range Reserve, California, USA - czcobulk3.16 metaG | ecosystem: Environmental > Terrestrial > Soil > Vadose zone | place: USA...
ACCACGACGAATTTCCTCCCGTTACGAAAGCGGGAAGAAGGCGGCGGCTTAAGAGCTTTGTTTGCGCCGCCAAACGATGTTCAACCGTAGACGAAGTTCGTGTGAACAGGATGGAAGGCGAAGTCGGAGACCGCGAGGCGGTGCAGGGCTGTCTCGTGGAACGCCGCGAGGGCGGGGAGCAGCAGAAACGGAGACGCGAAGGCGACGCCGAGGAGGCCGAGCGGGGCAGTCGGGGCGGCGGAGGGTTGGCTCTCGGGAACGAGAGCTCCTTGCGGAGAGACAATGCCCCGTACCGGGTTCGGGACAATGGCGGTCTGGAGGAGGAGCTTCATCCCGAGGCTGAGGTTCTCCATCCCTCCGAGAGAAAGTCGATGGTTGCCGATTTCTGCAGACGCCATGCGTAGGTTGTCGAGGGATTCTTCAATTTCCGCGGAAAGAATTGCGAGCATCGCAGAGGGCACGGCCATCCCGCCCCCGTTGAATCGCGAAAGGTAGTCTCGCGCGAGCTCGAACCGGCGTATCGCCGCCGAAGGATCCGGTCCACCTCCGACGGTGAGGAGGGCGGACGAGAGGCCGACATCCTTCTCCGGGACGCTCGGCATCCGCAGGGCCTGGAAATAGGCCGCATAGCGAGCCACGAGCGTGGGATTCTCGGTCCGTGAACTTTGGACGAGTAGGACGGAGGTCGCGACGTCGGCGACCGTGGTGGACCCTACTTTCCGCACAGCGCTCCCGAAGGAGAGGGCCTCCTGGAGCACGCGTTCACGGGAGTCCCGAAGGGGGAAGAGCATCAGGCCGGCGCGCATGGCATCCTCCGCGAAGGTGGGCGCGTTCTTCGCAATCGTCTGCCACAAGTCCGTGAACGCCATCAGGTCCTGCTGAATGGCAGGCTCGATGAGGGAGAGGCCCGAAGTGCAAAGGACCTCCGCAACAAGCGGACGCATTTTCTCGAGGGCGACCCTCTCGGGACCGAACGGGACGTGCGGCGCCCAGAACCCACGGATGGCGGCACGGTACGCCCCAACCAGGGCCTCCGGGGGATCATCTCTCACGGCCAGGCCGACCGCCGCACTCCGGAGATGAATCTCGTCGATCCCCGGGACAGCAGGCGCGAGGGACCGGAGGATCTCCGAGGCCCGCGCAGCACGACTGGAGAACGCCTGTCGGAGTCGTGCAAGCGCGCCCTCAAACTCCTCGACCGAGGACCGGCTCACCCGCTGTAGCCTCGGACCCAATCGCGACAGGAACTCCTTCCCGCGGAACGTGACGATGTAGCGCTGCCCGTTGACGGCTACGCTGCTCTCGACGGCGGCGTCTCGCTCCGCAAGGATGAGGATCCTGGTCCGGAGCCTTCGCTGATCCGCCAGAATCGCTTCCAGGCGGTCCTCAAGTGATCGCTTCCCCTGGAACGATCGTCCCGGTGACAACTCGCCATTCGCAAGGGAGTTGCGGAGATCGGCCTCCTGGCCCGCCGCATCGGCGAGTTCCCGCCGGAGGCGCATCGACTCTGCCGGATCGACTCGAGTGGCCTCGACCTGCGCGATGAACCCTTGCTGAAGGAGCTCACGAAAGGCGTCTTCTTCCGTACCTGTGAACTGGACCCCTGCGCCTGAAGGTACGAGCCGCCCCAGGATTGCTGCCGCCTCACCGCATTTCACGGGATCACTCCAGGTCCATTACCGGGATGGTCACATCCGAGAACCCGCCCATTTGAGACTTCACTATGAGGTCAAGGCCCGCCGAAGAGACCTCGGCCCGCACGAATGAATCTCCCTCCACCGCAAGCTCGAACCGGGGGACGAGCGCCGCTCGACGTTCCGCCTGCGTCGGACTGCGGCCCGCGAATCGCTCGGACTCCCTGGCAAGGACATCGAGGCCGTACATGAACTCGTAGAAGTTCCGATCGAATTGCTCGCGCACCCGCTCTTCGAGGCTCCTCTCCCTTCCCGCGACAACCCAATCCAGGCCCTCGAGGTCCGCGAAGTGAAGGGTTCCGTCAGGCGCGACGATACAATCCTTGTCAAGCCACACGTTCTCATAGTTGAGGCCCTCCACGCCCCCGGGACATCGTCGCATCGTGCGAACGAATACCGTCAGGGCGGCGACTCCGGATGCGATGAATCGGTCGACGAACGCGTCGAGGCCCTCGCGGGATTCGATGCCAAAGATCCTGAGGACTTGATTCGGATGCTGCCCGAGGGTAGTCTCGGACTGGTGGTAGAGCCGAATGTTCGAAGGGACGAGCCGCTGTTCCTGGAAGAACTTCCCCCGGTGGCGGCGGTACCAGAACTTCGAGGACGCCCGGCGAATGGGATCGGCGGGAATCTCGCTGAGCGCGAGGACCGGGCAGATGTGGAAGCCATTGATGCTGCACCCCTCCGCCAACTGGGTCACGCTAATCGCGTGAGAACCGGGAACGACCCCCTGTGCGCCGTACGGCGACTCACCGAACCACGATTCGGCAGTCATCATCCTCGCGGTCGCGAGCTTTGTTTGACCAGGAGCTCGTGCGGGAGCCCCGAAGTCGGAATCGAAGACAAAGTCCAACGGCGTCGACCCGTAGAGCGGGGTGCGCGCGCCGACGCCCTTCACGCTCACCGCGTATCCTCTGCCCGCGACGAGAGTCACGACGTCCGGCAGGATTGCGCTTCTGTTATCGTCGGGCACGCCAAGGAATCGCTTGCCTTCTTCGACTCCCCCATCCGGGAGGAGGACAAGACCCGTGGTTTCCGGTATCTCACCGTACGCCGCACGGTTCGACGAAGAGACGACGTCTACGGCAGCCACGCCTACGAAGGACTCGCGCGATCTGTAGTGGAAGACAGGGCCTATCCGAGGAAGATCCATCGTCAGCGCCTCACGATCGTCCTCTGGATCCGGGACGTTCTTGCGGTTTCCACGAACATCTTCCCTACGGGCTGGAAACCGTGCCGCCATGCAACCTGAAGGGAAGGCAGGTTCCAGTCCGCGATCTCCGCGATCACGTCGGTTGCCTCCAGGGTACGAAGGGCTGCGAGTCGGGCCCGCATCAACTCCTTTCCGATCCCGGAGTTCCGGTACTCGGGCAGGACGGTGAGGGTGTGGATACGGCCGTGGCCGTTGGCAAGGGACGCGAACGCAAACCCGACGATTTTCCCGCCGACGCGCGCGACGAACGCGAGATCGCCCGAGTCGAAGACGGAACGCAACCACCGCTCGGAGGGGACCCGATACACTCTGCGCGCCAACAAACTCACCTCGGGGAGGTCCCGCTCCGCCATCCTTGAGACCAACGTCACATCGTACGACGGAATCGGTCCTCCATCGAGCTCCCGTCGCACTACCTGGTACGTTTCGAACACGTTGTAGGCGTTCGACTCTGAAATCGTGACACCGTATCCAAGGGCTTCGGACCGCAGTCCCTCCGGAATCACGTGGCGGGTGTCGGTAAAAAAGTCCTTCGCGCGCAAGAAGGACCGGAGGGTTTCCGTTATGACGGTGTTCTCACCGAGTATCGTCGCGATCTTCGCTTCGCGGTTGTTCATCCCGAAACCGACGATCCGTGTGCCCGCCACAGCGATGGCGGTGGTGTCCTTCGAGAGCGCAGCTTTCCTAGCAAAATCCTCCAGGAACGGGGCGAGCACTGGGGAGACCGCAGCGAGGAGTCTCGGGAAATCCTCGACCTCCCAAAGGCGGTACACCTCCGTGGTGGAATCGACGTAGCGGCTCCTGCCCACGGTCCGCATCCTCCACCGGGCACCGTAGGCGACCCCGGATGTGGACACGACCATGACTCCGATCGAGGCGATCGTCCCGCCCAGCACGGGAAGATCGAGCAGGATGGGATACGTCGTCCCCATGACGTCGAAGCTCTCGGTCCAATCGAAAGAGGCGCTCTGACCCTGGAAGAAGCCTGTGTCATGCTCCTGATAGCGCTCTGCGATTGCGTAGCCGGTCGCGGCGTCGAAGTAATACGTGTCTAACCAGGTGAGCGAGAACTGTCCATAAGCATCGTTGCGGATTCCTGTCCCAGCAGCGGTCGCGGCGATGCCTCTCCTCGGGACCCACTGCGACCACGTCGTCGCGTCCATCGCCACGACGGTGAAGTTGTTCTCGAGGATCTGTACGGTATCCCCCGGTCGTACACCCGGCGAAACCCAGAACCACACGGCAAGGGTCGTCCCGTCGAACGAATCGTAATCGTCGAGGTCGGTGAGTCGGGCGACGTAATGCCGGCCAGGGAGGGAGAACGAGACCGTTCTGTCGACGGAACTGGATTGGCGTAACCCCTCGCTGCTCGAATATGTCCACGAGTAGGTGGCGCGGAACGTAACCTGCGATGCATTGGTCGTGAGGATGTGGTATTGTCCGGAGGAGTATGTGTTATCGGTGTAGCCGTCGTATGCACCGGATCCACTTCCAACGTGGCGATGGAACGAATAGGAGAACCCGTCCCCGCCGGTGGGATCCGCCGCGACGATGCCCAGACAAGCCAAGGAGAAGAACAACGTCAGAATCAGAGCGGCATTTCCGAGAACGACGAACCGGTGGCGAACCGGACTCGACCGAACCGAGAGTGCGCCTTTCTGGGGGGGACGCGACGGACACTCCCAATGACCCGTCCCCCCTCTCATCGAATCACCTCCCGCGAGATCGAAAGAGGAGAGCCAACAGGAGGAGGCCCGCCAACACGCCGAGCATCACGAGACCGAGCGGGCCCGGGGTAAAGGCGAACGTCAGGAGAGACATTGACGCGAAAAGGAATGCGCCGATTGATAGGTACAGGATGAACTGTCCTCGCTCCACGTCACGAAACGGGGCCTGCACCGATAAGAGAGTTCCGGTGGAACGCCACGGGCGTTGCCATGTAGCGGGGAAGTCGGTGACGAACTCGGATCGGACGCGCACACGCGTTCGCGGTGGAGCGAACCCTTTTCTGCCCGCGCCTGTTCGACGGGTCGATGGCCCGTCGCATCAAGATCGCCCCCTCCATCCTGTCCGCGCGCTTCGACCGCCTGGGGGATCAGGTCGTGGAGGCCGCCAAGGCGGGTGCGGACATGCTCCACATCGACGTCATGGACGGCCACTTCGTGCCGAACCTGACGATGGGACCCGCCCTCGTGAAGTCGATCCGCCCGCTGACGAAGATGCCGTTCGACGCGCACCTCATGGTCATGCACCCGCAGAATTTCGTGAAGGCGTTCGCGGATGCTGGGGTCGACGACCTCACCGTGCACGTCGAGAGCGAGCACGAGGTACGGGCGACCCTGAAAGCGATCCGAGATGCCGGTATCAAGGCGGGCGTCGTGCTGAACCCCTCCACGCCCTTCAAAGAGGCAGCGCCCCACCTCGAGCACGTCGAGCTCCTCCTGGTGATGACGGTGCAGCCGGGCTTCGCGGGCCAAGCGTTCCGGAGGGACGTGTTGCCGAAGATCCGGGAGGCACGCGCGTACATCGACAAGGAAGGCCTCGCGTGCGAACTCCAGGTCGATGGCGGGATCAAGGTCGAGACGGCGGCTCCCGTCGCCGAGGCGGGTGCCGACATCCTGGTCTCGGGGTCGGGCATCTTTCCGGACCACGTGGCCGAGAACCTCCGAGCCCTTCGTGAGGCGGCCTCGAAAGGACTTAGCTGAACCGGGTACCCGTCGGGACCGATTGGGACGTCCTCCGGAGCAATCCTTATCCGAACGGATCCGTTCGAGCCGGAACGTCGATGGCCCGAGGGTCCGCGGTCTGGTATGTCGTCGCGAGCTTGGTTACCGTGCTCGCGGTCTACGAATTCTTCCAGTACACGGGCTACGACCGGACGCTCGGTCGCTTCCTGACCGCCCTCGTGTACGTCTTCACGACCCCCGTCGGCATCGCTGCGTGGGTGTATCAGGATGCGGCGGACCGAGGCTGGAACGGAGGGTTCTGGGCCGCGGTGGCGGTCTTCGTCCCTCTCGGGATCGTGATCTACCTCATCGCGCGACAGCCCCGGGGGTTCGAGAGCCGTGGCGGGGTGTGGTACGCGATGTACGGGATCGTCCTCCCCCTCTTGGTCATGGGAATCGGCTTGTGGACGGGATACGGGGGGGTGCTCCTCGTGATCGCCATTTTCATTTGGATGGGGTTTGCGATCGCGATGGCCGCACCCGCGAAAGAGTCGCGGTCCCCATAATCTATCGGGCTCTGCTCGGGGGCCCCCCTCATGCACCGCTCGTCTCGTACAGCTCGTCGCCGGTGACGTCGAGTTCGACGAACTCATCGATCGTCTTGATGTCCTCCAGGACAACGACGACCATCTCCCCCTCCTCGTCCTCGACGAGGATCGAGTCCCAGGAGTCCTCCGTCTCGATCGTGTCCCGCACGATCCCGACGAACTCGCCTCCCGCATCGATCACGTTCAGGCCGGTGAACATCTCGACGAGGGTCCCTTTCAGGAGGACCCGGTCCGCGACCCGGTCCACGAACCGCTTCCCGAGCCGGATCGACCCGATGGGGCCCTCCCCGACGGTCAGGAACTTCTCGTCCTCCGTCATCACGAAGCCGATCTCGACGCCCTCGGTATCGACGACGGCCTTCCCCACGAGCCCGTGGCCGGGAGAACCGTCCGCGACGCGCCCCACGGCGGCCGCGAGGAGGGGGTTCTGCATTAAGGTTTCTGGGACGATTCGCGCTCCCGAGAAAATGCCATATGATTATCTTGGCCGATAACCGCCGCCATCATATTTATACAACCTGCTCCTCTTTCCAACGCCAATCTCGTCCGATTCGTCCCGTTCCGCGGGAGTTTCCAATGCCCACGTGCACGTTGTGTGAGACCCCTCTGACGGAGGGCGCTGGCGCCTGTCCCGCGTGCGGGACGAGCGTCGCCCAGACCCCCACCACGAGGGCGGGGTCGGGGCAGGCCCGGGTCGCCCTCGACGCCGCCCGCCGCGCGCACTCGGCGGAGGGCGCGAAGGGCGTGGACCTGGCCGTCGCGATGCGACTCATCCAGGCGGGGGAGCGTGCCGAGGCGGCAGGGGAGTTCGGCAGGGCCCTCGACTTCGGCCGTGCGGCGAGACGCGCCGTCGAGACCGCCCACCGCCGGGCCCGCATCGAGGCGGACCTGGCCCGCGGGGAGGCCCTCGTCACCCAGGCCCGCGAATCCGGGATCGACACCCTCGCCGCGGAGAGGAATCTGGAGCTCGCCCGGAAGGCCGCCTACGAGGGGGCGTTCGAGGAGGTCGACAACCTTCTCGCCCGAGCCTCCCTCAAGGCCCTCGATGGGCGGCGGGAACGGCACTTCAAGTCCCTCTTGGAACGGGCGGCCGAACGGATCGCCCACGCGAAGGAACGGGGCGGGGACGTGTCCCGCGCGGAGGAGGCCCATTCGAAGGCCCGGAAGGCCGCGTCCACGGGAGCGTTCGGCGAAGCCCGCCGCCACACGGATTCCGCGGTCGAGCTCGCGGAGCAATCCCGGCGGTACAGCCGCGCGGAGGCGTTCCTGATCAATGTCCAAGCAGAGGCCGAAGCGGCCCGCAAGGCGGGAGCCGACCTCACGGAGGCCCGCGAGATCGTGTCCCAGGCCCGGGAGGCCCTGCGCACGGGCGTCTATGCGGACGTCCAGAAGTTCGCGCACCTCGCGGGCGTCGCGATCCGGGAAGCCCGCCGGTTCGCACAGGCCGAGATTCCGATCAAGATCGCGGAGCGGGAGGTGAAGAAGGAGGAGCGAAGAGGCGGGGAAGCCGCCCGCGCTCGCCAGGCGATGGACGCCGCCACGGCAGCCCTTCAAGAGCGGGACTTCGGGAAATCCCGCGCCGTTGCGAAGGAGGCGCTCGACCTCGTCCGGGAGGCCGGGATTCTCCGGCGGATCCGAGAGAGCCTCGGCTCTCTCTCGCTCGACTCCGAGGACCTCCGGAAGATTGGGGCGGAGACGAAGGACTTCGACCTGTATGTGAAGGATGCAATGGAGGCCGTGGATGCCGGCGAGGTCGGCGCCGCGAAGCGGTTGATCCAGCAGGCCCGCCACGCCGCTGAGGGAGCGCGGGAGGCGCGGTACCGGGAGGTCGTCCGGACGACGGTGGAGATGATCATCACGCATGCCGGGGCTCGGCACGTCGATGCGATCAAGGCCCGCGAGCTCCTGAAGGAGGTGGAGGACGCGATCGGGGTCGGCCAGTCCGTGGACATCCAGAAGCTCGTCGCGGAGCGGCTCGAGACGAAGGACCTCGAGCAGATCAAGGCGCTCACGGAGGAGGCGACGCGGATCAAGGAGAGGCTCCTGGACCTCCGACGCGCGGACATCGACGTGACGGGAGCGGAGGACAGGATCACGGCCGCCCGCGAGGCGACCGACGCGGGCCGCTACGCGGACGCCCGGAAGATGCTCTCCGAGGTGGACGAGATCGTCCGGAGCCTGCAGGACGCCCTGAAGGAGGCCGCGGAGGAGATGCTCGCGCGGGCGCGGGAGTCCGTGGAGAAGGTCCGAGCGGAGAAGGTCCCCGTGCCGGACGCCGTGCGGATCCTTCGGAACGCGGAGGACGCGTTCTCGCAGGGCCGACTCTACGAGACCCTCGAGTTCGCGCGGATCGCGTCGGGTCGGGCGGAACGCGCCCTGCAGCGTCACCAGGAAGAACTCGGGAAACTCGAGGAGACCTCCCAGCAGGAAGTCACCGAGAGGCTGGAGGCCCTGCGGGCCCGGATTGACGCCGGGAAGCAGGCGATCATGAAGATCGCGAGCGACTTCGTGGACGTCACGGCCGCGCGGGACGCCCTGAACAACGCGGATCGGGCGATCGCATCGAAGAAGTTCGAGGAGGCGGACGCGTACCTCACCGCCGCGGAGGACATCACGAAGAGCGTGGTCACCAGCCTCAAGAGCGGGGCGGAGAAGATCCTCGAGGACGTGCGCGCGAAGATCGAGGCCGCGAGATCGGAGGGGATGGACGTCACCCCGCTCGAGGCGAAGGCCGCGAGCGCCGCGGAGGCGATGAACTCCGGGAACCACACCCAGGTCCTCATCATCGCGAATCAGATCTCCCAGTCGATCGACGAGGAGCGGCGCGCTCGGGTCGCGGACGAGCAGAAACGCAACCTCGACAGGGCGAAGAAGGCCTCGGAACGGTTCCAACGGGTACGAAAGCTCCTCGAAGAACTCCGGAAGGCGGACATCGACATCGCGGGTGCGGAGGAAAACATCCGGGGGGCGGAACGCGCGATCCAGAAGCGGAGCTTCGAGGACGTCGACCTCCTTCTGGGAGACATCGAAGAGACGGCGCGGGCGCTGAAGACCGAGCTCACGACCGCCGCAACGAATCTCATTGACCGGGCGAGGGCCCGGATCGCCCAGGCGAAAAGCCTCGGGCTGGACACGGACGATGCGAGCGGGGCCCTCGTGAACGCGGTCGCGTACTTCGAGCGGGGAGATTATGATGACGCGGTGGAATTCGCCCGCGTCGCGGAGCAGAAGGCGGACGCCCTCGTCCGGGCCCACGAGGAGACCCTCGCCGCCATGGAGCGCGCACGGAGGGACGCCGGCCGCGCTGCCATCGATCAGATCAAGAAGCTCACCGACGACCTCAGCCGCGCGGACATCGAGATCCTCGGTGCGAAGGGGGCGGTAAAGCGGGCGGAAGCCGCTCTCGACGAGAAGCGGTACGAGGACGTCTCCGGGGAACTGGCTACGGTGAGCGCCGACGCGGCGTCCGTGAGCGAGGGACTCCGGGTCGCCGCCCTGGACCTCGTGACGATGGTCGCGAACACGATCCAGGCCGCGAAGGCGGAGGGCCTCGACGTCCCGCGGGCGGAGCACGTTCTCTTGAACGCAAAGGACGCGATCAACGACAACCGATTCGTGGAGGCGATCGAGTACAAGAAGGTGATCGAGGACATCGTCGCGGACGCGAGGCGCCAACGCGGATTCGCGGCGATGGAGGCCCGCGTCGTGGAGCTCCGCACCGAATTGGAAGCGAGCGAGAAGGTGGGAGTGGACGTGAGGATGACCACCGAACTTCTCCGCCGGGCGGAGGAGGACCTCCGCTCGGGCCGATTCGACGCGATCGAGTCCTACGCGAAGCAGATCAGCGACTCCCTTGCGATCGCGAAGAAGAGGCGGGTGGAGGACCGTCTCGCGGCCGCGTCCGCCCGGATCGACGAAGGCGTCTCCCTCGCGATGGACGTGACGGAGGCCCGGGACCTTCTGCGCCGGGCAACGGAGGCGGCCGAAGTGGGGGACGGTGAGCGCTTCGATGCCCTCCTCCACGACATCGACGAGCAGGTCCTGGAGCACAAGCGCACCGTTCTCCTCCAGAGGGCAGGGGAGGAGATCTCGTCGATCGAGACGATGGCGGGACAGGCCGAAAAGGTGGGGATGGAAATACGCGAGGTCCGGTCCCTGCTCGAGAAGGCGCAGGGCGCGATGGCGGCGGGGAACTACGATGACCTCGGCCGGATGCTCGTGGATACGAAGGTCGCTCTCACGGAGGCCCGGACCCGCCACTTCGCGGACCGATACGAGGCGAAGCTCCGCGGGATCCAGACGATGATCGGCAGTGCGAAGCGCGTCGGGGCGAACGTTGCCGAGGCGGAGAGGATCCTCGGAGAGGCGGAGGACGCGCTCCGGCGGAACGACATCTCGATGGCGGACATCCTCGTGAAGCAGGCGGAGATCAGCACGGGGATCCAGGTCCAGAACTTCATCAAGAACCGGTACCCGAACCTCGTCCTCAACCTCCCCACGAAGGGACTCCAGGCGAACGTCTGGAACCGGTACACGTTCGAGGTCGAGAACAAGGGGAAGCTCGCGGCCCGGAACGTGGACATCCAGTTCAAGGGACTCGAGGTGAAGGGGCTGAAGCCGATCCCGGAAATCGGGATCGACGAGAAGAAGGTCATCGAGATCGGCGTGATGCCGCAGACCGAGGGAGAAATCCCCGTCGACGTCCAGGTCTACTATCAGCGGTACTTCGACGAGAACAAGTATGAGCTCCGGGACCAGCAGCCCGTCCGGGTCGAACGTCAGGGTACGTACCTTGTCGAGGACGTCTTCCTCATTCACGCGGATGGCCGCCTCGTCGACCACGAGTCCCGGAAGTTCCGGCAGGAAATCGACGAGGACATCTTCTCCGGCATGCTCACGGTCGTCCAGGAGTTCGTAAAGGATTCCTTCCGATCCCGGACGAAGGTCGGCCTCAAACGCCTCGACTTCGGCGACTCGAAGATCCTCATCGAGCGCTCCGCGCACACCTACCTGGCGACCGTGCTCATCGGAGAGGAGCCCGCGCTCCTCCCCCTCTACATGATCGAAGTCCTCAAGGAGGTCGAGGGGAAGTTCGGCGCAACCCTCGAGAAGTGGAGCGGCATGCTCCATGAGCTGGCGGGCGTCGAGGAGCTCATCCGGAAGCTGATCTTCGTCACCCAGGTCAAGAACGCGGAGCTGGGCGGCCTCGCGGCGAGCCCCGTCACCGCGACGGCCCGCGCCCTCGAGGCCGCGAGGCAGAGCGGACAGGACGTCAGCGAGGTGGAGGCTCTGCTCGCTCAGGCGACGGACAACCTCGAGGGGGACCTGGAGTCCGCGTGGGCGTTCATCAACGAGGCGAAGACGAAGGCCTCCGAGGCACAGGGCCGCGTTCAGGAGCGCATGGAAGAGGTCCTCGCGGGGACCCACAAGGCGATCGAGGAGCTCAAGGCGCTCGGCGCCGACGTCTCGCAGGCGGAACTCCTCCTCCGGGATGCGGACCAGGCGTTCGCGGCGGGGAACTACGAGCGGGTGCGGGAGATCACGGAGAACGTCCGGGGATCCCTCGATCGCGCGAAAGGGGAGGTCGCCTCCCGCAAGGTGGAGATGGACCTCGCCTCCCTCGTCTCCGCGATCCGGGAGAACCGGGCCCAGGGCGTCGACGTGCGGGAAGCGGAGAGCCTGCTCACTCGAATCGAGGACGCGATCCAGAAGAAGGACTACCGCCGCCTGGACGAGTACCTCAAGCGCGCGTTCGCCGCCGTGAATCGGAACCGGAAGTCCATGGTCGTCACGCGGGCCAAGGAGGAGCTCGACAAGATCGGCCGAATGGTCGCCGAGGCGAAGGAGTTCGGCGCGGACTCCGGGGATGCGGAGCGGTATCTCGACATGGCCACGAAGGCGCTCCATTCGGAGAATGTGAGCGACCTCGAGCTTCTCGTCGACCGTGCGAAGATCGAGGCCCGCCAGAGGATCCAGGCCCAGCTGCGGGACCGGTACCCGAGGCTCTACATCGGCCTGCCCGCGGAGGGCCTCCAAGCCCAGGCGTGGAACCGGGTCCTCCTCGAGATTGCGAACAAGGGGAACTGGGCGGCGAAGGACCTCGAGATCGCGATCCTCGGGGACTTCGAGGTCACGGGGCTCGACCGAATCCCGAAGATCGAGGCGAACGAGCGACGGGTCTTGGAGCTCGGCGTCCGGCCCAAGGAGGCGGGAGCGACCGCGCTCGATGTGCAGGTCACGTATCGCCGTCCCCTCGACGAGGCGCGGCTGGAATCGATCGACAGCAAGGAAGTGAAGGTGGAGCCCCGGGGCACATACCTCGTGATGGACGCCCTCGCGTTCCATCGGAACGGGACGCTGCTCGCCCACGAGTCCCGCGAGGTCCGCAGTGGGGAACACAAGGCCGACTCCGAGGCGCTGGTCGCGGCGGTTCGCGCATTCGTGACCGAATCGATTCCTGCCGGCTCCCAGGGTCTGAAGAAGACAACGGTCCAGGGCGCGACGGTCCTCGTCGAGCCGGGGCCGAACGAGTTCCTCGTCTCGGTCGTCCGCGGGGAGGAGCCCGCCCCCTTGCCCCTGTACATGGTCGAGGTCCTCCGGGAGATTGAGGATACCCTTGGGACGCGGCTCGCCCGCTGGAACGGCGACATCGCGGGACTGGAAGGGCTCACCGCCATCGTTCGCAAGCTCCTCTACGTCACCGAAGCGCCCGAGGCCTCTTTGGGGCCCCTTGCTGGGAGCTCCATCGCCCAAGCGGTCCGACTCGCCGAGCAGGGCGCGCTGACCGGCGAGGGCGGGCAGGAGTTCTTTGCGTGGGCGCGGTCCGTCCTGGAACACGAGGGGTTCGCGAATGCGGTGGGACTCGTCGACCGCGTCGCGGCGTCCCTCGCGGCGCCCGCGGCGGACATCGCCCGCCAGGTGCAGGAGGCCGCGGAGGCGGTGCGTGCGCAGGGCGCGCTCGACGTCTCCGACGAGCAGATGACCGCGTACGTGGACATCGTCCGCCGGGTCCTCGAGGCGGTCGCGAACGCAAAGACGAGGGCGGGGATCGAGCGGTACTGGCCGGTAAAGCGGATTGCAGTGAAGATGAAGGACTCCACCGGCCTCGACGCGATTACCGCCTTCCGGAAGATCATCGTCGGGCAGAGCCAGGCGAAGGAGCTCGACATCGTCGCCCCGAACGACACGTGGCGGGGAATGAAGGTCGCCGTGCAGGTGGACCGCGACATCGTGAGCGCGGCGTACAAGCTGTGGGCCCGGAAGATCGAGGTGATGCTCAAGTCCCAGGACCCGTGGAAGATCAAGGCCGGCCTCTCCCGGCAGGAGTACGTCGTCGGGATCGACGGGCAGCGGGTGCGGATCGATCCGAACATGGTCTCCTTCATCGAGTCCGTTCCGGAGTCCGTGATCCAGGAGCCGTTCGAGGGGGGCATCGTGTACCTCGATGGTGAGATGACTCCCGAGATCCTCGGCGAGGGGTACGCGAAGGAACTCGTGAACATCATCAAGGACATCCGGAAGGACCTGAACCTTGACGCGGGCACGGGGATCGAGACGCGGATCCGAGCGAGCGAGAATTCCGTGACACTCCTCAAGGGGTGGCGCGACTACATCTTGCGGGAAACGAACTCCACGGAGGTGAAGTTCGTGCGGGAGGCGGTCACGGATGGATACATCGTCGAGGCGAGCCTCGGGGCGGAGAACTTCCTCGTTTCCGTGAAGGCGGTCGAGGCGGTCCGTCCCGCGCGCTAGGACGATTGCGATCCAAAAATCGCACGGTTGAAC
>Ga0137396_10001081_pt1 | contig 13942 bp, 18 predicted proteins | sample czc16metaG_FD_108284 | JGI IMG/M metagenome (GOLD analysis project Ga0137396, IMG submission 108284) | Vadose zone soil microbial communities from Angelo Coast Range Reserve, California, USA - czcobulk3.16 metaG | ecosystem: Environmental > Terrestrial > Soil > Vadose zone | place: USA...
CGAGGACTATGCGGCACTGGCTGCCAAATTTCCCACGCCACCGGCAAATGCCGGCCTGGTCAAGTCGGGCGGCTTCGCCCAACTGAGCGAGGAGGCCTTCCTCAAGGACTTCGCCGGCGGCGTTGATCCAGCCAAGGCGCGTGTGCTCTACGCGGTTCAGGGGCGGATCGCCGACACGCTTTTCGCCTCGAGGACGACCGTAGCAGCGTGGAAACTCAAGCCTTCTTGGTATGCCGTATCGACGCAAGATAGAACCACGTCCCCTGAGCTGGAACGTTTCCTTGCAAACCGTATGCATGCAAAGACGATCGAGGTGGACGCCAGCCACTTGTCTCTGATCACTCACCCGCAGGAGATTACTGACCTCATCTTGAACGCCGCCGGCCATAGCGGCTCACCGGCTCCAACCAAATCCTAGCCATTGCTTTCTGCGGGTCGTAGACGAACGAACAACGAAAAGGAGGTCACACCATGAGCACGATCACCACCAAGGACGGCACCGAAATCTACTACAAGGACTGGGGCAAAGGGTCGGTCGTAACGTTCTCGCACGGCTGGCCTCTGAGCTCAGATGCTTGGGACGGCCAAATGCTGTTCCTGGCGCAGAACGGCTTCCGCGTGGTTGCACATGACCGACGAGGTCATGGCCGGTCCAGCCAAGCCTCGTCCGGAAACGACATGAACGGCTATGCCGACGATCTTGCGGCTGTGATCGACGCGCTGGATCTCAAGGACGCCACGCTGGTGGGCCACTCCACGGGCGGCGGGGAGGTCGCGCGCTATATCGGCCGCCACGGGACGAAGCGGGTCGCCAGGGCCATCCTCATCGCGGCCATTCCGCCGCTCATGCTCAAGACCGCCGCCAATCCCGAAGGCCTGCCGATCGAGGTGTTCGACAAGCTGCGGAGCGGCATCACCAAAGACCGCTCGCAATTCTACAAGGATCTGGCCGGGCCGTTCTATGGCGCCAACAAGCCGGGCGCCAAAGTCTCCCAGGGGGTTCTTGATCAGTTCTGGCTCTGGAGCATGCAGGCCGGCCTCAAGAACGCCTACGAAAGCATCAAGGCCTTCTCCGAGACCGATCTCACCGAAGACCTCAAGAAGTTCGATATCCCGACCCTCGTGATGCACGGCGACGACGACCAGATCGTCCCGGTCAAGAATCACGCAGAGAAGTCGGCCAGACTTGTCAAAGGCGCAAAGATCCGGGTCTATCCAGGCGCGCCCCACGGCCTTACGGCTACGCATCAGGATCGGGTCAACGCCGACCTGCTGGCGTTTCTGCGGGGCTAGCACGCTCGATTACTGGCCGCGCGCGCCCGTCTGCGCGCGTCGCGCCGCCGCTCTTCAGGTTCAAGAGCCGTCGGTACCAACCGCTGCTCGCCTTCACGTCGCGAACAGCGATCAGCGGCTGGGGCTGGACAAGCGGAAAGGCGGTGACAGGCGGCCGCTGGTCGCGGCGCCGGCGAAGGGCCCGATCAACCGCCTAGCGGCTACGGGGCCTGAAGGCTGTCCCCGCGCAGGATCGACATCCCGTTGACGCGACGCCCCCCGTCCGGGATTATGCCGAAGACCGTCACCCGCTCGTTCAGGGACATCGTGGCGTACTGGTCCTGCGGCACGCCGACGAGGTCGACACTGACGCTGCCGCCGGTGTCGAGCTGGACCGCCATGTCCTGCCCGGCGATCCACTGCACCCGCCCGTCGAGACGCACCAGTCGGTCCTGGGCGCCTGCCGGCGCCAGAATCCCCACGAGCAGGACGGATACCGCCAGAACAATCGCCGACGTAACGCCTTTGCCCATGGTCGCCCTCCCGTTACCTATTCAGATGCTCGCCGAGCGGTGGGCGTTTCACCCGCTCGCTGGGGCGTCTCTCGGAGCTGACCCAGCCTGTCCCTCGCTAAAACTGCGCCCAACTCGGTCGGCGGCGACGAGAAACCAGATGGTCACCTCGAGGTGGAGCTAGGAGGTCTTCCGCCGAGCGTATCCGCCGATCCCACCCGATCCGAGCACCGCGAGTCGGATGCTAGGAGCTACCATATCTCGTGGCGTCGAGGGCGGAGTCCGCACGGCGGCCGAACACGACGCTGGTGACGCCGCCGGCCACCGTTCGCCGCGTGATCGCCGTGTGCCGGGCGAGCAAGCGGAGCGCGCGGCGATTTTCCGTGAGCACGTCGGCGCTGAATTCGTGGATGCCGCGCTGCTCTCCCGCACGAAGGATCTCCTCGAGGAGTAGCGAGCCGAGACCGAGTCCTTGCCAGCCGTCCGCCACGACGAGACCGATGTCGGCGGTGGCCCCTTCATCCGAAGGACCGTACCGCGCCACGCCGATCAGCTCGGGCTCCTGCCCGTCGTCGACTTCGGCAACGACCGCCATCCGCTGGCGATAGTCGACGTTGGCGAAGGCGTGCGCCTGCTCGGGGAGGAGCCGTCGGAAAGAGAAGAATCGCTGGTACACCGTGCGCGGGCTCAACCGACCGCACAGCGCCATCAGACGGGGCTCGTCGTCGGGACGGATCGCGCGGATGCGCACGGAGGTGCCGTTGGGCAGAGTCACCCCCCGTTCACGGTCGGCCGGGTATCGTAGGATCTCGACAGTCATGACCGATGCTGTTTCAGGCTCGCGAGTTTACGATGTCCTGCAGCAAGGCCTTGGGGGCCTCACCGACGACCCGGTCGACGACCGCGCCATCCTTGAGGAACACGATCGCCGGGATCGACCGGACCGCGTAGCGAGCCGCCAACCCGGGGTTCTCGTCGACGTCCACCCTCATCAGTGTCATCCGACCTTGCGAGGCCTCGGCCAGCTCCTCGAGGACCGGCGCCATGGCCCCGCATGGCCCGCACCACTCAGCCGAGAAGTCGACCATCAAGAGACCACGGGTCGCGACCAGCGCCTCATCGAAGATCTGCTCGGTCAGGTGGATCGTCTCGGCCACTCCGTGATTCCGGGTCGGGCTCGGACTCATCCTTAGTTCCTCCTGTCCACTTAGGATGTCTGTCCGAGCCAGCAGGATTCGCGGGCAGCATGTCGTCTCTTTGCGTTATGCCTTGTGTGCTGGAGGAGCCTTGTAGTCGGCGAGCCCATTGGGGAAGACGCCGAGAGCAAGCTCAGCGAGGTTGACTGATTCGCGAAGAAGCTTGATCTTGCCGTTCTCTGCGATCAAACGCCCGAAAAAGAGTAAGTGGATGGTGCGCCCGGTCTTGCTCGATTGCGCGGTGAACTCGTACTCGGCAAAGACCTGCTCGGGCGTGTCGATCATGACTTTGACATTTTCAAGGTCCATGTCGGGATAGAGTTCGCGAACGAAGCGGAAGAAACCCTCGATGGCTTCACGACCTTCGTACCGCCCGGGAGAGCCGAAGCTCTCGAGATAGGGCATCTCGAAGGCGCCATCCTCGGCGAACATCTCCGCTGCCTTCTTCGGATCCCGAAACGATGCGGCGGTGAACTCCTCCAGCAGTTCTTTTGCGTTCTTCATGCGTGATCCTTTCTGCGAGGGCGACGTTGCGTCAGCTCTTGGCGTTTACGATGTGCTGTTCCTCAAGGAGGCGGTCGTCGACCGAGTCGGAGTTCGCGTGGACCCTCTCGGCCATTCCGCGATTCCTGCTCGAGCTCGGAGTCATCCTCAGTGCGCCTCCTATCCACTAGGATGTCGGTCCGAGCCAGCCGGAGTCGCGGTCTAGTGGGGACGCGGAGAAAGATGATAATGCATGTATATGGTCACCCGCGTGGTGACGCAACTCTGACGGGAGACGAGCAAGAAGCGACAGCTGGGACGCGAAGGAAGGCGCGTGCGACGGGCTAGACTTGTGCAAAACCGCCATCCACGAATAATTCCGTTCCCGTGATGTAGCTGCTGTCGTCGGATGCGAGAAATACGACGGCCTTGGCGATCTCGTCGGGCGTACCGAGCCTGCCGAGCGGAACACCGTTGGAAATCATCTTCAAGCGTTGCTCGCCCGCCCCCGTGGAAGCCACCAGGTCGTTTAGTCCGGGCGTGTCGATGGGGCCTGGGCTCACGGCGTTCACGCGAATGCGGCGATCCTTCAAGTCCGTTGTCCATGTCCGCGCGAAGGAACGCACGGCCGCCTTGGTGGCGCTATAAACGCTATTCGCCGGCAGCCCTTTACTGGCCACGATGGACGCATTCAGGATGATCGAGGCACCATCCGGCATCAGCGGAAGCGCCTTCTGCACCGTGAACAGAAGGCCTTTCACATTGATGTTGAAGATCGAGTCATAGTGCTCCTCGGTTATCTTCCCGAAGGGTGCATACGTCGCAACGCCGGCATTCGCGAAGACAACATCGAGCTTGCCCTTCTCCCGCTTGATTTGGTCGAAGAGGCGATCGAGATCGCTATGGTTCGACACGTCTCCCCGGACGCCGGTCACATTTCTTCCGATCGCCTTTACCGCCGCAGCCAACTCGGGATCACGGCGCCCCGTGATGAAGGCGTAGGCGCCTTCGTGCACGAACTGCTTCGCCGTCGCGAGGCCAATGCCGCTATTGCCGCCCGTGATGAGTGCGATTTTCCCCTCGAGCTTGCCCATGTATTTCTCCTTAGTCAGGCGCCGATGGTTGCAGGCAGCAGGGCCAGCAGATCCTCGGTGGTCAGGATGACGTGCGCGAAGCGCGGTCCATTGCCTTCTCGCCAGCCCGACTACCCCACCAACACTACTCTGCCGAAGGGACGGTCTTCGATCAGATGGCGGAGAGCTTCGGCGGCCTCGTCGAGCTTGTAGGCACGTTCGACGATCGGCTTCACCCGTCCCGAGGTCAGGAGTGGCAGGATGGTGGCCCACGCGGCCGCTTTGATCGCATGCGATTGCTCGAATAGGGAGAAGCCACGCATGCTGGCGCGCTTCCAGATCAGGTCGGTGACATCGATTGTCGTCTTACGCCCTGCCGAATATCCCAGGGAGGTCAAAACGCCATTGAGCGCAAGCGTGGCGAGCGCTTGACCCGTCAGGGCACCGCCGACGCTGTCGATAACAGCATCCACCCCTCGGCCCGCCGTGATGCGGGCGACGCCATCAGCGAGACTCTCCGCAGAGAGATCAATGACATCGTTAAAGCCCAGGGCCCGTGCCTGCTGGGCCTTGGTCGGGTTGGTCGTCGTCGAAATTGCCTTCGCCGCGTCCTGCGCTCGAGCCAACTGGGTGACGGCGTTACCGACGGCGCCACCGATCGCCGGTGCAAGAACGGTTTTGCCACGCTCGAAGCCCCCTTGTGTGAGAGTAATCTGCGCTGTCAGATAGGCGACCGGAATACCTCCGGCGGTTGCATCATCGATGTTGTCCGGGATGAGGCAGAGATCTTCGGCGCGCGCGACCATCCACTCACTGTAGGTTCCGTCTTCGGAGACACCGTAAGGGCCGGCGAACATGACCCGGGCGCCTACTGGAAATGCCGAGTCACCAGGATCTTCCACGACACCCGCTCCCTCGTTCCCCAGTATCAAAGGCGCCTTCGCGCGTGCGTAGCCGCCCGAAAGGATGGTGTGGTCCAGCGGGGTGACGCCTGTTGCTGTGATCCGGACAAGTACCCTCCCATCAGCCCCACGAGGCCTTGGTACCTCCACGAGCTTCAGGCCTCCGTACCCCGTGAACGACTCGGCGCGCATTGCTCTCATCAGCTTCGGCATAGACAACCCCTTTCGCTTACACCTGTGCAAAACCGCCATCGACAAACAACTCGGTTCCCGTGACGTAGCTGCTGTCGTCGGATGCGAGAAACACCACGGCCTTCGCGATCTCATCGGGTGTACCGGGCCGGCCGAGCGGAACACTGTTGGACGCCAGCTTCAAGCGTTGCGCGCCCCCTTCGCTGGCATGCCACGCGGGCGTGTCGGTGAAGCCTGGGCTGACGGCGTTCACGCGGATGCGGCGATCCTTCAAGTCCATCGTCCATGTTCGCGCGAACGAGCGCACGGCGGCCTTCGTGGCGCTATAGACACTCCACTGCGGCGAGCCTTTACTGGCGACGATCGACGCATTCAGGATGATCGAGGCACCATCCGGCATCAGCGGCAGCGCCTTCTGGACCGTGAAGAGGAGGCCTTTCACATTGATGTCGAAGAGCGAGTCATAGTGCTCCTCGGTGATGTTCCCGAGGGGGGCAAACTTCGCCCCACCGGCATTTGCGAACACGACATCGAGCCTGCCCTTCTCCCGCTTGATTCGTGCGAAGAGGCGATCAAGATCGCCAAGGTTCGCCACGTCGCCTTGGACGCCCGTGACATTTCTCCCGATCTCCTTGACCGCCTCGGTCAGCTCCGGATCACGGCGTGCCGTGACGAAGACGTACGCGCCTTCGCTCACAAACTCCTTCGCCGTCGCAAGGCCAATGCCGCTATTGCCACCGGTAATGAGAGCAATCCTTCCTTCGAGCTTCCCCATGTCTTTCTCCTCGCGCTCTCTCATGCGTGGTCAGCGTACGCGGGCTCTGGATCTCTGTCCGGGATACGGGCACGTTGAGCCAGGCCGCGGCCGAAAGAAACGTTCTCGCCCGCGGTTTCGTAGAGGATGATCATGAGGTCATCCGGAGAGATTCCGGTCGCCGCGACCACGCCGTCGTTCAAGGCCTTCAACAGTCCCAGTCGCTTCTTCTTGGGGCGGCCGGAGATGAACGTCACCTCCAACACGATCAGGTCGTCCGAATAGTTGAGCCCGACGAACGACGACGTGTGGAGGAATCGGCTCCGGGGCAGGACGTGAATTATCTGGAAGAAGTCGTCCGGCGGAATGGCCAACGCGCTGATGAGCCCTTGTTGAACCGCGCCCGACACCCCGGCGAGACGAGCCTCGTCGTACTGTCCTTCGCGCACATGGATTTTAGCTAGGGGCATGTGGAGTCTCCTCTCATAGTCGTCACGGCGAGCCGATCGACCCTGCGCGATCTCCGGCTCCTCTTGGCTCTTGGGACGTCTGTCGAAGCCCGTCCGATTCGCGAGTCGAATGGCCAGGGCGGGCGCGAATATGTACCTGCATACAATATGCCGGGCGCGCCGGCATGGGAGCGGGCTGCGGGCGGCTCAGCTCAGTATTCTCGCCACCGTCACCCGCATGGGCGAGGCAAACCGCAAGCGGCTCGAGGACACGCTCGCCATCGATCAGACAACGCTGACGCGCGGCCTCACTGATCCCCTCCGCTGCTGACTGCGGCGAAATAGTGCTGGATGTTCATGGCGGAGGACGAGCGGGGAGGAGTCCTTGCGCCGGCGCCTCCTCGTCACCGCAGGATCAGGGCAACTGATCCGGCCAGGAGCACGCCCATGGCGACATTGAACGTCCGCCGGGCGCGCTCGGTGCGTAGCACCCGCTGCGCGGAGGCGCCAAAGGCGAGCCACACGAAGCAAGAGGGCAGGGACGCCAGGATGAACAGGGCGCCGAAGGCCAGAGCCTGCGCCACGGCGCCGCCGGATTCGCCGCTGAGGTAGGTGCCCGCCGCACTGGCGCAGACCAGCCAGGACTTCGGGTTGATCCACTGGAACGCGGCGGCGCCGATGAAACCGACTCGCCTTCGCTCGGTTCCCGCCTCGCCGCGACCCGCCGTCGCGATCTTCCAGGCCAGCCACAGCAGGAAGGCGGCGCCAATCCAATTGAGCGAACGCAGCGCGATGGGATGGGCGAGAACCACGCTGCCCAGGCCGAAGGCCACGATGAACATCATCACTCCCATACCGACGGTGACCCCGAACAGGCAGGGTAGCCCGCGCAGGACGCCGACATGGGCGCCCGTCGCCGTCAGCAGGAGGTTACTCGGTCCCGGCGTGCCCGCGGCGGCGACCGAAAAGAGCAGGAACGCGACCGCCTGTTCCGGTGTCATGATGTCCGGAGGATGGTAGAGAGCCATGATCAGCAAGCTACGCGGGGCTGGCGGAGCTGGTCTTGAACGATCGTGCGGGGCGAGGCAGTCTGACTGGATTCGCAGCCGAGCGCTATCGGACGGCGTGCAGGTGCTGCAGGCCTGGTTCGCCGGGCATGGTTTCGACCGGCATCGCCACGACACCTATGCGATCGGCCTGACCGACGTCGGCGTGCAGGCCTTCGACTATCGCGGCGTGGCGCAAGTCAGCACGCCCGGCAAGGTCGTCGTGCTACACCCGGACGAGACACACGACGGCCGCGCCGGCACACCGGACGGCTTCGGCTATCGCATCATCTACGTCGCGCCGGCGCGCATCCACGAGGCGGCTCGCGCGATTTGCGAGCGTCCCGGCGCGCTGCCCTTCGTACGCCAGCCGGTCGCCGCGAACGAGACGCTGGCATCCACGATCGAGACGGCATTCCGGGTCGACCCGGAGCCGCTCGCGATCGACGGGTTGATCTTGTCCGTGGCCGAGGCGCTCCTGGCCGCCGACCCGTCGTGTGGCCGGCGAGCCCGGCCGATCCCTCTCGACCGCGGCGCCCTCGCCCGGGCCCGCCAGTTCCTCGATGCCGAGACGGCCCGAGTGATCCGGTCGTCCGAGCTGGAGAAAGTCACCGGCCTGACGCGCTACGACCTCGCCCGCCAGTTCCGCTCGGCATTCGGCACCAGCCCCTATCGCTATTCCCTGATGCGGCGTCTCGATGGCGCGAAAGAGCTTCTACGCGGGACCGGATCGCTGGCCGAGGTGGCGCTGGCCGCCGGTTTCGCCGACCAGGCCCATCTCTCCCGGCTGTTCAAGTCCGCATTCGGCGTCACCCTGGCGCGCTACCGCGCGCTGGACGCAAGCCGCGCGCCCGGCTGATCCGAGAGCGCGCGGCCGTGGCCAGGCGATCGGGCCAAACCAGGCGCCGCTCGCGACAGCCCCAGCGTTCATCAGCCCGAACGCGGCAAGCGCCGCACTGAGCGCGACGAAGACATACGAGACGTCGCCGCTCCACCGCATCGCCAGCCAGCCACCGCCGGCCGCGATCACAAGCCGCACCAGGTTTGCGATCAGTGGCCACGAGAGCCGTCCCGCCCCCTGCGACGCGAAGTACAGCGCCAGCCCAAGTCCGAAGAGACCGTAGAACGGCCCGACCGCGTAGAGATAGCGCGAGCCGGCGTCGAGCATTGCCGGGTCGGTGTCGAACAGCGAGAGCCAGGCGTGTGGGAAAGCGGCCGCCGAGAGCCCGATGACCTCGGTGAGGCCTGCCGCGATCCCGGCGCCGATCCAGGCCGCGCGCAGCGCGCGGTCACGCTGGCCCGCACCGATGTTGGTTCCCACGATCGCGACGAGGGGGCCACCGAGCCCGAACACGAGAGGGATCAGTAGGTACTCGAGGCGCGAGGCGGTACCGTAGCCCGCGATCGCGGCGGCGCCGAAGCGACCGACGAATCCGGTCGCGATTGCGATGGTGAGATTCGTCTGGACGGTGATCAGGGCGCCGACCGCGCCCACTCGCAGGATGTCGCGGAAGAGCGGCCAGCGGAAGCGGGCGTCGACGAAGGAAAGGCGGATGAGACCGCGCCCCGCCCGGAGATAAGCGACCAGGGCGATGCTCCCCACCGCATAGAAGGCGATCACCGCGACGGCGCCACCGGCCACGCCGAGACGCGGGAACACACCCCAGCCGAAGATGAGGCACGGGGACAGGGGGATCAGCGCCGCAGCGCCGACCGCTGTGATCACGGCCGGAACCGCCATGTTGCCGGTGCCGCGGATCACGCTCGCGAGCGAGTTGAAGACCCAGATCAGGATCGCCGCCGAGAAGACCACATTGGAATAAGTCAGCGCCGCGGTCAGGGACGCACCGCTCCCGCCCATCGCAGTGTAAAGCCATCGGCCGCTCCCCAGCACGGCGAGCATGAACAGGAGCCAGAAACCGACGGCGATGGCGAGCGCATGGACCACCAGCGCATCAGCGTCAGTGCGGCGTCCGGCGCCGAGCGCGCGGGCGATCGCGGACGAGATCCCACCGCCCATGGCCCCCGCCGACATCATCTGCATGAGCATCAGCACGGGGAAGACCAGCGCCACGCCGGCCAGCGCATCGGTGCCGAGCTTGGCGACGAAATACGTCTCGATGAGCCCGACGGACGCCTGCAGGAACATGACCAGCACGTTCGGCGTCGCGAGCCGCAGGAGCGTGCTCACGATGGGCCCCTCGAGCAGCAGGCGGGTTCGCGTGTCGAAGCGCGGCGCTCTCGCCGGCGGCGCGGCGTCTTCACTCCGAGGTCCAGCGCTGGCCCGACCGTTGCTGCCGTTCGGGGAGATCAGCGCGTCAGTGCTTCGCACCGGGGCTTCCGCGATCAATCTTTCTCTTCCAGGCGAGGCGGCGGTTTGTGTGTCAGGCTCGCGCGTTCACGACGTCCTGCAGCACGCGCTTGGGCACCGCACCGACGACCCGGTCGAGGACCGCGCCCTGCTTCACGAACAGGATCGTCGGGATTGACCGGATGCCGTACCGAGCCGCCAGGCCCGGATTCTCGTCGACGTTGACCTTCATCAGCCTCACCCGGCCTTCCGAGGCTTCGGCGATCTCCTCGAGGACCGGCGCGATCGCCCGGCAGGGGCCGCACCAGTCGGCCCAGAAGTCCAGCATCACGAGGCCCTCGTTCGCGATCAGCGCCTCGTCGAAGGTCTGCTCGGTCAGGTGGTTTGTTTCGGCCACGCTGCCATTCCGGCCCGGGCTCTGAGTCATCGTTGTCCTCCTGTCCACTAGGATGTCGGTTCGAGCCAGCAGGATTCGCGGCTCTCGTGGGAACTCGAGGAGGAGAATGTATGTACATGTAATTACTTGTCTTGGAAGAATATCGTTGATAGGATGATGTGGATGAGTCGACAAATCACCAAGCTGACGACCAGACAGGGCCGGAGACGCCTGTCGCCCTGTGTCTGCAACACGCTCCGCATGGTCAGCCGCGTGGTGACGCAGCTCTACGACAATTGCCTGCGACCGAGCGGCCTCCGGGTGACGCAGTTCAGTATTCTCGCCGCGGTCGCACGCCTCGGTGAGGCGAGCCTGAAGCAACTGGAGGACGAGCTCGCCATCGACCAGACGACCCTGACGCGCAGCCTTGCCCTCTTGGAGCGCGACGGCGTGCTCGAGCGTGCCTCGCACCCCGACGGGCGCATCAAGGCGATGAGGCTCACATCCAAAGGGAGAAGGGCCCTGGGGGTCGCGCGCCCGCTCTGGGCCCAGGCACAAGACAAGGTACTGCGCGACTTGGGGACGAAGGCGTGGGCCGACGCCCAACGGCGGCTCACCCACTTGCTGTATGTCGCGGTCAAGAGGCGTGGTCCGAGTCGGGGACGGAGGCGTGGGCAGCCGCGCAGCGCCCCGAGAAGAAGAAGTCTGGTGGCTGGTCGAGGCAGACCGTCGTGATCGGTCTGCACATCGAGAGGTGGGTCCGCGGGCGCATGCACTACGGCTGGATCGTCGTGGCGGTGACGTTCCTCACCCTCTTGGCCGCGGCTGGCATCCGGTCCACACCCGGCGTGCTGATGATCCCGCTCGAGCGCGAGTTCGGATGGACGCGCGCGACGGTGTCGTTCGCGGTCTCCGTGAACCTCTTCCTCTATGGTCTGTTCGGGCCGTTCGCGGCGGGACTGATGGACCGGCTCGGCATCCGGCGGGTCATGGTGACGTCGCTCGCGCTCGTCGCTACCGGCGTCGGCCTCACCACCTTGATGACCGCATCGTGGCAACTCACGCTGCTGTGGGGCGTGGTGGTCGGGCTCGGCACCGGCACCATGGCCTCGGTGCTCGGCGCCATGGTCGCCAACCGCTGGTTCGCGGAGCGCCGGGGCCTCGTGCTGGGCCTGCTCACGGCCAGTTCCGCCACCGGCCAGCTCGTGTTCCTGCCCTTGCTCGCCTCGATGGTGGTGCACGTCGGCTGGCGAAGCGCGGTGCTCCTCGTGGCAGGCGTCGGGCTCGTGGTCTTGCCGCTCGTGGCCTTGCTGATGCGTGACGACCCGCGCGAGATCGGCCTCCGCCCCTTCGGCGAGCCCGCCGACGCGCCGGCCATCCCGCGGCCGGCGCACGCCTCGGCTACCGCTCCACTGGTCGGGCTTGCGCGCGGACTGCACTCGCGCGACTTCTGGCTGCTGTCGGGAAGCTTCTTCATTTGTGGCCTGAGCACCAACGGCCTCATCGGCACGCACCTGATCCCTGCCTCGATGGAGCACGGCATCCCCGAGGTGACAGCGGCGAGCCTGCTCGCCTCGATCGGTGTGCTGGACATCGTCGGCACCACCGTCTCGGGCTGGCTCTCAGACCGCTGGGACAACCGCTATCTGCTCTGCTGGTACTACGGCCTCCGTGGGCTCTCTCTGCTGTTCCTGCCCTACGCGTTCGGCTCGGAATACCTCGGCCTCGCCGCCTTCGCGGTCTTCTACGGCCTCGACTGGGTCGCGACGGTGCCGCCGACGGCGCGCTTGGCGGCGGATACCTTCGGCCGGGAGAACGTGGGCATCATGTTCGGCTGGATCGCGGCGTCTCACCAGCTCGGCGCGGCGACGGCCGCCTACGGCGGCGGCTTGTTACGCACCTGGCTCGGCGATTATCAGGTGACCTTCATAGGCGCTGGCCTGGTCTGTCTGGTTGCGGCGGGCCTCGTGCTCCGCATCGGCCAGGCGTCGCGCCCGGTGCCGGCGCGCTCGGTGGAGGTCGCCGGAGCCTGAGCCGCCTGGTGCGGCGCTCCCTCGCGCCGGTGGCGGCGCTGTTGGCAACACTCGCCGCCCCGGGCGGCGCACTCGCTCACGCCCGCGTCGTTGGATCCGATCCGCCCGATCTCTGCGCGGGAGTGTCCGCCCGGATCGCCGACTCGCGCTGTGCCACCGGCGTCGTGGTCGCGGCGCCGCCGCTCGTGATTCGCCTCACGTTCAACGAGCCGGTGCAGCCCATCGGGCGTGGCATCCGCGTGGTGGCACCGAGCGGGCGGCGCGTGGAGCGCGGGCCCGCGCGCGCGAGTGGGCGGGACGTCAGCGTCGATGTGGAGGCGGCCGAGCACGGGACGTACGTGGTGAGCTGGCGAGTCGTGTCCGGGGACGCGCAGTCCGAGCAGGGGCGGTTCGCCTTCAGCGTGGGCCGGCCGACGGCGACCCCGGGGCTGGTCGCGGGCGTCGGACGAACGGCCTCGGGCTCCGGGTTCGTGCTGGCGGCCATGGGCCGCGCGCTGCACTTCCTCGGCTACGCTCTCGGCTTCGGCAGTCTCGCGTTCCGCTGGCTCGTGCTTCGTCCTCTCGGCGCCCCCCGCGTCGCGGCGCTGGATCGCGCACTGTGGCGGCTCACGCGATTGGGTGTGGCGGCGCTCCTCCTCGCGGAGGCGCTCGTGGTGCTCGGCCACGCGCTGCGCCTGGGGATCACCGGCGATGCAGACGTGCTGGCGGATGTGCTGGAGTCACGCGTGGGGTTGGTGACCGGGCAGCGATTCGGCGTCGGGCTCACGCTGTGGGCGATGCTGACCACGCTAGAGACCGGCTCGAGCATCACGCTGAAGCTCGGCCTCGTGCTCGGGATTGCCCTCGCGGTGATCGATGGGCAGGCCGTGCACGCGGTGAGCGTCCGTCCCCTGGCCGCGGGGCTCGTCACAAACGCCCTGCACGTGGCCGCGATGGGTACGTGGGTGGGCGTGGTGATCGCGCTGCTCGTCGCGTGGCGGGTCGCGGGCGTCGCTACATTGCGCGGGGCCATCGCGAAACGGGCTGGGCGCGTCGCAACCATAGCGGTGCTCGTCGCGGTTGGTAGCGGCGCACTGCTCTCATTCCAGCACCTCACGGGCACAGGCGACCTCGCCACTACCTACTACGGGCGGCTGATCGTGGCGAAGCTCGCCGCGCTGATCGTGGTCCTCGGCCTCGCGATGGCCGCCCGGCGGGTGGGCGGCGCGCCCGAGCCCTGGTGGCGGGGAGAGCTCGCCGCCCTCGTCGCGCTGCTGCTGCTCGCCGCCGCGCTCGTGTCACTGCCGCCGCCAGTCTGAAGCTCGCGCGATCGTCAGACTGCCGGCACTGTGCCGCCGTCGATC
>Ga0137396_10001082_pt1 | contig 13938 bp, 12 predicted proteins | sample czc16metaG_FD_108284 | JGI IMG/M metagenome (GOLD analysis project Ga0137396, IMG submission 108284) | Vadose zone soil microbial communities from Angelo Coast Range Reserve, California, USA - czcobulk3.16 metaG | ecosystem: Environmental > Terrestrial > Soil > Vadose zone | place: USA...
GAAGTCTCCGCTGACGTAGTAAAGGACTTCATCGCTGTCAATGTTGCTGTGGTTGTACGGGACTGGTATGGCCTGGGGGTGGTAGTCGAGTTTTCGCGGGACGAAGGATAGCACATCGAACCCTGGTGCTTCGAAGGCCTGGTGGATCGGTGGTGGCTGGTGAACCCGACCGGTTAGAGGTTCGAAATCGTTGACGTTGAAGATCCATGGGTAGAGATAGCCGTCCCATCCGACAACATCGATAGGGTGGTAGTCGAAAACATAGGACATTAGCGAGTTGTCGATCTTGACTCGAACCTCAAACTCCCCAGAATCGCTGTGTGGAACAAGTTTCTCTGGCCGACGGAAGTCTCGGTCCGCGTAAGGGGCCAGTTCTACCAGCTGGCCGTAATCGTTTCTGTATCGCTTGGGAATCTCGACGGGCCCGGCGGATTCGGTTACCATGAACCGGTTCTCCTTTCCCTCCAAGTTTATTCTGTAGGTGGTTCCTCGGGGGACGACGACGAAGTCTCCTTCGTGGAAGGGTAGGATTCCGAAGACAGATTCCAGGCTTCCTTTTCCTTCGTGGATGAAGTATAGCTCGTCTCCTTGAGCGTTTCTGAAGAACCAGTCCATGCCGTGGGAGGGTCGGACGGTTGAGACGAAAACGTCATCATTGTAGAAGAGGGGCTGGCGTCCTTCAACCGGGTCCTTCGCCACTTCCGTGTTCTTAGAGCGGATGTGATGATGGCGATGGAGATCGGGTTGCCATCGTGTAATCGCAAGCTCTTTGAGCTTCTTGATGTGGGACACTTTGGTTGGCGGATTGATGTGGTAGAGGGTCGAGTAGACTCCGGAGAATGCTCCGGTCCCGAAAACCTCTTCTTGGTACAATGAGCCGTCTGGTTTTCGGAACTGGGTATGCCTCTTGGCGGGAAGTTTGCCGAGGCTGTAATAACTGGGCAATCTTGCTCACTCTGACGTTTTCTCGGGGCGTATAACTTTGTTTCTCAATACTCCCAGTCTCTCTATCTCAAGCTCTACGATGTCTCCCGGTTTGAGCCAGGCATGCAGTTCTGGTCCAAGTTCTAAGAGCGATCCAGTTCCGACGGTCCCTGATCCGAATACTTCTCCGGGTTGGAGCTGAACGGATTGTGAGGCCCGGGCGATCATCTGTGGAAAGGTCCAGTGCATCTTGTCCATGTTTCCGGTTGACAGTTGTTTGTTGTTGACTTTGGCGGTCATCTTGAGATTGAACTTACCTGACGCAGTCTTCCGATCTTGCAGCTCGTCTGGGGTGACGAGCCATGGTCCGAGAGAGGTGGCGAAGTCTTTTGCCTTGGCTGGGCCAAGCCCGATTTTCATCTCGCCTACCTGAACGTCCCGCGCGCTCCAGTCGTTCATTATTGTGTAGCCTGCGATGTGGGCTTCGGCCTCCGATTCTGACATGTCCATTCCACCTTGCCCGATTACGCAGGCAATCTCAAGCTCGTAGTCGAGAGTCTTGGTGTAGGATGGGACTGGGATGTATTCTTCTGGGCCACATATTACGTGAGGGTTTGAGTAGTAGAAGGCGGGAAATTCGTACCATTCCTGTGGCATTGGAAGCCCTCGTCGAGCTCGGGCCGCCTTGACATGTTCTTCGAATGCATAGAAATCTCGCAGAGTCGGAGGGTCTGGTATTGGAGCCTTGAGCCCGGCATCTTCAGTCCGGGTCATGAATCGGTGGACGTGCTCTGGCGCTATTCGGTTGAATATCCGCCATGACACGGATTGAAGGTCGTCCAGGAGTTTAGGGTTCCGTGAGAGGATCTGTTTGATAGTGACCGCTGCAGGGAGGTTTCGAATTGATCGTGGAACAGGAAGCTTCAGCTTCTCAGCTGTGCTAGCAACGCGATCGATGTCTAGTATCCATTCTCCCCACAGCAGTCCAGTACGGGTCTTGGTTGGCGTTTTCTTTGTGCTGTAGGCGACCAGTTTCATCTGAGGCTAGAGGTTTCCCCGTTTCGCCTGTTCCGCTTCTATGGATTGGAACAGGGCTTTGAAGTTGCCCTTTCCGAAGGACTCGCTCCCTTTTCTCTGGATGAGCTCGAAAAACAGTGTGGGCCGATCTTGGAGGGGTTTGGTGAATATCTGGAGCATGTAGCCCTTCTCATCCCTGTCCACTAGTATGCCGAGGCGTTTGAGATCATCTATCCTCTCCGAGATTCCTCCGACGCGTTTGGAAAGTTCTGCATAGTAGCTGTCAGGTGTGCGCAAGAATTCTATTCCCCGCTCGGCCAATCTTGCGACGGTGGCGACGAGGTCTTCAGTGGATATGGCGAGGTGCTGGACTCCAGCTCCCTTGAAGTAATCTAGGTATTCTTGTATCTGCGATTTTCTCTTTCCTGCGGCCGGCTCGTTGATCGGGAATTTTACTGTGCCGCTTGGATTGCGCATGACCTTGGAGCGGAGGGCGGAGTATTCGGTGCTGATGTCCTTGTCGTCGAAGCTGATGAGCTGGGTGAACCCGAAAACGTTTCCGTAGAACTCTACCCAATAATCCATCTTTCCCTCTTCCACGTTAGCGACCACGTGGTCCACGTGTTTCAGGCCGACAGACTCGGCTTTACCTGGAAATGGTGTGTATCCTGGGGCGAATATTCCACGATAGTCGTGACGCTCGATGAACGTATGCACGGTATCGCCGTAGGCTGCGATAGCGGCGCCTCGGATGGTACCATGATCGTCTTTGAGGACCTTAGGAGCCTGAATTCCCTTCGCACCACGTCTAACTGCTTCCTTGTATGTCCAATCAACATCCTTAACCCGCATGGCAACGTCGGCTACGCCGTCTCCATGAGTGATTACGTATCTGGAGATCGGATGGTCGGGAACTAGGGAGGATGTTAGTAGAAGTCGGATATCGCCTTGCTGCATCAGGTAGGAGGTCTTGTCTTTGACTCCTGTCTCTGGTCCACTATAGGCTACGGGTGTGAAGCCGAAGCCGTTTTTGTAAAAGTAACTGGCCTGTTTCGCGTTTCCAACGTAGAGCTCGACGTAGTCTATTCCTTCGATAGGTAACGCGTCGTTCTTCAATCTGGATCGAGCGGTTGTTCTACGTTGAACCTTTTAACCTATTTCTCAATTGGGAGATTGAGGTTACTAGGTCGACAGTAGGTTAGAGAAGATTGTCGGAGAAGAAGCCGAGAATAAGCTTCTCCACCTCGTCCGGCGCGTCCTCGGGGACGAAGTGACCTGCTTTGACCTGTGTCAACTTTGCACTCGGAATCATCTTGGTCACTCTTTCAGCGTAGGTCGGGGCCGATTTTCCCGTCCCCCAGATCACAAGGGTAGGGATTTTCAGCCGAGGAAGACCTTGCTCTATCTCCTTCATCGGTTGGAAGCTCGGGTGTGTTGGCGAGTCCGGGAACATTCTAGGGAACGCTTGGTAGGCTTTCTTCGCTTCGTCGTCCGGGAAAGGTGCCCAATACGCTTCCATAGTACTTTCCAAGATGTTGTCAGGGTTGACTGATGATTCCTTGATAATCGCTGGAGTGATTTTTGCGGCTACTTGAGGAGGGAGACGATAGTCTGAGGTGAGGAAGGTGTTCATGATGACTAGACCCGCAACATTTTGCGGATGTCGTATCACGTACTGCATTGCGAGAGGTCCTCCCCAGTCGTGGAGGATCAGGATCAGATTTCTGAGGCCGAGAGATTCGATATAGCTGGAAACTATTCTGGCGTGATGTGGAAAGTCGTGGAGGTCCGGGTTTGGCTTGTCTGATTTTCCGAAACCCATCAGATCGAATGCGAGAGCTCGATGACCGGACCCAGTGATGGCGGGGACTAGCCGCCTCCACATGTAGGACCAGGCTGGATTGCCGTGAACCATTACAACCGGTCGGGTGCCGGAGCCCTCGTCTACGTAGTGGATTGCCAGCCCATCTAGGTGAACCCATCTCTCCGCGAAGGGCCATCCCTCGAAGTATGTCCAGCCTTGTCGGATCATCTACAAGCCTCTCTCGTAAACAGCCTGTTCGGTGACGAGATGCGGCTCTGTCGCGATATAGGGATTTAGTAGCCTCCGGCCGTCCATTCAGGTATCGAGTTCTTGGCTTTGCTCGAAGATTATCCCTTGAGGATCTAACAACGACTCCGAGACTGATTCAGTAATCGGAATCCGAGGCGCTCCTGGAGAGGAGAAACGGTAATATTCCGTCTCTGCCGCAACACCGCTCAAGCTGAGAGATAATGGACTGGGGAATGAAAAACCGGCTTTCAAGAATAATCAAGCCTGAGACGGGTCGAACAGTGATGCTTGCAGTGGACCACGGCTATTTCATGGGTCCGACTCACAAGCTGGAAGAGCCTCGGAAAACGATTGAGCCTCTTCTAGCCTATTCTGACGCGATAATGTGCACCCGAGGAGTGCTCCGAACCTCTATCAATCCAGGATCCAATGTGCCGATTGTCCTCCGAGTTTCAGGTGGAGCCAGCATTATTGGCGAATCTCTCACTAACGAGTCGATCACAACATCTGTTCGCGATGCGGTCCGATTGAACGTCGCGGCGATGGCTCTTTCGATATTTGTCGGGTCTGCGCACGAGCATCAAACTTTGACGAACCTTGGCAGGCTGGTGAATGAGGGAGAGGAAAACGGTATTCCAGTTCTCGCCGTTACTGCCGTAGGAAAGGAGCTGGAGAAACGGGACGCGCGCTATCTTGCACTGGCTTGCAGAATCGCCGCAGAGATAGGAGCACACTTCGTCAAAACATACTATTGCGAAGATTTCGTAAAGGTCGCGAAGGGCTGTCCAGTGCCGTTGGTTGTGGCAGGGGGTCCAAAGCTTGAGACGGAGCTGGACGCGTTTCAGCTCGCCCATGATGCGATCCAGGAGGGGGCGGTAGGCGTTGATATGGGCAGGAACATATGGCAGTCAGAGCACCCGGTGCCAATGATCAGGGCGATTCGAGAAATAGTTCATGGAGGCGCAACTGTAAGAGAAGCTCAGGAAGTTTACAATCGGTCAAAGAATGCCAAGGAACCTGTAATTCTCAAACCGTCCGCGGTACGATAAAAGTCGGGGAAGATCATCGATTACTAGGAAACTGTACTGGGAAGAACCCTATTCCACGGAGTTTGGTGCTAAGGTAATTTCTGTCGAAGGGCAGGCGGTTGTTCTAGACCAGACCTTGTTCTACCCGCGCGGTGGCGGTGTGGCCTGCGACACTGGGACTCTGAACGCCTCGAAGGTTCGAGAGACAACAAAAGCTGATGACAAAATACTTCACATGCTGGAAGCTCCTGGACCCTTGAAGGCTGGAGACAAGGTCACCGGACAGGTGGATTGGGAGAGGAGACATCGACTAATGAAGATGCATACTGCCGGCCACCTTCTCAGCTCGCTATTCTATTCAAGAGCCAACTGTCGGATAACGGGAAACCAGATTGATGTGGATCGGTCGAGGATGGACTTTGACCTGGAATCGTTCGACCGGACCCAGATCGAAGGATATGTGGCGGAAGCAAATGCTCTCATAAGAAAGGACGCGCCGATTAAGACATACTTTCTAGGCCGGGAGGAAGCGCTCAAACTCCCAGACATGGTGAAACTTGCCGAAGCCGCTCCGCCAGCGGAGGCGCAACTTAGAATCGTAGAGATCGAAGGCGTTGACCGACAGGCAGACGGGGGATTGCACGTGTCCCGTCTCAATGAGATAGGTCAGATCCGGCTGCTCAAGCTGGAGAACAAGGGAAAGACGAACAGACGATTGTACTACAACCTAGTTGAAAAGCTCCTTGCTAGTTCTCCTAATTCCGCCTAAATGCACAAGGCCTCCGGTCGCTAGGAAGAGAGAAAAATGGGAATCTCTTGGGGGTTCTAAGGCGTCGTCATGGGGACTGGAGGGGTAGTGGATAGGGTTGCCTTTCTTCGACTTCGCGAGATAGCCCAAAGTGCTCCGCCAGCGAGAACCGCGGTTCCCGCGCCACTTAGGAAATAGATCATGGTCATGTTGAGAGGCTGGTTACTTGTCGGTGAACTCGCACCGTTTCCTCCGGAGCTTGTTGTTCCCGTTGAGCTGGAGGTCTGTGTTGGTTGAAGGGCCATCCGTTTTGACAGGTCGAGGTTGGTGTTGGAGAGGCTGAGGGTGAACGTCAGCTTCGATGAAACGGTGCGGATGATTGAGACGGAAGAAGCTACAGAAATAGCTCCATTGGTTGAGCCGAAGACCGTTGATCCCGCTGGATATTCTGTGGTAGTTTGGGTTAGGGATGAAATGGTTGATGAGAAACCGAAGAGCAGATCAGAATGTTGGCCGTAGTCCGCGCTGAGCGAGACGGAGAAGCTTGACTGTGATACGTAGCACTGCGGTTGAGGCCCGGGACCGCCATAGTAGGGGAATGGGTAAGGACAGTAGTAGAAATTGTTCGAGGGTTGTGGTTGCGCTTGGTTGGAGCTCTGAGCGTATACGGTCGTGATGGTCCACGCGTCCTGGGTGCCAAGACCGGACCCCAGTGGGATCGATTTGCTGCCCGTGACGCTTGCGTAGCCAGTCAATAGTTCCACAACTGACCCATTAACGAGTGGTCCGTTGACCCACCATAATGTGTGAATTGGTTGGAAGCTATAGAACGGTCCCGGATAATACCAGTAGGGTCCAGGGTATCCGTAGCCTCCGAAGCCGTATCCGTAACCATTGAAACCGTTGAAGCTGAGACCGAACGGTACGGATTGTAGCAAGCCTAAGGTGGTCGGAGACTCCGCCCTCGTTGCAAGATCAATGGACTGCTCGAAGACACCGGATTCGTTGTAGACTAACCGTTGCGGCGTGGCGGTTTGGTTGTACACGTTGATCTTGTGGCTAACTGCGAGGAGCGCGTCGTTTTGGTCGAGTCCAACTACATTCCAGTCAACAGGTCCGTTCGCTCCGAAACTCGCGATGCCTGGGGTCGGAGCTATTGCTTGTGTCACGACAACTGTGCCCTTCATCGAAGTTTGGAAGGAGTCGTAGTAGTAGTACGTTCCAGTTTTGAAGAATTGTTGCGAGAAATAGCTACCACAACAATAAGCCCAGACGGAGAATGATGGGAGGGACCCATTCAACGTGCTATTGGAAACAAGGTTGTGAGTTTGGCTACCATTGTTGTGCCATCTTACTGATAATCCAGCACTAATGGTTATGGTCGCGGGCGTTAGGGAACCACAGCGTGTATTGTTAGAGAGAACACAGACTCCGTAGTCGTTGACGGTCACTAAAGCGGATGGCTGGTTCGAGCACACAAATGCGGCAATGGTCACATTTGCGGATGTACAGCTTTGGATGTTACTCGTGCTTGCGGCAAGATTGTAATTCGCAAAGCTTGCGAGGCTCATTGAAGGAGCCGCTCCAGCGGAAGCAATCATAAGCAAAATCAGAGACGCAGAGGTTGGCAGCAGCAATTTGCCATGTTTCAAAAGACTAACCGTACATTGGTCCGGAATCTAACAAATTTAGGTGTTGCGGTTGAGTTTCAAGCCAATTTAAGCGGGTGGACGACTCCGGCATGCTCACTATTGCCAGTTGTATCCTTCAAAGGCTCCTTCCTGATCATGTACATTCGGATTATGATCCAGGCTCTTCGCAAACCTTGTCGGGGCTCGGAGAGGATCCCTCGACTTATTCGGTGAGAACTTCACCACTTTTCGTAGTGGGCAAAATCTCTCGGGGGTTTTCGTCCACGTTTCAACGAGGGAGACGGAACATCCTTGCCGTAGTCTGGATAGCCTAAAGAGAGGACCCCCACAGGCTCGTAGTCTTCGGGAATACCTAGCTCCTCTCTCAGAAGGCCTGGTTTGAAGATTCCAACGCTCCCCGCGAACGAGGCGGCCAGTCCCTCGTTTACAGCAGCCAGGAACACTAGCATGCAACTGCAGCCGACGTCGAAGTACCAGAATGGGATTGGCCAGTCGATTTCTTTTCCTCCGGAGCGGATCTTGTCCGCTTCGTGGTAGCGGTCATGGACGATTTTCTCGCTGGCACACGGAATCAAGAGGACTGGCGCGTTGCTTCTTAGATCCCTCAGCTTCATCAACTTCTCGCGTTTCTTCTTATCGGTAACCACTACGTAGGCCACCTCTTGGCTGTAGCCAGCGCTGGGATAGTGCTGGGCGAGTGAGAGAATTCGCTTGAGTTTCTCTTGAGGTACTGCGTCTGGTTTGAAGGCCCGGATCATTCTACGTCCTAGTACAGTTCTCGTAAAGTCCATAGTTGGCCGAGCTTTGCCTTGGACCTCTTCAAAAGCCTACTTTGAATCGTCGCGGGTTTTTATCCGAGCTCTCTTCGATCCTTGGCAAAATACCTGCTGGTGTTCCTGTGCCTCTACAATCTGGGATTTGTTGTCAATGATAACGTTCGACAACGCTGGAAAGCGTTTCGGTAATCTTGATGCTGTAAAGGATTTCTCGATTACCATCAAGGATGGGGAGATTCTAGGGCTTCTTGGTCCAAATGGTGCGGGAAAGACCACTTTGATGCTCATGATGGGAACGGTCTATCGTCCCACTAGCGGAACAATCTCTGTCAACGGATACGATGTTGTGAAGCATCCTAACGAGGTCAGAAAGCTGATCGGAATAGCCTTCCAGGACCCGCGGGTCGACGGCATCCTTAGCGCGTTTGACGTGTTGAACTGGCACCTCAAAATGACGACGATACTCGACAAAGTCGAGCGACAACGGAGAGTTGAGAATGTTCTGAAATCCCTCGATCTATGGGAGGCGCGCAAAAAACGAACCTGGCTGATGAGCGGGGGTATGAAAAAGAAGGTTGAAGACGCCAAGATCCTGGTTCAACGCCCTAGCATTGCGGTGTTCGACGAGCCCACAGCGTTCCTCGACGTTCCCAGCAGATTGTTGGTCTGGAAGATGATACGCCAGCTACGAGATGAGGGATCAACTGTCATCGTGGCAACCAACATGATGGACGAGGCTGAACGACTTTCCGAGAGAGTTGCGATAGTAAACAAGGGCAAACTAGTTGCAAGCGAAACCCCGGAGCAGTTGAAGGGAACCGTAAAGGGCGGAGAAGTATTAGAGCTCACGCTAAATGATGGGTCCGAATTCAGACCTGAGATGTTGACTAAGTTCCCAGAAGTCCACGATATCAAGAAACAGGACAACAAGATCATGGTCTTCCTCAACTCGGGCACACTTGTTCTGCCGAAGATAGTCGACACGTTGAGCGCCCAGGGGTTCAAGATCGAGAGCGTTAAGCTGAAGGAGGTTAGTCTGGAGGATGTCTTCCTCACATACACCGGCCAACGACTCGAGTAAGACCCGCGTAGTTGCAGAATCCCCTACGCATCTTATCATTCAGATGGCTCTTAGAGATGTGTCAGTCCTTTTCAGGACACCATGGATCATCATCACCCGAGCACTTGCATTCATCGTGCAGGTGTTTGTCTTTGCCAACCTGATTAGTGGACTCATTCACATTCCAGGGCTCAATTACTACGAGTACTACGCTGTGGGAAGTGTAGTCGCGACTATCGCTTCAATCTCGTTCGTAATTGGCTACGACATTTTCGAAGAAGCTGAAGAAGGGGTGCTCGATTATCTGCTAACACTCCCAATATCAAGACGCCAGTTCATTATCGGGCGAGCTCTTGGTGGGGCGATGAGAGCCATAATCTACACGATACCAATGTTTGTTATCGTCGCTGTTGTTTGGCGGTTCAATCAGCCACTTCCGATTCTCGTATCTCTCCTGTCCCTCTTCCTTCTTGCCTTCGGCGTTACTGGGATGTCGATAACCGTTGCCGTGAGTGTGAAGAGTGCCAACAGATTCGACGTGGTCCTTGCTCTCCTAGAGCTCGCGCTGTCAAGGGCAAGCACAGCTCTCTACCCCATCGGTTTTATACCTGCATACGTCGCGGTTTTCGCTCCCCTCTCCCCAGTTTCATTTGCCTCGGATAGTGCCTACTCGTCGCTTGTCAAGTCCACTCTAGACATTCCCGCAATCGCAGGGTTGGTCGCATTCGTCGTAATCTTCCTAGGCTTGGGTGCCACGTTCTACTTCCGCCGTCTTGAAGGGGGAGTATACGCCTGAGCAACAAGAGACTCATTCCTCTCATCATCGAGAGAGACGTGAGGATCCTCTTTTCCGACGCATTTCTTGTTGCGATAATGTTCGCAAACTTTTCGATCGATCTATTTGTGACAGCCGCGACCTTCGGTCGGCTCGTTACTGGTCAAGGCGCGAACTACTTTCTCTTCATCGCACCCGGATCGAATCTCATAACGGCCATGGTAGCCGCCTTCCAATCAGGCAGAGATGTCTGGCGGGAAAAATACATCAAAGACCTGACTTCATATCTCCTGACTCTACCGGTGCAGAGGCCAGTTCTAGCCTTCTCAAGGGTCCTCGGCGGAGTCGTTAGGAGTGTTATCGCGACATTTCCTGGAACACTCGTAATATGTTATCTCTATGGAATCCTCTTTACTCCCAAAGTCTTAGTCGCGTACCTGATAGTAGGCCTCTTTTCTCTGGGAATTGTCGGCCTCTCCATGGCTGTATCCGCGTTCTCCTCAAGCATAGAAATGTGGGTCACCATCAGAAGCGTAATCCAGCTTTACCTGTCATTTCTCAGCACCCTGTTCTATTCAGTAAGCGTGTTCCCTAATGTCCTGGCCCCCATAGTATCGTCGAACCCTATGACGTGGGCTATTCAGGCGTTCCGGCAACTATCGCCCATTTCATTTGCGCAAGTTCCCGCAGGCGATTCCCTTGGATCGATTTCGATTCTTGCTGGACCTTCGCTGGCCTTTGCGTTGCTCGGGACAATCTGTTACATCTGGTACTCGAAGCTTTAGCTCGCCGGGAGCGATCATCGATGGGGGACGAGAATGATCGCTATCGCCAGAATTGGTTTCAGGCGTCCCGGGTTGGAAAGTGTTACAATCCATAATCGCCGATTGTTCTTACATTGCCGATGGCCTTCGAATCAACTAAGAAGTACTGCATGTAATCCTAACAACGCCGAGAATATCGGGGTAAAGATGAACGAACGATTTGAGGATAAAAGAGGTCATGGCTCAAACGACGAACAAGTACTAGACTAGATTACTTTCCAACAGGTAACTTGCCGATTAAAGCGAGTTGGTCGCTTGAGCCAAAACTCTTAGAAAGATTCTAGGGGAGCAGTGTTGTAGTCATGTTAGGATTTGCAGACAGTTTTCTCCCGTGGATAGCCGCCACACTGATTCCTGCCTTCGTGGGACTACTCATGATCCTATTGGCAGGAAATTTCTTGAAGGCAAAGTATCTATCCGGCTTTGCTCTTGGAATTTTTCTCTGGTTTTTCGTCGACACAATAGGAGGAGCGGCAAGCCTTGACGTTAGCTCGGGCTTTACTGGAGGAAGCAAACAGATTGCACTATCAGGTCTCTTTACAATTGGACTGTTGTTCTTTTTCTCTGTTGACCGAAACCGCAATCTCCTCTCACCACAACTGGCGATTGGAAAATATGGATTGGCAATACCGTGGCTTGTAGCTGCTGCTGTGGGGATCCATGGCCTCGGCGAAGGAGCAGCCTTTGGGGGAACCGCAGCCTTGACGTCAAGCACCTCTCTGCTCGCCGCCTTCGGTGGCTACTCAGGAGGCGTGGCATACATCTTGCACAAAGCGCTTGAACCAATGATGATAGGCGCGTGTTATTGTGCGTACGCTAAAGACCATGAGAAGAGCGCGGTAGGTCGATTGAGAGATATTCTATTGCTCAGCATAACATTCGTGATTCCTTCGCTTCTCGGTGCCGTGACTGGTTATCTTCTAACCTATGACAGCAGCTACTTCTACGCATTAGGAACCGGAACGGCGATATACGCTCTCATCAGACTGACTGGGCCATTATTTGACAGCACGTCAGCGGGAAACTCAAGAGACCCGATCAGGATTGCTCTCTTGGTAGCAATTGGCCTCCTCTTAGTCTATTTCGCGTCACTATTCCATTCTGGATAAGATGAAACCAGCACCGCAATTCTGTGCTCGACCGAAGGAGTGTGAGCCCGACCGAGGTGTCGGGTCCCAAAGTTATGGGAAGATCTGAGGCTCTGATCTGGCTGCTTGCATCTGGGACCTTTCGGGATGCCTATCGGACTACGAGGAGCCTGACGCTTTTCAGCTTCTTCTCTTTCTGGAAGGCACTAGTCATCGAAGCGACCTTCCTCCCTTCCCCCTCTAGGAGAAATAGTTCGAAGCAGTTGTTTTTGCCCATCTTATTGTGAATATGGGTTCGCACGATGTCATCGTAAGCGTGCTTTAATCGAGTGATTGGCTCTTCATTTGATTCATCATGCGTGACTACGAGGATCGCGGCTACCAAACCAGTGAGTGATGCTTTCTCTCTCGAGTCAGAGAGCAGGAGACGGATTGCGGCTCTGACCACATCGGATCTTCCTGCGAATCCTTGTGACTCCTGAATGACGGTCATCGAGTCGACGAGTTCTTCGGGCAACGAGACGCTAACGATTGTCATATGGTTGTCCTTGTACGAATAATAACTTTCAAGTCGTCTCTTATATCAGCTTTATTAAAATCCGGAAAATACTTAATAATTTCTTCTCCGTCTCCCGTGACGTGATTCCTCTCATCCCAGAATGGATTGTTCTTTTGCTCGGTTCCTTGGGTCTCGGAATGCTACACGGGGTTATCCCGGACGAGCACACCTGGCCGATCACTTTCAGTTATTCAGTGGGATCGGCTACCGGGAGAGGGGGGATGCTCTCAGGCGTGTTCTTTGCCTCGTCCTTTACGCTTCAACGCGCAATTATGGCTCAGCTAGTCTACTTTGCGCTCGCCAGTTATCTCGCCTTTGATGAAAGTTTGAATGCGGCAGTTTACGTGGCTGTCGGAATCGCTATGTCGATTGCAGGATACCTCATATTGTCCCAGAGGCTGCCGTCTTGGCATCCACTTACTGGATTCCTGCGCACCCGTGGTGGAACGCATTATGACGAGAAAGGTGTCTCAAGACAAGTTCCCATACATTGGTGTGTGATCCACGGGTTCATCGCAGGGTTTGGTGTCGACACAGGGCTATTCACTACCTTCATCTATTTAGTCGCTGTTCCAGCAATGCCTGTTGCGTACCTTGGGTTCGCACCTGGGGCAGCATTCGGGTTTGGCACACTGATTGTGCTGCTAGCAATTGGTTCGCTCTTCGGGGGCATCCTCCAGATCGCAAAGCGATGGGGTCCAGAACGAGTCCAGCTCTTCGGCACAAGAGCTGGGGCACGCAGCCTATTTTACGGCGGGATAATATTCATCATCGCGGGAGTACTCTTCCGAGCAGGTATACAAAACACCATTCCGCTGGATTTTGGGAATCTAATAGTTCTAGCCTTCATGATAGGGGTGATCGTTCCGATAATGATCATCACTTGGAGAGAAGTCAAGGTGAGCCCAGCCACCGACACTTGACGGTTCTCGCTGGATCGTCATGATCCCAACCTTGCTGATGTTTCTCCTATTCACGTTCCATGATTCGGTGAAGGGAGGGGGATTTGAGCACCAGTTTACCGGTAGGTATGTGAACAATCCGAGTAAATTGACGCAGTCACCAAAATTAACCGGCCCGTGAAAGATGGGTCAATTTGTAATCGCAAAGGCCAAATTTATTGGTATGGAGCACGTTGGAATGATGGTTCACTAAGTCTATTGATTGTGAAACTGGTAGTGGCTCTTTGATTATGAGTCGGCAAAAATTCGAACTCTATATTGTCAAGAAGACGCAACCTACAGGGTTCTAAGCACGCGACTGTGAGATTCATGGTCGTGGATATGGCAAAGACTTTAGTTGAAGGAACGACTATCTGATACTCTCCTTGGAACCAGAGAGATGCCCGGTCTGCGGAGCGTCTGTTAGGAAAGAGAATCTGAGATCACACTACGAGAAGGTGCACCCTCGAAAGGTTGCTTCGCTTGCCCAACC
>Ga0137396_10001083_pt1 | contig 13934 bp, 17 predicted proteins | sample czc16metaG_FD_108284 | JGI IMG/M metagenome (GOLD analysis project Ga0137396, IMG submission 108284) | Vadose zone soil microbial communities from Angelo Coast Range Reserve, California, USA - czcobulk3.16 metaG | ecosystem: Environmental > Terrestrial > Soil > Vadose zone | place: USA...
CAGTCAAGGCGGAGAGAGCAAATATGAGTTTGACACCAAAAATGGAGACCACGTCACGATAAATCACCACACAACAGCTGGAGATGATATCACATGTAAGCACAAATGTGTAGCAGATGGTACGTTTACGTTTGTCACCTCAACTGGCTCGTCATCATCAACATTTACAATTACAACAAGCGCTGGCACGGGTACAAACACATTGAACAACCCAGTAACTGGAATATACAAAGTATCTGAACAACCAGTACCAACAGGATGGACACTTAGCAGTGCAACGTGTGACAACGGTGACATACCGTCTACTGGTATACACTTTACTGCAGGAACTACAGTAACGTGTACTTTCACTGATACAAAACAAGGAAAGTAACTATAATTTACTAACCACAGTTTTATTTTATACAACATGGTCCATCATACAGAGAAGACTACGTTTGACTGTGATTAAAGAAAATATCATTTACAAATTTATAGATTAAGTTGGGTTATTTTTCTTGCAGGTTTCATTGCGATAATTAACATAATCCCGTTATCTTTCCAATCTCTCATTATAAAATATTGCAATTAAAACCAATTGTTGTAGGTTTTGTTGTAAACAGATTATTGTATTTCAGGCAAGTTAGTATTACAAAAAGCTAATCCCACATGCAATCACATCACCCAAAGTCGTTTCCTGTTAGACTTGATACATCCACAAACGTTCTTTCAAGTAATCAATACAACTAACCAGGTGTAAGTAAGCCCTTTACTATACCTACAAGTGGAATCGCCTGCACTAGAGTTAACAAGATGTAAAAAACCTCGCCTGCAAGCTGCAGTGAATTTTCCTCTTTTACCTGAATCGTATTATTTTTGCTGGTTTGTTCTAATTTTTTATATGAACTCACCTGATAATATCTTATAACAAGATGTATCCCGATTATTGCAAAGAACCAAATTGCAAAAGCTACGGTACTTGCAAAGGAAGGTTCGAGTATTTTAAACAGATAATTTGTAAAACCATCCATGTTGGGCTTGATACCAACTGAGATCGATATCTGTACTAAAACGTAGCTTGACAAGTTAACTATAATGGCAGGTAAAAAAAACGATTGCATGGGACCTTTTTTTTGCTTCTTTCCTTTCTTGCCTTTTTTTCCATACATTGTAGCCATTGATCCAAGAATGGCAACAGCCATAATCAAAGGATTTTTGAATAATTGTGGAATAAACCCAACGAATGGTGCAATAAATATTACTTTACCACGCATCTTGTCTTGTGTTATAATACCTGGATCCTTTATTGGGTTGTTATCCCCTTGGAATACGAATCCATTGTCTTGTAGTTCTATTATTCTATGTATTACGGTTTTATTGAGTATGTCACTTTGGTAAATAGCAATGTCCCCTACATCATAGGTTGGCGATTTTTTTGCTATTGCTAGAGAACCGCTTTGAATGGTTGGAAGCATGCTTATTCCGTTTACAGATATAAATTCAGTATCTCCTCCAAGACTTGCCGGCCACAAATATAGGAATGCTGGCAACGAGGCTATAGCAAAAATCAATTTCAACTTAGATCTCATTTATCTATTCCCGAGTTGGTTTTCTGTAAATTATGTTAAAAGTATTAAGTAGTTCCCATTAACTAGCAAGTATTAGGGTTTACTTTATCTGTATCCGTAAGTACTTAGCATGTCATACGCATTATGCCCTGATAACTATAACTTTCGTTGAAGGTATCTAAAAAATAAAAGGTATGGGTTTTCAGATTTATTTCTATACCTGTGGACCCTTTGCTATGATCTTGACATCGCCTACATTCTGAACTTCAACCGGACCAGGATTTGTGATTGTCACGTCGAATCCGCACGGTACGGCCGGAGTGCATATCACAGCTGTTCCTGCTGCGTTAACGGTTCCACCAATATTACTGGTGAATCCAGCAGCTGCTGTTCCAGTGATTGTTACTGTCAGTGTTCCTTCGCCAACTACCACTATAGGTGAACCAGCTGGACAAGCTGTAGGTGGTGCAGGTGCAGTAGCTGCTGTTGCTGCACACTCGCCAGTGAGCTTGCAAGTTACTTGCTCACCTGCCGGAATAGAGTCAGTTCTGTCGGTAATTAGACAGTCATCTACTCCAAATATTACAGTGGCTGGTGTACCTGCTGGACATGGCGTATTAGGGCCTGACGGTGTAAGGCCAAATGATGCGAAGTTTTGACAGGTTGAGAAGCTTACTGTCGCTACGTGTATGTCCGTCGGTATGGCGACGTCATTACTTGCTCCCAAGCTCTGGATTGCTGTGATGTTGATGAGGTTAGATGTCGCGAACGCTGTAGTAGCACCTATGATTGATGTTGCTACGATCGCTAACAAAACAAGTTGTTTCATTAAAATCCAATTCTATCTATATATTAAAAGACTTGGGGAATTTCCATTCTATGTTACAGAACAGTATGTATCTGCTCTATAGAATCCAAAATGGATTTCAAGCTCTAGATTTTATTTTTTAACGCACGATATTATTTGGTTTATGATACAACAGAAGACCTGACACCTACCTAAACCAGATAAATTGGAACCGACTGAAATCGAAACCATAGGTTGGGCACATAGTACATACGGTGCCAAAAATATCAATGAAAGGTTGCAGGGATCGGTGGTGGACAGTTAATAGTACTAGTACCAGTCAAACTAGCATCCGTCCCGGTAACAGATGGAGGACCTAAAGTAATATTACCTGCAGTTCCTAATGTTACAGTCTCTTTTATGGTAATTGTGCCTGTTGTGGCACCAGTAGTTGTGACTGTTATTCCAGAATCCTGGAGTGTAAACGTTGTGCCTGGCGCTGTGCCCAAAATGATATCAGATTCTGAAGTGGTATCCAAAGATGCACCAGTACCAGTTATAGTCGTAACTGCCGTTGTGGTTGGAGCAATGGTCTGCGATGAACTAGTTGTAAAATTAACTTTTATGGTTCCTAAAGCGGCTCCGCTTACAGCTCCACTTGTACTAAATGGAACTGTTATTGTTATGGTTTGACTGGTAGTTCCCCCGCCACTAGTTACAGATGCCATCGTTACCGTACAATGTGCTTGGAGATCACCAGTTGAACCAAGACTAGCTATTTCCAAAATGTTTATAAAATTTGAATTAGCAGACGCTACGGCGGCTATTACTACAAATCCTATTATTAACAATAGGATCTTACCATTCATCTGCTAAAAACACGATACATGTGCTTAAGGCTTTTGAGGAATGTTCAATCTATGCTACAAAACAGTATGTTACTGCTCTATACAAACTAGGATAGATTTCAAGCTCTAGATTTCATTTTCTTGTAGAACGATATACTTCGTACCATTATTATCCAGCAATCGATAGCCTAATCCATGATCATTAATAAAATACAAGAATTATGAAAAATGTGTTGTCAAGCCGCAGGTTCATATTGATAGTAACAGTTGCTTTTTTAGTAACAGTATCAACGCTACTCTTTTTTCACTTCCCTAGTTTGACTCAGACCAGTTATAATAATTCAAATGGTCAGACTCCTAGGGCTGCAATAATTGATCAGCTTTATGATGATTATCCAAACTTGGCCTTTGAAAATACGGCAAAAAAAGATCTTCAGTATGCTGGATATACGGTCGACCTCTATACCACCAAGAATATCACAGTTAGTTTCTACAAGAATCTTCCTCTGATGGGGTACAAGATCATAATAATTCGGTCACACGCAAGCCTCCCGTTAAACAATGACCCAAAAACATCCTCGGCAGACATATTTACTGGTGAAAAGTATCAGCCTGACAAGTATACACTTGAGCAGATACTAGGCCTGGTGGACAAAAGTAGTTACCTCTATCTGGATTATGGTGTTACTCATTTTAGGAATGGCTCATACACTTTGAATAACCTTGCCTCATCAAGTGGGACATACTTTTCAGTTGGTTCCAAATTCATTGACCAACAAATGCAGGGCAAATTTCCTGGCTCGATTATACTCATAGGAGGCTGTGCCTCGCTACATAATCCAACCCTTGCTGATTCTTTAGTTAAACGTGGTGCATCGACAATAATTGGATGGAATAAGCTTGTGTTAGCCGATCATAACGATGCTGCTATGCTTGGAGTTCTAGACAGTCTTCTAGTTGACAAATCTGATTTGCAAGATGCAATAAATTCGACGATGAAAACACTCGGTCCAGACCCTCTATTCTCCTCAGTGTTAAAGTATTACCCTGCTAGTGCTGGAAGTATTCGGGTGGGAATAAACTGAGATAAATTGATAACGAGTCTCTTTCTGTCAAGATCAAGCCCATTTTTTCTTCTCAAGTTCTAAAAAATACCATGAAGGTGACGGGATGTCCTAATCTTAATAGAGGAGATTCGGTTTATCCTATCCAGGAAATCTGAACGAGCAAAAATGAATTCTTCAACTCTAGATTTTTACAACTGAATTCCATAATCTATAGTAATAGTTCCTCAACTCTTTATTACCAGTATAAAATATAAAGCACAATGAAAATGGTTTCAGGAACGAAAATGAATGGATTTAAGAAGACCGGATATGCACTCACTGCGGCTGTAATAATTTCTTTGCTTTTAACAACGAGCCTTACACAAAATGCAAACGCAAACCCAGGACCTGCTGCAACTGTTTCTCCAACCGTAACTACATCTGGTGGAGTGGTACACGCAGCTTTCACTTCTGTGGTGTCTATTCCTACTATTCCAGCTCTTCATCACTATAACTTCCACGCGCACTTCATCGCATACCGTGATGCACCACAGGGCACATTTTCAATAGATCCAACCAACTTTGCTGACTGTAAAGACAAAGCCTTGTCCCCGTTGAGCCGAGTCCTAGTGACTGATGGCACAAATGGAGTTTCCTATGGTGGAACCGCAGTTCCGGCAGGAGCCATGGTACATGTGACATTCGATAACGCTACCACTGATTTTATAGCTCTGCAGATAGATAGTGGAGCCAGTTTCAAATTAGTAGATAACCCAGGAATAACACTATACTTTGATACGGCTGGTGGTCCTAACCCCATTGACCCTGCGACTATACTTGTTGGTGCTGGTGGTCCAGCTGCTGGTCCAGGTCTAGATGTTCACTGGCAACAAGCTACTGGAACACTACGTGAGGATACAACAGGTCCTGGTGTAGGTACTGTATTTCTGTGCACTTTTCAGGACGTAGATTATGTCAACGGTCCTGTTATTGGTGATTTGGCTGGGGGCGCAGACGATCCACCAACTGGCGCTGATTCTTACGATGTTTCCACCGCAACATTCACTAAACTAGCAGGGCGTATTGTAGGAGGAGAAATCCTGCCAATTGATATGACCTCATTGTTTGTTGCCGGTGCAATGACAAATGCATTTTGGATTTTGCCAGCCGTAGGTTCAGTAGTTGCTGGAATCACAATGTTTAAAGTCAGAAGAAAACAATTCTAGACTGGGTGACTTGGGTTGAGTTCAGTAGAACATTGTGACAATAAGGTAATATTCAAAAACAGCGTTTATTCTAGTACGAAAAAAAATGAATGTCTTGGGTGTGGTTCACAAGACACCATAATAGAATTTGAAGTAAAATATCATCAGATGCGACCAAATATTTTTCTAGTAGCATCATTGGTAGCAACCATTGCACTGTTGGCAGTAATTATGCCATTTGGGCTTTCCCTACAATATGACAAGGAACAAGCTCCAGTACAAGCCAGGACAGTGATACCAAACGGCAATTTGATGACCAGTCCACACCACGACATGGCTATGATGGTATTGGGGCAGGATAATTCTAAATAGTAATTGAAAATTCCCACTAGTAAGTTTACGCAATATCCTTACGAACAAAACATTCTGTTCTGATATACCGGACTAGTACCAAGGAAAAATCTCGTTTCGAGGTCCTTTTATCACGTTTTGTTTGGTATATAATTGTAATTCGATTCACTTGACTTGTCAGGTTTCATTATAGAATTAGCTCTGATCCATGAAAATATTTTTGGTAACAACGGTAAAAATCCAATACTGATTAACGTAATAGTCGCGATCCATGATAGGAAGTATTACTCCCCTTTCGTTTATCGCTCCAGGAAAAACAACATGAAGTGTTCTTGAGGCCGCGTCACCTAGATTATTTGGAAATATTTGATCTGCGTTTGCAGCTGTTTTGGATAAAAATGTGTTTCCAGCATAAGCTTCGGTAAAAGTAGCTATTGCCTTTATGGTAGCAGGTTGCATAATTACTGCTAACAGTGCAATGGTTGCTACCAATGATGCTACTAGAAAAATATTTGATCGCATGTGATTCTTTATCTTCGCGCTTCTATAACTGGCACCACGTAATGTCATATTACACGTAGGTTCTAGAGGTTGAATAAAACGTTGACGTAGAATTTCTACTAGACAAGACTTTGTAGAAATATTCAATGACATACTAGTCGCGTATAAGGTCATAATCTAAATGTCTACAAATACTCTTCAAGTCTAGAACAATAATTATACAATTTTTGAGCTGTGTGTCTGTGGACAATACAGACTGGATCTTATCTTTTGTTTAAACTGTAATTGTGTGAACTGTGGTAGACCAGATGGTCAGTTATTTCCAAACCCCCGACCCGTTTGACTTTCCCACAGCTTCATTTTATTCCTCAAACCTATCACCTTGAATATAGCCTTGTTGATAGGTCTACGTATCTCATCCATGTATAAGCCGTAGACATTATAGGTAGCAGGTTTCTTTTCTTGATTATCCAGATAAAGGTATGAAAGTAGGAAACATGATGTCATAATAAAAGAGGCAAGCATATGTTTTGGATTTTAAACCCGCTAATTAATCATGTAGAACGATTTCTACGCCACTCAATATAATTATTTTACAGATGCTTCGTGGTTGAAGGGGTAACAACCAATTGGAGAAAATCTTTGTAGGTTTAGCTATTGAAGCGATCTTGATCGAGATGGGCGATCCTGTGTATGAAAAGGTCACAAATCTGTTGTATCAGCAATACAAGTGTCAACCAATTGACTGCTATGACACCATCCTAAATCATTAATGCCGTTATTTTTGCTAGTCTCTATAGTGTGATACCATAAATTACACAAGTTTTGCAAACTGTCAACATCTCTGGAAAGATTACTTTCTTGAGGATCTGGTATCTTGTGCTTGTGATTGGGATCAGTATCTAATTCCATGTTTTCAGTTTTTTTTCAAAGGTTAAAAATCCCATCTACCAAATCTGGAAATGACAAACGTTATCATTGATTTAATTCAAAATTCTAGAAAAGTTCTAAATTACTTGCAACTAGTTTTAGGAGATTTTGTCATGGTTGTTTGGAATAACACATCATTATAAAAAGTTAAATAGTAATTTTCTATCTTGGATCTAATGACTTGCAAGATTCTGGCAATTACAGCATTAATTTTTGCAGTAATCTTGTTTTCTGCACAAAATTTTTCTACTCAAACCATTATAGTTGACAAAAGACCATCACAAATATTTTTACAGCTTCAGATTCATGACGCAAAGGGAAAACTGGTAACATATCTTGAACCTACATTAACGTTCGTGCTCAGGCCAGACCTTGTGGACCAGTATCTTTCAACAAAACAACACACAACAATTACAAAAGATGGTAAGAGATTTGTGCAATTCCAATTTGAAGAAAATGGCGCTTATTCTATACCAAGTGTCGCATCAATCCACAACCTTTTTGAACCTATTGGAAAAAAAATCATTACACTTGAAGAACTAAAAAATAAAATTATAATTCTGGGATTTCTGCATGAGGGATATGTCGTGGTTCCAGGAGATACATTTAGTGCTCATTGGACTGTAATGGAGCCTCTAGACTAGAACTTTTCAGCAAGAATCCAACACCTACTGCAAAAAAGAGTACAATCGGCAAGAGCCGATAGGGCTGGTTTGTCTGATAGACGAGGGCAATCAATAAGGGAGAAATAATCAGCATTCCAGCAAGAAGAACCATTATTGATTCTGCCTCGAAATTTCCGCGCTTTGATGCAAGGTATAGTCCTACCACAAGCGGAAACAAAAACAAAATTACTAATCCATCAAACCTCAATCCCTCTGTCAGTGCAGAAAATCCAGCCCAAAAGTCATGCAAGTTAAATGGCCGTAGCCCACCGGTTATGCTAGTAGCTGCCCCAAAATGAAAAAACCCTGCAATCATTAAAAGAAAGACGATGCCATATGATATCATAATTTGGATCTTTTTCTTTCTTGGAATGTCTGCTCGATAAATAAAAAAAAATGTCATCGGAAAAAATACTGCAGTAATTGCCTTTGTCAAGATAGACAGCACATATGACACAGACGAGACAGGCCACTTGGCATAGATTGTATAAAGCGATAGCAGGTATAGTGTAATCCAAAAGCTTGGATATGATGCCACGGTAGCATATGTCCTAAAGTCATTGCTCTGAAGCAAAACTGACATCGCAACAAGTCCTGCAAACCTCTTTTTAGTAATCTTGACTGTGATAAAATAGGTTAAAACAAGCATGGCAAGACTTGAGATAAACGGAACAATTCTGTCATGGCCCAATGTGTGATATGATGCAGACAAGAGAAGATATTGTAGGTTCAGTATTGCTGTTGGTTCCTGAAGCTGGTACTTAAGCGGAATTATTTTTATTGATGGTAATGCGCCTAGATAGTAATCTGGCCATGGATCAGGTTCAAAAATTTCATGGACGGTAAAACCAACATACAGCCCAAGCAATACTACAATTACAAGAAAGGCAACTTTTTGTGATACCTCAAATCTGAAGATGAATCTGATTGCAGACACAATTTTATTTGGAAACTTTTTTTTGAGATAAAGAAAGAGTGCTGCAAATGTTATGCCGTCTACGACAAAGACAGGCAGGGCCCATTCGCTGCTCTCAAATTTATTGATATTTGCAAAGTTCTCAAAGCCACCTAATGTTACAAGAAGAAATGCTGGAAACACTACTGGAACCAATGATAACAAGACTATTACAAATGTAACAGCAAATACGATAAGCGAGATTTTTTTACTGTGTGCAGTTTTACTTTCCAATTGTGTAATCCAACATTGCTTTGTAGATAATCTTATCTATATATGATTAATAATGACAGTACGTTGTATACTTTATGAACACTATAATTTACCAAATAGTTGTGCTGCTCTAGAAAACTGTAAATTCTTCAAGACTGGACATATTTGCTGCAACTTTCCGTATGGATCATTTTCAAGTGCCAAGTCAAATGTAGAAATTTTCTGATTACAAAAGTTCTTTACTATCTCCAAACTATTAACTTTATTATCTAATTCTGTTGCCTTTAATTTCGCATCTGGACTAGTAGGAGAATTTCTTAATTGTAGAAAATCACCTACAATACCATGTACTTGACTTAATTCTCCACCGTACGCAACAAGTGCAAATGATGTATAGACAGGCTCTAAAATGTTGTACGTTTGTGCCTCAGAAGTAAATGTATTCAAATAGATTGCAATCAAGCCGGCCATTACTATCAATAATAGAACTGCGCGCAACAATTGGCAAATAGTGGTTGGTCTGCATAGCGCTTGTGTAGCTGGTTTTCCAGAATACTTTATCTGTATTATTGGTTACAGAATAGATGTTCTAGTCTAGAACAATAATTATGGAACCTAGCTGTCTGTACGGAAACCGACATACAAGATCTTATCTTTTGTTTAAAACTGTAATTGTGTGAACTGTGGTAGATCAGATGGTCAGTTATTTCCAAACCCCCGACCCGTTTGACTTTCCCACAGCTTCATTTTATTCCTAAAGCCTGTAACCAAAGAGGTTTTCTTGTCAGTCTGTCTTTCGTATCTCATCCATATATAAGGCGTAGGCATGAGATCGCAGGTTTCCGATCTTGATAATCCAGATAAAGGTATGAAAGTAGGAAAGTAGGAAGCATGATGTCATAATAAAAAACAAGTTTCAGACGTTTGTGGATCTCAAAACCACTAGTTGGTAATATAGAACGATTTCTACGCAACTCTTAATATAATTATTTTACAGGATGCTTCGTGGTTGAAGGGGTAAACAACCAATTAGAGAAAATCTTGGTAGGTTTAGCTATTGAAGCGATCTTGATTGAAATGGGCGATCCTGTGTATGAAAAGGTCACAAATCTGTTGTACCAGCAATACAAGTGTCAGCCAATTGACTGTTATGACCATCCGGAATATCTCAATAAAGTTCTCAAAACTCTTTTTGGCAGTTCTGGTAAAGTTATAATTAAAAAAATAGAGAAGGAACTTGGAGAATTTGTTTCAAGAAAATCAATTAATAACTTTCTGATTTTAATTAAGAAATAATATTTTAGGATAATTTTGTAACATTACAAGATCAAGAGTGTGGGTTAATTTTATTTCTGGTATGGCATACTATTACTATCCTATTTTATGAAACTCGTCTATGCACGATATCTCATAATATGAAAAGCATCAAAACTATATCAAGCATGAATGATATTCCCAATTTTGGCAGAGGCTATTTTTAAATCAACAAAAGAATGTTATAATAATGGCCGCTAATTCTATACCTAAAAGAAAGGTTTCAAACCATAAGAAAAAAAGAAGCATAACCATTAATACCGTTTTAGAAGAAAAATTAAGAGAGATACAGAGTCAGCTCATAAGTAACACCAAAACAAGCTGGAGTCTTTCAGGGACTATCAACGTTCTAATTATAACCGGTTTGATTGCACTAGACAGGTTAAGCAGAGAAGATTTTTACAAAATTAAATACTTTATTGAAAATGGCAAGGTTACCTTAGATAACAAGACAATTAGAGACTATGTGGCACGCATCATAAAGGATTAATTTTAGTACAGAAAATTCTACCCAGTATAAAATTCGTCATAGCATGGTTCAATATTCATGATTTGCCCAGATAATTTATGGTATGAGGTAAAAAATAAGAAAGGCTAAATACTATGTAAGAAAAAATAAATTCTGTGGGGTCTGGTAAACGCGGTGCATTAGAAATATTCATTAGTATAATATCAAGTTTAGCTGAAAATAATTTAAAAAAAACACATCTAATTTACAAAGCAAATCTTGATTCTCGTTTGGCCTCCAAGTACATCAACTCACTAGTAAAACTAGAACTCGTTGCAAAGTCAAGCATGGATCCTTCTTTCTATGTAATAACACTAAAGGGTAGAGACTTTTTAAGGCAATATAATGGATTGATCAAAACGATAGAATCTCATGCTTGATTTTTTTAATTAGACTAAATTTGGATTGTATTAGTAAGAACGACCCAAAGACTGTAAGAGAATTTTTCTAGACTGTTTGTGATCTTATTCTGTCAAACAATTTTAATATCTAACAGTTTTTTTAAAGGGTTCTAAAGATGTTTTTTGTTTATAGCTTTCTATTTCATGCCCACTATATTTTTTTAAGACTTGGTTTTGTGTAAACTTGATTTTAACAATAACATTGCCCTTGTCTATATTGATCTTTATGCTATCAAGTACAGAAACATATTGTTTAACCATTTTATTGCCACCAACTCGCACCATCCCAACTGGAATTAGAAAATTTTTTTCTATTAATGAATTGATTTTTCTATAACCTGAAGTTTGTGGGATTTTACAAACATCTTCTATTTCCCTTATGGTTCTTGGTGTATTTATGGTAACATCTAGAATTTTTTTCTTATCTTCGTCTGCACAGGTTTCTAAGATCAATTTAGCAAGCGATTTTTCTTTTATTGTTATCCATTCAGAATCACTAGTACCACTATTTTTGGTAGTCTCTATAGGATGATACCATAAATTACACAAGTTTTGCAAACTGTCAACATCTCTGGAAAGATTACCTTCTTGAGGATCTGGTATCTTATGTTTCTGATTAGGATCAGTATCTAATTCCATGTTTTCATTTTTTTTTCAAAGGTTAAAAATCCCATCTACCAAATCTGGAAATGACAAACGTTATCATTGATTTAATTCAAAATTCTAGAAAAGTTCTAAATTACTTGCAACTAGTTTTAGGAGATTTTTTCATTATTATTTTAAAGCCAGTTTGTGCCCAAAGTTTAATTCAAGTTTCATATCTGAAATGATATTACAGATGGCAGACTCGGAATCCTTTGGTATAGAAAAGGGATATGGTAACCAAGCTATACAATGGATGAATGATGAAGCAAAAAAATCGGACTGGAAATTTGAAGCAAGGCTTTATGGTTATGAAATTACCACAAAAAATTTTGGCTCCTTTGAGATGTATTCATGGATTGGTGACCCCAAGGCTGCAAGAGATTTGGTATTAAGAGCAACCAAGAGATTCAAGATCAAAGTTATTGAAGGAGGTTACAAATCAAGACAACTAATTCTAAAACTTGAGCGAAGCGAGTATGGCATGATTCGAAAAGGTGACAAAGTAATAGGCCAAATAAAGTTCGTCTCTTCAAGATTAACAGAAAGCAAGTGGATAGTAAAGTTGGAAGAAAGAAAATAATTTTTAAAAATTAATTTCGATTTGTAAACTAAATCTTGGTTCTTGCAAGCATGTGAGCAACTCTAAGTGGTTCTGGGATTGAACCTTGAATGGTAAGTGTGTTTAACAAATTTTTTGTCTCATCAATGGTACAACCCTCAATTCTTACATACAAGTCATGTCCAGTGTGAAGTGAGATTTTTGTTCTCTGGCCAAGCTTGTGATATTCCTCTAATTTTGATTCATAGGAATCAGGAAAATGATATCTTAATGCAGCATCGATTCCCCTCGAATCCTCATAGGTTACGCCAATAATTGGAATTTTCAATTCGTTCCAGATTTTTTTTATATTCACTATATTATACATTGAAATAATTAATCCTGAAATTATGAGGAAACTGATATCATCTCGATGTAGTTTTTTATACATTTGTAAAATAGAGTCGGTTGCATCATTTCCTTCAATTGTAGTTTGACCAAAGACAAAACCATCAATGATAAAATCTCTTCGCATAACGACCCCTGCAAGTGTCGAAGTTTTTTCGTCTTCTCGAAAACTTTCTGCTATTGCAAGCCCGCGTAATCCCTTTTTTTCAATGTGAAGATGGTTCATTGTTTGATTTTTTCGTAAACTTTCTGTAAACTAGGCTTATTACTATCATGGAAATAGCAGTAATTATAGACCAAGAACAAAATGCAACTAAATTAACCATACTTTGGCTTGTCTTATGATTTTATTTGGTTATTGTTCCACTACCCACTATACGTATAGTTGGAGACTCGGGTTTAAGAATGACACAGATATCATCTTTATCAAATGCGACAAGCTTGCCAAGTGATAATTTCAAAGGTTTTAATGAAATAATCTTTGCAGGTCTAATTTGTAAGCCTATATTTACAAGAAACATTTGGTTTTCTCCTAGTTCGCCTTTGAAAAATTTGTTTTGTGAATAATCTAGTGTGATCTCTTGAGACACCTGAACTGAATCAGGCATGCATAACAAATCTCCTCTTTGAACATCATCTGGAATAATTCCTTTTACTGAAAGTCCAACCCGTGCTGGTGATATGGCTTCCTCTACCGGGTCATCATGCATTTGGATGGATTTTATTAAAACATCAGAACCTTTAGGCAGAAGCTTTAGGTTATCGTATGTCTTTACTTTACCTTGATTTACTTTACCAAGGATTACGGCCCCCACACCCTTGACATCAAAGCAGTGATCAATTGAGATTTTGGTCTTACCATCTTTTGTTATAGGCTGCATGACACCTACTTCTTTTTTGAGATCATCAATCTCAACTAGTTTGTATTGTTCCACAACAGTACCTTTAATCATAGCAAGAAGATTGTTCCTGTCTACTTCGTATGAATGACATAACAGTCCCTGAGTTTTTTTAAGAACATCTAGGGCAACAATTTGTTCTCCAGTGAATTTGTCAAGCTTTGTAATGTAAA
>Ga0137396_10001084_pt1 | contig 13932 bp, 13 predicted proteins | sample czc16metaG_FD_108284 | JGI IMG/M metagenome (GOLD analysis project Ga0137396, IMG submission 108284) | Vadose zone soil microbial communities from Angelo Coast Range Reserve, California, USA - czcobulk3.16 metaG | ecosystem: Environmental > Terrestrial > Soil > Vadose zone | place: USA...
CGATCGACCTGGAGCTTGTCCACCTCGATTTCGAGGATGCCGGCGATACGGTTCAGGCGTTCGATCGGCGAGATGATTTCGAGCAGATTCTGTTTTTCGTCGACGCCGACGAGCAGGTGCGCGGCGATCGTGTCCGCCAGCTTGCCCGGATCGTCGACGCGGACGGCGGCGATCATCGCGTCGTAGTGCAGGTTGTTCGAGAGCTTCACGTACTGCTCGAACAGCGACACGACGCGGCTCATCGTGCTTTCCGCGTCGCCGCTCGTCTCGCGCTGCTTGGCCAGCACCTTGACGACAACGCGGTAGAAGCCCTTGTCTTCTTTCCACTCGACGGCGCGCGCGCGGTCCACGCCTTCGACCAGGACCTTGATGTTGCCGTCCGGCAGCTTCAGGCTCTGGACGACGTTGGCGACGCAGCCCATCGTGTAAATGTCTTCCGGCCGGGGATCGTCCACCGACGCATCGTGCTGCGCGGCGAGGAAGATTCGTTTGTCCTTCAGGAGCGCATGCTCGAGCGCGCGCGTCGACGAAGGCCGTCCGATGACGAACGGCATCATCATGTGCGGGAAAACGACGACGTCGCGCAGCGGGACGATGGGGAGGGTTTCGTACACTTCCAACGGGGACTCCAAGCTTATCCAGCTTTCTCGATCAAGGTGATCGGCTTGTCTCTCGCCATGACCACCTCGCGCGTGATCGTGACCTCGCGGACCTTCTTCTGGTTGGGGACTTGATACATCAGGTCAAGCATCAGGTCCTCGATGATCATCCGGAGGCCGCGCGCGCCGATCTTCCGGTCGAGCGCCGACTCCGCGATCGCTTCGAGCGCATCGTCGGTGAAGCGAAGCTTCACGTTCTCGTACTCGAAGAGCTTCATGTACTGGCGCGTGATCGCGTTGCGCGGCTGCGTCAGGATCTGGACGAGCGCAGCCTTGTCGAGCTCGTGCAGCGTGCCGATGACCGGCAGACGGCCGACGAACTCGGGGATGAGGCCGTACTTGATCAAGTCCTGTGGCTCGAGCTGCTCGAGCGTGGCGCCGATGTCGCGGCTGCGCAGCGATTTCACATCGGCCTTGAAGCCAAGCGTCTTCTTGCCGACGCGGCGCTCGATCGCCTTGTCGAGGCCGACGAACGCGCCGCCGCAGATGAACAGGATGTTCGTCGTGTCGACCTGGAAGAACTCCTGATGGGGATGCTTGCGTCCGCCCTGTGGTGGAACGTTGGCGACCGTGCCCTCGAGAATCTTCAGCAGCGCCTGCTGGACGCCTTCACCCGACACGTCGCGCGTAATCGACGGATTCTCGTCCTTGCGGCAGATCTTGTCGACTTCGTCGATGTAGATGATGCCCTGCTGGCACTTCTCGATATCGCCGCCCGCCGCCTGCAGCAGCTTCAGGATGATGTTCTCGACGTCCTCGCCCACGTACCCGGCTTCGGTCAGCGTCGTCGCGTCGACGATCGTGAAGGGAACCGAGAGGAGCTTGGCGAGCGTTTGCGCGAGCAGCGTCTTGCCGGTACCGGTCGGACCAATCAGAAGGATGTTGCTCTTGGTGAGCTCGATGTCGTTGCGGCTGCGCGGCTGCTTCTGAATTTCGATCCGCTTGTAGTGGTTGTAGACCGCGACGGCCAGCTTCTTCTTGGTGCGCTCCTGGCCGATGACGTACTCGTCGAGGAACTTCTTGATTTCCTGCGGCGTGGGCAGCGACGAGCGCGTGCCCCGGTTCTCGAACCGGTTGTCGTCGGCGATGATGTCGTTGCAGACCTCAACGCATTCGTCGCAGATGAACACCGTCGGCCCGGCAATGAGCTTTCGGACGTCGTTCTGGTCCTTGTTGCAGAAGGAGCACCGCAGGACCTCGGTTTCCCCGGCCTTTTTCACCATGCTAAGCCTTTAGCCCTCAGCCCTTTGCTCTTTACTGCCGTCAGGCCCTTTTGCGGATGACATCATCAATAATACCGTATTCCTTGCCCTGGTCAGCCGTCATGATGTAGTCGCGCTCAGTATCATCCTGGATACGCTTCTCAATCTGGCCGGTATGCTGTACCAAAATGCTATTGATCCGCTCGCGCATACGGAGGATCTCGCGGGCTGCAATATCAATATCGGTCGCTTGGCCCGCCAAACCAGACATCAGCGGCTGGTGAATGACAATCCGTGAATTTGGGAGCGAAAAGCGCTTTCCCTTCGCCCCCGCCGCCAGCAGGACGGCGGCCATCGAAGCCGCCTGACCAATACAGTAAGTCTGCACGTCAGGCTTGATGAACTGCATCGTGTCGTAAATGGCGAGCCCGGCCGTAATCGACCCGCCCGGGCTGTTGATATAGAGCAGGATGTCCTTGTCGGGATCCTCGGCTTCCAGAAACAGCATCTGCGCGATGACGAGGTTGGCAATGCCATCGTCGATCTGCGTGCCGATGAAGATGATACTGTCCTTCAGGAGGCGCGAGAAGATGTCGTAGGCGCGTTCGCCACGATTGGTCTGTTCGACCACCATGGGCACGAGCTGGGCGCGCGGATCGGATCGCATAGTGTTGAGTCGCTGACTGATGGTTGGGGAAATCGTGGTGCGGGGTCTTACGAATTTCCCCCGATTGTAGCACGCGACATCGCGAAGTCAATTGACTTCTCCCGCCGCAACCCCGCGTACACGCGCGACAAGCCTCCTTCTTTTTCGAGCGCCGCCCGGACTGCGGCGGGCGTCCGGCCCGTCCGTTCGGCATACCGTCCGACCTCGCGCTCGATGTCTTCATCTGTCACGTCGAGCTGCTCGCGGCGCGTCACTTCGTCGAGCACCAGCGCGGCCGCGACCGCTTCACGCGCGACGTCTCGCTGGCTCTCGCGAAATGCGTTCCAATCGATCCCCGCCTGACGCGGATCGATGTTTTGGTCGATGAGCCGACGCGCGAACTCTTCCAAACGGCGATCGATCTCGCGCCCCAGCAGCGACGCCGGCACTTCGAAGGGGAGGCGCGACGCCAGCTGTTTCATCAACTCGCCCCGCACCTCGCGGTCCGCGGCGTGTTTCGCCTCGTGCTCGAGATCCTCGCGCACGCGCGTTTTCAGCGCGTCGAGCGTGTCGAACTCGCCGAGATCTTTGGCGAACTCGTCGTCGAGCTCGGGCAGCACGCGCCGCTTCAGGCCTTTGACCGTCACTGTATACGAGACGTCGGTGTTGGCGAGCTCCCCAATCGGGTAGTCCTGCGGGTAATGAATGGAGAAGGATTTCGTCGCGCCGACTTCGAGGCCCAGCAACTGCTCGTCGAATCCTGGAGGATTGGCTTTCGCGCCGAGCTCGACCGACACGTCCTTGTGAGTGTCGGTCGCGCCGTTTGGATCGGTGCGATCCAGATCCATCGTCACCGTATCGCCGTGGTCGACGCCGCGGCCCTCTACGGGTTCATGGCGCGCCGCGCGATCGCGCAGCCGTTGCAGCGCGCCGCTCACGGCTTCCTCGTCGATGGCGACGGCGGGACGGCGCAGCGAGATGGTCGCGAGGTCGCCGGGATCGAACGGCGGCAAGGTGTCGAATGAAGCGGTGAACGTGAGCGGATGGCCTTCTTCGATGTTCACATCGCGCACGTCGGGCGTGTCGACCGGTTCGACGCCGCGCTCGCGCAGCGCATCGTCCATCGCGCGCGGAATGAGATCGTGTGCGACGTCGTGAAGGATCTGATCCTTGAAGCGCTGCTTGATGACGCGCGCCGGCGCTTTGCCCGGACGGAAACCCGGGACGCGCGCCTTCTTCGAATAGTCGCGCGCGATCCGATCGATTTCCGCATCGACTACGTCACTGGGGATCTCGACGCGGACGTTCTTGCGCGTCTCGTTGACGTCTGCGAATTCAGTTTTCATTGTGGATGGTCCACCTCCGCGTTGCGCGCTACGGTGGACAACCTCCGCCCATGAGGCGCTTGCGCACCGTAGCTCGGCGCGCAATTGCAGGCCGAGCGGAGGTTGCGAAAGGGGGGACTCGAACCCCCATAGCCTTTCGGCTACCGGATCCTAAGTCCGGCGCGTCTGCCAGTTCCGCCACTTTCGCGCGACTCGGACATCACAGCGTACCACGGCATTTCGTTGCGGCGACCTCGACCGTATGGTAGCATCCGCGCCTCGCGATGCCCACGACCGACTCAGGACCTTTCGATCGCATCGACCTCTATCACGGTTTATTTCGCTGGCATACCGGCGGCGACGGCCGCCCGCGTGTGTCGCGCCGCGCGTCTAGTCCCGCCACCATTCCCTGTCCGACCACCGGACGGCTGTTACGGGTCGCGACGCTCGAAGCCGAAGCCTCCGCCATCTGTCCATCCTGCGAAAACCACGGGCGCGGCGGGTTCGTCTCGTTCGTCGGCGATCTGCGGATGGCGTATGCCTGTCCGCTCTGTCTTCAGCTCATCTGGGTTGCTGGCGTCTAACTACAACGTCGCATCCCGCTCAGCCCACCACCAGAGCACGAGCGCAGTGGCGAGCACTGCCGAAGCGGCGCCGTACAGCGGTAGCGATGGCGCAACTCGATGGACCATCGTCATCAGGCCGCTGCCGAAGAGGTCCACGGCGTCACCGCTGACGGCGGTAAGACCGCTGCGATGCAGCAGCATCCAGATGCCGCCGACGACGGCGAGCACGATGGCGCCGATCGCGACGTTGAAGCCGACGTCGAGAAACTGCTCGCTGCGCCACCGCGCGCGGCGCACGCGCGCGAGCGTCCGCGACGTGAACTGCGCGGCCGGACGCGGTGCTGGACGCGCCTGCAGCATGCGCTCGAGCCGCCGCGCGCTGTCGAGCGCCGCCGCACAGTTCGGACAGGTGGCCAGATGATCCGCAATGCGGCCATCCGGCGTCAGCTCGCCGGCGGCAATCGGCTCAACGGCGTCAAGCGCTTCGTCACAGAACATTGTTTACTCGCGTGGGGCCCCACCCCCACGCGCCGACACGCTCGCACCGTCGTGCTCGCGTGTATCCAGAACAGAACGTTGCCGCGGGGCCACACCCCTACGCCCCGACACGCTCGCACCGTGGTGCTCGCGTGTATCCAGAACAGAACGTTGCCGCGGAGTGTCCCCACCTCGAACTTTCACTTCAACTCCGTCTCCAGCAACCGGCGTAGCTGCTGCTTCGCGCGAAACAGCTGCGTCTTCACGGTGCCGAGCGGCAACTGCAAGGCCTCGGCGAGATCCTCATAGAGCACGCCGTCCAAATAGTGCGCGGCGATCAACAGACGGTAATTCGGCGGCAGCCGCGCGATGGCTTTTTCGAGGCGATCGCGAAGCTCCAGATCGCCGAACTGGCGATCCGCCGCCGACGTCGTGACGCGCGCGCTCGTGCGCTCATCGTCGAGCGACACGCTCGGTGCCGAGGCACGCGGACGTGTCTGTTCCTGCACGCACACGTTGGCGACGATGCGGTAGATCCAGGTGGAGAGGCGCGCCTCACCGCGGAAGTAGGGCAGTCCGCGGTGAATGCGCAGAAACACGTCCTGTGCGAGATCCTCCGCGCGCGACCGATCTTGGACAGTACGCGCGATCAAGGCGAACACCAGATCCTTGTATCGATCAATCAGTTCCTGAAAGGCCCCGTCGTCGCCCGAACGGCAGCGCTCCACGAGCTCGCGCTCGTTGACGGCTTGCATGCGCCGAAATATTAGAACACGTCGATCCCGGAATTGTTTCAGCCTTCGACGAGTCAGGCCTGGGTGAAACAATTCACGAAGTGTTCCAGTCTAATCAGGTCGGGTAAGTACGTTGGAGGCGCAGTGGACGACATGTTTATCAGCCCGTTCCTGATACCGATTACCGCAATCATCGGCGCGTTCGTCTACGTCATCGTCAAGACCCTCGCGCATGCCCGCGTGCGTGAGCTCGAAATCAGGGAACGGATCGCCATGATCGAGCGTGGCCTGGTGCCGGCGCCCGAGGTCGACCCGCGAGGATTCGATCGCGCGATGAGCCGGCTGGAACGCCACGACCATCGCCAATATACTAGTGGCGGCCGTCATCGGCGCGCGGGCGTGACGCTGATGGGAGTCGGGTTCGGCTTGATGGTGCTCATCGCGTTCACGTCGGGCGAAGAGTCGGTGGCCATCGGCGTCGGCGGCTTCCTCGTCGTCGTCGGTCTCGCCTTTTTCGTCAACAGTTTCATCGACGCCGCGTCCCACGTGCCAGCCACCGATCCACGATCGTGGGCCGCGCCGCCCGCGGCGCCGTCGAGTCCGCCAGAGCCCCCACGTCCAACCAACGGCTGACATCCGCGCGCACTGACGCCGCCCGTTTCCCTCCGGATACCTCTCGCGCTCCTTAACGATACAAATCCAAGACGCCGATAAGAGATGTTGACCAGGACGTATCGTCGGCGATCCGATTCTGTATCGTCGCTGACACAATACGGTCTTTAAAGTCATATTAAGTCGTCTTAAGCCTTGTTGCTGGCTGTAAGTGACGGGGCGGAGCTATATCAGTCGGACGTCTCCTGTCGTTGAGTCCTCGCTTTCGCTCCCGAGCTCTAACCCCCAACCCCAATTCGTTTAACCCGCTTCTTGTAGAGAGTCAGCCATGGCAGACACACTCATGATGGCCGGCGCCCATGCCTCGCGATTCAGTCGGCCGAGCGCGCCGGAATTGGTCGGCCGTTCGCCGGCGATCACGCGCGTGCATGAGCTCGTCCGCCGGGCGGCCGCGCTCGACGGCGGGGTCCTTCTGACGGCAGAGCCCGGCACGGCTGTCGATTCGGTCGCTCGCGAATTACATGCGCGCAGCCGCCATGCGACGGCGCCTTACGTTATCGTCGAGTGCGCGGCCGGCGACGCAGCGCGGCTCGATCGCATCCTTTTCGGCGAAACAGCCCAGGACGCCCCAACCGATCTCGAGTGCGTTTCGAGCGACAGCCGCATCGCGGCGGCGCGCGGCGGCATCCTGTTTCTCCAGGACGTGACGGAGCTGCCCGCGGGGCCGCAGGCGCGTCTGGCGCGTATCGCGCGCGACGGCGAAGTGCGGATCGATCGCGCACCCGTGCCGACCGCGTTTCGTCTCGTCGCCAGCGCCTCGCCAGGGATCGATAGCGACGTGTATGCGCACCGCTTTCGCGCCGATTTGCACCGGCGTCTGTCGGCCGTGCGCATCGATATGCCGCCGCTGCGCGAGCGCGCCGAAGACGTGCCCGCGCTTGCGGTGCGGCTCGTGGAAGACATCTGCGCCGCGCGTGGGATTGGCGTGCGGACGTTCACGCAAGCCGCGCTGGCGCTGCTGGCTGCGTTGACGTGGCCTGGCAACCTCGCGGAGCTGCATGATGTGCTCGACCGCGTGGTGACCGAAACGCGAGAAGACGTCGTTCACGTCGAGCACGTGTTGCCGGCCCTGCAACTCCATCGCGCGCCGGCGCCCTTCGTGCCCGTGGGCAATCTTCGTGAGGCGCGCCTCCGCTTCGAGCGCGACTACATCGCCGCCGTACTGCAGCATCATGACTGGCGGATGGCAGATGCCGCTCAAGCGCTCGGAATTCAGCGTCCCAATTTGTACAGGAAGGCACGTCAGCTCGGCATTCCGCTCGCGCGGACGTCGGAGTAGGTGAGGCTGATATGGGTACGAACGTGATCACATCATTCGGTTTACTCATCGCGCTCTCGCTCGGTCCGCAGGGACAGCCACAGCAGCCGCCGACCCAGCAGCCGCCGCAGAAGACGCAGCCGCCGGCGCAGGTGCCGAGAGCGCCGGACTTCGTCATCCCGAAGCCGGAGGGGTCCGCCGCGACGCAGCCTTCGCAGCCAACGATCGCTCCTGAGCGCTACGTTGTGGGGCCAGCCGATACGCTCTCGATCACCGTCGTCGGCGAGCCGGACCTGACTGCGAAGTACCGCGTCGATCCCGACGGCACGATCACGATGCCGTATCTCGGCCGGCAGCGCGCCGAGGGATCGACGGTCGCCGAGCTGCAAAACAAAATCACGACGCTCTTGAAAGACGGCTACCTGCAGAATCCGCAGGTGCTCATCGATGTCGACGTGTACAAAGCCCGCAGTGTGCTGGTGGTCGGCGAAGTGCGATCGCCCGGCAAAGTGCAGTTGACGGGATTGACCATGAGCCTTCTCGAAGCGCTCGCGCTGGCCGGATCGCCAACGAGTGCCGCCGCCAACGAAGTGATTGTCGTGCATACTCCGAAAGCGGGCGAAGTCGCGAAGGAAATCACCGTCAACCGAAGAGATCTCGAGCTTGGCCGTGCGGGCCTCGACGTGACGTTGCAGGACGGCGATCTCATCAACGTGCCCACCGCGAAGCGCTTCTGGATCAGTGGACAGGTGAAGAACCCGGGCAACTACGTCCTTGATACGGGCACGACGGTCGCGCAGGCTCTCATCCTCGCGGGCGGTCTCAACGAGCGTGGATCGGATCGGCGAATGACGTTCATTCGGACGCAGAACGGGAAGATCATCGAGGTTCCGGCCCGAATGGAAGACAAAGTGCAGCCGAACGACGAGATCAAAGTCGGCTCGCGACTCTTTTAGGATTCTGTTTGCACGCCGAGCGCGCCAGCCCCCCGATGCGGGTGATGTACTTCAATCCCACCGGCCAGTTGGGCGGTGCGGAAACCAGCCTGCTCGCGATTCTCTCGAGCGTGCGCAACGCGGAGCCCTCGTGGCCGCTTCACCTCGTCATGGCGGGCGATGGGCCGTTGAGGGAAGCAGCCAGCGTGCTCGGCGTTGCAACAACGGTGCTGCCGTTCCCACCGGCGCTGGCCAAACTTGGCGAACACGGTGCACACGCTGAAACCGGCGGCTACGTCCGTCTTGCGGCGCAGCTCGGTCGCGCGTCTTCCGGCGTGCCGGCGTACATCGGTCAGCTTCGCCGGGCGATTCGATCGTTTCGTCCCGACGTCATCCACACCAACGGCCTGAAGATGCATGTGCTCGCCGGATGGGCGACCTCCTCGTTGCCGCTCGTCTGGCATCTGCACGACTACCTCGGTTCCCGGCCGCTCACCGCCACGCTGCTGCGCTGGTCGGCGTCGCGCTGCGCGACAGTCGTCGCGAACTCGAAGAGCGTGGCTGACGATGCGAGAGCGGCGATCGGACATGGCGTGAAGGTGGTGCCGGTCTACAACGCGGTTGACCTCGATCGGTTTTCACCGACGGGCGACCGCGCCGATCTCGACGAGCTCGCCGGTCTGCCGACCGCGCCGGCTGGGACCATCCGCGTCGGACTGCTCGGCACGTTCGCGCGCTGGAAAGGACACGAGACGTTTCTGCGCGCTGTCACGCAGATCCCGCGCGACCTGCCGATTCGCGCGTACATCATCGGCGACGCGCTCTACCAGACTGATGGCAGTCAATATTCCGGCGACGACCTCCGGCGGCTCGCGGCATCGCTCGACATTGCCGATCGCGTCGGATTCACCGGATTCGTTCGTCAATCAGACGCCGCGTTCCGCGCGCTCGACGTCGTCGTCCACGCGAGCACGTTGCCGGAACCGTTTGGCCTCGTGATCGCGGAGGCCATGGCGTGCGGCCGCGCGGTGGTCGTCAGCCGCGCGGGCGGCGCGGCGGAGCTCGTGTCACACGACGTCGATGCGCTGACCCATACACCTGGTGATGCCGGAGAGCTGGCGACGCGGATCGCGGCGCTCGCGACAGATGCGTCGCTGCGCGCGCGAATCGGCGCAGCAGCCCGCGCGACGGCGGAGCGTGCGTTCGATCACACGCGGCTCGCGAGCGAAATCGTTCCCGTGTATCGCGACGCTGTCAACTGTCAGCTCGTCGCCTCCACCGCGTAATGCGCATTCTTCACGTCTACAGCGGCAACCTGTTCGGCGGCATCGAAGCCATGCTCCTCGCCATCGCGCGGCAGCCGGCGGCATGCACGGATCTCGGGTCGGAGTTCGCGCTCTGCTTCGAGGGACGGCTGAGCCGGGAGCTGGCGGCTGCGGGCGCGCGCGTGCATCAGCTTGCGGAAGTGCGGGTCAGCCGGCCGCAGACGGTTCACCGCGCGAGGCGTGCGCTCGCCGCGCTCGTCGCGTCCGGACGCTTCGATCGCGTGATTTGCCACGCGTCGTGGTCGCACGCGATTTTTGGCGCGGTCGTCCGGCGAGCGGGCACTCCGCTGGTCGTCTGGGCGCACGACGTGCTCGACGGAAAGCATTGGACCGAGCGCTGGGCGCGCCGCACGCCACCCGATCTGGCCATCTGCAATAGCACGTTCACGGCGACGAGCGTCGAGGCGATCCACAGCGGCGTGCCGCTCGTGGTGGTGCATCCACCCGTCGATGCCGCCCCGATCCGTTTGTCATCTCTCGAGCGCGATACCGTGCGCACCGAGCTCGACACGCCGGCGAATGCGTTGGTCGTGGTGCAGGCGAGCCGCATGGAATCGTGGAAGGGACACGGCGTGTTGCTCGAGGCGCTGGCACAGATGCGCGATCGAAGCGGCTGGATGTGCTGGCAGGTTGGCGGCGCGCAGCGTCCGCGCGAGGCGGAGTACCTCGAATCGCTTCGCGATCGCGCACGCGCTCTGCGGATCGCCGATCGCGTTCGCTTCGCCGGTCAGCGCGCCGACGTGACGCGGTTGCTCGCGGCGGCCGACGTTCACTGTCAGCCGAACACCAGCCCGGAGCCGTTCGGCGTCGCGTTCGTCGAGGCGCTCGCCGCGGGCCTGCCGGTCGTGACCAGCCGCCTGGGCGGAGCGATCGAGGTCGTCGACGATTCGTGCGGACTCCTGGTCGCGCCGTCCGATCCATCGGCGCTGGCTGCCGCGCTCCAGCAACTTCTCGGCGACGCGTCGCTGCGCGCGCGGCTCGGCATGCGCGCGCGCGTTCGCGCCCGAGAGCTGAGCGACCCTGTGACGCAGCTGGAGCGGCTGCACGCGGCATTGGCCAACATGCCGGCGGTCCCCGTTCGGGCATGAGGGCTGAAACGCTCGCACACGCCGACACGCTCGAAGCCAGGGCACGTCAGAGCCTCGGCTCGAGCAACGACGCCATCTATCGCATGGTCGCAGACGCGCTCGCGGCGCGTGGCGTCGCGCGCGGGCGCCTCGTCGACGTCGGGTGCGGCGGCGGCGCATTGTGGCGCGCCACAAGCGGCCGCTTCGATCAGTACTGCGGCCTCGACGCCGTGCGTTACGACGGCCTGCCCGCTGACGCCGAGTTTCGTCAGGTCGATCTGGATTCGTCCAGTTGGCCGACCGTTGATGGCGAAGCGGACGTCGTGACCGCGGTGGAGACGATCGAGCACCTCGAGAATCCGTGGGCGTTCGTTCGCGCGCTGGTGCGCATCGTGAAGCCCGGTGGATGGGTCGTCGTGACGACGCCGAACCAGTTGAGCTTCTTGAGTCTCGTCACGCTGTTCGTGAAGCGGCGGTTCTCCGCCTTTCAGGATTCCCACTTCCCGGCGCATCGCACGGCACTGCTCGAATCGGATCTGCGGCGCATCGCGTCCTCGGCCGGGCTCACGGACATCGCCGTCGCGTACAGCCATCGCGGACGTCTGCCACTCGTCGCGGCCCACTTTCCCGCGGCGTTCGCGCGCACGTTTCCGCGGGCGCTGTCGGACAATCTCATGGTCATCGGCCGGAACCCGCGTGGCGGAGAGCTGCGGGCATAATGCGCGCGCCAACACACGCTCTCTTCATCAATTCCGGCATCCTTGGACAACAGACGTTCGCGCGCTTCATCCAGCATGCTTTTACCGGTCAGCAAGACGGCGTCCGCGCCACGCAGATTGTGCTCACCGACGGGCTGACACCGAGCGAGCGCGTGCTGAGACGAGTGGTCTGCTCGCGCTTGTGGCGCGACGGCTGGGCAGGGATGACGAACCTGGATTTCATGCGCTACCGCGCCGAATGGAATGCCGGCTTGCTCGCGCGCAAACGCATCCGGCAACTGGAGCAATCGGGCGAGCGCTTCGACGTCTTGCACTTTCACCGGCAGGCGACCAGCTACGCCAGTTTGCGCCGCATCCGGACGACTCCGACCATCATTTCGATCGACTGCACGCAGCGCTGCGCCATGCAATCGGCGCGGAGCCGTCTCGAGGCGCGCACGTACGCCCCCAATGTCCGCCGCGACGGCGACATCTTTCGCGCCGCACAGCTGATTATTTCGACGTCGCGCTGGGCGGCGGATTGCCTCCGGGAAGAGTATCCGGACTGCGCGACCGAGATCGCCAACATGCCCAATCCCGTCCATTTGGACGGGTTCGATCCAACGTGGATCGACGAGCGCTACGCGAGGGCGACAGAGACTCCCGGCCATCGGCCGCGTGTCCTGTTCATGGGCGGTGACTTCCGCCGCAAAGGCGGCTACGACCTGCTCGCGGCGTGGCGTGACGGCCAATTGGGGCAACATGCCACGCTCGATCTGGTGACGAGCTCTCCGGTCGAATCCCGATTTCTATCCGCGGGCGTGGCCGTTCACACCGGCGTTGCCGCTCATTCTCCAGAATGGCGGGTGTTGTGGCGAGACGCCGATCTCTTCGTGCTCCCGACTCGGGACGAAGCGTTCGGCATGGTCTTTCAAGAGGCAGCGGCGGCCGGCCTTCCCGCGATCGGGACGCGTATCAACGCCGTGCCTGAAGTGATCGACGACGGACGGACCGGACTGCTCGTTCCGCCAGGAACGTCCGAACCCTTGATTCGAGCGCTGACCGATTTGATCGCCTCCGCCGACCGTCGCCGCGACATGGGCGCGCGAGCCCGCGACTTCATCGTCCAGTCGGCTCACCCCGACGCCTACCGCTGCAAGCTGGCCGCGGCCATTCAGCGGGTGGCTCTCTCCTAGTGGTCAATTAGTTCATGTGTGGCATTGCCGGCGTCCTTCTGAGAGATCCGTCGGCTGACACGATGCGCGAGCAGCCGCGCGTCGTGGCGGCGATGGAGCGATTGCGCCATCGCGGCCCGGACGACTTGGGGTTCTACCAGCGTCCCGCTGTCGTGCTGGGCCATCGGCGCCTCTCCATCCTCGATCTCAGTCCTGCGGGTCATCAGCCGATGACGTCCAGGGACGGCGAGTCGGTCCTCGTGCTCAACGGAGAAATCTACAACTATCTCGAACTGCGCCGCGAGCTGGAGCGCCATGGCCATTGCTTCCGCACCGGCACGGATACCGAAGTCCTGCTCGCGTCGTTCACCGAATGGGGAACGGGCTGTCTGGAAAAATTCCGCGGCATGTTCGCGTTCGCGCTGTGGAACAACGTGACGCGGCGTTTGCTGGTCGCCCGCGATCGCGTCGGCGAAAAACCTCTGTACTACTGGCGCGATGGCGAACGCTTCGTCTTCGCCTCGGAAATCAAGGCGCTCCTGGAGCTGATGCCCGGCCGTCCTGCGCTGTCGCCGGAGCAACTCAACATCTACCTGCACTATCAGTTCGTGATCGAGCCGGAGACGCTGCTCGAGGGGATTCACAAACTTCCGGCCGGACATTTCCTTGAAATCAGCGGAGACCATTGGTACAGCGACCCGCGACAGTATTGGGACATTTCTTCCGTTCCGCCAATCGACGGCGAACCGGCGGGCACGCTGCGCGAAGTCCTGGAATCCGCCGTCGAGCTGACGCTGCGGTCCGACGCTCCCGTCGGCATTGCGCTCAGCGGCGGTATGGATTCAGGCGTCATCGCGGCGCTTGCCAGCCGGAAGCGCACGGACTTGACGGCCTTCACGATCGGCTATCCCGGTCAGTACGACTTCGACGAGCGTCAGGATGCGCGCGAGCTGGCGAAACTGCTCGGAATCCCCTGGCACAGCGCGGAGCTGGCGACCGACGAATTCGCCGCCTTCTTTCCGCAACTGGTCGCGAGCGTCGACGAACCGATCGCCGACGTCGCGGCGTACGGTCACCACGCCGTGTCCAAGCTCGCCGCTTCGCACGGCATCAAAGTCTTGTTGACCGGAATCGGTGGAGACGAGCTGTTCTTCGGATACGGCTGGGTGCGGGAGGCGCTTCGGCTGTCCCGC
>Ga0137396_10001086_pt1 | contig 13918 bp, 14 predicted proteins | sample czc16metaG_FD_108284 | JGI IMG/M metagenome (GOLD analysis project Ga0137396, IMG submission 108284) | Vadose zone soil microbial communities from Angelo Coast Range Reserve, California, USA - czcobulk3.16 metaG | ecosystem: Environmental > Terrestrial > Soil > Vadose zone | place: USA...
GCGTCGTCGAGGACGCCGACCGCCACCGCGCGGCGCTTGGGGGCGACGAGCGACACCACGCCGTCGCGGTAGACCGCCGGCGCGCGCGCCAGGTACAGGGCCATCACCAGCACGCTGACGCCCTCGATGAACAGCTTCCCCCCGGCGCGCAGGTACGGGACCAGGGAGCTGGAGAGGTAGCCGGTCGCGTCGTTGATGAGCTTGGCGACGAGCCCGGACTGCGGATCGGCGAGCTCGGTGCGGCGCAGGAACGGATACCGTTGCGCCCAGTCGGCCATCACGTTCTGGACGTTGGTCAGCGTCTGGGGCAGCCCCGACACCAGCGCCTGCGTCTGATCCACCACCGGGGGGAAGATCAGCGCCGCCAGACCCACCACGATGATGAGCGTGCCGGCGCAGGCGATCGTGAGCCCCACCCAGCGGCGCATCCGCAGCCGGCGCTCGAGGTAGTCGGTCAGGGACGACAGGTAGACGGCGAGCAGCACCGCCAGGAACAGCAGCAGCAGCACGTCGACCACCCGGATGAAGAACCAGATGGCGAGGGCCGCAACGAAGAGCGCCACAAACGTGGCGCTCGTGGTTCGCGAGGCCGAGGCGTCAGCGGTCAGGGGGTGTGCCCGGCGTCGTCATCCTCGACCAGCTCGGCTTCCTTGGCGCCCTTGCCGAGCTGCTTCGACTCCGGCGCGCCCGGGGCGAGCAGCCCCAGCTTCTGTTTCAGGGCGGCGAGCTGCTGATCGGCGTCGTAGCGGTGCTCGAGGCCCTGGAACTGCTTGACGAGGGAATCGCCCGACAGATCCTCATTCACCTCGGCGGCGGCCAGGAGCTTGCGCTCCTCGTGCTCAATCTGCTCGGCCATCCGCTCGAACGTCTCGAACGCGCTCTTGTCCGACATCGAGGACATCGTTTCCTGAATGCGCTTGTGCGCTTCCGCCCGCTTCTGGCGCGCGATCAGGATGTTTTTCTTGCGCTTCGCTTCCTCGATCCGGTCGTTGAGCTGGCGCAGCGACACCTTCAGGCGGTCGGTTTCTTCCCGGTGTTTGACCCACGTCTCGTGCAGGCCGACGTAATTCTGGGCGTGCTCGTTGTGCCGCAACAGCGCCTGCTTGGCGAGGTCGTCGCGCCCCTCCTGCACCGCCAGCACGGCGCGTTTCTCCCAATCTTCGGCGAGTTTCTTCTCCTGCTCGGCCTGGGCCGAGAGCCGTTTCTCGTCCGCGATCGCCGACGCCACCTGCTGCTTGGCTTTCGCCAGCTGGGTGCGCATGTCGACGATCAGCTGGTTGAGCATTTTTTCAGGGTTCTCGGCGCGCGAGATCAGGTCGTTGATGTTCGACCGGATCAGCGTCGAGAGACGGTCAAAGATCCCCATACGGCCTCTCGGAATGGTGGCGGGCGCTCACGGCCCCGCGCCCTACAGGTCCTCGGCGAAATCTAACGAGCGCGTCGCTTCTCGCTCCCTTACGCCCGACTCGGCAACGGCGTTTCACGCTTCGACTTACGTCTTCGGCGCCCGCAGCCGCTCCGGCTCCCGGGACTGCGCCAGCAGCCGCTCGGCGAAATCTACGCGCTCGGCAAGCTCCGCAAGCTGGCCTCGCAACGCGTGCACCTCAGTTTCGAGCTCCACCACGCGCTGCTCACTAGTGTCGGACACGTCCGCTCCATAGCGACGCCGCCGGCGCATCCGGATGCCCTCGGCGATTGCCTCGCCGATCGGGCTGCGGAACAACCAGCGCAAGGCGATCGCGCCGACGATCAGCACGGCTAGGCCGCCGATCAGCGGGATGATCTGCTCGACGAACAGATTGGGATCGAGCCCCGGCGGAGTCGGGGGCGGCGTGGGCCCCTGCATCACGACGGCAGCCCCTGCCGCTGCTCCCGCCCCTTGGCGAGCAGCCGCTCGGCGAAGTCGAGGCGCTCCTGCAGCTCGTTCATCTCCTGACGCAACTGCTCCACCTCCGTGGCGATCGCGTCACGCTGCGGTGGGTCGGGGACCGGCGGCCGGTGCTCGCCGGCAATGCGCTTGGCCAGCGCGGCTACCAGGGGACGGAGCACCCAGAAGCCGCCGATCACCATGAGGGAAATGACGATCGCTTCTTCACCCCTCATCACCTCACTCCCCCCTCCCGATCCTCGGAGCCTCGCGCTGCTTGGCGAGTAGCCGCTCGGCAAAATCCACGCGTTCCTGCAGCTCGGTCACGTCCTGGCGGAGCTGCTGCAGCTCGGCAGCCATCGCGTCGCGCTCTTGCGCGTCGGCACCCTGCCGATGGTCACCGGCGATCCGCTTGGCGATGGCGGCGGCCATGGGGCGGAGCACCCAGAAACCTCCGCCGAACACGAAGAACAAGGCGATCACACCCACCCATCTCTTGTCCACGGCGCGTCTCCTTCTAAGCCCAAGTTAGGGGGCTAGTCGCCCGCCGCCAGCGCCTTGCGCAGGAACGCGCCCGTGTACGACGACTTGTGGCGCGCCACCTGCTCCGGCGTTCCCGCCGCAACCACCCGGCCTCCCGCCTCACCGCCCTCGGGGCCCAGGTCGATCACCCAGTCGGCCGTCTTCACGACGTCGAGGTTGTGCTCGATCACGACCACGGTGTTGCCCTTGTCCACGAGGCGGTGCAGCACCTCCAGCAGCAGCCGCACGTCCTCGAAGTGCAGCCCAGTGGTCGGCTCGTCGAGGATGTACAGGGTGCGCCCGGTGTCGCGCTTGGCCAGCTCCGTGGCGAGCTTGACCCGCTGGGCTTCTCCGCCCGACAGGGTTGTCGCCGACTGGCCCAGGTGGATGTACCCGAGTCCTACGTCGTTCAACAACTCCAGTTTCGCGCGGATGCGCGGCTGACTCTCGAAGAACTCCAGCGCGTCGGCGACACTCAGGTCGAGCACGTCGGCGATGGACTTTCCTTTATATCGGACCTCGAGCGTTTCACGGTTGTAGCGACGGCCCTTGCACACCTCGCAGGGGACGTAGACGTCGGGGAGGAAGTGCATCTCGACTTTCACGAGGCCGTCGCCCTGGCAGGCCTCGCAGCGGCCGCCCTTCACGTTGAAAGAGAACCGCCCGGGGCCGTAGCCGCGGATCTTGGATTCGGGCAGGAAGGTGAAGAGCTCGCGGATGGGGGTGAACAGACCAGTATAGGTCGCCGGGTTCGACCGCGGCGTGCGGCCGATTGGGCTTTGATCGATGTCAATGACCTTGTCGATGCGCTCGAGCCCCTCGATCCGGTCGTGAACGCCGGGCACCACCTTCGCCCGGTAGAAGTGCCGGGCGAGGGCGTGATAGAGGATGTCGCTGACGAGCGTGGACTTCCCCGACCCCGACACGCCGGTCACGGCGATGAACAGACCGAGCGGGAGCTCGACGGTGAGATCGCGGAGGTTGTGGTGGCGCGCCCCCACGATGCGGAGCACCCGCTCCCCATCCGACACGCGGCGGCGCGGCGGGACGGGCACCCGCAGCTCCCCGCGCAGGTAGCGGGCGGTGAGCGAGTCGGGGTGCCGGAGCACATCGGCGAGCGGGCCCGCGGCCACGACCTCGCCGCCGTGGCGACCGGCGCGCGGGCCCAGGTCCACCACGTGATCGGCGGCGCGGATCGTCTCCTCGTCGTGTTCGACGACGAGCACCGTGTTGCCGAGGTCGCGCAGCTCGCGCAGCGTGGCGAGCAGGCGCGCGTTGTCGCGCTGATGCAAGCCGATGGAGGGCTCGTCGAGGATGTAGAGCACACCGACCAAGCGGCTGCCGATCTGGGTCGCGAGGCGGATGCGCTGGGCCTCTCCCCCCGACAACGACTCGGCGGCGCGACCGAGCGTCAGGTAATCGAGCCCCACGTTGTTGAGGAAGCGCAGCCGGTCCTTCACTTCCTTGAGAATGGGGCCGGCGATCTCGGGGTCGAGTCCCGGGCGGCCGTTGCCGCGCAGCGGCAGTCCCTCGAAGAACTCCACGGCTTTGGTCACCGGGAGGTCCACCACGTCGCCGAGACTCTTCCCGCCGACCAGCACCGCGAGGCTCTCGGGGCGCAGTCGCTTGCCTCCACACGTGGGACACGGCTGCTCGACCATGTACGCCTCGAGCTGGTCACGCACGCCGTCCGAGGCGGTCTCGCGGTAGCGCTTCTCGACGTACTTGAGGACGCCGGGCCAACTCGACTCGTACGAGCCGTGCCAGCGCTCGCTGTCGTACTGATAGGTGAACGTGCGGCCCGGCGCGCCGTGCAGCAGGCCTTTCTTTACGCTCGCGGGAAGATCCTGCCACGGCGTGTTGAGGTCGAACTTGTACGCCCGGGCCAGCGTCGGCAGCACCACCTTGCGCAGATACCCGCTCGGCTCGCCCCACGGAAGGATCACGCCTTCGAGAATCGACAGGCTGGGATCGCCGAGCACCAGGTCGGCGTTGACCTCGCGACGGGTGCCGAGCCCGGAACAGTCCGGGCACGCCCCGAACGGCGAGTTGAACGAGAACTGCCGCGGTTCGAGCTCCGGGAGGGAGAGCCCGCACGTGGGGCACGCGTAGCGCTCGGAGAACACCGTGGACTTCGCGCCCGTCACCACCTCCACGACGCCTTCAGCAGCCTTGAGCGCGGTCTCGATCGAGTCCGCGATGCGGCTGCGATCCCCCGCCCGCACCACGAGCCGGTCCACGACCACGGCGATATCGTGATTCTGGCGGCGATTCAACTTGGGGACCTGGGCGAGGTCGTAGGTCTGTCCGTCCACGCGCACCCGCACGAACCCCTGCTTGCGCGCGTTGTCGAACAACTCGCGGAACTCGCCCTTGCGGCCGCGCACCAGCGGGGCGAGCACCTCGATCTTCGTGCCGTCCGGCCATTGCAGCACGAGATCGGTGATCTGCGACGCGCTCTGGCGCTCGATCGGCGAGCCGTCGTTGGGACAGTGGGGCGTGCCGACGCGGGCCCACAGCAGCCGCAGGTAGTCGTACACCTCGGTGATCGTGCCGACGGTCGAACGCGGGTTGCTGCCGGCGGTCTTCTGCTCGATCGAGATCGCGGGCGACAGCCCTTCGATCGCGTCGACGTCGGGCTTCTCCATCAGCCCGAGGAACTGGCGCGCGTACGCCGATAGCGACTCGACGTAGCGACGCTGGCCCTCCGCGTAGATGGTGTCGAAGGCGAGCGACGACTTCCCCGATCCCGACAGCCCGGTGATGACCGAAAGGGCGTTGCGGGGGATCTCGACGGTGATGTTCTTGAGGTTGTGCTCGCGGGCGCCGCGGACGACGAGCAAATCGCTCGGCATAGACCTGTAGCCTAGATAGGTCACCCGATTCCGGTCAACGGGAGGGGTCAGGGCAAGTCCTTCTCTTGCCCAAGCCCCCTCATTTCCCTACGTTAGCCGTCCCCATGCCTCCACAGCCGCTCGTGGTGCTGACGACGCTCGGTGACGCGGACGAGGCCCGGGCATTCGTGCGGCGCCTGGTGGACGACCGGCTGGTCGCCTGCGGCACCCTGCTCCCCGGCGGGGTGTCCATCTACCGTTGGGAGGGGGCGGTCACCGAAGAGTCGGAGGTCGTCGTGCTCCTGAAGACGGACGCCGGGAAGTGGGACGCGTTGTGCGCCGCCGTGCGCGAGCGGCACCCCTACGAGGTGCCGGAGCTGCTGGCGCTGACCGTGGGGCGCGGGCTGCAGCCGTACCTCGCGTGGCTCGCCGGCGAGGTGGGCGAATGAACCGCAAGCGCCGCTGGCAGTCGGCCGCGGACCGCGCGCGCGTCGCCGCGGATCTCATCGCCGAGGCGGAATCGCTGACCGACGAGGCGGCGCTCGCCTCGCCGGCCGAGGTCGCTCGCGAGCGGCTGCCGCCGCCGGTGCCGCTGGCGCGGCCACTCGACTCGGCGCCGACCGCCGCTCCGGTCGCCCCCCCGCCCGTCCCCACGCCGCTCCCGCCCCGGCGCGACGATCCCGAATCGGCGCTGGCGGAGCTGGACGCCGCGATCGTCGCGCATCCGGACGACCCGACACTGTTGCTGCAGCGCGCCCGGGTACACGTTGGGGCGGGCAATTTCGTCGGGGCGCAACACGACCTCGAGCACACACTGCGCGTCGTGCCCGACGACGTGGATGCGTTGTGCGCGCTCGGTGTGGTGCTGGCGCGCAAAGGGCTGTGGGGCGAAGCGGTCGGCCGGCTGCGCAGCTGCGTCGAGCGCGACCCCAACCGGGGCATGACCTGGTACTATCTCGGCGAAGCGCTGAACAAGCTCGACGATCTCCCCGGTGCGCTGGCCGCGTTCGAACGGGCCGCCGACCTGCAGCCCCACCACAGCCGTACGCTGCACGCACTCGGCGTCGTGCTGGACCGCCTGCGCCGTCCGGAGGACGCGACCCGCATGTACCGCCGGGCGCGGGAGGCTGCCGACCGGTGATTCAGGTCGTGGTGGACGATCTCGCGTTCCTGCCTTCGGATGCGGTCGTCCGCCCGGTCACGAGTCGGCTCGATGCGACCACGCCCGCGGTGCGCCGCCTCGAGACGGTGGGCGGCCCCGCGTTCGTCGACCGTCTCCACGTGCACAAGGAGCTCGGGATCGGATCGGCCGTGGTGACCGGTGGCGGGGACCTGCCTGCCGAATTCGTCATCCACGCCGTGATCCGCAGCGAGACCGAGCCGGTGTCGAAGGAGGGCGTGCGCCAGGCCTGGATGTCGGCGCTGCGGCGCGCGCAGGAATGGGAGTTCGCCCGCCTCACCGCCCCGCCGCTCGGGATCGGCGCGGGCAACCTCGCGGTCGAGGATGCGGCGGAGATCATGACGACCGAGCTGCGAGCCCACCTCACCCGCGCGACCTTCCCCGCCGACGTATCGTTCGTCGTGGAGACGCCGGAGGATCGTGAAGTGTTCGAGGCGGCGCTGAAGCGTAGCGCCGTCGGCCTCTCGTGAGGCGCCGCGGCTGGGCGATCGCCATCCTGGCGGCGTGGGCGCTCTCGCTGGGCTGGCTCCTCAAGCGCACCTACTTCCGGTCGACCGGCCAGCGGCTGGCGGAAGCGGCCCTCGCCGTCCCGCCCGGGGCGGTGTTCTACCGCATCACCGTCGGCGCCCAGCAGATCGGCTTCGCCTCCACGACGATCGACACCCTCCAGGACACGGTCCGGGTCGAGGACGTGCTCGTCGTGGACGTGCCGGCGCTGGGGCGCCTGCACCGCACCACCGCTCGCAGCCGGGCACTCCTCGACCGGGCGCTGCGCCTGCGGGAGATGAACGCGCTCGTGGACGGGGACGACAGTCGTTTCACCGCCCACGGTGAGATGGTGGGCGACAGCACCCTGCGTCTCATCCTCTCCGCCGGCGAGGATTCCCAGCTCACCTGGGCGCGGTTCACCCGGCCGGCGGTGTTGCCATCGCTGCTCCCGTTGCGGCTGGCGTTCGGCGGCGCGCTCAAACGAGGCCGCACCTCCGCCCTGCGGGTCTTCGACCCGGCGCTGCTCGCCGAGCGCGACGTGGCGGTGACGATCGCCGCCGAGTCCACGCTGGTCGTCCCCGACAGCGCCGACTACGACTCGACCTCCATGGCGTGGGTGGCCGTGCACTTCGACACGGTGCGCGCGTTCCGCCTCGACCAACGCTCCGAAGGGTTGCCCGGGAGCATGTGGGTCGACGCGCAGGGGCATATCGTCCGCGCCTCGAGCCCGACGGGGGTGACGCTGGAGCGCACGGCCTTCGAGCTGGCGTACGAGAACTTCCGGCGGCGCGACACGGCTCGGGTGGCGCGGAGCTCGGCGAGGCCGGGCCCCGGCGACATCGTGCCGATCACCGCCCTCGCGGCGGGAGTTCGGCCCCGCCCCGACACGGCCGGCACGTTCCGCATCCGCCTCGTGGACCTCACGGCGGCAGGCGCGAACTTTGCGTCGGACCGGCAGCGCCTCAGCGGAGACACGCTCACGGTGCAACCGGACGGTCCCGCCGCGCTTAGGCCCGCGTACCGGCTGCCGGCGTCGGACACGTCGCTCACGACTTACCTGCGGCCGGAGCCGTTGCTGCAGAGCACGAACCCTCGGATCGAGGCGCAGGCCCGACTGGTGATGGGACGGGGGCGAGACCCCCGCGAGACGGCCGCAGCACTCGCCCACTGGGTCGCCGCCACCGTCCGGTACGAGGCGGGCGCCGTCCTGCCGAGTGCGCTGGCCGTGTTCGAGGGGCGGCGCGGCGACTGCACCGAGCATACGACGCTGTTCGTGGCGTTGGCGCGGGCGGCGGGGCTCCCCGCGCGGCCCGTCGCGGGGCTGCTCCTCGTCGGCGGGCGGCTGTACTACCACGATTGGGCCGAGGTGTATCTGAACGGCTGGGTGGCGGTGGACCCCACGCTCGACCAACTCCCGGCGGACGCCGGGCACCTGCGGCTCGTGGTCGGGGGGCTGGCGCGGCAGATGGAGCTGACGCGCCTCATCGGGAAGCTCAGGCTCGAGGTCTTATGATCCGGCTGGAAAACGTCACCAAGCATTACGGCAGCTTCGTCGCGGTGGACGACATCTCAATGGAGGTCCCCCGCGGCCTGCTGCACGGCTTCCTGGGCCCCAACGGCGCCGGCAAGACCACGACGCTGCGAATGATCGCCGGGATCCTGCGGCCCACCGACGGCCGCGTGTTGATCGGCGGCGACGACGTTCACAAGCAACCTCTCGCCGCGAAGATGCGGTTGGGCTTCATCCCCGACCGGCCGTTCGTCTACGACAAGCTGACGGGCGCGGAGTTCCTGCGATTCGTCGCGGGCCTGTACGGTCAGGAAGGCGACGCGATCGAGCGGCGCATCGCCGAGCTGCTCGAGGTGTTCGAGCTGACGAGCTGGAAGGACGAGCTGGTGGAGGCGTACAGCCACGGCATGCGGCAGAAACTGATCATCTCCAGCGCGCTGATCCATCGGCCGGAAGTGATCGTCGTGGACGAGCCGATGGTGGGACTCGACCCCAAAGCGGCCCGGCTGCTCAAGGACATCTTCCGCCAGTTCGTCGGCAAGGGCGGCACCGTATTGATGAGCACGCACACGCTGGAGGTGGCGGAGGCGATGTGCGACCGCATCGCGATCATCCAGCACGGGAAGATCGTCGCCGAGGGCACCGTGCCCGACCTGCGGCGGCAGCACCAGGCCGGCGACGCCAGCCTCGAGGAGCTGTTCCTGAAGCTCACGGGCGGCGCGCACGCGCGCGAGCTGGCGGAGGTGTTGGGCCGGTGACGGGGATGGCGGTGCAGCCCTCGCTCTGGCACGTGCTTCAGCCCAAGTGGCGCACGCTGCGACAACGCATGCGCGAGGCTCGCGACCGCGGCGGCTGGGGGCGAATCAGTGTCCTGGTGATCGTCGGCTCCCTGTTCTGGGCGGCCGTGTACAAGATCCTCTACGCGCTGCTTCGATACTTCCGGGGAGTCGAGGAGCTGGGGCCACTGCTCGCTGGCAAGCTGCTCGGCCTGATGCTGCTGGCGTTCGTGTCGATCCTCATTCTCTCCAACGTCATTACCGCCCTGTCCAGCTTTTTCCTCGCCAAGGACCTGGACCTGCTGGTCTCGGCGCCGGTGGACTGGCTGCGGCTGTACCTCGCGAAGCTGGGCGAGACGCTGATCCACTCCTCGTGGATGGTGGCCCTGATGATCGTCCCGATCCTCACGGCCTACGGGGTGGCGTACGGCGGGGGGGTGCTGTTCATTCCGTACGCCGTGCTCACCATCGTGCCGATGCTGGTCCTGCCCGCGGTGGTGGGGGCGGCGCTCACGCAGATCCTCGTCAACGTGTTCCCGGCCCGGCGCACCCGCGACCTGCTGTCGATCATCGCGCTGGGCGCGGCGGGTGGGGTGATCCTCGCCTTCCGCTTGATCCGCCCCGAGCAGCTGGCGCGGCCCGAGGGGTTCCGCAACCTGCTCGACTTCGTCACGGTGCTGCGGACGCCAACGTCGCCGTTCCTGCCGAGTGAATGGGCGACCAAGGCGATCATGAGCTTCCTGCGCGGGCCCGTGGACCCGCTGCCGCTGCTGCTGTTGTGGTCGACGGCGGCCGCGTTCGTCACGCTCGGGGCGCTGCTGCACCGCGAGCTGTTCGCGACAGGGTTCACGAAAGCCCAGGAGGGGGCGGAGCGGTTCGTACGCGGCACGTTCTGGCGCTGGACGGTCGGCTCGCTGCTCAAGCCGCTCACCGTAGCCAAGCGGGAGTTCGTGCTCAAGGACGTCAAGCTGTTCTTCCGAGACACGACGCAGTGGAGCCAGCTGATCCTGCTGGCGGTCCTCGTGGTGGTCTACGTGTTCAACATCAAGGCGCTGCCGCTGCACCGCGGCGAGCCGGTGGGATTCTTCTACGTCAACCTCGTGTCGTTCCTGAACCTGGGACTCGCCGGCTTCGTGCTCGCCTCGATCGCCGCGCGGTTCATTTTCCCGGCGGTGTCGCTCGAGGGGCGGCAGATGTGGCTGCTGCGTTCCAGTCCGCTGGATCTGAAGGCGCTGTTGTGGTCGAAGTACTGGGTGGGGACCATTCCGCTGCTCGTCCTCGCGCTGCTGCTCACCGGCATCACCAACGTGCTGTTGCAGGTCTCATCGTTCATGATGGTCGTGAGCCTGGCGACGATCTGCGCGCTCACCCTGGCGATCTCGGCGCTGGCGCTGGGTTACGGCGCCGTGTACCCCCAGTTCGAGACCGAGAACGCGGCCCAGATCCCCACCTCGTTCGGTGGGCTGGTGTTCATGATGACGACGGTCGCCCTCCTCGGCGCCGTGATCGTCGCGCTTTCCCAGGCCGTGTACACGTACGTCCGGGCAGTCTACGAAGGGCAACCTGTCGCGGTCGACCTGCGGATGATCAAGTGGTTCACCGTCGCCGCCGCCGTGTGCGCGGCGGCGACGGTGATCCCGTTGAAGATCGGCTTGAAGCGGATGGAACAGTTCGAATTCTGATCTAGTGCCAGCTCAGCCCGCCGACGATCTGGAAGGCGCTGCCGCTGCCGACGATGAGTTTCGCTTCCCCGTACGGCACCGGGTTGCGCCAGCGCCGCCCTTCGAGCCCCGCGAGCAGATTGAGGTTGGTCTTGGTGTTGCCGACGCCCCCCACACTGCCGTGCAGGATGTTGAGCCCGCCGCCGAAATAGAAATAGCCGGCCCGCGTCGGCGGGTGGAACTTCACGTCGCCGTTCAGCGCCCAGAGACTTCCGCCGCTTTCGAAGTAGTAGTCGAACGTCGGGTAGAGCGCGAGCCGTGGCGTGATCGGGTAGGTGAGCTGCGCGCCGAGCAGCAGGTCTTTCGCGTCGAAGTTGTATCCCAGGTGGGGGCCATAGCTGGGCCGCTCCAGGGCGGCGGCAGGCCGCGCCCGTCCGCGTCGCTGCGCCGCCGCGGGAGTCGCGACGAGCGCCGCCGCCGTCAGGCCCATGAGCACCTGCAAGGTGATCCGGCTCACCATGCCACTCCTGGTTGAGGGTCGGAGACTGATAGAGGAGGGGGCTCCAAAAATCAAGAGTGCGGGCGTGACCCGCGTCACCCGCCCCGAGGTCAGGCGGCGACGCGCGCGCCGCAGGCGTTGCAGAAGTGCGCCTCCGACTCGAGCGCCGCGCCGCAGCGACTGCAGAACCCGTGGGCGGACGACAGCCGACGACCGCACTCGGCGCAGAACTGCGCGCCGGGCTGCAGAGGAGGGCCGTGCACCGGACAGGCAACGGCGGTGTCGGGCGTCGGGTGTCGGGTGTCGGCCCTGCCTTGTCCGGCACCCGGCACCCGAAACCCGGAACCCGCCGTTTCGCGCAGCGCCTCCACCGCCAACGCCGTGTACTGGTTTTTCAGCGCATCGTAATCGGCGTCGGAGAGCTTTCCGGTCGCCCGGTCGAACTCGATTTCCTTGAGCGCGCGCAGGGCGACGGCGCGGGGACTCTGATCTTCCTCGCTGTCCTCCTCCTCCTCGTCTCCCCCTCCAACTCCCCCCTCCCCGAGACTCGGGGTGACAGGGCGGATAATGGGCAGGAGCACGAAGTACACGGTCCCGGCGGCGAGCAGGACCGCCAGCGCCAGCTCCACGAGTGGGTTCACCCGTCGACCTGCTCCAGCTCCCGGCGCAGGCGTTCGAGCTCGGCGGGAGAGGCCGCGGGTCCCCCGGCCGGAGCCACGGCGGGCCGGTCGACGGCGAGACGGGTCCAGCGCCGCAGGGCGACGAACAACAGCACGCCCGCCGCGAGCAGCGCCGTGCCGGGGAAGAAATAGCCGACCAGGTTGAAGCCGCGCTGCGGCGGGGACATCAGGATCGACTCCCCGTGCTCGGCGACGAAGGCGTCGACGATCTGTTGGCCGGACTGCCCCGCCTCGTAACGCGCGAGCACCTGCCGGTGCAGCCCCGGACTGATGGTGCAGTTGAAATCGGTGGTGCGGCAGGTGTAGATGTCGAGTCCGCAACCGCAGGTGCAGCGCAGCTGCTTCTCGATCGCCTGAATCGCGGCGAGGTTGTCCCGGCCCGTCACCGGCTCCAGCGGCCGGCCTGCGCGCTGCGGATCGAAGAGCTTGCCGGCCGGACCGGCGCCGGGGAGCGAGTCCTGGGCGGACTGGCGGACCGGCGGACGGGCGGTCAGAAGCAACATGCCGGCAAGTGTTCCCACAAACCCGCGCCGGTTGCAGACCGCCTGACCGCCTGACCGCCTGACCGCCGCCGTCATTCGTGCTCCACCAACCGCACGGCGTACCCCGCCTGCGACCGCTTCGTCGCCGTCAGGCCTCCGCCCGGCCACATCACGAGGAGACCTCCCAGCGCCACGACCATCCCACCGTACCACACCCACCACACCAGCGGGTTGATGGTGAAGCGGAACACCGCTTGCTCGGTGCCGTTCACGACCCCGCCGAGCACACCGTACAGGTCCTCCCGCAGCATGCTCATGATGCTCGGTTCGGTGGAGGGGTCGAATGTGGGACGATTGAACGCGTCCACGTGCTGGCGCTTCTCCGGACTCAGCACGCCGATTTTCCTGCCGTCGCGGCGCACCTCCACGGTCGCCGCCGTGACCTGGCGGTTCAGCGCGTCGTACTGCGAGACGCCGAGGTGCGTGAAGGTGTACGTCCAGCCGTACGGGCTCTTGAGCGTCACCGATTCTCCGGGTCGCAGTGTCGCTTCCGTCTCCGTCTTGAACGCCATTCCCGAGAACGCGACAAACAGCATTACGATGCCGATATGCACGACGTAGCCGCCGTAACGCCGGCGGTTGCGCGCGACGAGGCGTCCCAGCGCGAGCAGCAGCGCCTCACCGTACTGGCGGTGTCGGGCCCGGACGCCGCGCCAGAACTCCTGCGCGACCGTGACGGTGACGAAGGCGCCGAAGGAGATGGCGAGCAGCGCCCACAGATCCCGCATCCCGCCGGCGAGCAGCATGAGAAGCGCGAGCGCGCCGCCGGTCAGGGGCGCGACGAACTGGCGCTTGAGGTTGGGAATCGACGCCCGGCGCCAGGCGATCAGGGGCCCGATGCCGGTGAGCACGAGCAGCGCCAGGCCCAGCGGGATGTTCACGCGATTGAACGTCGTGGTGCTGAACGTCGTCTTGGCGCCGGTGACCAGCTCCGAGAGAATGGGGAACAGAGTGCCGAACAACACCGAAAACGCGATCCCGACGAGCAGCAGGTTATTGAAGAAGAAGCTCGCCTCGCGGCTCACCATCGACTCGAGCCGGGTTTCGGTCGCGAGCAGCGGCAGGCGCTTCGCGTAGAGCGTAAAGCTCACGGCGCCGGCGAGTACGAGGAACGCCAGGAAGAAGTAGCCCACGGGGGACTGGGTAAACGAGTGCACCGATGAGATCACGCCCGAGCGCGTGATGAACGTCCCGAGGATACTGAGCAGCCACGACCCGATGATCAGCGCCAGGTTCCATTTCTTCAGCATGCCGCGCTTTTCCTGGATCATCACCGAATGCAGGAACGCGGTCATCGTGAGCCAGGGGAGCAGCGAGGCGTTCTCCACCGGGTCCCAGGCCCAGTAGCCGCCCCAGCC
>Ga0137396_10001087_pt1 | contig 13918 bp, 11 predicted proteins | sample czc16metaG_FD_108284 | JGI IMG/M metagenome (GOLD analysis project Ga0137396, IMG submission 108284) | Vadose zone soil microbial communities from Angelo Coast Range Reserve, California, USA - czcobulk3.16 metaG | ecosystem: Environmental > Terrestrial > Soil > Vadose zone | place: USA...
ACGCTGTTTCCCGAGTGGTTCGCGCCGCCCCTCGCACCAGCATTCTGGGCCGGGCGGCCGCGTCGGGGCTCGTGACGTACCGCGTCGTGCAACTGCGGGACTACACGCACGACAAGCACCGCACCGTGGACGACGCGCCGTACGGCGGCGGAGCGGGGATGGTGCTGAAGCCCGAGCCGTTCTTCGAGGCGGTGGAGGACCTCGGCGCGACGCCGCCGATCGTATTGCTGTCGGCCCGCGGGCGGCGCTTCACGCACGAGACGGCGGTGCGCTATTCGGTGGGATCGGAGCTGACGTTGCTGTGCGGCCACTACAAGGACGTGGATCAGCGGGTGGTGGACGGGCTCGGCGCCGAGGAAGTGTCGATCGGGGACTTCGTGCTGTCGGGCGGGGAGCCGGCCGCCCTGTGCGTGGTGGACGCGGTCGTGCGGCTGCTGCCCGGCGCGCTCGGCGATCACGAGTCGGCGGCGAGCGATTCGCACTACGACGGTCTGCTGGCGCCGCCCAGCTACACGCGGCCGCCGAGCTATCGCGGCCTGGACGTCCCGGACGTATTGTTGAGTGGCGATCACGACAAGATTGCGGCATGGCGGGCGGCGCAAGCCGAGCGCCTGACGCGCGAACGGCGGCCGGACCTGTGGTCGCGCTACGAAGAAGGATGAGGGTGAGTGTATGGAGAGGCTGCGAGCGATCGAGCGCGAAGGGCTGAAGACCAACATTCCGGCCTTCACTCCGGGCGACACGGTGCGGGTGATGGTGCGGGTGCGCGAGGGTGAGAAGGAGCGGCTCCAGGCGTTCGAGGGTGTCTGCATCGCCCGGCGCGGCGGCGGCATCAACGAGACGTTCACCGTCCGGAAGATCTCGGCCGGCGTCGGCGTGGAGCGGATCTTCCCGCTGCACGCGCCGGCCATCGCCGAGATCGAGCTGGTTCGCAAGGGGCGGGTGCGGCGCGCCAAACTCTACTTCCTGCGGCGGCTCGCCGGGAAAGCGGCGCGCATCCGCGAGAAGAAGGGCGCCACCCAGACCGCGACCGCGGCCGCGGCCGAGCAGGAGCAGCCGCGAGAGTGAAGCATCGCCGCCCCTCGCTCGAGCGCGAAGTCGCGCTCTGGTGCGAAGGGCGGAGCGTCGTCGCCGGCGTGGACGAAGCGGGCCGCGGCCCCCTGGCGGGACCGGTGGTGGCCGCGGCCGTCGTGTTTCCGGTAGGCGCGAAACCCATCCGCGGTCTCGATGACTCGAAGCTGCTGACCCCCCGCCAGCGCACGCGGATCGCCGTCCGCATCCGCGAGCGCGCCCTCGCCGTGGCGGTGGGCGCGGCGAGTGTACACGAGATCGACCGTCTGAACATCCGCCGCGCGTCGATCCTCGCGATGCGCCGCGCGCTCCACCGCCTTGGCATCGTCCCCACGGACGTCCTCGTGGACGGTCTCCCCTGTCCCGAGCTCGACTGTCCGCACCAGGCGATCATCGACGGCGATGCCCGCTGCCACTCGATCGCCGCCGCGTCGGTCATCGCCAAGACCATGCGCGATGCTTTGATGGATCGGCTCGCCGCCCGCTACCCCGCGTACGCCTGGGCGACGAACAAAGGCTACGCCACACCCGAGCACCTGGACGCGCTGCAGCTGCACGGGCCAACACGCCACCACCGCTGGAGTTTCGCGCCAGTCGCCCAGCTGGAGCTGCTAGTGGCGCTGCGCGCGCCGTAGCGTCTTCAGGAAGTCCGCCAGCGGCCGCGTGTTTATCACGTCGGCCGCCTCCAATCCCGCGCGCCGCGCTACCGCCACCGCGAACTTCATGTTGCCGAGTTGGCGGGGATCGTGCGCGTCCGTCGCCAGGACGAACCGCGCGCCGTAGGCCTTCGCGGCGGCGGCCAGCGTGTCGGGGAGGTCCAGCCGCTCGCTCCCGTTGATCTCCAGCAGGCAGCCCGCGGCGGCCGCGGCGTGCGCGACCACGTCGAAATCGAGCGGGTAGGGCCCTCGCCCGTTGACGATGCGCCCGGTGGGATGGCCGATGGCGTCGACGTAGCGATTCGCGATCGCGCCCAGCAGGCGGTCGGTGATCTGCCGCTCGCTCTGCTTGAGGCCGTAGTGAATCGTCGCCACGACGTAGTCCGCCTCGACCAGCACGTCGTCCTCGAGGTCGAGCCGCCCGTTCTCGAGCACGTCCATCTCGACGCTCTTCAACACTCGGACTCCGCCGCTCGCACCGGCGTTCACCTTGTCGATCGCTTTCCATTGCGCCCGAAGTCCGGCGGCGTCTAGTCCCGACATCGCCATGCGCTTGGAATGGTCGGTGATCGCGATGTACGCGTATCCCAGCGCCCGCGCGGCGTCGGCCATGGAGCCGATCGGCGCCTGGCCGTCACTCGCGTCGCTGTGCATCTGGAGGTCACCGCGGATCTCGTCGAGCGTGACCAAAGTTGGGAGCCGGTGCGTCCGGGCGAGTTCGATCTCGCCCCGGGCTTCGCGTAACTCCGGAGGAATCCAATCGAGTCCGAGAGCGGCGTAGACGTCTGCTTCCGTCCGACCCGCCACGCGCCGTGAGCCCTGATAGACGCCGTACTCGTTCAACTTGAGCTTCTTGGCCTGGGCGATCTTGCGCAGCTCGATGCTGTGCGGTTGCGACCCGGTGAAATACTGCAGCGCCGATCCATAGGCGTCGGGCTCCACCGCCCGAAGGTCCACCTGCAGGCCGCCTGACAGGCGCACCGACGCCCGGGTCGGTCCCTGGGACACGATGCGCTTTGCGTCGGGATACTGCGTGAACCGCTCCATCACTTGCTCGGGAGCGGTGCTCGTAACGAGGATGTCCAGGTCGCCGATCGTCTCACGGCGGCGGCGGAAGCTCCCGGCGACTTCGATCTGTTGAATGGCGCCGCCGCCGCGCAAGTACTCGACGAGGGCGCGGGCGTGATGCTCCGCTTCGTGCAGGATCATGCGGCGCTCGGTCCGCTGGGCCGCCCCAAGGCCCGCCCGGATCTTCTCGACCATCTTGGGCCCGAAGCCACCCTTCGCCAACTTGGCGACTTTCCCTGCCTCGATCGCTTTGGCAAGGTCGGCGAGGGTCTTCACCTTGAGCTTCTCGTGCAGCAGTTTCACCCGCTTGGGACCGAGGCCGGGAACGCGCAGCAGGTCGAGGAGGCCCGGGGGGAGCTTCTTCACGAGCGCCTGGCGCTGCGGCATCTCGCCGGTCGCCACCAGGCCCTCGATCTCTTCGGCGATGCCCTCGCCGATGCTCGGCAGGTCGGTGAGGTCGAAGCCCCCGGCGCGCACCAGCTCGGCGAGGGGCTCGGGGTGGTCGCGCACCGTGCGCGCGGCGTTGCGGTAGGCGCGCACTTTGAAGGGGTTCGCCTCGGAGATCTCGAGGAGATCGGCGACCTCGTCGAGCTGTCGGGCGATGTCGGCGTTTTGCATCGCCCCCAATAGTAGCACCCGTCGGCCCGTCCTTGCGGAGGGCGCGGGGGGGTGATACGCTAGCCCGTCGCTACACTACTTCATTACCCAGCCGGAGGCATGATCCCAATGCTGCGCAAGTTCCTCGGGCCGGTGGTTCTCGCCCTGGTGCTGCCGATGGCCGTTGCCGCGCAATCCCAGGCGACGACCGGCGTCATTCGCGGCGTCGTGTCGGATCCCGCAGGCGCGCCGGTGGTAGGCGCCACGGTGTCGCTGCGCGAGACGCAAACCGGATTCCAGCGCCAGGTCGCCACCAACGACCGCGGCGTGTTCGTCGCGTCGCTCCTCCCGCTCGGTATCTATGACGTCACCGGCCGCGCGGTCGGCTACAACGAGGTCAAGCGCACCGGCGTGCCCCTGCGCGTGGGCGAAACCGTCGACCTGCCGCTGCACCTCGCAGCCGTGCAGCTCCAGGCCGTCGTGGTCGAAGCGACGCAGCCGGTGGTGGACGCGACCAAGGTGGAGACATCGACGCGCCTGCCCAACGAGGCGATCGCCGGTCTGCCGAACAACGGCCGCAACTACCTGAATCTCACGCTGCTCACGCCGAACGTGGCGTTGGTGCAGGGGCCGGACGGGGACGAACTGTCGATCGGCGGCCAGAAGGGGATCCATAACAACGTCAGTGTGGACGGGGCCGACTTCAATAATCCGTTCTTCGGCGAGCAGCGCGGCGGACAGCGGCCGGCCTTCACCTTCAACCTCGACGCAGTGCAGGAGATCGTCGTCGTGGCGGGTGGCGCCAATGCGGAGTTCGGCCGTTCGTCGGGCGGGTTCGTGAACGTCATCACGAAGTCGGGGACCAACCAGCTGCGAGGCACGGCGCACTATTATGGCAAGTCGGACGCGCTGTCGGGGACGCCGTCGCACGGGGGCACGACGTTCCAGCCCGATTTTCGCCAGCATCAGTTCGGCTTCACGCTCGGCGGGCCCCTAAAGCGGGACCGGGCATTTTTCTTTCTCGCCTACGACCAGCAGCTCTACGACGACGTGAAGCAACAGATCCGGCCCGCCAGCGCCGATTTCACCACGCTGCGCAACTGGATGACCACGGCGTACGGTGGGGTGCTCGCCAACGACTTCGGGCCGATTCCCAGGACGAATGACGCCCGTGCGCTGCTCGCCAAATTCGACTTCCGGCTTGCCGATCGGCACAACCTGTCGCTCAAGTACAACTACACGTGGTCGCAACAGGAGAACGGCACGTTCGACGTCGACACCTGGGCGCGCAGCGCGAACGGCCTGGAGCAGGACCACTCCAATGCCGTCAACGGCAGCCTGGTGTCGTACCTGTCGTCCAACACGTCGAATGAATTCCGCTTCCAGTACTCGCGTGAGGACCGGCCTCGCCCCTACGATGGGCCACGCAGCGCCGCGCTCGGCCCCAACCGCGTCGACCCGCCGCGCGATCGCCCGTTCCCCGACGTCGCGATGGACTTCGTCAATCACTTCCGCTTCGGGATGCCGTTCTTCCTGCCGATCGACTATTACGACACGCGGGTCCAGGTGCTGGACAACCTGTCGTGGGCGAAGGGCGACCACTTCTTCAAGCTCGGCGGCGAATACAACAAGGTGAACTCGGTGCAGACGTTCATCGGGTTCGCCAACAGCCGGTACATCTTCACGTCGGTGAACGGGTTCCTCAACTACGTGGCCGATTCGACCTACACCGAGTGCTCGGGTGGCGGCACCGGAACCAACTACACCTGTCCCGGCGTGCAAACTCCCACGGGCCCCGTACTTCTCTACCTCCAACAAGCGGGCGTAGGTCGTACTGTGCGCCAGGCGGGCACGCAGGAGATTCCCCAGACGGAGCTTGCGTTCTACATCCAGGACACGTGGAAGCCGAGTCCCCGTTGGACCATCGACTACGGAGTTCGCTGGGAGGCCCAGATCGAGCCCGACCCGATCACGCCCCCCAGCCAGGTGTTTTTCCGTCCGTTTATCGGGCAGACCGTGACGAACGCGAGGGGCACCTTCGCGTTCCCCTCCAACGGCACGATCCCATCGGACAAAGGAATGTGGCAACCGCGCTTCGGGTTCGCCTACGATCCGAACGGTGACGGGCGCCAGGTGATCCGAGGGAACGCCGGGTTGTACTACGCGCGTATCCCCGGCTTGAACCTCGCCTCGAGCCGCAGTACCAACGGCTCGGTGGGCCTCACCTACTTCCGCAATAGCGCCCTCACCTTCCTCGGACGCGTGCCCGGGTTCGGGAACCTGTTGCCGGATGCCGTGCCGCAGAGTGCCGTGTTCTTCCCGGACGTGTTCGTGTTCGACAAGAACTTTAAGAATCCGCGCACGCTCAACGCGACGCTCGCGTACGAGCGCCAAGTCGGCCCCGACCTCGGGTTGTCGCTCAGCTACACGCACGCGAGGACCGAGCACCTCACGCGATTCATCAACCGGAACGACGCGGTGTTCGGGAGCCCCTGGTCCGCCGGTCTTCCCCCGGGTGGTACTAACGGGATCGCGACACTCACAGTGGTCGAGTCGAGCGCCAAGTCGCGCTACAACGGGTTTACCATCGGGCTGAAGCGCGTGCTCGATCCGAAATTCCAGTTCCAGGTGAACTACACGCTGTCGTTCGACAAGTCGGACGACGACAACGAACGCGACCCGTTCACGTTCCGGTACGCACAGGCCGATTCGCTCCAGGCCGAGTACAACTGGAGCGACCGCGACCAGCGCCATCGGGTCAACGGCTGGGCGCTCGTGCGGCTGCCGGCCGGTTTCTATCTGAACAACCGGGTCAGCTACTACTCGGCGCAGCCGGTTTCCGAGAGCTGTGGCCCGCGCGCGGGGAACCCGTTCGCGCCCCCGGCGGGCCAGCGCGCCAGCGGCTCCGCCGACCGCATCTGCGCCGACGGTCATATCTTGAAGCGCAACACGCTGCGCAAGGACAACGCCTACTTCTCGTGGGACCTGCGCCTGTCGAAGCCATTCGACATCGGGCAGGGTCAGGTCGAGGCGATCATCGAGGTATTCAACCTGACCGGCCGCGACAACTTCCGCGATCCGTCGTACGGCAACCTGGTGTTCAACTTCGACGGAACGATCCGCAGCGGCCTCGGCGATCCGCGGCAGCTGCAGGCGGGATTGAGGTGGGTCTTCTAGTAGACGGTTAGACGGTTAGGCGGTTAGTACAGACGAAGGGCGGGAGCCACTGTGGCATCCCGCCCTTCGTCTATCCTAACCGTCTAACCGTCTAATTCACGGTTATCTCCTGCACCATCCCGCGCATGAAGTGCGGTTTCCCATCCGCGTCCGGGACGTAACAGATCAACAGGTACTTGCCGGGCGCCAGTGTGACGGTGAACCACCCCACCGTGCCCACGCTGGGCCCTTCGAAGCCCCCGACCGGGCGCGTGGGCGGCTGACCCTTCATCCCGCGGGTCATCCACCGCTGCGCGTCCGCCAGCGCCTTCCCGGGGGCGAGCTGCTCGATGTTCAGCTCGTGCAGCTGGGGCCCAACGGTCTGCACGCGGAGCGTGTGCGTGCCGGCGGTGAGCGGGGTGGACAGCTCGAAGGCGTAGTCCGACAGCGTCGCGACGATGTCCGCCTTCGGCTCCGCAGGTGGGGCGGACGCGGTGAGACGCGCCTGGGCGACGACCAGGCGGTGCACCATCCCCTTCATGACGTGCGGCGTGCCGTCTGGACTGGGGAGGAAACAGACGATGAAGTAGTTGCCGGGCTCGAGCCGAGACGTGGCGTTGGCGCTGTCGCCTCCAACGACGACGCCCGGCCCGCCGGGGAAACTCAGCCAGGGCGCCATCTCTCCCGACGCCATCATGGCGGCTCGGATCTCGTCCCAGGTCTTTGCGCTCGCGCCCACCACCACCGCCTGGTGCGGTTCGCGCCCCTGGTTCAGCATCTTGAAGGTGGTGAGCCCCGCGGGAATCGTATCCGGGGCGCCGAAGGCGTAGTCGGTCGCGATGATGGTGACGAGGTTCGGGCCGGCGGGGGGCGCGGGTTGGCGCGCGCACGCGGCGACGGTCAGGGCCAGCGTACCGATGACGCACAGCGTTTTCACGAGTCGTGCTCCTGGAGTAGAGGTGTCAGGCGCGTTGCAGTAAGACGATGCCGGAGAAGCGGCGGAACTCCTCCCGTTTCTTCTTCGAGTACAATTTGGCGAGCAGGCTCCACAGCCAGGCCATGCGCATCGTGCGCTTGAGACGCAGCGATTCCTCCCACATGGACCGGTACTCCGTCTCCGCCCAGCCGTGGGGTGCGAAGAAGCGCGTGCCCTCGGCCGGGGCGAACCGGAACGGCGCGTTCCCCTCTTCGAGTTTCCGACCCCAGCTCCCCGCCAGCATCTTGAGGAGCGCGGGCGATCCGAGGTCGATGAGCCACCAGCCGAAGCCGGCGGCGTGGAGGTCATCCGCCAGGCGCCCCACCTCGTCCGGCGCGAGGTACACGAGCAACCCCTCGGTGACGACCAGCGTCCCGCCGCCTCCGCCGCTCACCGCGTCCTCGAACAATTCACGACGCCGCTCGCGGTCGGTGAGATCGACGGCGATGCGCTCGAGCTGGCAGCGCGGTTTTTCCCCCGCGAGCTGTTCCTTCTTGTACGCGAGCAGGTCGGGGAAGTCCGCCTCGATCCACCGCAGGCCACCGGGCAGGGGCAGACGGTACGGCCGGGTGTCGAGGCCGGCGGCGAGGTTCACGACCGTGTGCACGCCGTCGCGCTCGATCGCACGCAGGATCACTTCGTCCATGACCGCCGTCCGGACGATCATCGGCCACGCCATGGCGCGGCCCTTCGGCATGTGCCGCATGATCTCTTCGCCGCGCGGCCCGGCGAGGCGGCGCGCGTAGGGGTCGCGGAACAGCGCGTCAGGGCGCTCGCTCTCCATGGCCCGGTAGATCGCCACCCAGCGGGCGGTGTCGGAGACGTGGGTGATGGGGGAAGAAGTCGCCATGAGCGGGGCAAAACTTAATGCCGGTGGCTATCTTTCTGCCACCGAGCCGGTAGCTCAGTTGGTAGAGCAACGGACTTTTAATCCGTAGGTCCTGGGTTCGATCCCCAGCCGGCTCATTTTCCCGTGACGGACATAGCTAGCGCGGTTCGCCTGGTAGTCGTGCGGCTCAGCAACTCGTTCGCCGAGTTCTGGCCGCTGTTGGCTGTGGAGATCGGCGCCGAGCTGGTGGACCACTCCGGAGAGCCCCTGCCGGGAGAGGCGGCGGCGATCGTGGTCGCGGCTGGGGGTTGCGAGCACCAGCTCCCGGAGTTCCTGCGCGCGTTCCCGGTGCGGCCCGGCGTGCCCATTCTCGCCGTGGGGGCGAGTACCGGACACCGCCATGCCGCCCACGCGGTGGCGGCCGGCGCGGCGGACTACTTTGCTCTCCCCGAAGATCGCGACGCATTGCGCGACACGATCGCCGCCGCCGTGGCGCGGCGCCGCGAGGCCGGGGCGCGGGCCGCGCTGGCGCGGTTCGAGTCGCAGGCTCACACGTTCCGCGAGATTGTGGGTGAAAGCGCAGCGCTGCGCGCGGCGCTCGAGCGCGCCGCCCGCGTGCTGCGGCACGGCGACGCCACGATCCTCGTCACGGGAGAGACCGGCACGGGCAAGGAGCTCCTCGCCCGCGCGCTCCACTATGGTGGGCCCCGCGCCGATGCACCCTTCGTAGAAGTGAACTGCGCCGCGATCCCCGCCCAGCTCCTCGAGAGCGAGTTGTTCGGATACGAGCGCGGTGCCTTCACCGACGCCAAGACTTCCAAACCAGGCCTGTTCGAGTCGGCCGAGGGCGGCGCGCTCTTCCTCGACGAGATCGACCGGCTCGCGGTTGAACTGCAGTCCAAGTTGCTCCGCACGCTGGAGCAGAAAACGACGCGGCGGCTCGGCGCGACCACGAGCCGGCGTTTCGATGTTCGGCTGATCGCCGCCACGAATGCCGACCTCGGCGCCGAGGTCCGGGCCGGGCGGTTCCGGGAAGATCTATTCTACCGGCTGAACGTCGTGAGCCTGGAGCTGCCCCCACTCCGAGCACGCGGCGATGACGTGATCCGGCTCGCCGAATTCTTCCTGCGAAAGTTCAGCGTCCAGTACGCGCTGCCCGAGCCCCCGCTCACGGCGCCGGTGCGCGCGGCGCTGTCCGCGCATACGTGGCCCGGCAACGTGCGCGAGCTTCGCAACGTCATGGAACGCGCCTTGTTGCTCTCGACCCCGGGGACCCTGGAGCTGAACGAAATCGAGGCCCGGCCCGCGCGCACTCCGACGGACGGAGCCCTGCCGTTCCCGGCGCGCCTGTCGGAGGTCGTCCAAGCGGCCGCTCGGGCGATGCTCAACCTCACGTTGGGCAATCGCTCGGAAGCGGCGCGGCGGCTGGGGATCTCGCGATCCCGCCTCCAGCGGCTGCTCCGCGGCGAGGAGGGGGACCGGGAGCCTGATGCGGAGTGAGTCATCTGCCCCACGGCGCTGCAGCGGCGTCGCGGCCAGGTGACCGTCCGCCAACGACTTGCGGCGGGCCCGAGAAATGCGACGGACACCGTAATCCTCATTTGAAAGGCAAATTCATGGGACGTACGACCGTCATGGCCGCTGCGCTGGCCCTCGTCCTGCTGGGCTGCGGGGACAATACCGGTCCCGCGGGCGTGCCGGACGCGCAGCTCACCATCGTGCGGCAAGACACCCTGGCACCGCCCCTGCTCTCGACCCAGGCGAGCTTCTGGGCGAAGGTCGGCGATGGGCGCGAGGTGCGCCTCTTCTATCAGGGCGCCCTGCCCGGAGACACCGGCGAGGAGTATCTGCGCTTCGAGGTGCCGGGGGACGGCCTGTACCGGAAACCGGACGGCACGGCGTTCCTGCCCGGCGATTCCATCCTCATCACGGTGACCGTGCTCGACCCGGCGCGGTTTCTCTACCGGTTCGAGCCGTCCGGGCTCAAGTTCTCGGTGGACCACCCCGCGCGTCTCAAGATCAGGTACGTCCACTGCCAGCACGATTTCAACGGGGACGGCGTGGAAGACGCGCAGGATGTGCGGATCGAGGGCCTCCTCGGCATCTGGGAGCGCAGCGGGGCCGGGGCGCCGTGGTTCCGCCTCGGAGGTGTGCAGTTCGAGGACCTCGACGAGCTCGACGTCAATGTTCCGTCGTTCACGGAGCACGCCGTGGCGTGGTGATGCCCTCCCTCGCGGACGAATCAGCGCTGCTGCGGGAGCTCGAGGGACTCGCGGCCGCCGGCCGCTACCAGGAAGTGCTGGAGCGGGTGGCCGCACTCCCGGCCGCGACGGCCGCCGGCCGGACGCCGATCGCCTTGCGCGCGGCAGAGGCGCACGGGCGGCTCGGGGCCTTTGCCGAGGCGGAGCGATGGGCCGCCATGGCCCTGGAGTCGGCGCGGGCGCACGGCGAGCGGCATGCCGAGCTGCGCGCGCGGCACTATCAGGCGGTTATCGCGCTCAACCGGGGCAACCTGGACCAGGCCGAAGAGCATTTCGGCGCGGCGCTCGACATGGCCCGCACGCTTCAGGATCCGGCGTCCGAGGCGCGCTGCTTCAATAACCTGGGGATCATCGCCTTCCTGCGCGGCAATCCGAAGGCGGCACTCGTCAGCTATCAGCCCGCGCTCGCGGCGTATCAGCGCGCGGGGCTGCTGCGCGGGCTGGCGGAGACCCATCACAACATCGGGATCAGCCTGCGGCACCTGCGTGACTTCCGTCGCGCACTCGAGGCGGCTGAGCAGGCAGCCCGGCTGGCCCGGCAGGTCAACGACGACAGCTTGGTTGGCCTCGTCCTCACAGGTCGCGCGGACATCCACCAGGCGATGGGCGATGCCGCGCTCGCCGAAGTGGAGCTGGACGCTGCCGAGCGGGCTTACCGCCGGGTGCAGTTCCGCAGCGGTTTGGCCGAGGTGTGGCGCGTGCGGGCGGGCGTCGCGCGCTTGCGCGGCGATCTCACGGCCACGGTGCAGCTGCTCAAAGAGGCGGCGGAACTGGCGGCCACACACGGAACCGCCGAGGTCTTATCGGCCACTGAGCGCGACTTGGGCGCCGCCCTCGAGGCGGCGGGCGACCGGACGGGTGCGCGGGCGGCACGGGAACGAGCTCTCGCGATCTTCCGGCGGTTGGGGGCGGCACAGGAGATTGAAGCCCTCGTCGCACTACTCGTCTAGTTGCTTCGTTTCGAGCCAGGAGCAGCGCCGCGGTACACGTTTCGATTCTTCACGCCCACCTATCAAGCAGTGCCGCAACGACTTCGCCGTCCCCGCACGAGGTACGCGTCTTGCCCCTCAACGCCTCGAACCCATTTACGTGTGGAGGCTTTATGAAGACGCGCCTGCTGCCGCTGAGCATCCCGCTGGTGATGTTCGTGGTAGCCGCCTGTTCGGACAGCACAACGGGGGCCTTGAGCCTCGCGCTCACTAGCTCTCGCCCCCTCGGTGCTCCGCTCGGCTCGGCCCCGCTGGGCATCTCGCCCGCACCGCAAGTCGCAACTGCCGGCGAAACCACCGTCATCGCCCTCGGCAACGACACGCTCATCCTCCGCAGCGTGGAGGTCGTGCTGCAGGACATCGAGCTCAAGCGGGCCGAGGCGGCTGGTTGCGACAACGTCACGGGCAATGACGATTGTGAAGAGTTCGAAACCGGTCCCATGCTCGCGTCGCTCGGGCTCGGGACTGCTGCGACCGAGACGATGATCAGTGTCAGCGCTCCCCCTGGACAGTACGACAAGCTTGAATTCAAGATCCACAAGCCCGAGTCGTCGGACGATGCCGCCTTCATCGCCCTCCATCCGGGCTTCGACGGCGTCTCGATCCGCGTGACCGGCACGTACAGTCAGGCCGGGACCCGCAGCGACTTCGTCTTCACGTCCGACCTCGACGCCCAGCAGGAGGTCGAGCTGGCATCGCCAATCACCGTGAGCGCGGGGGCCGGCACGAGCGTCACGCTGCGCCTGGACGTCTCCACCTGGTTCCTGAACGCGGCCGGGACGGCCCTGGTCGACCCCGCCTCGGCCAACAAGGGTCTGCCCAATGAGAGCGTCGTGAAGGACCGCATTCACGCCTCGATCGAGGCGTTCCGTGATGACGATCACGACGGCCACGACGACGACCACGAAGGCACCTGAGCCGGGACCCCGGTTGTCAGGGGAGGGCATCGGAGGCAAATTGATCCGATGCCCTCCATTGTCTGGATCGACGGGAAATGGCACGACCGCTCCACGGCGGTCGTTTCCGTGTTCGACCACGGTCTCCTCTACGGGGACGGCGTTTTCGAGGGGATCCGCGCGTACGGCGGCCGGGTCTTCCGGCTCGCCGAGCACATCGACCGATTGTATGCGTCCGCGCAGGCGATCTGGCTCGACGTCCCCATCGGCAAGCCTGCGATGACCCGGATCGTCGAGGAGGGGGTGGCGAAGAGTGGCCTGAAGGAAGCGTACATCCGGCTGGTCGTGACACGCGGCGTCGGCGACCTCGGGCTCGATCCCCGCAAGTGCCCCAAGGCCTCCGTCATTTGCATCACCGACACGATCCGACTGTGGTCTACCGACCGATATGAGCAGGGTCTGACCGCCGTCACCGCCGCCACACCGATCAACCACCGAGAGAGCCTCTCCCCCCGCGTCAAGTCGCTCAACTACCTCACACACATCCTCGCGAAGCTCGAAGGCATCGCCGCTGGGGTGGATGAGGTCATTATGCTCGACGCCGGGGGACACGTGGCGGAGGCGAGCGGCATGAACCTGTTCGCCGTGACGCGCGGCCTGGTGCGCACGCCGCCGCCATACTCCGGGATCCTGCGCGGCGTGACGCGTGACACGGTGATCGAGCTGGCGCGCGAGGCGGGCTACGCCACCGAAGAGCTCCCGCTCAACCGCTACGATCTCTACACCGCTGACGAGGTCTTCCTCACGGGCACGGCCGCCGAGGTCGTAAGCATCTCCAAGCTCGACGGCCGGTCCATCGGGTCGGGCGTCGCTGGCCCGGTCACCAAGGACCTGGCTGCGCGGTTCCGCGCCTACGTGACGAGGGGCGACTAAGACCCGCGGAGTGCGCGCCCTCGGCGTCTTCGCTCAAGCTCCCATCCCCGGCCGCGTGAAGCCGCGGCTCGCTGAAGACGTCGGCCCCTCCACGGCCGCAGAGTTGTACTGGCAGATCGGTCGCCGCGTCGTCACCAGCGTCGCGGGCTCGGGATACCGCACCATCATCTGGTTCACGCCGCGGACCGAGGGGCCCTTCGTGCGCGAATGGCTCGACGGCCTTGGGCGCGTGGAGCTGCGACCCCAGGGCGGCGGCGCTTTCGGCGAGCGCCTCGTACAGGCGTTCGCCCGTCACTTCTCCGACGGCGCCCGGCGCGCCGTGATCGTCGGCACCGATTGCCCCGGGGTCGATCGGCGCCACGTGACGGAGGCGTTCGTGGCCCTCGACGCGCGCGATGTGGTGCTCGGGCCGACGCAGGCGGGCGGGGTATACCTCATCGGCCTGCGCGAGCCGCAACCGGCGTTGTTTCGGGGCGTTCAGTGGTC
>Ga0137396_10001089_pt1 | contig 13911 bp, 12 predicted proteins | sample czc16metaG_FD_108284 | JGI IMG/M metagenome (GOLD analysis project Ga0137396, IMG submission 108284) | Vadose zone soil microbial communities from Angelo Coast Range Reserve, California, USA - czcobulk3.16 metaG | ecosystem: Environmental > Terrestrial > Soil > Vadose zone | place: USA...
CCCGGCTCGAACGAGATGTACGCTCCATCCGGCAGTCTCCACGATGGCGGGTCGCCGTCGTTCTGCTGTTCACGCCAGCCTTCGCGTCGCCCCAACTGTGACAACACTTCGGCCGTCGATGCGCGCGCGTCGCCGGAGGCGAGTGCGCGCGTGCGGGTCGTTTTGTGAACTGGGATCAGCTCCAGCTCCAGGCCGATCGCGTAAGGATTCGCGGATCTGGTCGGAGCGAACAGTCGCTGCCGGACATCCTCCAACAGCTCCGCCTCTGAGAGGCTCACGAGGCTGGCTCAGCCCTCCACGCGGGCGAGCACCAGAACGAAGGAAGCATCGTCGGCCGGCATCCATTTCTCGATCGAGAGTCCCGACGCCGAGAGCATATCCTCCAGAATCGGGCGGTCGTATTTGTAGCTAAGCTCGGTCCGGATGCTTTCGCCTTTCTCGAAAGAGATCTCGCCGATCTCCGGGATCGTCACCTTGTGCGCCGTGCGGGCGACCAGGTGCATCTCCACGCGGTGGTTCTCGCTACTATAGAATGCGCGGTGCTGGTAGTCGCTGACAGGAAAATTCGCGCCCAGCTCGCGGTTGAGGCGTTCGAGAATATTGAGGTTGAAAGTGGCGGTCACGCCACTGGAATCGTTGTACGCCCGATTGATGATCGCCGGATCCTTGATCAGATCCGCGCCCAACAGGAAGCGATCGCTCGTTCCCATCTCTCCCGCGATGTGAGACAGCAATTGGATCGCATCGTCGCGCGGAAAATTTCCGATCGTACTGCCGAGGAAAGCAACCAACGTCGGACTCGCGACCGGCGGAAGCGCGAAAGGCTCGGTGATATCGGATACCACCGGCATCACTTGAACGTCCACGTAATCGGCGCGGAGCTGAACGGCCGCCGCTTCCAGGAACTCCTTGCTGACGTCGACTGGTACGTAACACTCAGCACATCCATTCGAGCGCATCTCGTCCAGGATGATGCGCGTCTTGGTCGCACTGCCGGCGCCAAGCTCGACGAGAGAACACGGCCGCACGGCTGCGATGATCTCGGCGATCCGCTGCTCCAGCAGTGTCCTCTCCGCGCGGGTCAGATAATACTCCGGAAGCTGGGTGATCTCCTCGAACAGCTCGGAGCCCCGCTCGTCGTAGAAGTATTTGGGCGACAGCTGCTTGGGTGATCTCAACAAGCCCTGGCGGACGTCGCGCACCATCTGCTGCCTGGAGCGGTGCACTGTATAGGGCGGTGTGACTCCGCCGACAACGGTACCACGATTGCCGTTTTTCATGCGTCCTGCGCGCAACGGAAGCCGCTGAAGATCTGCCGTCTGATCGGGTAATCCCAATTTCTGAACGTGTTGCGGATGGCACCCGGCCGGGTTGCCCACGAGCCGCCTCTCAGGACTTTGTACTCGGAACCGAAGAACTCCTCCGAGTATTCCTTGTACGGGAAGCTCTTGAAGCCAGGATAGCCGTTGAAGTCGCTCGATGTCCATTCCCATACGTCACCGATCATTCCACAGCAGCCGAGTGGCGAGACGTTCCGACGGAAGGCATCGATCGGCGCGGTGCCGAAGGCAAGTTGGTCGATGTTCGCGGAGTGCGAGTCGGCTTTGGACTCGCCCCAGGGAAATTTCTGGGCGCGCTGTGTCGACGGGTTCCAGGAAGCCGCGACCTCCCACTCGAATTCAGTCGGGAGCCGCTTGCCCGCCCAGGTCGCGAACGCTTCAGCCTCGTAATAGCAGACGTGACGCACGGGGTGCGTGGCATCGACCGGATGTGTGATGTCCATCGACCGTGTAACCCATCCGTCGCCCGAACGGCTCCAGTACTTGGGAGCCACTGCCCCGGTCTCCGCCAGCCACCGCTGGCCGCCACTGGACCAGAACTCTTTTCGCTCGTACCCGCCGTCGCCCATGAATTCCATGTACTGCCAGTTAGCCACGGGAAAACGATCGATCATAAACGGAGGCAGATCGATTGCATGCTCCGGTCGCTCGTTGTCGTAAGCTTCGCTCCAGTCCTGTGTCCCGATCGAGACTCGCCCACCGCCGAATGACACGAGCTCGGGCCACGCGGTTGCGCGCGTCGCGAAAGAAACTTTTCGTGGGGCGTGATACGGCTCACCCCTCTTCAGCTGCAAGGTCTGAAGAATCGTTTCGTTGTGCTGATACTCGTGCTGAAGGACCATGTTGTAGACATACCCGTCCCGGAGCAGCGGATTCTGGTCGTTGAATTCCACGGACTCGAGGCACTCGAGCACGCGGCCGCGAATCTCCCGGAGCCGTTCCATCATTTCGGCCAGAGTCGGAAGCGCGAGCGAGGCGCGAGTTGCGCGAGGATGCTCGAACGGATTGTAGAGTCCAGGCATCTCGGTGGACTTGATCGGGCCATCGAGATTCTGTGTGAGCCAGAGCTCCTCGAAGTGCGCGATGTGGCCAACGTCCCAGATGATGGGACTCATCAGCGGATCGTGCTGCTGATGCAGATCCTCGTCGGAAAGCCCCGATATGAGCAGCAGCGTCCTCTCGCGCGCCTCGCTAAGGAGGTTCGCGATCTCCTGCTTTGAAGGAGGAGCAGAGGAGGGGGAGGGTTTGGGTATTGTGTGTCGGGATGCAGTCATGGAAGGAGAAACGCGGTCCGGCAATCAAATGCAATGTTACCGCAGGACCTGAAACTTGCCAGCCGAAAGCACGTGCGGAAATTCTGGCGCTCCGGCTCCGGGTTCCCGATGTTCAACTCCAACAGCTACTTACGGCACCGGTCGATGAAGCGCTACACTCCTGACATACCGCCTGCATCCGGGACGTACACGAATGGCCGAACAACGAATCGCACTCGTAACGGGCGGCAACCGCGGAATTGGGCTGGAGGTCTGCCGCCAGCTCGCGGGGCTCGGCATCAGGGTAATCCTGGGATCACGTGATGCGGCGAGGGGAGTTGCCGCCGCGGGAGAGCTGGTCGCCGAGCGATTGCCGGTTGAAACGCGTCAGCTCGATGTTGCAAGCGCGAAGAGCATTAGCGAATGCATGAACTGGGTGCGTCGCGATGTGGGACGTCTCGACATCCTGGTGAACAATGCCGGGATCATGATCGAGGAGGGCGACGCCGATCCCATGGAAGAAATCGAGATCATTCGCGAAACGATGCAGACCAATGTGTATGGTCCATTTCTGCTTTCCCGCCTTGCCATACCGATCATGAAGAGCCGTCGCTATGGGCGAATCGTCAATCTCTCGAGCGGTATGGGCTCGTTAGCAGAAATGGGCGCCGGATACATCGCCTACAGGTTGTCCAAAGCGGGGATCAATGTAGTGACTCGAGTGACGGCAGCCGAAACGGAAGGGATGGGGATCCTGGTAAACTCGGTTGACCCTGGCTGGGTACAGACGGGCATGGGCGGGCGCGGTGCCACGCGAACTGTTGAGAAAGGTGCCGAGACTGTCGTATGGCTCGCGACTGCTCCTGACAACGGTCCAACGGGCGCCTTCTTCCGCGATCGCAAAGCGATAGCGTGGTAGAATTGCACTCGCCAATGTTCGCGAATAGGTTTTCGGTCACCGCGTAACATGGCGAACCCCACAGTTGCACTCAGTCCCCCGGGACGTCACAGCCCGCTGATCGGATTCTTCGAGCGGGTGCCCATCATAGCAGGCAGCGCTGTAGCCATCATCGGCGCTGTAGCGCTGGCGGGCTGGGCTCTGAATCTTCCTTTCGTCACGACAATAACGACCGGCGGATATCCGATACTTCCGCTGATGGCGGTTTGCTTCGTTCTGGCCGGCGGCGCGCTGACGATGTCTGTGCGCCCGCATCGAACTGCAACGCTGGATGCGGTTCAACAGACTCTCGCCGCGCTCGTCGCCACGATCGCCGGGCTCACGCTCTACGAATACCTTCGCGGCAGCGATTCCGGGTTCGACCTGCTGCTCTTCGGAGACAGAATCAAGCAGGTCTCCAACCATCCTCCCGGCCGCATCGCGATAAACAGCGCCGGCAGCCTTCTGCTTTTCGCGCTGGCGCTTCTCTCGATCCCTCACGATCAGCGACGGCACGATCTGCGCGCGCAGATGTTCGCCACCCCGGCTCTCCTGATCGCGCTGCTCGCGATCCTCGGCTATCTCTTCGGCGTCAAGGGCATGTACAGCCTGTCACAGTCGTCGGGCATGGCACTGTGGACAGCGGTCGGGCAGGTGATACTCGGAATCGGAATTCTCGTCGCGGTGCGAGACCGCGGGGTTGCCCTGCTGTTGCTGGACGACGGCCCTGCGGGCGTGCTCACGCGGAGACTCCTGCCCGCTGCGCTGCTCGCGCCGATCCTGCTCGGCGTGATCAGAATACTCGGCGAATCATCCGGATTCTACGAAACCGAATTCGGCGTATCGCTATTCGCCGTCGCCAGCATCCTCACGTTCGTAGGGCTGGTGCTATGGTCAGCGCGCGTACTCCGCAACACCGACAAGGAGCGTGTCGATTTGCTCGCGCTCGAGAAACAGGCGCGTGCTCACGCGGAGAGGGCGCGAAGCGAGGCCGAAACCGCCCGCGCGGAGGCAGAGCGCGCGAACAACAGCAAGACGGATTTTCTCGCGGTGATGTCGCACGAGCTGCGCACTCCCCTCACCGCGATCATGGGATATGAGGAGCTCCTTTCCGACGGCATCACGGGACCCGTGACGGAGCTCCAGCGGCAGCAGCTCGGAAGAATCAACGCCAGCGCGCGCCATCTGCTCGGTCTCATCGACGAGATTCTCACCTTTGCCCGAGTGGATATCGGGCGCGAGCGGGTAAGGTATGAGTCGATGTCGTGCAACCACACGCTCGCCGACGCAGCCGCGCTCGTGGAGCCCATGGCTGCCGCGAAAAACATCGACTTCATCGTCGAGCTCCTCGACGAAGATCAGGCGATCCAGACGGACGGCACGAAACTGCGGCAGATGCTCGTGAACCTTCTCTCCAACGGAATCAAGTTTACGGAAAGAGGTGAAGTCCGGGTCGGTCTGTCGGTCCGCAGCGGAGCTCTTGAGGTGAGCATTGCGGACACCGGTGTCGGGATTGCGGCCGAGAACATCGAGGAAGTATTCGAGCCGTTCTGGCAAGCCGAGCAGACCGCCACTAGGAAAACCGGCGGTACAGGATTGGGGTTGAGTGTCACACGCAAGCTGGCGCGTCTGCTCGGCGGTGATGTAACCGTCGCGAGCAAGGTGGGAGTGGGCACGACTTTTCTGTTGACGCTACCGATGAAGGCGCCGGTGGGCGAGACGATTCGGCGCCGCGACACCCCGACTACACCCACCAATCCCGTTCCCGCGCTTCACGTCTAGCTCGACCGCTTTCCTCCCAGCGCGTTCATCAGTGGAGCGATTTCGTCGCACAGCTCGCGCGCCAGAAAACCCATCGGACCTATTCGCCGTTTGAGCCGGTTCCCGGCGGCGCCGTGCAGATACACCGCCCAGACCGCCGCCTGGTCGAGCGTTGCACCACGAGCGAGTAACCCGACGATTGCTCCCGCGAGAACGTCGCCCGAGCCGGAGGTCGCGAGCCCGACTTCGCCCTCGGTGTATCGAAACGCCTCGCCGTAGGGCGTGGCGATGACCGTCTCGGCGCCTTTAAGGGTAACGACGACGTTTAGATCTTTCGCGACACTCATTGCGACGCCGAGCGGATCCGCCTCGACGCTCGCTGACTTGTCACCCGTGATCTTTGCCATCTCAGCAATGTTCGGTGTGAGGATGACACGGGTTTCCTCTGTGAATCGGTAACGCCCGTCGCGCAGCGCGCTCAAGGCAAGGGCGTCGATCACGATCGGCTTGTCGGCGATTCGACGAATCGCTTCGTCCATGAAGCTCCGAACCGCTTCCGCGTTCAGCATCCCCGGACCGATGAGAATCGCATCGGCGCCCGGGGCGTAATCGGCAGCGCGGCTTCCGGATTTCCGGTCGAGGAATCCATCGCCCGATTCCGGAAGGGAGAAGACGCGTGCCTCGGGCAATGCGACGCCGACGGAAGTAGCTGCGCTCCGGGGTCCCGCGAGCTGGAGCTTGCCGGCGCCCACACGCAACGCGGCGACACCGGCGAGAAGCAGCGCGCCCGGAACTTCAGCCGCGCCGCCAATCACCATTGCGACGCCTCGATCTTCCTTGTCCGCCGACGAGCCAGGGTGCGGCAACTGCCACCGCCGGAGAAGCGGCGCAGTGACGGCAATCGGCCTCTTGCTAGCGCGCGCCAAACGTCGCGTCCGGCTCCGATGTCACGGGAGCGCCGGCTTGCTCGAGGGGCGCAACGAAGTTGTAGAACTTGAGACGCACGTTACCGCGGGGTCCGAGAGTCTCATCGTGCTCGTAAAGAGTCACGGAACAGTTTGCGATCTCCGCCTTCTTGTCAATGGCGAGGACTTCTGTCTCAGTGAGGTGCTCGAGGATATAGCGCATGCAGAGCACGACCACCGCGTGACAAACGATAAGGACGCGCTGACCACGGTAATCGCGCGTTATCATCTCGGTCGCGCTGCGCAGCCGGAGGATGACATCGCACCAGCTCTCTCCTCCAGGTGGACGGTGGTAGAACTTTCCGAGCAGGCGGCGGTGCTCAGCCTGCTCGGGGAACTGCTCCTGGACTCCGATGTGAGTCAGCCGGTCCAGAATTCCAAACTCTTTCTCGCGGAATCGTTCGTCGACCAGAAATGAGTAGGAATCTTCAGGGATTCCCGCGGTCTTGATGATGAGGCCGGCGGTGTGGCGTGCGCGAAGATACGGGGAGGTCAGAACCACGTTGGGGCGATCATCCGGCGGCAGTGTTCGGAACCAGTTTCCGAGCGCGATCGCCTGGCGTTCTCCGAGCTCCGAGAGTGGGACATCGACGTCGCGGATGCGGAGGTCGATCACTGACTCGCCCGCCTCCAGCGCCGCGTCGCGCGCGACATTCCCCGCCGATTCGCCGTGGCGGACGATATAGAGGAGGTCCGGCCAGATCTGGTTTGGCTTCACGCGCGGAAACAGGTCAAGGAGCGTACCAATTCCCATGTCGAGATGGCGCGCACCTCTGGTGCGAACCTTGTAGCTGGCTCCGGCATGAGATCAACGCCCGAGCGACACGATCCAGATTGGCCCCGCTACCCTGAGACAATTCTCAGTTTCTCGACGCAGCCGATGGTGGAAATAGACCTGCGTGTCATTCCATCCGGGAGCGCGCTTGCGAAGCTCGATGCAGCGGGATTCGGCGAACCCTTCGCGGTATTGACTGCATTCGATCCGCATGGACGCGATCTCTCGACGGTGGAAAATGAAAAGCGAAGGCGCGAGCTGGATCGACGACTGACAGTTGACGGATACAGGTTCGTGCACGTGGACGCGTGCTCTCCCGATCGCTCGCACTGCGAGCGTAGCGTCGCCGTGGTGATGCCTCAAGAGAAAGCGATCGATCTCGCGCGTGAGATGGAACAGGTGGCGATTTTCTGGTTCGATGGGACGCGCTTCTGGATCTTGGGTGTCGTTGTAGAAACGGATCCGTTAATGCTGCCGCGCAACTCGTGAATTCGAGCGAAGCCGTACCTGAAGACAAATGCCCGGGCCATCAACTGTGAAGCCGATAGCCCCGGGCAGGTAGTCTTCAGTTGCAGTTAAGAAACTAGGTCACCGGCTTGTATCGATACCCGTACGCCCCGCCCTTCGCCGACGTGATCTTGAACGTCCCGGACTTTTTCGGCGCCACCGGTCCGACCGTCGCAGTCTCCGTTGAGATCACCGTTCCGGCCTTGTCTAGGATCTCCATGTTCACAGTGTAGGTCTTGGGCGTCGTTCCGCGGTTCTCGATCGTTCCAACCAACAACGTCTGGTCGGGCCGGCGCGTGAACTCGGTTACCGCCAGCTTCACCGGCATGTTCTCGGACTTGTTGTTGAAGTACACGAGCGAATCGGTGTAGATCTTCTGGAGCTTTTTGTCCTTCGTTCCCTTGTACAAACCCTGATACGCGAAGGCGTAGAGCAGCTGATTGTCGGGATTGCTCGGGTCGAGCGCGACGAGCTTATCGATCAACGGGAACGCCTTCGGGAACTGGTTATTCTGGATGTACGTCGCCGCCAGGTTGTTGATCGCGTCGCGTGAATAGGGATTTTGTGCGAGGGCGGCATCGAAAAGCTTGAGGGCATCCGCCTGATGTCCGTTGCGGGTCGCGACTACGCCGGCGTGAACCAGACTGATCTCCCCGTACTTGGATGGGTTGGCAATCATCGGCGCATAGACCAAGGGGATGGACACACTGTCGCCGGCGTCCACGTACATGCGCGACTCATTATCGATAGCGTCGGCGAGAAGCAGATCGTTGTTGGCCACCGCCATGTAATCCTGCCACGGCTTGATCGCCTCCTTTGCGGCCGCGCGCTTCGCGGCGCCGGTGACGGCATCTGCCCTGTCGGAACCGGCCGACGCGATTTCGTACAATGTCTTCGTGCGAACATCCGCGTAGATCGTGTCAGTTCCCGCGGCGGTCAGTGCCTGCTTCCAGTAATCCATCGCCGCCGCCGGGTTCTTCCGCTGCTGCGCGACCGAGCCAAGCACCGAATAGGCGTACGGCGCGTGACGGTCCAGCACCAGGGATCTCTTCGCCAGCATATCCGCCGAATCGAGCTGACCGGCGTTCAACGCGTTGATTGCGCCGTTGAGCGCGTTGAGCCAGGGCTTCTGCTGACGCCACTGCGAGATCACCGTTACGCACTCGGGTGAGGCCTTCTCGACGATCGAAAATGCGGAATCAGCCGCAGCGTACAGGTCAACTGTTGCCGTGGCGTTCGTCGTCATTCCGAGTGTGCCGCGTTGAACGACGGCTTGAGCGTTCGGCTGCATCAGATAAATGATGTACGCCTGACCACGAAGGTAATTTCGCGCGGTTGGGTTGTCGTTTCCGTTGTCCACGAGCCTGAACACTTCCTGGAGATCCCGGGTTGGATTTCCCTTATCCGAAGCGGAGATGGCGCGCGCCATCGAGAACTGGGCCTTCGCGATGTCACCCTTTGTGTTAGCGGTGGGATCGCAGCTCGAAGCATTCTGGGCCGAAAGCGGCGATACGGCGACGACGCCGATCGACAAAGCGGCCGCGATGCTGGTCACAGTAACTCTCATCAAGGATCTCCCTGATTCGTAAAATGAGAAGACGGGGGGCTGAAAATACGTCCGATAATATACCGCCCCGCACCTATCGTTCCCCGTTGCCTCGCCGCCGCTCCGTATCCTCCAGGCCTCCCGAAATCCGCCCCAAATGCGGTTAGGCGCGCGTCCCGGATCCGGCTGCTTCTCTTACCAGCGCCAGCGCCCGTTTAACGTGCGCCTCAGTCGTGTGGATATTGCCGATCGCGATCCTAAGGGCATAACTCCCTCGCACCCGCGTGTGCGACAGATAGACTTCCCGGCCCGCGATGACCCTCTCGAGCAGTCTGGCGTTATGCTGGTCGAGATCGCGCCCCTTCATGCCCGGCGGACAATGCCGGAATACCACGGTCGAGAAGTTTATCTCCGCCATTCGCTCGAGCTCGGGATCGTCATCGATCCACTCCCCCAACCGGCGAGCGATCCGAATGTGTTCCCTGATCAGCGATCGAAGGCCGTCGACTCCAAAGTTCCTGATCACGAACCAGAGCTTGAGCGCGCGAAAACGGCGGCCCAATGCGATCCCGTAATCCATCAGGTTGGAAACGGCGTCGCCTTCACTCACCACCAGGAATTCGGGAACGTGCTGGAACGCGCGCTTCAGCAAATCCGGACGCCGTGTGTACAGTACCGAGCAGTCCATCGGAGTGAACAGCCACTTGTGGGGATTCACCACCATGGAGTCGGCGCGGTCGCATCCGTCGAGCACGTGCCGCATCTCTGGCAGAATCGCCGCGGTTCCGCCGTACGAAGCATCGACGTGGAGCCACATCCCGTGGCGTCCACAAATCTCTGCGATTGCTGGAACCGGATCGATGGCCGTTGTCGAAGTCGTCCCCACCGTTGCGACGACGGCGACCGGCACGCGTCCCGCACGCCGATCGTTTTCTACGGCCGCGGCCAGTGCTTTCGCGTCCATCCTCAGTGCCGAATCGGTGGGGATTTTTTTCAGGGTCTCGAGCCCGAAGCCGAGCGTCATCACTGCTTTGTCGACGCTCGAGTGCGCTTCCTCGGAGCAGTAGACGACGACCCTTGGCAGATCGGCCCTCCCCGACATTCCCTCCTCACGGATCCGAAGCTCGGGGTGCATCTCTCGTGCGGCCGCCAGGGCGTAGAGGGTGTTCGACGAAGCGGTGTCGCCAATGATACCAAAGAAACCGTCGGGCAGCCCGAGCATTTGCCGCAGCCAATCCAGGGTCAGCTCCTCGAGCTCGGTTGCAGCCGGACTTGTTCTCCACAGCATGGCGTTGACGTTGAGCGCGGTGGTCAGTGCCTCGCCGAGAACTCCGGCGGCGGTGGCGGAGTTGGCGAAGTACGCCATGAAGGCCGGGTGATTCCAATGCGTGATGGCGGGGACGATGAGCCGCTGGAAGTCGCCTAGAATCTCCTCCATCGATTCTCCCCGCTCGGGCGGGGATGGTGGGAGTGCACCGCGCACGTCACCGGGACGGACCGCCGGCAGGACGGGCCATTTTTCCGGCGCGTCCAGATAATCCGCTATCCAGTCGATCACCGCATACCCGTGCTTCCGGAATTCAGCCGTCGACATGCCGGAGATAGTCCGCACTGTGTTCGACATTGACTGCTCGGCCTGCGTCAGCGGCTGCTGTGGCGTCGGATCCATCGCACCAAATATAGAGTTTCCACCCGTGACAGACGGGCTCGCGCCGACCTTATACTTGCGCGAATGGCTCCGCAATCCGATCGTGCTGATCCGCGGGTTATGATCCTTTCACAACGACTCCGATCGAGCTGGACTCAATCGCGAGTCAATATCACTAACGGCAAAAATGAAGTTTGCTGGTTCCAGCGCACTCGGCAGAAAGGCCGTCGCGCACCTCAAGAAAGTCGACCCCGTGCTCGGACAGGTAATCGACAAGGTCGGCGTTTACAAAGGTTGGCCCGCGAGCAACGGCACTCACTTCGACGCCGTCGCCCGTTCGATCGTTTTTCAGCAGCTGTCGGGTAAGGCGGCGAGCACGATTCACGGACGGTTTCAGGGCTTGTATGGTGGCCGCACCCCACTTCCGGCGGAGCTGGCAACCACTTCTGACGAGCAACTACGAGCGGTCGGGTTGTCGCGCCAAAAATCGGCGTATCTCAAGGACCTCGGCGCCAAGGTCGCATCGGGTGAGTTGCCGATCGAGACTCTTCACGAGCTGACCGATGAGGAGGTCATATCTGCGCTTACCCAGGTCAAAGGCATCGGCCGGTGGACGGCCCAGATGTTCATGATGTTCCGGCTCGGCCGACCAGATGTATTGCCCGACCTGGACCTCGGAGTACAAAAGGGGATTCAGCGGGCGTACCGTTTGCGTAAGCTTCCAACACCAGAGAGAGTAAAGAAGATCGGTGCCAAATGGGCGCCGTATCGTACCGTAGCGTCGTGGTACCTGTGGCGTCTGCTGGACACGCCCGCACTCGTACCACGCTCGGGAGGTTGATTGCTGCATCCGCTCGCATCAATCGCCGATCAGCTCACAGCGAGCGGTGGGCACGACAGAATCGCGCAGCTTGGCGTGATGCTGTTGTCGACGGCGCACGCCGAGCTGCAGGCCACCGCGGATTCACGCGCATATGACGGCGCGCTGTCACGGTGCCGTATCGTGCTCGCGGCGCTGTTTGGCGAGCCGCAGGGGCGTTCGTTTGACGTGAAATTCTGGGACGGCTCGATCGATCGCGGGGGCAGCCCACACTCGCCGTTCACGATGGTGCTCAACAGGCCGGCGGCGCTCCGGCGCATGCTCCTTCCCCCGAACGAGCTTTCCATCGTCGAGTCGTACATCAGCGGAGATGTCGAGATCGAGGGCAGCATGGAAGCCGCATCAGATCTTGCTGAGATGATCGGCGACCGGCTCCGCTCTCCTCTCGCAGTTGCGCGTCTGGTTGGCCTGGTGCTCCGACTGCCGGGTACCGCCGACGATAATCTGGCCGATGCACGGTTCCCGGAGCGGGCAAAAAAGCTCGGGCCCCGGCACACTCCCGTGCGCGATGCAGCGGCGATCAACTTTCACTACGATGTCGGCAACGCCTTCTACAGGCTCTGGCTGGACCGGCGGATGGTTTATTCGTGTGCGTACTTCCGCTCGCCGGATGATTCGCTCGATGTCGCGCAGGAGGCAAAACTCGACCTTATCTGTCGAAAGCTTCGTCTCAAGCCGGGCGAGCGCCTGCTGGACATAGGCTGCGGCTGGGGCGGGCTCATCATGCATGCCGCCGAGCACTATGGAGTGGATGCGACGGGCATCACGCTCAGTCAGAATCAGGCGGCGTACGCAAAGGAGCGCATTGCGGAGTCCGGGCTCGGCGACAGATGCCGTGCCGAGATCCGCGACTATCGTTCGCTTTCGAAGGAAGATGCGTACGACAAGATCGCCAGCGTCGGAATGATCGAGCACGTTGGACTCACTCACCTCCCGGTGTACTTCGAGTCCGCCTACCGCGCACTCAAGCCCGGCGGACTCTTCCTGAACCACGGCATCGTGAGTCTCGGGGAAGCGCGCCCGAAATCACCGCGTGAGAGGATCTTCAGGAAGTTCTGGAAAGCCGACGCGTTCATCGACACCTACGTGTTTCCGGATGGAAAGCTCACGGCGACCGACGATGTCATCGCCGCCGCCGAAGCGACGGGATTCGAAGTGCGTGATGTCGAGAGCCTGCGCGAGCACTATGCGATGACCTTGCGACACTGGGTGCGATCGCTGGAAGAGAACAGCAGTCAGGCGCTGGCGCTCGTCGGGAATCACACCTTCCGCGTCTGGAGGCTCTACATGGCCGCCTCGGCAAACGCGTTCACGAGGGCGGCGATCAACATCGTTCAGACATTGCTGGCGAAGCCTGATGCGCGCGGGCATTCGAACATTCCTCTCACGCGCGAGGACCTTTACGCCGACGGCTGAGTCACGCGAAGCGCTCATGGTGTAGATTTGAAGGAGACATTTCGCGCTGGAGAGCAGGATGGCGGTCAAGGTTGTAGTCAAGCCAGACAGTAGGTACTTGCAGGAGAGGAACGGTGCGTTCCGACCGATCGAGAATCTCAGTATCACCGCAAGCACGCCGGCATATCCCGCCGTTCTCCACAAAACGAGACGCACGATGATCCTTGCCGACGACCACACGCACGCCGTCATCGCTCTCGACAAGGACATGCTCGTCAGCCGAAATGCCGATCTCTCCGTCGTGCTGATCGCGTACACCGAGCCCACCGAGGCGACGTGGAAGGCGCTGGAGCTGCACATGGAAAGCGAGCGTTCGACAGCCGAGGCCGCGAGGGAAGCGAAGGGACGGGCTCTGCTGGAGAGGAAGCGAGTAAAGGCCGCAGAAATTCAGTAAGTAATGCTGGTCGGACGTCGCGCTCTGGTTGGTCTGGCGATCGCGAGCGCGCTCACTGGGTGCGCTTCGCCTCCACCTCCCCCGCCGCCTCCGCCCAAGCCGGTCGTCGTCGGCCCTCCGACAGATACCGTGAAGATCCCGTTGACGGATCTGCTCGCCCGGACCTACTACGGAAATGCCGGCGGAATATATCCCGGTGGAATCAACCAACCTCCCGCAGATCACGATTCCGTGGCGCGGGCGCGGCGAAATCTGATCAAGCCGCTCGACGTGAATGGCGACGAGAGTCCCTTTGGCAAAGACGTGCTGGTCTCGATCGGGATGTCGAACGCGACCCAAGAGTGGTGCTCGCAGAACTCGGGTCCGCCGTGCACACCGTGGTCATTCATGGGGAAGGCAGCGGTCGACCCTACCATCAACCACTATTCGTTGGTGATCGTGAATGGCGCG
>Ga0137396_10001090_pt1 | contig 13904 bp, 14 predicted proteins | sample czc16metaG_FD_108284 | JGI IMG/M metagenome (GOLD analysis project Ga0137396, IMG submission 108284) | Vadose zone soil microbial communities from Angelo Coast Range Reserve, California, USA - czcobulk3.16 metaG | ecosystem: Environmental > Terrestrial > Soil > Vadose zone | place: USA...
ATCGAAGGACCTTTTCCGCGCGGCCGGGATCCCGGTCCCTCCCGGAGACGTGGCCGGGAGCGTGGACGAAGCGCTCGCGCTGGCGGCGCGATTCGGATATCCGGTCGTCGTCAAGGCCCAGGTGCTGATCGGGGGACGCGGCAAGGCCGGGGGAGTCAAGGTGGTGCGCGGTCCCGAGGAGCTTTCGCGCGAGGCCGCGCGCATACTCGGGATGGAAATCCGAGGCCTCAGGGTGCGCCGCGTGCTCCTCACGCCGTCCGCCGACATCGCCCGCGAATACTACGCGGGGTTGGTGCTGGACCGGAGGAACGAAAGTCCCCTGCTCATGGTGAGCCCGGCGGGTGGCATCGAGATCGAGGAGGTCGCTCGCACGACGCCCGACAAGATCCTCAACGTCCCGATCGACGCGCGCGGGCTCCCGGCCTACCGCGCCCGAGCGGCCGCTTGCTTCCTGGACACGGCACCCGCCGTCCAGAAGCAGATCGTTCCGATCCTGCGCCAGCTCGTGCAGGTCTACCGGGACCAGGACGCCTCCCTCGCGGAGATCAACCCGCTTGCCGTCACGAAGCAGGGCGAGGTGCTGGCGCTCGACGCCAAGGTGGTGATCGACGACTCGGCGCTCGACCGCCACCCGGATCTCAAGGCATGGCGCGATCTCTCCGCCGAGGATCCGGACGAGATCGAGGCGCGCGAGCGCGGCCTCTCGTACGTGAAGCTCGACGGGTCGATCGGATGCGTCGTGAACGGTGCGGGGCTCGCGATGGCGACGATGGATCTGATCCAGTTCCACGGCGGGAAGCCCGCGAACTTCCTCGATATCGGAGGCTCCTCGAACCCGGACAAGGTCGGCTTCGCGATGGGCATCCTCACGCGGGATTCGCGCGTGAAGGCGATCCTCTTCAACATCTTCGGCGGGATCACCCGGTGCGACGACGTGGCGCGAGGGCTGATCTCGGCGCTCGACCGGTCGAAGGTGCGGATCCCGATCGTGATCCGGCTCACCGGGACGAACGAGAAGGAGGCGCGCGAGCTCCTGGGGCAACGCGGCCTGATGGCGCTGAGCGACATGGACGAAGCCGTGCGGGCGGTGATCGCGCGGGCGGCGGAGGCGGCGTGAGCGTTCTCGTCGGGCGCGGGACGAGGGTCCTGGTTCAAGGGATCACCGGCCGGGATGGCTCGTTCCATACCCGTGGGATGCTCGACTACGGGACGAAGGTGGTCGCGGGCGTCACGCCGGGGAAGGGGGGCGAGCGCGTGCATTCGGTCCCCGTGTTCGATTCGGTCGAGGAGGCTGTCGCGAAAACGGGCGCGAACTGCTCGGTCCTCTACGTCCCCGCGGCGCTCGCCCAGGACGCGATCTACGAATCGGTCGACGCGGGCATCCCGCTCGTGGTCTGCATCAGCGAGGGGATCCCGGTGCGGGACATGGTGGAGGTGGCCGCCTACATGAAAGGACGCCACGCGAGGCTCGTCGGCCCGAATTGCCCCGGGCTCATCTCGCCGGGCCTCTGCAAGGTGGGCATCATGCCGGGAACGATCGTGAAGCCGGGCAAGGTGGGGGTCGTGAGCCGCAGCGGGACGCTGACGTATGAAGTCGTGTGGCAGCTCACGCGCGCCGGCCTGGGCCAGTCCACCTGCATCGGAATCGGCGGCGACCCGATCGTGGGGACGCGCTTCGCCGACATGCTCGCCCTCTACGAGCAGGATCCCGGGACCGAGGCGATCGTTCTGATCGGTGAGATCGGGGGGAGCGACGAGGAGGACGCGGCGGTCCTGATCAAGCGCTCCATCCGGAAGCCGGTCGTGGCGTTCGTGGCGGGGCAGACCGCGCCGCCGGGAAGGCGCATGGGTCACGCGGGCGCGATCGTCTCCGGAGGGTCGGGGACCGCGCAGGAGAAGATGGAGCGATTTCTGGAGTGCGGCATCCCGGTCGCGAAGACGCCATCCGAAATTCCGGGCCTCATCGCGAACGCGCTTCGCTCGAAGCGGAAATCGAAGCTCGCGCTCGTCCGGAGGAAGCCCGCGCGGCCGACGCGGAAATCGAAACCCGTCCAGCGCCGCCGCAAAGCGAAGTAGCCCCCGCGCATTCCGGCCAACACCAACAGGACACATCCCCGGGCGATATCAGGAGGATCCACTTGGACGAGACGCTCTTCATGATCAAGCCGGACGCCGTCCAGGCGCACAAGATCGGCGCCATCCTCGCCGAGGTGGAGCGGGCCGGATTCGAGATCCTCGACATCCGCTTCGTGAGACTCACGCCGCGGGAGGCCCGCCTCTTCTACGCCGTGCACGAGGGGAAGCCCTTCCTCGAGGAGCTGGTGGCGTTCATGTCGTCGGGTCCCGCGATCCCCTGCCGGCTCCGCCGCGAGCGCGCCGTGGAGAGACTTCGTGATTTGATCGGCGCGACGGACCCCAAGGAGGCCAAGGCGGGCACCATCCGGGCGCTCCACGCGGAGAGCAAGGGCAGAAACGCGGTCCACGCGTCCGACTCCCCGGAGTCCGCGCGCGCCGAGATCGAATTCTTCTTCGGAGACGGGTCGGCCCGCCGGTAATCTAAAGAAGAGCCATGGAACTCAAACTCCACGAGATCGACGAAGGCCAGAGCCGGCTCACGATCGAGGTTCCCGGCGAGTCGGTCGGGATCACCGCCCAGGACGTCGCCATTGAAGGCCCGATCCGGATTGGACTTAGCCTGGATCGCCGCGGGGACGAGATCTGGATACGCGGGGCGGTCTATGCCATTGCGCTGCAACAATGTAGCCGCTGTCTTGTGGACTTTTCCCAAATTCTGGAATTGGAGTTCGAGGTTTTCTGTGCTAAGTTGCCGTCCGCCCGCACGATGAGCCATTCGGCCCTGGATGATGACGACGGGGGGGTCCATTTCCACGACGGCCACGTGCTCTCCATAGACAGCGAAATCCGGGAATCGGTGCTGCTGGGCCTCCCGATGAGGCCGCTCTGCCGCGACGCGTGCGCGGGACTCTGCCCGCGCTGCGGCGAGGATCGAAACCTCGGGTCGTGCCGCTGCGTCGGCGCGGCCGCGGGCTGATGCCGGTCAGGCGGTCCGCGATTCGCGCACCCCGGCCCGAGACTCCAACGAAGGGAATGTTGAACGATGGCTGTACCCAAGAGAAGACATTCGAGCACCCGCGGCAAGAAGCGCCGCACGCACTGGAAACTCGCGCTACCGTCCCGCTCGCTCTGCCCCCACTGCAGCCAGCCGAAGCTTCCGCACCGCGTGTGCGGACACTGCGGCTACTACGCCGGCGAAGAGGTGATCTCGCAGGAGGCGCCGAAGAGCACGTAAGGGCGGATACGGGGCTACGGTGAGCGATCAAGCCGGACGTCCGGTCATCGGGGTGGACGCCATGGGGGGGGATCTCGCCCCCGGTGTGGTCATACAAGGCGCCATCGAAGCGATGCGCGAGTCGGCGGGAGCCTTCGAAGTCGTGCTGATCGGCGACGAGACGCTCATCCGCGGAGAAGCCGCCCGGCTGCATCTTTCGTCCTCGCTCCCCTCCGTGATCCATGCCTCCGAGCGTGTGGAGATGGGCGAGTCCGCGGCGACTTCGGTGCGGAAGAAGAAGGACAGCTCGATCAACATCGCCGCCCGCCTCCAGAAGGAGCGCCGGACGTCGGCCATGGTCTCCGCCGGAAATACGGGCGCGGTGGTGGCGGCGGCCCTCTTCGGTCTCGGCAGAATCGAGTCGGTGCAACGCCCCGCGATCGCCACGGTGCTTCCGACGCCGCAGGGAAACGTCGTGATCCTGGATGTCGGCGCCACGTCGGATTGCAAGCCCTTCCACCTCTCCCAATTCGCGATGATGGGCAGCATCTACGCGAGGCTCGTGCTCCACGTGGAGCGTCCGCGCGTCGGCCTCCTGAACATCGGTGAGGAAGCGGAGAAGGGAAGCGAGCTCTATTACGAAGCGCACCAGCTCCTGAAACAGAGCCCGGTCCACTTCGTCGGGAACGTCGAGGGGCGCGACATCATCCTCGGCACCGCGGACGTCGTCGTGTGCGATGGGTTCGTCGGGAACGTGCTGCTCAAGTTCGCGGAGAGCGTGATCCCCAGCGTGGGCAACATGATCCGGGACGAGATCCGGAGCAATCCCCTGAGCATGCTCGCGGGACTTCTCTTGAAGCCGGCGTTTCGAAGGCTGAAGCGGCGGATGGACTACGCCGAGGTCGGTGGGGCGCCGCTTCTGGGCGTGGACGGGACCTGCATCATCGCGCACGGCCGCAGCAACGCGCGCGCGATCAAGAACGCGATCCGCGCCGCGGCGCGGTGCGCCGAGGCGCGCGTGGCCGACTTCATCCGCGAGGATCTGCACAAGCTGGCCCCGGAGGCCGCATGAGGCCTCGGCTCGGGAGGTCGGCATGATCAAGCCCGCTCGCGATGTCCACATCGTCGGGGTCGGTTCCTGCACTCCGGACCGCGTCCTCACGAACAAGGACTTGGAGAAGATCGTGGACACCTCGGACGAGTGGATCACGACGCGCACCGGAATCAAAGAGCGGCGGATCTCCGACCCGGAAACGCCCGCCTCCGCGCTCGCGACCGAGGCGGCGCGGCGCGCCGTCCGGGACGCCGGCATCCAGGGAGAGAAGCTCGACCAGATCATCGTCGGGACCGTGACCGGGGACCGGCCGTTTCCTTCGACCGCGTGCCTCATCCAGGACCGCCTTCACGCGACGTCGGCCTACGCGTTCGACATTTCGGCCGCGTGCTCGGGATTTCTCTTCGCGCTCTCCCTCGCTCGGACCCAGATCACGGCCGGCGTGGCGGAGACCGTGCTCGTCGTCGGTGTCGAGACGCTCTCCAAAATCGTGGACTGGACCGACCGGAACACCTGCGTACTGTTCGGCGACGCGGCCGGCGCCGTGGTGCTGCGCTCCACGGGAGAGCCCGGCGGGATCCTCTCGACGAAGCTTCACAGCGACGGGTCGCTCACGAACCTGCTCGAGATGCCCGGCGGCGGATCGCTCCATCCCGCCTCGCACGAAACGGTCGACCGGCGGCTCCACTACATCCGGATGAGCGGGAACGACGTGTTCAAGCACGCCGTGCGCGCGATGGAATCGGTGGCCTGCGAAGCGCTCGAAGCCGCCGGACACAAGCCGGAGGAGCTCGATCTCCTCGTTCCGCACCAGGCGAACTACCGCATCATCAACGCCACCGCGCGGCGTCTCGGGCTGCCCATGGAGAAGGTCTTCGTGAACCTGGACCGCTACGGCAACACATCCTCGGCGTCGATCCCGCTCGCGCTCGACGAGGCGAAGCGGCAGGGGCGCCTGAAGCCCGGCGATCTCGTGGAGATGGTCACCTTCGGGGGCGGATTCACGTGGGCGGCGGCGGTGGTGCGCTGGTGAGCCGGATCGCGTTCCTCTTCCCCGGCCAGGGCTCGCAGGCGGTGGGCATGGGCAAGAGCCTCGCGGAGCGGTTTCCGGAAGCGCGCGAGGTGTTCGAGCGCGCCGACCAGGTGCTGGGAGTCCCGCTCACCCGGCTTTGTTTCGAGGGACCCCTGGAGGAGCTGACCCGCACGGAGAACACGCAGCCCGCGCTCCTCGTGACGAGCGTCGCGGCGGCGCGGGTGCTCGAGCGCCGCGGCGTGCACGCCTCGGCGGGCGCGGGGCACAGCGCGGGGGAGTTCGCGGCGCACGTGGCGGCGGGATCGCTTTCCTTCGAGGACGGCCTCACGCTCATCCGGCGGCGCGGCGAGCTGATGGCGAGCGCGGGGAAGGAACGGCCGGGCTCCATGATCGCGGTGCTCGGCCTGGATGCCGCCGGAATCGAGAGGGTCCTCGCCGCGGTGGGAGCTTCGCGCGATCTCGCCGCGGCGAATTACAACTCGCCGGGGCAGGTCGTGCTCTCGGGAACTCCCCAGGCGCTCGAGCGCGCGTCGGAAGAGGCCCGGAAGGCGGGTGCTAAGAAGATCGTCCCGCTGAACGTGAGCGCCGCGTTCCATTCCCCCTTGATGGAGCGCGCGGCGCGCGGGCTGGCCGAAGCGCTGGGGAAGGTTGAGATCCGTCCCGCGCGGTTTCCGATCTACGCCAACGCCACGGCGCGGCCGGTCCAGTCGCCGGACGAGATCCGCGTCGCGCTGGAGGAGCAGCTTCTGAAGCCCGTGCTCTGGGAGCAGACGGTTCGCGCCCTCCTGGAAGACGGCGTGCGGCGGTTCGTGGAGGTGGGTCAGGGGCGGGTGCTGCGCGGACTCGTGAAGAGCGTCGACCGGGACGCCTCGCTCTTCGGCAGCGAGGACCCCGAGGCGGCCGAAGCCACGGTGCGCGCGAACCAGGAAGTCGCGGCGTGAGCAGCGCGGCCGACGCCCGGAGCAAGAACCGCGTCGCGGTCGTGACGGGCGGCGGGAAGGGAATCGGGCGCGCGGTAGCCTCGAGGCTCGCGTGTGCGGGCGCCAAGGTCGTCCTCTCGGGCAGAGATCGGTCCGCGCTCGAGGAGGCGTGCGCCGAGATCCGATCGGAAGGGGGGGAGGCCATCTGGGCGGCGGGGGACGTGTCGAATCCTGCCGCCGCGGACGCCCTCTTGGAGAAGACGCTCGAGGCCTTCGGCAGCGCGGACATCCTGGTCAACAACGCCGGGATCACGCGGGACAACCTGGTCATGCGGATGAGCGAGGAGGAATGGGACCAGGTGATCGACACGAATTTGAAGGGAAGCTTTCTCTGCATCCGCGCGTTTACCCGGCCTATGATGAAGCAGCGGTGGGGACGGATCGTGAACGTGAGCTCCGTGGTCGGGTTGATCGGCAACCCGGGGCAGGCGAATTACGTCGCATCGAAAGCGGGTTTGGTGGGTCTCACGAAGGCCGTTGCGAAGGAACTGGCGTCGCGCCATATTACGGTGAATGCGGTCGCTCCGGGATTCATCGAAACGGCGATGACGGCCGAGCTGGACGAGAAGGTGCGGGAAGCACTGAAGGCGCAGATTCCCCTCGGGCGTCTCGGGACTCCCGGCGACGTGGCGAACGCGGTCGCGTTTCTGTGCTCGGAGGAGGCCGGCTACATCACCGGCCAGGTGCTGTCCGTCGACGGTGGCATGAGGATGTGAAACGGTCGGATTCCCGAACGGGAATCCACAAGGGAGGTGAAGCAGGGAATGGCATCATTCAGTGAGGACCGGGTCAAGCAGATCATCGTCGACCAGCTGGGCGTGGCACCGGAGCAGGTGACGCCGGAAGCCTCGTTCATCGACGATCTCGGAGCCGACTCGCTCGACACCGTGGAGCTCGTCATGGCCCTCGAGGAGGAATTCGACATCGAGATTCCGGACGAGGACGCCGAGAAGATGACGACGGTGGCGGACGCCATCAAGTACCTCGAATCGCACGTGCCGAAGAACGCCTGATTCGGCGCCCCGCCGGACGCGTCGCGTCCGGCGCTCTACACGCGCAGGCGAAGAAATCGAGAGAACACTCGTGACGTATCGGAGAAATGGGAGTCCTCGCCGGGTGGTCGTGACCGGGCAGGGCGTGATTTGCCCCCTGGGGAACACCGTCGAGGAGGTCTGGAAACGGTTGATCGCGGGCGAATCCGGAATCGGCGCCGTGACGCGCTTCGACGCGGCGGCGTACGACACGCGGATCGCCGGCGAGGTGCGCGGGTTCAAGCCGGAAGACTTCATGGACCGGAAGGACATCCGCCGCACCGATCTGTTCGTCCAGTACGCGGTCGCCGCGTCCGCGCAGGCCCTGGAGCAGGCCGGCGTGAAGGACCGCGTCGATCCGACCCGGTTCGGCGTGATCGTGGGATCGGGGATCGGCGGGATCTCGACGTTCGAGGACCAGCACCGCGTCCTTCTCGAGAAGGGCCCGAACCGCGTCAGCCCCTTCTTCATCCCCATGATGATCTCGGACATGGCCTCGGGGCAGGTGTCGATCCTCTTCGGCGCCAAGGGGCCCAATTACTGCACCGTGTCGGCCTGCTCCTCGGGTGCGCACGCGGTCGGTGAGGCGTTCCGGATCATCCAGAACTCCGAAGCGGACGTCATGATCGCGGGAGGCGCCGAAGCGCCGGTGACTCCGATTTCGTTCGCGGGATTCTGTTCCATGAAGGCGATGTCCACCCGTAACGACGATCCGACCGGGGCCTCCCGGCCCTTCGACTCCCAGCGCGATGGTTTCGTGATGGGCGAGGGCGCGGGAATCCTGATTCTGGAGGAACTCGAGCACGCGAGGAAGCGCGGTGCCGCGATCCTGGCGGAGATCATCGGTTACGGAGCCACGGGAGATGCCCATCATATGACCGCTCCTGCCCCCGAGGGTGAGGGTGCAGCGCGGGCCATGCGGGCCGCCATTCACGATTCCGGACTCTCTCTGACCGAGTTCGGTTATGTGAACGCCCACGGCACTTCCACACCACTCAACGACAAATTCGAAACCCAAGCCATCAAATCGGTATTCGGGGATCATGCGTCACGCGTGGCCGTAAGCTCGACCAAATCGATGACGGGACACCTGCTCGGAGCCGCCGGAGGACTCGAAACGATCATCTGCGTCCTCGCGCTCGAGCGGCAGGTTCTTCCCCCCACCATCAACTACGCGCACCCCGACCCCGACTGCGATCTCGATTACGTCCCCAACACCGCGCGAAAGGTCGAAACGCGGGCGGCCCTCTCCAACTCCCTGGGCTTTGGCGGGCACAACGTCACCCTGGCGTTATCGAGAACCATGGCACCGGAGGGTCCTTAGGGATCCCGACAAACGTGAAATTACTGAGAAAGCTGTTCGGACTGGACAAGGCGCCGGAGCCGCGGGTTCCGCGCCCCGTCGCCCGTGATTTCGATCTGCGTGGATTCGAAGCCATCGTGCATTACAAATTCCGAGACCCGGAGCGGGCGCGGCAGGCGCTGACCCATCGCACCTACCTCCACTCGCTTCCCGAGAAGGGAGGCGGAGAGTCGAACGAGCGGATGGAGTTCCTCGGGGACTCGGTCGTCGGGCTCGTCGTGAACGAGTTCCTCTACCGCAAGTTCACGTCGCTTCGCGAAGGGGAGCTGACGAAGATGAAATCGCTCCTCGTGAGCCGCGTGATCCTCTCGCGGACCGCGAAGCTTATGGGCCTCGGAGATTTTGTCCTGTTGAGCGAAGCGGAAACCGGCTCGGGTGGGCGCGACAGGGCGTCCATCCTCGCCGACACGCTGGAAGGCGTGATCGGCGCCGTGTACCTGGACGGAGGCCTCGAGCCGGCGCGGCTGCTGACCGAGCGTCTGCTCCTGCGTCAGGTGCACGAGATCCTGAGCGACGCGAATCTCGCCAACTACAAGAGCATGTTGCAGGAGTACGTGCAGGGCGAGTTCAAGACCCACCCGCAGTACCGGATCTCGAGCGAGCTCGGGCCCGACCACGAGAAGGTGTTCACGGTCGAAGTGGTCGTGAATCAGAAGGTGTTGGGGCGGGGTCACGGAAGCAACAAGAAGGAAGCGGAGCAGGAGGCCGCTCGGGACGCGCTCCTCCATTTCGAAAAAATCGTCCGGAACGATCGGAACGATCGGCAGGACCACAGGCGCCGCAGACGCCGGGGTGGGCGGGGCCGCCGCTCGCGCGGAGGCGGAGGGCGCGATATGGGTCCGGGCCCGCAAGGGGGCGGAAGGCCGCATGACGAGGGCCGGGAGGTGCGCGAAGCGCGCGAGCACCGGGACCCGCCGAAGCCGCGGGAACGCAGGGAGCCGGAAGGGGAGAAGTCCCCCTGGGCGGCCTCGCACTTGCAGCCGGAGCCCTAGAGTTGGTATAATCCGCGCGTCGTCTCGACAGGGGAGGGAGGCCTATGGGGCCTCCCTCCATTTCCTTATCCCGGTCCGGAGGCGACGGCGTGAACGAAGACCATAGACCTTCCCTGACCTCATGGAGGGGGATGGGACTGCTGTCCTGGATCCTTGTCGCGGCGCTGGCCGGGTCTGCCCCCGCTGAGTCTCTGTCCTCCCGCGTAGTTCCCTCGAACATCGAATTTCTCGTGCGGTCGGCCCTGGCCCAGGAGAGCGGCAATCTGGATGACGCCGCCATGTGGGCCGAGGCGCTCTCGGCGGAAGACTCCTCGTCGAGCTATGCCGCATCGAGGCTCGCCCAAATCCTGGAATCCTCCGGCGAAGACCCGCGCGCGCTCGAATGGGGCAGTCGCGCCCTCGCGCGTGACAGCTTGAATGCCGACGCGGCCCTGCTCGTCGGACGCATGCGGCTTCGCGCGGGCGAAGCCTCGGTCGCCGTGAAGGCGCTCACGCCGCCGCTCAGGCGCACGGGCGCCCGCCCGGAGCTCTACGCGCTCCGCGCGCTCGCGCACGAGCTGGAGAGGAACTACGAGGCGGCGTTGGCCGATCTTAGGCGCACGGGCGAGCTTCTGCCCGACTTCGGCTGGGTGGCGGCCGGCGTCCTGGGGATGGCGCTCGAGGACGGACGGTTGGATGATGCGACCAAGGCGCTCCATCTCGCGCTCGAGATCAACCCGGACGACCCCCGGAGCTTGGGACTGGGTGTCGAGCTGGCGCGCAGACTCGGGGACATCGCGCTCGAGGAGAGGCTCCTTCGCCGGCGCGCCGAGGCCGACGATGCGGTTCCCGAGCAGATCGCCGCCTACGCTTCGTTCCTGCTCCGCGAGGGGGACAGGAAAGGCATGGAGGCGTTCCTGGGCCGGATGGCGCAGCGCGGTTTCGACCCGATAGACGCCCGCGTCGATGCCGGCCGCGCGCTCTTGCGCGACGGCGACTATCGAGCGGCACTTGAAGCGGTGAAACCGCTTGGGGACCAACGGGCCGCGCTGCCCATCAAGGCCCGGGCGCTGGTGGCGCTCGCGAGCCACAAGTCGGCGCTCCGCTGCTATCGGAAGCTCGTCAAACTCCGCGCGCTCGCGCAGGAAGAGTCGCTCATGGTCGCCTACCTGGAAATCAAGGTCGGGGATCGACGGATTGGGATCCGAACCCTGGAACAGATCCGGGACGGGCTCCTGGACAACCCGCGCCGCGTCCTTGCGGGCGCCCTCTGTTACATCATGCTCCGGCACCCCGAGGAGGCCGTTTCCCTCATGCGGGAAGGCGCCTCGCGGGGGCCCGACAACCCCATGCTCTACGCCGAGCTGGGCCAGACCGCGGCTTCGATCGGGGACAGTCTTGTCGCGGAGTGGGCCTTCCAGAAGCTGAACAGCCTGGGCCGGGAGAATTCCGAGTGCCTTTATTTTCTCGCCGCATCAGACCTTAATCAGGGGGTTCAAGGCCGGGCGCTCGAGCGGCTGGAGCGTGCGGTGGCGCTCGACCCCTTGAACGGGCGGGCTCTGGCGCTGCTCGGGAGCATTCGCTACAGCATGGGACAATTGGAGTTGGCGAGAGAGCTCCTGAGGCGTGCGGTGCGCTGCCGCGACGCGGGCTCCGATGCCGAGGTCATGCTCGGCAGGGTCTGCCGGGCCCTTCGGCTGGACAGCGAGGCCCGGGCGGCGGAATCCCGAGGCCGCGGCAAGCGGGGCCCCGCGAGCCCGGTAGGGCTCACCCTTTTCTCCAAGCCCTAAGAGTCCAACCCTTTCCGGAACCGGCGAACTCGCCGCGGTGTACCCACCACCACGGAGAGCGATGCCCAGCGAGCTACGTCTAGTGAAAAAGCTCGAACTTGCCGAGCTGACCGATGAGGACGTCATGGAGCGGTGCGCACTCGGCTCCGAGACGGCCTTTCGCGCGCTCGTCCAGCGGTACCGCTCGCGGATCATGAACCTCGTGTGCCGGTTCATCAACGACCGGGACCGGGCCGAGGAGATCAGCCAGGAGGTTTTCCTCCGGGTCTACCGAAACCGCGAGCGCTACCGGAAGAGCGGAAAGTTCTCGACCTGGATCTTCACGATCGCGGTCAACTTGACCAAGAACGAGATCCGGAGCCGCGTCCGGCACAAGGGCACGTTCAGTCTGGACGCGATGGAGGAGGATTCCGGAGGGCAAGGGCTCGCGTTCCCTGATCTCAAGCCCCTGCCCGACGAGGACCTGAACGCGAGCGAGATCCGCCGGCGCGTGGCGGAGGCGCTCGAGAAAATCCCCGCGCGATATCGCGAGGCGGTCGTCCTCCGCGATATCGAGGGACTGAGCTACGAAGAGGTGGGAGAAATACTCCGAATCCCGGGCGGAACGGTGCGGTCGCGGATCAACCGCGCCCGTTTGATGTTGAAGGAGCGGCTCAAGCCGCATCTGAATCTGGAGGACGCATGAACTGCCGGTCGGTCGAATCATTGTTCTCGTCCTACATCGAGGACGAGATCAGCCAGGAAGAGCGCCGGAATCTCGAGTCGCACCTCATGGGGTGCCGTCGCTGCTCGCTCGCGATGCGCGAGGTCCGGGCCACGATGTCCCTGCTCGAGCAGATGCCCGCGATCGCGCCCAGCCAGAATTTCGACGAGGACGTGTACGCGCGGGTCCGCTCCGGCGAGGAACCTCGCGCGAGCGCCGCGGAGCTGATCCGTGAGCTTCTCTCCCCCGTCCGCCTGAGACCTGTGTTCATCGCGGGCGCCGGCGTCTGCGCGGTGTTCATCGCGGTCCTGGTCTCCCCGGTGGGGCAGAGCTGGATGCGCCCGAGTCGTTCGGCGCCGCCGATGAGCGCCGCGCGGACCCAGGGGACGGGTGCTCCGACCGAGCCGGGTATCGCTTCGGCCCCCGCGCCGACCGTCGCCGGGCCGATAGCGCCCGTGCGGGGATCCGGCAGGGCCCCGGCCGAGCGCGCGGCTTCGGTGGTCGCGAGCGTTGCGCACGCGGTGCCGGCCGATTCGATCCTGGACGGCCGGATCCCGCGCCAGAGCTACAGCGATGAAATCATCAATGATCAGTTCTACCTCGAGCGCGGTCGCCAGGGACAAGATCCCGCCGTGGTTCCGGTCAACGATACGGCCGACGACGGCGTATACATCGTCTTCTAGGCGAAGCGTCTGATGTCTACGCGTGTCCAGACGCCCGTGATCCGAATCCGGCCTTTGGCTTCCTTCACGCTCGCCGCGGTCGGTTCGCTCGTCCTGATTTCTTCCCACGCGCGCGCCGAAAGCATCCTTCCACTCCGATCCGAAGAAGAAGCTACCCTCCTCCTCGGTGTCGATTCCGCCCGGACCAGCGTCGTGACCATGGTCGCCATGCCCGCGTCGGCAACGCCGCCTCGCGCCGACCGGCCGCTGCGGCGCTTGATCGGCACGGCCGTGGTCCTGAACCCGCACCGGCTCCTCACCACCGCGAGCATGGCCATCCTCGGGGGCTCCTTCAGCGTGCTCCTGGGAGAAGGCATCAAGCGGGAGGTCCGGGTCCGGGGCGTCGATCGCCAATCGAACATCGCGCTGTTCACGATCGATGGCCCGGCGCTCCAGCCGCTCCGCCTGGCCTCTCCGCAATCGGTCGCGGTCGGATCCTGGGTGGCGGTCATCGCCAACGTGAGCGTCACACGCCCCCAGATCACCTTGGGCCAGGTTGTCGGCCGTGGGGAGCGCGTCGACTTTCCCTACTCCGGCGACATCGTCGAGATCGAAGCGTCCGCGTATCCGGGCGCGAGCGGCGGGGCGGTTCTGAACGAGGCGGGGGAGTGGGTCGCGATCGTGGTCGGACGCGCGGGGCCCGCGCCCGCGCGCACTCCGCCGTCGCCTGTCGCGGAGCCTGACGACAGCGACCGCAAACCGAACGATCTCTTGATCGCGCTGCCGGTCGATCAGCTTCAGCGGATCGCCGGGGACCTCGAACAGTACGGGAGCGTGCGGCGCGCATTTCTCGGAATCCAGATGCGACGCGGCATTCTCGCCGACAGCCTCGGTGTGCTCGTGGAAGGAATCGTCCCGAAGAGCCCCGCGGACCATGCGGGACTCAAGCCGGGGGACCGTATTCTCGCGTTCGAGGGGACGGTCATCCATTCCGGAGACGAAATCACCTCGCTCGTGCGGTCGTTGAA
>Ga0137396_10001091_pt1 | contig 13899 bp, 10 predicted proteins | sample czc16metaG_FD_108284 | JGI IMG/M metagenome (GOLD analysis project Ga0137396, IMG submission 108284) | Vadose zone soil microbial communities from Angelo Coast Range Reserve, California, USA - czcobulk3.16 metaG | ecosystem: Environmental > Terrestrial > Soil > Vadose zone | place: USA...
AAGCCGCGGCCAGTGTCAGGATCACAGCTTGGAGCAAGGCGCGTCCCTCGCCGTTTCGAGACCAGTCATAGAAGTACGGCAACGCCAGAAGATAGAGCGGCGCCGACAACATGGTGGATAACTGTCCAGCCGAATAGACCAGGAAGCCGACAACTCCCAGGAAGATGTTGAACAAAGCCGCATAACGACTGGCTCGTTCGTCGACCCACAGTCGCGCGAAACGGTAAACCCCGACCGGCAGTAACAGTAGCGCGATCAACTGCACCAGCATGTAGGCCATCTTCAGGCCCACTACATACGAAAAGAGCGCGATCCACTGATGGCCCAGCGGAGGATAGGTAGTCTGCGAAAAACCGGCAAACCACTTCTCGTTCCACGGATCGAACCAGTGGTGAGCGTAGTGAGAAGCGAAGAAGATGTGAAAGTTTGCGTCGTAAGAAGTGTTCAGGGGCAGCTGCATGACCAGCAGCGGTCCGTGAACTGCCAAAGCCAGAAGTATGATCGCCGCCAGGGGGATCGGCCGCCGGAAATAACTTGTTTCCACGGTATTGGAAGTCCTCCCCAATGAATGTGAGCAGCTGTTTGATTCAACCTGACCCGGGAAGGTTTGCTGACATAGTGGGCCGTTCTGATGCAGGTCACTCGCCAAAGTAGGATTCCCACAGGCTATAGAGCTAATGAGGTGAGACTCTGCATCCAACCGCTGCAAAACGCTGGGCATCAGAACGTTGGGCAAGTGCACGACCCCGACAACTGACAAGCAGGAAGGGTTTTCGTGCGCCCACACCGCACCATGGTAGGGAAGAAGTTACAAATCGCGTCGTTTTGCGTCTTGCTGCTGGCCTCTGTCGCGGCAGCTGGGCAAACCTTCGAGCTGGGGAATCAGAACTCCAGCACACCCAACAATTCAGCGAAGAAAAAGTCCAAGACCTCGAGCCCACAACCCTCGGTGCAGAGTTCAGATGGCTCAATCGGATGGGGCTCGGGAATCGAAGTAGCTCGTGACTCTCGTGCTGCACAGCAGGCGCTGCAACGAAACGATTACTCGTCCGCGGTTATGTATGCCAATCGAGCGGCAAATGCTGCTCCCCAGAACACCGGACTCTGGTTCCTGCTGGGCTACTCGGCTCGGCTCGCGGGGCAATATCAAGTTTCCATCAATGCTTACAATCGCGGGCTGCGCAATCAACCTGGTTCCATACAAGGACTCTCAGGCCTGGCGCAGACCTACGTAAAGATGGGCCGTCAAGCGGAGGCTCGTGACGTCCTGCAAAAAGTTCTCGCGGCGAATCCCCGGAGTGTGAACGATCTTCAATTGGCGGGCGAAATATCTCTGAACACCGACCCAAGCGCGGCACTCAATTTTTTAAAGCGGGCGGAAGCATTGCAGCCCTCGGCGCGAAGCGAACTGCTCATCGCGCGGGCGTACCAGCGATTGAATCAACCGCAGGCCTCGAAACAGTTCTTGGACCGGGCTCAAGCTCGCGCCCCGCGTGATCCCAATGTCTTGCGTGCTGTCGCATCGTTCTATCGAGACGCAAAACAGTATGACCTGGCCATCGCAACCTTGCAGAAGGCGGTCTCTGGAAAGGATCCTGGAGCGCTCTCAGAACTAGGTTACACATACCAGTTGGCCGGAAAAAAGAAACAGGCAGCAGATACGTACGCGAAAGCCGCTGGCATGAACGCGAACGATAGCGGACTACAATTGAGCGCCGCGCAAGCGCTGGTGAACGTCGGGCAGTTTGACCGCGCCGCTACCTTTCTTCAACACGCCGAGGCTCGGGACGCCAACAATTATCGGCTGCACGCTATTCGCGGCCAGATTGCCAGCTTGCAGGCTCGCAATCAGGACGCAATCCGCGAATACCGCACTGCCATCGATCACTTGCCCGATGGAGTTCCCGAAGGCCCGCTCTATCCCATCTCATTGCACTTGAGTCTTTTTGAGCTATATCGGGGAGCCGACGACCAGGCTGGGGCTGAGCGAGAGTTGGCAGCCGCGCGCAACGAGCTTGGAAAAATTACTGGTGTGGAGGATTCGAGCAAACCTGAATTTCTTAGATTGCGAGCGTCCGTCGAAGCCGCTTCCAATGACGTTGCCGCGGCGGAGAAGGATTTAAAAGAAGCCCTCGCGCTCGATCCCGGTAACCTCAACATCATGCTGAGCTATGCCAACCTATTGTGGAAAATCAACCGCCAGCCGGAAGCAATGCAGTTTTACAGCAAGGCGCTTGAAATGGATCCCACGAATCATTCGGCGCTAACCGCGATGGGTTATCTGTCCCGCGAAATTCCCGATCAGAAGGCAGCAGAAAAATATTTCACAAAGCTCTCCACACTGTACCCGAATGATTATGTCCCATTCATTGCGTTAGGCGATCTGTATACGTCTACGCGCGAATTTGCACGGGCGCAGGCCAACTATGAAAAGGCTCACCAGTTGGCGCCCAATAATCCGCTAGTAGTTTCAGGCGGGACAAACGCGGCACTGGAAGCTCATGAGCTGCCGGTCGCCAAGCGCTGGCTGGATCGGGCGGATGCGAATCCAAGAATCAACCAAAGCCCACAAGTGATGAGGGAACGGGAAAGATATCTCACCTGGACAGGGCATTACGCGGAGTCCGCCGCACTTGGGTACAAAGTCCTGGAAAAACTTCCGCGCGATCCAGAGGCTCCGGTTTACCTTGCCTATGACTTGTTGTTCTTGGACAAGTACGACGAAGCTGCTCAGATCGTCGAGAAGTATCAGCCCATTCTGCCTCGCGATAAAGACTTGCGGCTAATCGCGGGTTACGTCCACGTTCATTCGGGCCAACTTCGCGAAGCGGTTACAGATTTCAGCAACGCCCTGGAATTGGATCCGAAAGTTCCCACTGCGTACATGAACCGCGGTTTTGTGCTGAATGATCTGAAGGAAGGCGACAAGGCAGCCAAGGATTTTGAGACTGCCATCAAGTTGCGTCCGAATTATGCCGAGGCGCACTTGGGACTGGGCTACGCGTACCTGCAATTGCACCGTGCCAAGCCAGCTTTGAAGGAAATAAACATGGCGGCCAAGCTCAAAGGTGAGTCTAAAGCTACACATCTGGCGCGGGCGGAAGCTTATCGTCAGCAGATACTTTTGCGTCAAGCTGAGTCGGAGTATCGGGCTGCACTCAAAATTGCTCCCAATGACGTCACGACCCGGCTGGCGCTGGCGGACACTCTTTATCGTCTGCATCGCTACGGCGAATCTATTGACGTGTTGAAATCCGCTATCGGACTATCGCAGCAAGATTCCTTCGTTTACGCACAAATGGCACGAGCCTATGCCCAGCTTCATCAGCGGGATGAAGCTCTCAAAGCCATCGCTGCAGCGGAAAAGCATTCCACCGACCCCAGAATATTCATCGCCACCGGCGAGGCGCTCTTGACCCTCGGCGATCACCAGGCGGCAATGGACCACTATGCCCGCGCTTTGGAATCCTCCGACGCCGACCGAGTCCAAACCCGTTTGGCGCTCGCCCGATTGTTTGCTCATGAGGGCCGCCGTGACGAGGCTCAGCAGCAGATTGCCTTGGGTTTTGCGGAAGCTCGAGTAGGCGAAGCGAGCCCGATTACTCCTCAGAATCTGCTGGAAGCTGCCGATGTGCTCATGTCCATCGAGCAATTTGATCTGGCCAAGAAATATTTTGAACGGGCCCTGGCTGAAGGAGCCGATCAGGAAGCCGTTTCTATCGGTCTGGCTAATGCTTATCTGGCGCTGGGCGAAACGCAGAGTGCCGGGCAATTATTGCGCAGCATGGGAAACACCCCGGAGAGCAGCGAGAATTATGAATACTTGATCGCCCTGGGAAACGTTTATCGCCAGCAACAGGATACTGTGCAGGCATTGGCCGCATTCGCCCGGGCGAATCGCCTGGTAGCGGGAAACGAGTCAACGGAGCGCACGGAACTGGATCTGGCCGCACAAGAAGGCCGCCAGATCACCAATAACTTCAGCGTGCAATCGCAAGTTTCGCTGAATCCAATTTTCGAAGACATCAACATCTATACCGTGGACGCCAAACTGCTGGGCATCACCGATCCCGCTCTGCTGCCTACTCCTCGTTCGACGATTGAGACTCGTGCCGATGCTCGCTATCGAATTCACCTGAATGGCTGGCCGGCAATTACCGGTCTGGTTGGGGAACGGAATGCTCGAGGACGTATCTCGTTTCCCAGCCGTTTGCTGATTCAGGATCGCAACACTTACGACACCATCTTCAACGTCGGAATTAATCCTGTATTGCACGTGGGAAATAATACGATTGCTTTCACTCCCGGTATCCAATACACCATTCGCCGCGACACCATCTCGGCGCTGGACATGAATCAGAATCTATTCCGGCAATTTCTTTATATGTACACCAGCTCTTTTGGCAACTGGGTGTCGGTTTCAGGCAGCGCGGTTCGGGAGGCTGGGCCTTTCACCGAGCGGGACCTGAATTCGCGTGATCTCGCTGGGCATCTTAATTTTCTGGTTGGCCGGCCTTGGGGAAAGACTGCGCTGATTACCGGTTATTCGGCGAGGGACGTGTTGTTTCGTCCGCTGGTGCGTGAATACTTCACCACCAGCACGTATCTCGGCGTGCAGCGCAGATTCGGGCAGAATTTGCGGGCCTCGATTTTCGCCGAGTATCTACGATCGTGGCGCGTGGAAGACAATCGCTTCGCCATCGCCCAGGCCATGCGGCCGGCCTTCGATTTAGAGTACACCGCAGGTAAGCATTGGAGTGTGCAAGCCTCCGGCGCCTGGTCCAAAGGAGAAGGTTTCCACGCTTACGACAATGTGAACAACCAATTCCTCGTCTCTTACGTCCGAGCAGTGCAACGTCCATTAAACGATGGGCTCGGCGATGTACCGGTCACGTATCCTCTCCGCTTCTCGTTCGGACTCCAACAACAGACGTTCTATAACTTTACTGGCGGTAACTCAACCAAAGTGCTTCCGATTGTGCGGTTGACACTTTTTTAGGCTGGGAAAAATTGCTGGGTAATGGACCAATAGCGATCGCTTCCGAGGTGTTGCGCCAAAGCGCGGCTCGTGTATGTGGTCGCGGTCCTGCCGGAACTCTGCGCGCCCGTGTCTTGAGCGGCAGCATGATTATGCTGGTCAGTTCGGGCCTGGTAGGCGCGATGAACCTGGTCTACAACCTGGCCATCGCGCATGGTCTGGGGGCAGGCAGGTTCGGTCATGCCAGCGCCGTCTATACGTTGTTGATGCTGCTGTCGTCGGTCACGCTTTCCTTTCAGTTGTTGTGCTCGAAATTTGTTGCGAAAACCGATTACCTGCCGGTCAAAGTTGGTATTTACCGTTTTTTGCATCGTCGTGCCTGGATGTTCGGCATCGGCATCAGCCTGCTTCTGGTGCTGGCCAGTCCTATCCTCTCTGCCTATCTGAATCTGCCTACCCGTAATTACATACTCATGCTGGCGGCAGGCACCATCTTCTTCATACCGCTGGGGGTGCGGCGCGGTTTAATGCAGGGCATGTATGACTTTCCACATCTGGCGGGGAACTTTGTTCTGGAAGTCATCGTCAAGCTGATTGGGGCGTTGTTGCTGATCCATGCCGGATTTGGTGTGCCGGGAGTGATCGCTGCTGTGGTCGCTTCTATCGTGTTTGCTTATCTGGTTGCGAAACCAGGCCGAGAGTTAGCCACCGACGCGCAGGCCGGCGTGCCTGCTACTTTGGAAGAAGGCGTTCAAGCCATCGTATTTTTTGTGGGCCAGGTAATTATCAACAACCTGGATATTATTCTCGTAAAACATTTCTTTTCCGCAACGCAGGCTGGAGTGTACGCCACCATCGCTCTGGTGGGACGTGTGGTTTACATGTTGTCGTGGTCCGTGGTCAGCAGCATGTTTCCCTTTTCTGCCCGGGCGCGTTCGCACGAACGCGACGGCCGCGCTGTCCTGAGCACAGCGCTATTGTTGGTGGTTCTGATTACTTCTTTGTTCACGCTGGCAGTGTGGCTGGCTCCTTCGTCGTTATGGCATAGCGTCTTGGGTGACGGCTTCCCGTTGGGAGGGCAGAGTCCTTACTCCTCACTTCTGGTGCTCTATGCCGCCACAACTGGGATTTACTCGCTCGGCGTAGTGCTCATGAGTTATGAAATTTCCCGGAAAATCGGCAATGTGGGCTGGCTTCAACTCTGTTTCAGTGGCGCAATTGTGGGTGGGATTTATCTCTTCCACAATACATTGCAGGACGTCATTACGGTTCAGCTTGTAGTCATGATGCTATTGCTGTTGGCGGTGTCGATTCCATTCTTCCGCGCTCAGAGAGAAGTACTCAGTCCCCAGCCCGAAGTCGGGATTCCCCTGGCAGACGCCTTTCGCTCGGCCGGTGCCATGAGAAAGGTCAGGCGGGTATCGGAAGATGAAGTCATTTCTGAGTTCCTGAAGAGCGAATTTTATCAACCTGAATTCGATCGCTATCGTGAGCAGTTTCGCGAAATCGTTACCCATCCAGACTTGAGCAACCCGGCAGAAAATGAACTGCGTCGCGCGTTGTTGTACCGGCGTCGTGGCAGAATGTGGCGTGAACTCCCCGTTGATACGGAATGGTGGCAGGTAGAACTGCGCACCAGTGATCTGCCGCGCATACGCGTGTTCCCACGCAATCACTGGCGCAAACTCGCCAACGGGAATTTTTATTTGACGGAAATGGTGGATCACATTCGGGCTCGGGTAGGTTCGCATCCTTCGGACACATTTGTCGCCAAACTGCGATCGTTGAGCGACGAACTGGCCAGCGCACCGGAGCACGATAGTTCCGTGCTACTCATTGGATTGGATGAAGAGGGTCCTCTGACCATCATCGAAGGCAATCATCGAATGGCTGCTGCCAGTCTGGTTTCGCCGCAAGACATCCATCTGCGATTTCAATTCCTGTGCGGCTTTTCCCCGCGGATGATCGAATGCTGCTGGTACCAAACAGATCTCTCAACCTTATGGCGCTATGCCAGAAATTTCGTAGCTTACTTGTTTGAAGATCCCGACCTCGCAATTGAGCAGGCGTCGCAAACCCGTTTGTCATCCGACACCGGCGTAGGACTCTCCAGTTAATCCCCGTAGCGCCGGCGTCCCCGCCGGCTTTTGGACAGCTGATGATCACCTGGCGGAAACAGCCGGCGAGACGCCGGCCCTACCGATCTGCCGGCGTCAATGGTGTGGAGGGAACGACCTCAATGCTGCGCGCGGCGTAGCGTGAGCCGTCAAACACGGCGGAAATTCCCACCTCGGATCCTTGCCGCACATCGCGGAGTGCGCTCATGGGCAGCGCCTCCAGGTAGATGTCATAAGTCTTACTGTCAGGTTGATTGGCGATGGCAATCAGCCGGCGCGACAAATCGACATAGGTAACTTTGCCGAAGAATGAGAACGACGACCCCGGCTGGGCCAATACGTTAATCTCACTCACCGTGCGGTGATCACCGCCTTGGGCGCCAAAAGTGAGCGAAACCAGTGAGCCCGGCTTCAGATCTGCAACCGAGCGAGTCTCTTTCTCCTGCCGCACTACTGTGGTGGGTGCAACATGAAATTTATTAGGCTGCGCCGAAAGTTCATCCCTGAGAGTAAGAGTTCCGTCCTGCGGATCGTAGCTCATGACCTGGCCGCGCGCATCTCCTGCCGGGGCTTGGGTTTCGATCCAGATTGTCTTAGCAAATATTTTAGTTCCGTCGAGCATGGTGTCCACGTACACACGCTGACCAGGTTTCAGTTCCCGCTGATTGGACGTTTTACCATCGCGAAAAAAGCGCGTGCGTACGTCGAATCCCATACGCATTTTCTGTTTGCTACCGAAGGTTTGCACCGTGACTTGGTTCTGAATGGAATCCAGTTTCGCCACCGTGCCCCCGATCAGAGACACTTTCTTCTTGGGCAATGTCGGCAGATCCAACAACGGGTCATGCGACGCGGGCGCGGTGGTAGCTGGCGCAGTCTTCGCCGCTTCATTGGAGTTCGACGGAACCGGCGCTGGTTGAGACTGGGCGTTCATCGAAGCGCCAAGCGCCAGTAGCATGGAGAGTTGCAGGAGACGAGACATAGGTTTGCGGTCTTTTGGATGCAGCTCACCTCGAAAGAGTGGCCAAAGTCGCTGAAAATAAGGGGAATGCCGGGGAAACGCGAACTGCTGAATGGGCATCAAAAAGCACGAATCGAGAGGTTCGGAGACTTTCAGGACTCATGACACGTAAGAGTTTTCAAGCATTCCTGTTGCTGATTGCCAGTCTCTCGCCCGCGTGGGCCGGCGATCTGCGCATTACTTTGCCCAAGCGAAGCAAGCCTACTCCGGTGCAGCAACTCAATCGCGACGGAGTGAAGGCCATCGAAAAACACCAATTCGATCAAGCCGAGAAACTTTTCTATAAAGCATATCTTTTGGATCCCAACGACCCTTTCACTTTAAATAATTTGGGCTATATTTCCGAGCTCCAGGGAAAAGTGGAGCGTGCCCAGCGCTATTACCAGTTGGCATCGAGGCAGGATTCGGAAACAACAATCGATCAGGCCAGCGTTCCTGAACTAAAGGGAAAACAGCTCACCGAGATCACAGGTTCTTTCGGCAACCGCGAACTGAGAATCAATCGCGGCAATGTTGAAGCCATGAGTCTTCTATCCCAGGGCAGAACCCAGGAAGCAGCGGAAGTTCTTCAGCGGACTCTGGCAGTGGATCCGCGCAACGCTTTCACACTGAACAATCTCGGGTTCACCATGGAAGCGGAAGGCGAGCTGGAATCGGCTTTCCGTTATTACAGTCAGGCCGCGGATGTGCACTCTTCCGATCCAGTTATCGTTACGCTCGATCCGCACTGGCGTGGCAAGCCGATCAGTGAAATTGCGGCGAATAATGCTAAGGCAGTTCGCCGGCGGCTCGAAACCGAACAGACGACTGATGACAGAGTCGCACGCTTGAATCTGCAGGGAGTGTCCGCGCTCAACCGAAACGATTCGCAGGCTGCCCGCAGTTATTTTGAGCAGGCCTATAAGCTTGATCCCAGGAACGCCTTCACGCTAAACAACATGGGCTACGTTGCGGAAATGGACGGCGACCACGAAACCGCTGATCAATTTTATGCCGCGGCCAGGGAAGCCAGGGACGCAAGTGCACGCGTGACCCTGGCGAATCGTCATGAGATGCAGGGCTTGCCCCTCGGCCAAGTTGCTCGTAGCAACGATGAAGGTGCGCAGGCGAATCTGCAAGCCACACAGGAAGTTCGCCGCCGCGAAGGCGGACCGATTCAGCTCAAACGCCGCGACAATTCTCCGGTAGCGGAACCAGAATCCGCCGCGCCCACGCAATCGAACCCGGCACGCCCGGCCGAGACGCCGCAGACCCCAGCGCCGCAAAGTCAGCTGCCGCAGAGTCAAGTGCCACAGGACCAAGCTCCGCAGAATGAACCTCTCGCTACCCCTCCACCACAGCGATAACCAAAGCGAGATCCGTCGATAAAGGGCTGTGCGGTATTAAGGACAGCTCACAAGTTAGGGTGGGGCTTGCTCTTTTTTCTCCTAAGGTCTATTGTTTCTTCCCGCAAGGCAATCTTTTCCAGTCAAGGGGGATGTGACATGTTGAAAAAGCTGTTTTTCGCGACTGTACTTGCCTTTTCCCTGTCAATGTTGGTGTTTTCGCAAGAGCAACAGGGCGGCATGGAGATGAAAGGGACGCCGGCCAAGACCAAGGCCGCAAAACAGAGCCGCTTGGAGGGTATTGTCATTAGGAGCAATAAGGACAAATCCGAGCTGACGGTTCGTTCGCTAGGAACCAATGTCGAGAAGACGGTTCAGTACGACAGCTCGACAAAATGGGCTAGTCAAGAGCACCACAGCAAGAAGGTCAACGATATCGATGCCAGTCAGGTCAACGACAATGACCGCGTGATCGTCTTAGGCACGTGGGACAAGGACGTGCTCCACGCCTCTTTGATTTCCAAGCGGCTCACCCCTCACTAGACCGGCGTCGTCCGATAGCGGTGAACATGCTCGGGTTGGGTAGTGTCGCAGCCTTTGTGACCCCGCGAGGGATCGGTACGTCCGTTGCACGTCGGGCTCTAGGATACTGAGGCGTACCTCGCTGCTCGCTACCGGACGATCCGATCGATTTTCTTTGTTCCCTTGCGACCGGACGCGGTTTCAGAGTTGCTTTGCTGAATAAATGCGCGTACCGAGAATTCCAGCAGAACTTCAACCGTCCCGAAAAAATGCAACATGTCCGGGATCAGGTGATTAATCTCAATCCTATCGAAATTGTTTTGGACGCAATCCGCAACTGAGCTCTGCAGCAGCCGGGTTTCCCGAACCAGTAAAGGAACTGTGTAACTTTGTTTGTGGCGGCGTGCCCCGTGTCGGGCATAGGATTTCCGGTCCTCAGCAGTGATCTCCCGCCCGTGTACGACATCCGTAACCACATCCAATAGTAAGGGTACGCCGTACTTGCGCACCGAGTCTGTGATAGGAATGGCCGCTATTTCAGGATCGTGCTTCGCTGCTTGAAGCCAATGTTCGGTTATGGATTCCCGGTTTTCTCGGATTACCTGCGTGAGCCGCTGGCGGAGAATGCCTGGGGCAGGGCTTCGTTTTGCCAGCTTGGAGCGAATCTTTTCAACCAGCGGCTCCGTTTCAGTTGGTTTGATTAAGTAATCGTCTACCTCTTCATGAATGGCTTCTAAAGCACTCTCAAATGCAGGGTAGCCGGTGAGAACAAATCTGACAGCATCGGGCTGAGCGCTACGCATCGCGCTGATAACCGTAAAGCCATCGCCCGGATGACCAATATTCAAGTCACTGATCAGAACATCGAAGCTTTGCTGCCTTATGACATCTAGGGCTTCCGACACGGTTGCTGCACAGGTCACGCTAAAGCCGTAGGACTGCAAGACCGGCGGAAGAGTCAGCCGGATGGTCTCTTCGTCATCCACAAACAAAATCTTAGGTGCGTTGTCCATTCTGTTCTTGCCGACACCAACACTTTAAGTCGTTGCGGAAAGTAAGATGCAAAATCCGCAATTGCAAATTCTGGGTCAGCGCATGGAGGGTACCCTGGAGGGACCACGCAGACCGGGAGCCTGGCTTTCCGCGCAAGCATAGAGCTGCGCGTTGACATTAGTCAATTCTCGAGGCCATGTTTTTGAAACCGATTACCGTAGGGCAGGCGACGTCGTGCCGATGGCAATGTGCTCCAAGCGATGTCCCGAGCGGCCGTAAGTGATGCGCAACACGTTATTCCCCGGGTCTTTGATGTCCACTTGGGTGGCAGCGCCTGATGAATCTACAGCGTATGCGAATCGGAAGGTTCCTGCGTCCGCCAGCGGTCCGACTCATCGAACTGCGCGCTCCAAACCGGGCGCCCATCAATCGCCATGCTAGTGGGGCATCGAGCGCCTTCGTGGCCGTATTTCGTTATGTGGTGATCAGCATCCTCTACCTCCTCCAAGCAGCCATCCGTGTTATAGCGATACACGAATTCGCGCCCATTATTTTCTTGGGCTCCGGTCATTCGGTAATGTGAGTCGTACTTAAACTGAATCCACCGAAATCCGGAACTATAGCACGCTGCAGATTTCCCGTGGAGTCGCGCTGCAAACGCAATGAGTTTCCCGATGCGTCCTGCCCTGCGATGAGCGCGCCCTGCTCGGGGCGCTGGACCGCGCCACCGTCCGGGAAGAAATAAGTCCTTCCGTCCTGGCGAGCCAATTTCCATCCCGGCCAATTCCAACTAAGGTAGGAGGAGTAAAAGTCACTGATGGTGGGCTCTACCACTGAGTGGGAAATCATCGAGGCGAGTTCACTGTGGGGTCGTCTTGGCGCAACGCCGACAAGAACTGTTGTAATCAGGCGCCGGAAGTATAGGGTACGCAAGCCTCTGAAAATCTACTATGGTGCCGGGGTTTTGAGTTCTCCTACTGTGATTAAAGCGAATTAACGAGACGGAAGCGAGGGGGGCGGGGAAGTCGAACATCCTCCGCTTCGTGTCTCCGTACCCCGCTCCGCTCGCACTCGGTCTTACAGATCCATCCGATCCGCTGAACTTTCAGCCTAAGACTAAACGCCTGCGCTCTTCATGTCCTGCTTGGCTTCGGTCTGGCCCTTCTTAGATTCTGCTTTCTGATCTGCGGTCGGATCTAGCGTCTGAATTGCCTTTCCCAGGCTCATGCTCTTGGTGCCAGTTCCAGCTGGGCAAGAGGTACCCTGAGGCGCAGTTCCCGTCATATCAGACTTGAGGCAATCGAAGCTGATGCGCAGATTCTTGCTGACGTGGGCCGCAGCCACACACTGGCCCAGGTTCTTGAATCCAGTACACGCCTGAGAGGCGGGCATGGCAGTGAGCGTCTGGATCTTACTGCCGATGGCCGGGTTCTTGGTGAGACTGTCATTCACAGTCGGCTGATGTGTTGACCCCGAGCTAGTGGTTTTCGTGCTTCCAGAGTTTCTGTGATCAGAAGAACCCGTACGGTGGCCCATGCCGCTCCCAAGTCCACCGCTCATAGTGCCGCCGGTGTGTGCGTGTTGTGCAAGAGCAGCCGTCGCGTACAAAGCGACCGTAAGACTAAGCATTGGAATTCGTGTCATCTTCATTTGAGTTGACCTCGTGACTTAAGTGTTCATCTGCCGCAAAGAGCCCATTACTGATGTGCGCTCCTGCGGAGCAGATGTCTTACATTTAGACCAAGCGAAAACGAAACTGAATTCAAGTCGTAATGAACGCTGCGCGTGTATCCCACTTAGGCATCGAGATAAGGCGTTAGACTGGCATCCACCCAGGTGGAAAAGCCATTGTCGCGCGCAATGTCCGCCGTTCCGGTGGTTTGCTGGCTGGACTGGAAGTTCCGTCCGTGCGTAGCGCCGGCGCCGTTTCCACCCGGTGTTCCCGTCACGCGGCTGAAAACCGTCTGGTTGCCGAAGGGCTGAATGTCATACGCCGCGGCGCCGACGCTGATAGATTTCCAAACATCCGCTTCCGCGCCTCCGCGAAAATGTGAGTTGAGGCCCAGCGTCGTGTAAGGGCGCTGGGAAAGCCGCGAATCGGAGGTTGTGTTGGAAAAGCCAGCTTCCAGGAAGGGCGTCACCCGCGAGAACGAATGATCCAATCGGTTCGTCCAATCAAACGTTGCCCGTCCCGTACTCAGACCAAGCTTGCTATCTGCCAACGGGGCCGACCCCGTCACGACGGAAGCAAAATTGACCGCGGGATGCAGATACTTCCACCGCAGATTCACAGAAGGATTTCCCAAACCGCTGCTGGATGTCGCGCCCGTAGTCGAACTGGATGCGTTCACGAAATAAATTGGTACGCCCATATCCATAGCGAAGTGCTCGGTGAGCTTGTATCCAATGTTGGAGTCGAGTTCGTACACTTGCCCAGCGGAGTTCGTGGTACCACCAAACTCCACGTACGAAGTGAGACCGGTATCTTGCGTAGGCGGCTTAGCCTGAGCAAAAGCCGATGCCGCCAGAAAAATGGCGATGATCAAAACCGTGAAACAGGAGATTGGACGACTACTCATCTTGGGTTCGCCCCTTTGTCTTGTAATGTTAGAACCCATTTCGCCGGGAAAAGTTGGTAACCGTTACTGCCATAGAAGCGGCCACGCGCACGCCTTTCCGGCTCTTTGGGTTCCTTTAAAATGCATCCTCTACGCCGTTCGCGAGCGGGGCAAGTAACCAAGGTTCAATCAGCAACTTACGTTTCAGCCGATTGCGCAGAGCGGTTGGAAAGCTGGAAGTTACTGGCTGTCCAGAAGAAATTTCCACTGCGGGAACCGCTTCTCGTTCAGGGCGGAGGTCGCAGGCATTACCCGGTGTCTTCGCAATCGGAAGAATTAGGCCCCGCACATCCAAGACTTAATCGTTGTACTGGTCTCGTACTCC
>Ga0137396_10001093_pt1 | contig 13882 bp, 14 predicted proteins | sample czc16metaG_FD_108284 | JGI IMG/M metagenome (GOLD analysis project Ga0137396, IMG submission 108284) | Vadose zone soil microbial communities from Angelo Coast Range Reserve, California, USA - czcobulk3.16 metaG | ecosystem: Environmental > Terrestrial > Soil > Vadose zone | place: USA...
GTCGTAGTATCCCATGGGCAGGTTGGGAGAGCATGAAGCGCCAGAGGGACTGAGGTACTGAACGAACTTGTCCATGAGTCCGCTGTGGACGGCCTGCTGCTCAGGGGTGTAGTCGTGGATGTTGTCGCAGGTCATCGCCTGTGACCGGTCGAGCCTGAATGGGTTGGCGAGGTTCGGGTTGCTCGTGAGAAGGGCGCCTGAGAGGCCGTTGGGGGTGGGCGTGCCTGGTGCGGCCGTGAACTTGGGCTCGCCGGCAGGATTCGTCGCGGCGGGGTAGGTCGCGAAGTAGTGGTCGAAAGAGACGTTACCCGCGCCCCGCTAGAGTCGCCGGCGCCGCTCCTTACTCACAATATTCCCAATACGCTAGGAGGGCGGTGCTCCTTATCCGTTTCTTGACGAGGGCGGCAAACCCGGGTGCTTGATCCTCGATAAGAGGGAAGGTCGGCTTCCAATGCGCGAGCATGAAAGCCCAGAGAACTAGGTTCTCAGTTCCAGCTAGTGACAGACCAAGGGGCCGGCAGTTATCACGCCAGAGAGGTCAACGCCGAGGAGATTAGCGCCCGTGAGGTTTGCTCCCTCGATGATGGCGCCTAGCAGGTTCGCTCCGCTGAGGTTGGCGTTCGAGAGGTTCGCGCAGCTGAGGTCTGCCCCTACGAAGTTAACTCCGGTGAGATCGCTGCCTGAAAGGTCGGCGCCCTGGAGGTTGGCGCCAGAGAAGTTGAAGCCGTTGAAGGACGCGGTGTTGAGGTCTGCTCCCGATAGGTCAGAACCCTGCTGATTCTGATTGGCCTGCTGACTCTCGACCTCAGACTGACTGTCATCCTGCTCGCCGTGGCCGGCCTTCTGCTCGCACAGCTCTTCGTGGTTCTCCTGCTTGCTGTCGTTGTCATCTCCTTGCTGCGGGCAAGCTACGTGGTTGAAGAAGACTTGGTTGTTGATGTGGATGTTCTTGAAGAAGACGGTTTGCGTGAAGGGTGGGTTGCTGGCGGGGAAGAACCACCCGCTGTCGATGAGGACGTATAGCTCATACACCCTGGCGTTTCCGCCGTGCGCGGCTTCGGCCGCCGTGTAGGCCGCCATGTATGTCAAAACCGGATACGCGTACGCCGGATATTGCCATCTTGTGTCTGTGCTGGTCATGCTCACGAAGTTACCGGTGTTTTCGAAGCTTGATGAGGGAGGTTCAGTGAATGATGGTGGCGGGCCGAAATTCACGGTCAAGAAATCCGTGGCACTTGTGCAGGCCGGGGTGAGGCAGATTTCGAATCTCGGAGAACCGCCGCCAACGCCGCCCTTCAACGCAAAGTAGTCCAAGCTCAGAGTTGTGAGGGAACTGAGTGGAATGCTTTGAGTATCAGGTAACTTGAAATCGATTCCGCCGTAGGTGCTGTAGTCGAATGAATCTGTCCTGATCACCTGGTAGCCCATGAATGTCGTCTGCGTCGCCGTGCCGAACAAGCTAGCTTGGAAGTGTGGCGGATTTGCGGCCTGAACTTGAGCTGGAAACCCGCGCGCCACCAAGATTGACAGCAGCAGCACGAGACCGACCGTGCGGAAAATTGACTTCGGAGCGATTCGCGAGTTTCTGATTTCATTGGCCATAAAATTCGCCTATGAAATGTTCAGGCTGTACCTTTCTTAAAAGGCTCAGGTCTGATTATTCTGGAATTTTGCACTGGAACTTTGTTAGATGAGAATTCGGCACCGGCAGGCCAAACCCGTAGCCGCAAATACTATGCGCATTGGAGAGGTAAATCGGAGGCAAGATTACGGAGTATGGCACATAAGATGCTGGTGGATGTGTACGGGAAGGGACGGGAAGAGTAAGATTGTCGCAGCCATCCCTGACGCCCAATCTAGGGTCTTTGTAACGGCGTCGGGTTTTGGGTCACACGCAGGTCCCAGGCAGGGACAAGAGGCCTAAAACCCCGGTAAGATTTGCGCCTTCGAGTACTGCGCCCGTCAGGTCAGCACCTTGAAGGTTTGCACCAGCGAGGTTGGCGCCTGTGAGATTGGCACCAGAGAGACTTGCACAGCTGAGGTCGGCTCCCGACAGGTTAACACCGCTGAGGATTGACCCAGAGAGGTCAGAGCCTCGAAGGTTTGAATTCGAAAAGTCATAGCCGCTGTAGTCGGCGCCGCTAAGATCCTCCCCGGAGGCGTCGGAATTATGCTGGTTCTGTTCGGCTTGTTCGTTTTCATGCTCACCTGCGTCGTTCCCGTGTTCGCCGTTGTCTGCTTTCTCCTCGCACAGCTCTTCGTGTTGTTGTTGTTTGGCGGAATCCCCTTCATCTTTCGGGCACGTGGTGATGTGTTCGAAGTCGTAGTGCGTAGTTGCGCCGCTGGTTCCGATGAGGAAAAAGTCCACGTTTCCGTTTTCGATCTCGAATGAGCTTGTATATCCAACGGCGAATGCTAGCCCCTGAGTTGGATGCGGACCAGCCGTATTGCTACTCGCCGTGAAGCTCCTGATCACGGCGTTGGGATACTCACTTAGGAACGCAGACAGGGGCTGAACTCCAAGGGAACCCGGATTGCCAATACCGTTGTTATCCCACCAACATCCGTGCAACGCGTCCCAATTCTGCCACATGTTCATCAAGGTCGGACCCTGGTCGGGGCAGCTTGGATTCCCCGTGACGGGGGTTTGATAAGGAGGCTCAAAGAACAGTTTGTCCTGCGAACAGCCGTGCGGATCTATGATGACTGAATTGTAGTCGCAAGTGATTGGGTTGTACGCGTCGCCTGTGGATATGCTGATTGTAAAGTAAGGGAACTGCTGTCCGTTGTTTTGCGCCGAGTAAGCGTGGTAGCTTAGAGTCGTCAGAGCGGACAAGAGAGTACCATCGAAATTGGCCGTGCCAATCTGCGCCGAGCCGTCGCCGCCGGAAATGCCGTCGCCAACAGCCAGGTTCGCGCTTCCTGTTCCGTCAGGAGTAGGTGCGGGTCCATTGACGAATTGTGCTGTGCCAGTGGGGCTTGAGTAATCGCCCCCAGTGTGATATGGCACTCCGCTTGCATCTGTCAGAACGAAGGCCCATCCGTGCATGTGACTTTCGTTGACAACAACATAGTGCGGTGGGTCTGAGGCTTGCACTGGAGCTGGAAATCCTCTGAATGTCAGGACTGCCAGCAGCAGCACGAGACCAATCGTGCGGAAAAATGATTTCGAAGCGATACGCGAGTTTCTGATCCCATAGACCATAGGATTGCGCCTGTGAAATGTTCAGACTGCGTCTTTCTTAAAAGGGTCAGGTCTAATTATCCTAGGATTTTGCACTGGAACTTTGTTCGATGAGAATCTATCGACAACCGGCCCAAATCCGTAACCGCAAATACTATGCCGATCGAACAGCAATCGGCGCGAAGAAACCACCGAGACGCAGAGAAGCTCCGCTCTGCCAATCCTTAGGTTGTTTCCTCAATATTGCAGTTTCAGGTTTAGCGGATGTATGAAACGCCCGTTCCAGGAGGTTCCTTTTCCATGCCTGGGCTGCTCCTACGGCCATGAAAGATACCGGGCGAAGCAACGCCTCACAGACCAAGACAGCGGCGGTCGTCGAGGACGACGAAGACCTGATCTTCATCTACTCCAGGATACTGAAGGACCAGGGCTACGATTCGGTCTTCGTTGCGCGTAGCGGTGAAGAGATAGTTCATTGGATCTCCACCGACATGGAGTCCCCGGACGTAGTGATTATGGACTATAGGCTGCCGAAAATCAATGGCCTTGACGCAGCGAGGGAGGTTGTCCGACATAGCCCCGAGACGAAGATAATCATGGCCACTGCCCATGATGAGATAAAGGCAGAGGCTGAATCCCTCGGATTCTCTTTCTTGCGGAAACCTTTCTCCATGAAGACGCTGGCGAGCGAGATGAGGCAGTCCACCAGAGCGGGTCGGTTGAAAACCGCGGCTGCCCGACCTGCTACGCAAGAACACCTGGGACATGCCAGCAAAGTCACACTCGTCATTCCGCTGGGCAACCAACCGTAACGCGGGCTATTCGAATAAGTTCTTAACGTCGTCCGCCTCCTTTTCCCTGCCATGCGTCAGATCGACTTTGCAAAGTCACCTCGTTTCGCGCAGGTCTCGACGTATGGCCGATTGCCGTTTACAAAGAATCTTCGCGGGGTCAAGGCTGCCTTCCTCGGCATCCCGTTCGACGGAGGCGTCACGTACCGCCCAGGCGCCAGGTTCGGTCCCAGCGCCATAAGGCAGTCCTCGCGGCTCCTGCGCCCCTACAACTACTTCACCGACACAAATCCCTTCGACGACCTCCACGCGTGTGATTATGGCGACATCGACGTCGTCCCCGGAAACGTCGTGAAGACCATCGAGTTAGTGGAGGAGGGGCTCGCCAAGGTCATTTCAAAGGCCGTCCCTTTCATCGCCGGGGGAGACCACTCGATTACGCTCCCTGTGCTGCGAGCGATGAAACGAAGGCACGGCAAGGTCAACCTGGTCCACATGGACTCGCACTTTGACTTTTGGGACGCCCATTGGGGCGAGCGGTTCACGCACGGATCCTGGCTCAGAAGAGCCCGGGAGGAGGGCCTGCTGAAGGATGTGATCCAATTGGGGATAAGGGGGTCGTTTCCTTCCAAGGAAGACCTCAAAGACGGGAAGAGACTCTCGATATCGACGTTCACCACCATGGATGTGATGCAGCGACACGATGCCCTGAAGAAGGCGCTCGCATCGCTGAAGGGCATAACCTACCTCTCGCTCGACATCGACGTCGCCGACCCTTCTTTCGCTCCGGGGACAGGGACGCCCGAAGTCGGGGGCCTGAGCAGCCTCGACCTGATCAAGCTGGTGCGCTTGATGCGATTGGACCTCGCAGGGATGGACGTGGTTGAAGTGTCCCCTCCGTATGACGTCAGCGAATTGACCAGCATGCTCGCCGCGAACCTTCTCTACGAGGGGATGAGCGTGCTCTCGCGGGACAAGAAAGTCTAAGCGCTGGAATTAGGACTTCGTCCGAGTTCATCCTGCTCCGCGTTGGGGACCTCACCTTCGACGACAACGGGGTAATCGTGCACGTCAGGCAGGGGAAGACCGGCTGGAGGACCCTCCGGCTCATCTCCTCGGCCGCCTGCCTCGCTGACCACCTCTCGACCCACCCGTAGCGGGGAGACCCGAACGCCCCCCTCTGGCTGACGATTCCACCAACCACATGAACGAGCCGATGGCTGGATAGCTGCTGACAAGATCGTCAAAGCGGCGGGCCAAGGCGGCCGTCAGGAAGGGCAGGTGCTACATGTACATGTTCAGGCACGGTTCCGCGACGCGGAACGCGAAGTCCTCACCGACGCCGAGATGAGACTGATGTTCGGATGGTCGCCGAACTCGAAGGTCCCGGGGAGGTACAAGCAGGTCTACGGCTCAGGGAAGCCGGTGGAGCCGCCCGAGCCGCGGTTCGCGCCGGTGGTCTCCCCGAGGTGCCAGGAGAAGGGGTCGCCGGGATGAGGTTCTGCCCGAAGTGCGCCACCCCACTTGAGCCCGAGGAGAGGGCCAGGGCTGCCGCCGCGGAGGCCATGACGAGGCACGAGATAACGGAGCTCAGGAAGCTCGTCGAGAGGAGCCCAAACCCCCCAGCTTCTGGAGGAGGGCCAGGATCCTCTCGAGGTCAGACCTCCTGACCGCCACGAATCCGTCTCCGGTCTTTCCCTCTGCGTCAGATTCAGCGGGCATGCGTGGAGAGATGGTTTCGGAATTTAAGACGACAGGCAACGGGGGCGACCTCAAAAGCGCGGGTCGTTAATGCAAATCGTGGAGAATCGTTACTCTTAGAAGGTTTTTGGGGTTTTCACGCGGATGACTGGCAGTATGATACGAAATGACAAGGGAACAAGGAAATGGGTGAGCTCAAAGCAGGGTGAGCCCAAAAATCTGGGTTCAAAGCATCAGGGAAAGCGCGGTCTGGGCAGGTGGTTTACCTCATTCGCTCATAGAGCGACCTTGACCTCTTATCCGAAGCATCCACATGAAAAGCCAGCGCGAGGAAAAAGAGGCACGGGTCCGAGTCTCACGGGATTCGAACCCTTCCTCGCTCGCTGTAGTTGAGCTCGGAAGCCTTTGGCGGCTCCAAGGGAAGCCGTTGCGCTTCCAGATTTGCTCGACGAACATGGGGAACGTGTGCCCAGCGCTGATTCGCGAGCGAGGCGGCGGAAAATATGTGGGAAAGCCTGACCATGAGTCAGGCTATCTCGCGTGTGCCTAGTCCCCTTGTGAGTTGGAAGCGCAGGATGCGCCGAAGTGGTAGGTGGAGTCAAATGTTCCTGGAGATGGTGGTGAGGTTACCGTAGCCTGGAACGTCGTTCCGCCACAAATTCCTTTCAATCCCCCTTGGCCCGAGCCATGGATGACTGTCGACGTGCCACTGACGACTATGCGACTTGGATTTGAATAGTCGAATGTGTACGTGAGAGTTTCAGAGAATATCCCAGGTTGTGAATTCCCGATAGTGCCCGAGTATGTTGCGATTGCGGTGACGAATCGAATGTTTGAGCCCGTATCTCTAGCGGAGACTAGGAGGCCAACAAGCTCTCCGTGGCCGCTGCTGCCTGTTTCGGTAATGTCTGAGACGACATTGCTGTCGCTCACCGCAGTTGTTGTGCTTCCGTGCGTGACGGTGTAGGTAGCGACAAAGGGCGTTACGGCGACTGGGATGTAAGTTCCGGTTACATGGACCGCATTGTCTTCTGCTCTCGCTGAAGCTAGCGTCGGTGCCAACATCGCGAACAACAGAACGAGCGCGACCCCCGTCACGATTGCCACGTGGACTCGCGGCCTTTCGTTGACGAATGCCGGAACCTTGCTGATAGATTCAATTGTTTTCACTATTTTGTTTCACCCCCAGTCTTTTGTTAGACTATCAAGTGCTGACATCTTGAAGGTGCTTCATCAATCCGCTTCATCCTTAACTAACCATCGAGAGGATACTCGCTCTCTACGCGCGGAGCTTTGCGCGACAAAGGAGAAGTCATAGACCTAGGGCGCCTGTTGCGGAATGACTGGGGAGACTGGTTAGGAACGATGCCGAACCTATCAATTTAGAGCTGTGCCACACGAATTCAAGATGGGGAGCACGAATACCGTCTGTCAACTGTGCGGCGGTCATCGACCTCGCGCCGATCGGCTGGGGCTTTCCCCATGGCTTGGCTGCTACGAAGGTCATTCGTCTCCGGCACCCGCACCGGGCACGTTGGTGAGTTGGACCTCGTAAGTGGCGAAGGCCGTGGTGTGCCCGCCCGCTGTCAATACGACGAACATGGTTACTCCATTTCCGCTGACTCCTTCCAAGCCGCCCGTCCCGGTGAAGCTCATCTGGCCCGCAAGTATGGTCGTAATAGTCGGTGTGCCTGTCCCCGCGACCGTGCCGTCGGCTGTTGTGAATACGGTCAGTCCACCGGTGATTGATCTGCCGTCCGGCAGGTGGATTGTGACGTCGTCAAAGGTGACCATCGAGCGGAGCGCCACGGACACCGTGGTAGGACTCGCGCAGGGGTTGTAATTTTGGACCAAGATAGTGTACTGGCCTTGGGTGTTGCTCGAGATCACTCCCGCGAAGGTGACTGACCCGTACGCGGCTCTGGTCTCAATGTAGGTTGTTGAAAGCGACGTCGTTGAGGGAGGCGGGCTTGTCGCTACGCCAGTGCAGGTTAGGTATCCTCCTGGCACTGCGATGGGGGAATATGTTCCCGTAGCACTGATCGCATAGGTTCCGCTCCCAGTCACTACGCCCCGAGCGGGCAGCACGTTGAAGGTCGTGCTCAGGGTTCCCGCCGTGATTGCGGGTGAGCTGCTGACCGTCACGGTATATGTCCCTGGCAGAATCGTACTCGGCCCTCCGATTCCTGCAGGGGAACAGGCGGAGCCTTTGAATGTACCTGGGTAGTTGACGGTCACGTGTCCGTTGCCGCCGCCATCTGTGGTGACGGTAACCGTGTCGCAGAACGGGCCTCCCGCACCGGCGGGTGCTGTCACTTTTATGGTGACAGCGTATGAGCTGGTGGCGGCGCCATGTTGAATGTGAACCTGGATCTGGGCGGAATCAAGGAAATTGATTTGATCTTTAGTTTGAACCTGCAGAGTTGCTGGATCAGCAGCGAAAGCTTGTTCGACATATAACGCGCCTCCTCCCACAAGCAAGCCGACCAGAATCATGGCCGCGCCCGTCATCGCTGGACTGATTGCTCTCCGGCTCGTTCTCTTCAATGCGAGACATTCACAAGGCGAGATTTGGTCTTAAGTCCTTGCGGGGCACGAGCAGCCAGAATGGCTGAATTTGTCGCGAGATGACATTTTTAGAGGAGGATAGCCCCGCAAAATTGGACGGTCTCCGAAAATCGCCATTCGAGTCGGCCTGTGTTTCATGTTTGGCGGTTTTGTCCAATTAAGGTACATGTTTCAGCGATTGAGTGGTTCAATCCAGAAAAATTTTGGGGTAGCCCAACTCTTTGTAGTTAGCTACCATTTTCTACCTGGTCGTTAGCTTTGCAATCTTTGCCGAAGTGGAAAGTAAAGTCGTAGGTGCCCGTGAGAGTAGAACTTGAGGCCTTCCAAGTTCCGCCGCCACAGATACCGGCCAGGCCATCTATGCCACTACCTTCCACAACTGTGAGTGTACCATCGTACTTGATTGCGCCGGGCGGGCAACCAGAACCACAGTCTGAGCGATCACTAGTATAGGACATGACATATGCGAAGACGCCGGAATCCGAATCTCCTACTGTTCCTCTAAACGTGCCTAGGGCACTAGCCATTCCAGGGTTAGTAAGCGCTGTAATATCTCGTGTGACACCCAGAAAAGTCGAAGTAGATTTTCCATTCAATGCTCCCGTCCATATATCTGTGATATGCAAAGTTCTGAACTGTAGACTACCTTGAAACTGCGGCGGCGCTATGTCCGGGGTTACCGCGGCATATGAAAGGTCCCCTGTCGCGTGGATTTGGGATTTTGTAGTTGCAGAACTGAATTGCATTCCTGTTGTAACCAGCAGTAGAAGTGCAGCGACGACCGACACGAATACGATTCGCATGCGAGGAGTTCCCTTCAACCGATTTTTCAGATTTTTGATGTCAGACATCAGTACGCAAGACACAGAAGGTGAACCCCTCGTCATAAGTCGTCGCGGGGCTCGAGCAGGCAGAAACGGCTAAATTCTTGGCAAAACGGCAATCTAGGGGAGCGTGGCCCCGTATATTGGATAGACTCGATGTCAGCATACTCAGGGAGTTCGTGCAGGATAGGGGGACGTATCCCCTCCAATCTGACTTCAGGCAGTCGTTCAGGAAGGTGGCCGGGAAGCTCGAAATCGATGGGGCGACCGTCAGACACAGGATCAAGAAGCTGCGCGAGTCAGGCTTCATGAAGGATTTGTACGTCTTCGCCAACCCAGGGCTGTTCTATCTCCGCGTGGCGCATGCGAGAGTAGTTGTCTCCCAGCCTGGCCAGCTGATGATGAAGGATGACGCCATACGAAAGATCAAGCTGGTGCATGGCGTATGGACGATAGTCAATCACTTTGGAAACTCGCTGCGTGTCGTCCTTTACTTCGAAGATGAAGCATCGCTCAGGAAACAAATCGAACTCATCGCCAGGATATCAAACTGCGAAGATGTTCTCTACCGCGAGGTACATTTTCCTCCGTGCGGCATGGCCCTATCCGAGGACGACCTGGCATTGGTCGTGACCATTCAGACCGACCCGACCAAATCGTACGGCAGGATAGCCAGGGAGATAGGCCTATCATACAAGACGGTCAAGAGGATGCTCGAAAGAATGCACGAGGGAAGGGCATTGTTCATAATCCCGAGCCTCGTTCCAAGATCCTTGACCGGCGCCACACTCGCTGAACTTCTAGTACTCTACGAGAACCCGGAAGCCATGAGGAAGGCGAATGGGGCCATAGCCTCTCACGTAGATGAATATCTAATGTCTGCGCAGCTGGGCGACCCTGAGCACCTGCTTTTCCTGCTGGCCTTGACGAACATCTCGCAGGTCAAGGAGATCTTGGATTGGGTAAGGCGACAACCTGGCGTCAAGAACGCCTTTTTGGACCTGGTCGAAGAGCGCGTAGAGCTGTACGAGGCTTTCAGCCGGCAGCTGAACAGGAAGTTGGCCCAAGTGCGAAGCGCGGGACATGGAAGACACCAGACCACGAGGGAATTCGGACACAGCCGCCCGGGGGAAGATAAGACGTTAGGCCATGAAGTGCGGTTGTCGGGCGTTGGCCTTTCGGCTCCAATGGCTTGAGCCTAAGCGCACGGCTTGGGCGACCCGCGGATATGACACCTATAGAAGACAGTCGCTCCCTTCTGCTGGCTACGTTTATACCCTCTCGTCGGTATTGAAAAGTTCGCCGTTGGCGTTGTTAAAATCCCAAGTCCGCGACATCAGCAATGGTCTAGTCGAATGGGTTGATGGAGTCGCGGGAAGGACGAGGCCTGAAAGCGTTGTGTGGTGCGACGGCTCAGACGATGAACGCCGGGCCTTTGTAAAGCAGATGCTGAAGGACGGGACTTTGATAGAGCTCGACCAAACGGGTTATCCAAACTGTTATCTTCACAGAAGCCATCCAGACGACGTAGCGAGAACAGAAGCTTCGACCTTCATCTGTACATCTGACAAAGCGGACGCAGGCCCGACCAACAATTGGATGGACGGTCGCAAAGCGGAGGACTTGCTCTGGCGAATCTTCGACGGGTGCATGGCAGGTCGGACGATGTACGTCGTTCCCTATCTCATGGGGCCCGGAGATTCGCCTCGTAGCCAGGTAGGCGTCGAGGTCACCGACTCGCTCTATGTCGTCGTCAGTCTCCGCATCATGACCAGGATGGGTGCGGTCGCGCTCGACAGCCTGAAGGGCCGTCAGGAATTCGTAAGAGGGATTCACTCCACCGGCACAATGAATCACTCCCTCCGTTACATTTGCCACTTCCCAGATAGGAAGCTCATAATGAGTATAAACTCCAACTACGGTGGAAACGCACTCCTATCCAAGAAATCTCACTCGCTAAGGATAGCCAGCGTCTCGGCAAGGGAGGAGGGATGGCTCGCCGAGCACATGTTTGTCGTAGGGATAGAGGACGGCTCGGGGAGGCTCACCTACATCAGCGGCGCGTTCCCCAGCGCCAGCGGCAAGACCAACCTGGCGATGCTCAAGCCCCCACCAGGCCTCGACGAGCTCAAGGTGTGGCTGCTCGGCGACGACATCGCTTGGCTGGACCTGGCTCCCGACGGGAGGCTCTACGCCATCAACCCTGAAGTAGGTTGCTTCTGCGTGGCCTCGAACTCCAACGAGAAGACCAACCCGAACCTCATGGAGTCGATTCGGAAGGACACCATATTCACCAATGTCGGGATGACGGGCGAGCGTGCGCCCTGGTGGGACGCGCAACCCCTAGTCGCCTCGGTGTTCGACTGGCAGGGGAGGCCGTGGAAGCCCGGCGGAGCGCCCGCCGCTCATCCTAACTCGAGGTTCACCTTTCCCATCGGTCAGTACCCTATGCTTTCCCCCAAGTCGGACGACCCGCAGGGCGTTCCAGTATCGGCCATCCTCTTCGGGGGGAGAAGGTCGGAGTTGGTCCCGCTTGTGTGTGAAGCCTTCAGCTGGGAACATGGCGTGCTCATAGGCGCGATGATGAAGGTCGAGACCACCGCGGCGGCCGAAGGGGCGGTCGGTCTCTTGAGGGAGGACCCGATGGCGATGAGGCCTTTCTGCGGGTACCACATGGGCGACTACTTCCAGCACTGGCTGGACTTCTCGCGAAAGAGCAAGAGTCTTCCCAAGATATTTCAGGTGAACTGGTTTAGGAAAGGGAAGGACGGCAGGTTTCTCTGGCCCGGCTACGGCGAGAACCTCAGGGTGTTGAAGTGGATAGTGGGCAGAGTCAACGGTGAGGCGGAGGCGGTGGAGACACCCCTGGGCTACGTGCCGGCGCCTGGTTCGCTGGACTTGGATGGCCTCGAGCTTCAGGAGGGCGCGATCGACGAGTTGCTCCGCGTCGACCGAGAGGGGTGGCTCGAGGAATCGAGGGCTTCAGAGAAATTCTTCAAGACCTTCGGAGAGAGATTTCCGAAGGCGCTCTGGCGTGAGCATTCGAGCCTGATTGCTAGGTTGCGCGGCTAGTCTTCATCGGGTCAAGACCCGTGAGCCAGCCTTGAACAAATGGGACTGCTGGTGACAATCTTGACGGCTACGCCGCCGAGGGGGTAGTCTTCTCGCGCGAGTCTTCGTAGTGTTTGCCAGTGGTCTACCGAAGTGTTTATTTGTCGGTATACTCTCTGGTAGACCAGATAGTGTTCAAGTTTGTCAGTTGTGAGCGTCAAGGTTTCAGATAAGACGAAGAAGGAAATGGAAGAATTCAAAGAGAAAATTGAGTGGCCCTCTGAGATCAGAAATTTCATCGAGGGGAGACTTGAGAAGGCGAGGCGCGAAGAAACCGTCGAGCGAGTAGACAGGATTCTAAGGGGCCTGCCAGGGGCAAAGAGTGGGACCGCCTCGAGACTGGTGAGGGAAGACCGTGACAGCGGTCATTGACGCTTCTGCTCTTGTCGCGTTCTGCCTCAATGAGGAGGGACTCGACAGGGAGAAGCTCAAAGAGCACCTCCGGAATGGCGTCATTAGCATCGAGCTGATCAAGGCCGAAGCGGCAAATGCGATTCTAGTCGCAAAGAGGAGAGCGACAGTAGACGCGGAGGCTGCCAAACTGGCGCTAACGAGCGTCCTCGAGATTTCGGGGATTAATGTCAAGATGATGCCCCAAGATGATGAGCTTATTTCTGATGCTTTTGAATTGAGCTCATCGAACAGCCTTGCAATCTATGACCTGCTGTACCTTTCGCTTGCAAAGAAAACCAGCGGAGTGTTTCTTTCAAAGGATGAGAGTCAGGTTAGTTTGGCGAGGAAATTGGGAATCGAGGTCGAAAAAATTTGAAAGATAGGTGCGGTCGCAGGGAATTGAACCCTGGCATCTGGTCCCGTTTTTTGCGAGATTACCAGCTTGGCAAGCTTGCACGCCTCTTTCAGGCTTGGTGTCCTACCAGGCTAGACGACGACCGCGCAGTTCCCGTCGAGAAACCTACCGGTTAAAAGGTTGACGAGGAAACGTCATGCGACCTTCGTGCCGAGCGGCATCTCCTTGTCCGGACGGAGGAGGGAGAGGTCGTTCTCCGTGAAGGAGACGAGCATCATGCATTCAGACATGACTCCGGCTATGGGCTTCGGTTCGAGATTGAGGACCGCGACCACCTGCCTGCCCACCAGCTGCTCCTTCGTGTAGTGCGCCTTTATCCCTCCCGCGCACTGCCTGGTGCCGAGGGGGCCGAAGTCGATGGTGAGCTTGTAGATGGGCTTCCTGGCCGCCGGGATGTCGTCGACCGTCAGTATCTTCCCGACCCTCATCTCGATTTGGGCGAACGCTTGAAACGGTATCTTGGATGATTCTGACACGGAGTCGCGTTCGAAGCTCTCCAGATAAGCGTTGGCTCTTTCTACGTCGCGCGTCGGTATGGTCTCCGAATCAAGCCTTGAGAGCGTCCGAGGGCACGGGCGGGGGCGGGAATGGGTCGCGAGAGCGGTCGTTTCTTAGCCGAAGTTGTATACGCCGTGCACGGTCTTGCGGCCTTCGAGGCCGATGATCTCGCTGATTCCCTCGCATGTCTGGAGGAGCTTCATCCCCCGCTCGCTCAGCTTGTAGAGCCCCGAACCTTCCTCATATCGGATGAGGTCTCTCTGGAGGAGAAAGCCCAAGTACTCCTTGACTTGCGCGTATGAAAGGTAGGCGCTGTACATGATCCTGGTCTTTGTGGCCCCGCTTGCGGCGGCCTGCAGAATCATGGCGATGATGTCGGTTCTGCTTCGGTACTTCA
>Ga0137396_10001094_pt1 | contig 13881 bp, 16 predicted proteins | sample czc16metaG_FD_108284 | JGI IMG/M metagenome (GOLD analysis project Ga0137396, IMG submission 108284) | Vadose zone soil microbial communities from Angelo Coast Range Reserve, California, USA - czcobulk3.16 metaG | ecosystem: Environmental > Terrestrial > Soil > Vadose zone | place: USA...
CGGCGATCCCGTGGTGCGGCAGTTTATCGAGGGACGCCCTGCATGAAGCGCGAGAACGAGTTCGCCGTCGGCGTCGTGGTCATCGCCGCGTTCGCCGTGGTGGTGACCGGGGCGCTGTGGCTCTCGGGCGCGCATCTGGGGAAGACCGAGGCGGTGTACACGGCGCGGTTCCGCACGGTGGGCGGCCTGGGAGCAGGGGACCCGGTGGTGCTGCGGGGCGTGCGGGTCGGCCGCGTCGAGGCGATCCGTCTGGCCCCGGGGAACTGGGTCGAGGCCGACTTGAAGATCTATGCCGGCGTCACCCCTCCTGCCACGCCCGCCGTGATCGCCGCGTCCGCGTCGCTGTTCGGTGAGTGGGCGGCGACGCTGATCTCGCGAGACCCGCCGCCGGCCGACCCGAACGTGCGCCAGGCGCTGGCGGAGGCGCAGGCAGCGGGTGGCGGGAAGTGGCCCGGCGCGACGCTCCCGGACATCGGCCAGCTCACGGCCCAGGCGAGCCGCATCGCGACCGACATCGCCACGGTCGCCAACCGCGTGCAGACCGCGTTCGACTCGGAGGCCGTGAATGAGCTGCGGCGCTCGATCAAGGACTTCGGCCAGATCGCCGATCGCCTCGCCCGCGTCACGAACGAGCAGGCGGATGTCATCGGCTCGGTGGGATCGAACCTGCGCCAGGGGTCGGACGTGCTCGCCAAGGCGGCGACCAGCCTGCAAGGCACGCTGGGGCGCGTCGACTCCGCGACCAACCAGGGCCAGCTCGCCACCATCCTCAACAACTCGGCGGCCACCAGCGCGAACCTGCGCTCGGCATCGCAGGACTTCCACGACCTGCTCGACGCCGCCCACAAGAACCAGGAGAGCCTGGTGCGCACGCTCGTGGCGGCCGACAGCGTCATGTCCCGCATCGCCAACCGCACCGGCACGCTCGGCCTGCTCGTTTCGGACTCGACGTTGTACAAGGAGACGACCCTCACGATGATTCAGCTGCGACAGCTGTTGTCCGACATCCAGGCGAACCCGCGCAAGTACTTCACGTTTAGCGTGTTCTAAGAGACATTGCGGATTGTGGATTGGGGATTGCGGATTGTCTGGGCTGGCGCCGAGGCTCGTGGCGGGCTCCGGCCTTATCTGCTCCAATCCGCAATCCGCAATGCGCAATCCGCAATCGCTGTCACATGAAGCGCCGTCAGTCCCGGGCCACCCGCGAGACCAGCGCCGGCGGCGTCGTCTTCCGGCGGCAGCCCGGCGGCGGCCCGCCACGGTTCCTGCTGATCCGCGATTCGTACGAGAACTGGGGCTTCCCCAAGGGCCACCTGGAGCGGGGCGAGCCGCCGGCCGAGGCGGCGCGCCGGGAGGTGGCCGAGGAGACCGGTCTCGACGACTTGATCCTGCACGGCCCGATCCAGGTGATCGACTGGTACTTCCGGTTCGGCGGCAAGACGATCCACAAGTACTGTCACTTCTTCCTGTTCGAGTCGCGCCGGGGCGACCCGGTGCCGCAGGCGGATGAAGGGATCACCGACTGCGCGTGGTTTCCGCTGGAGCAGGCGAGGAAGACGATCTCGTATGACAACGCGCGCGGAGTGCTGGAGCGGGCGGCCGAGATGGTACAAGCACTCGCGCCCGAGAGCGGCGGCGTGGGGTGACGGCCGTCGTCCCGGTGTACCATCCGCGCCGCGAGGCGCGTCGCGCGGTGAAGTCCGGGTACCCGCGCGACGCGGGGCTCGTGTGCCTGTGCCGCAGTCTCCAGGCGCTGGAGCGCCTGCTGTACCAGCGTCTCGTGGATGCCGTGGTGATCGACGTGAAGGCCCCATCCGTCCCGACGTCCGCCCTCGCGCTGCCGGCGCGCTTTCCCCGCATCCCGATGTACGTGCTCTCGGCGTTTCGCCCCGACGACGGCACGTTGCTGTCGGCGTGTCACGCGGCGGGGTTCGCCGGCATTCTGGTGGAGGGAGTGGATCACGCGATCGCGGGGGAGTGGATCGCCGCGCGCACGGCGCAGGTGGCGCGGCGCGCGGCGTTGGCCGACGCCCCGAAGCTGCTGCGCCTCACCGACCGCCTGCAGGTCGCCGCGTGGGACGAGGTGCTGCGCCGCGTCGGCGTCCCGACGCAGACGGGTCACGTCGCCCAGGCGCTCCGGGTCACACGCGAGCACCTGTCGCGCGAGTTCGCCGCCGGTGGGGCGCCGAACCTGAAACGCGTGATCGACCTGGCGCGCACGGCGTGCGCCGCGGACCTGCTCGGCAACCCGGGCTATAGCGTGCGGCAGGTGGTGCGGATCCTCGGGTACGCCTCCCCGAGCCACCTGGCCGGCGCGGCCCGCCGCGTCGCGGGGGCGACCCCGCAGGAGCTGCGGGAGGCGGGGGCGCGGGGCGTGCTGACGCGGTTCCTTAAAGGAAGGACGCGGTCGCGGGTGTGAAACGTCCTTCCCCGTCTTTCCCCTTCCCGCTGTATGTGATAAAATTCACAATCTTCCAACGGTACGTCCATGGCCACTGATTCCATCCTGCGACCCGGCGAGCTGAAAGAGATCCTCCTCAAGGAAATCCAGAGCGCCGACCTGGCCGAAATCGATGTGCGCGAGGTCGGCACCGTGCTGGAGGTGAAGGACGGGATCGCCCGCATCTACGGTCTCACGTCCGCGATGGCGGGCGAGATGCTCGAGTTCACCTCCTCGGAGACGAGCGAGAAGGTGACCGGCCAAGCGCTCAACCTCGAAGAGGACAACATCGGCGCCGTCATTTTCGGCGACTATCTGGTGCTGCGGGAGGGAGACGAGGTCCGGCGCACGGGCCGCGTGCTCGACGTGCCGGTGGGCCCGGCACTGGTGGGGCGGGTGGTGGACGCGCTGGGCCGTCCGGTGGACGGGCTCGGCCCGGTGCACACCACCCAGACCCGCAAGGTCGACATCGTGGCGCCCGGGATCATCAAGCGCCAGCCGGTGAAGGAGCCGCTGCAGACCGGGATCAAGGCGATCGATTCGATGATCCCGATCGGGCGGGGCCAGCGCGAGCTGATCATCGGCGATCGCGGCACCGGCAAGACCGCGATCGCGATCGACACGATCATCAATCAGAAGGGCGAAGGCGTGATCTGCGTCTACGTGGCGATCGGCCAGAAGAGCTCGACCGTCGCCGCGGTGGTGGAGCGGCTGAAACAGCACGGCGCCATGGAGTACAGCATCGTGGTAGTGTCCTCGGCCGCCGAGCCGGCACCGATGCAGTACATCGCCCCGTTCGCGGGCTGCGCCATGGCCGAGTACTTCATGTACGACGAGAAGAAGGCCACCCTGTGCGTGTACGACGACCTGTCGAAGCAGGCCGCCGCGTATCGGCAGCTCTCGCTCGTGCTGCGACGCCCGCCGGGCCGCGAAGCGTACCCGGGCGATGTGTTCTATCTGCACAGCCGGCTGCTCGAGCGGGCGGCGAAGCTGTCGAGCGACATGGGTGCGGGCTCGCTCACCGCGCTCCCGATCATCGAGACGCAGGCGGGCGACGTGTCCGCCTACATCCCGACCAACGTCATCTCCATCACCGACGGGCAGATCTTTCTCGAGACCGACATGTTCTACTCGAACGTGCGGCCCGCGATCAATCCCGGCATCTCGGTATCGCGCGTGGGCGGGAGCGCGCAGATCAAGGCGATGAAGCAGGTGGCGGGTCGGCTGCGGCTCGACCTGGCGCAGTACCGGGAGCTCGAGGCGTTCTCGCAGTTCGGCTCCGAGCTCGACCAGGCGACCCAGAAGCAGCTGGCCCGCGGCGCACGCGTAGTCGAGGTCCTGAAGCAGCCGCAGTATCAACCGATGCCGGTCGAGCGCCAGGTGATGGTCATCTTCGCCGTCACGAACGGATATCTGGACGACGTGGCGCCGGAGCACATCAAGGACTGGGAGCAGGGCTTCCTCGACTTCATGACGGCGCAGCATCCGGAGCTGGGCCAGGAGATCCGCACGCGCAAGGTGCTCGCCGACGAGCTCGCCGCGCGGCTGCGCGCGGCCATCGAAGAGTACAGGAAGATCGCGCCGCGCTGATGGCGAAGCCCCGCGAGCTGCGCCGGCGCATCAAGTCCGTCCAGAACACGCGCAAGATCACCAAGACGATGGAGCTCGTGGCCACGTCGAAGCTCAAGCGCGCGCAGGACCGTGTCGTGGCGGCGCGCCCGTACGCTGCCGCGCTGGCCGAAGTGATCGGCGACCTCTACTCCCCCGAGCTCGCGGAGCGGTTCCCGCTGCTGCGCCAACCGAAGGAAGGGACCGCGGGCAGCCGGCGCGTGGCACTACTCCTGATTACGTCGAACCGCGGCCTGTGCGGCGCGTTCAACGCCAACCTGATCCGGGAGGCGCGGCACCGCATCGACGCGCTCGAGGGCGAAGGTGCTACGGTGGCGCTGCACATTGTGGGCAAGAAGGGCATCGCGTTCTTCAAGTTCGCCAAGCGGCCGATCGCGTCGCAGCGGACCGACATCGGCGACAAGCCCACCGCCGCCCACGCCGCCGAGCTGGTGGGGCCGTTGATGGCGCAGTTCGCGGCGGGGTCGCTCGATGCCGTCGAAGTCGTGTTCGCGCAGTTCAGGAGTGCGGTGTCCACCCCCCCCACCACACTTCCTGTCCTCCCCATCGCCCCGCCCGGGGCGGGCGAGGGCGAGCGGGGGCGGGCGGGGGCGGTCAACTACATCCTCAAGCCCTCCGCCGAGGCGATCCTCGAGCAGCTGCTGCCGCTGTACGTCCGCAACCAGGTGTACCGGGCGCTGGTGGAGACGGCGGCGGCGTTCCTGGGCGCGCAGCGTACGGCGATGAAGAACGCGACCGACAACGCCGGCGACATCATCGAGCTGCTGCAGCGGACCTACAACCGGGCGCGACAGGCGCAGATCACGCAGGAGATCGCGGAGATCGTGGGCGGGGCGGAAGCGCTGAAAGGATAGAGAGGATTTCCATGGCGACACGAACGCAAGAGAAGGCAAAGAAGCCCGCTGCCGAACCCCGGCAGAACGTCGGCAAAGTCGTCCAGGTGATCGGCCCCGTGCTCGACGTGGAGTTCCAGCCGGCGCACCTGCCGGAGCTCTACAACGCTTTGCGGGTCGATTACGCGGGTGACGGCGCCGCGCCGATCCACATGGTCGCCGAGGTGCAGCAGCACATCGGTCGCAACCAGGTGCGCGCCGTGGCGATGAGCTCGACCGACGGCGTGGTGCGCGGCATGGACGCGGTGGACACGGGTGCGCCGATCACCGTCCCCGTCGGCGAGCCCTCGCTCGGCCGGATCCTGAACGTGTTGGGCGAGCCGGTGGACGAGGGCGCTCCGATCCCGCCTGACGCCGAGCGGTGGCCGATCCATCGCGAGGCGCCCAAGTTCGTCGATCTCGAGCCCAAAACCGAAGTGTTCGAGACCGGGATCAAGGTGATCGATCTCGTCGCGCCGTTCGTGAAGGGCGGCAAGATCGGTCTGTTCGGCGGCGCCGGCGTCGGCAAAACGGTGATCATCATGGAGCTGATCCACAACGTGGCGATGGGCCACGGCGGGCGATCGGTGTTCTGCGGCGTGGGCGAGCGGACGCGCGAGGGAAACGACCTCTACCTCGAGATGAAAGAGAGCGGGGTGCTGAAATCCTGCTCCCTGATCTACGGTCAGATGAACGAGCCGCCGGGTGCCCGGCTGCGGGTGGGTCTCTCAGGGCTCACGGTCGCGGAGTACTTCCGCGACATGGAGGGGCAGGACGTCCTGGTGTTCATCGACAACATCTTCCGCTTCACCCAGGCGGGCTCGGAGGTCTCGGCGCTGCTGGGCCGCATGCCGTCGGCCGTCGGGTATCAGCCGACGCTGGCGACGGAAATGGGCGAGCTGCAGGAGCGCATCACCTCGACCAAGAAGGGCTCGATCACGTCGGTGCAGGCGATCTACGTCCCCGCCGACGACCTGACCGACCCGGCACCGGCGACGGCGTTCTCCCACCTCGACGCGACCGTGGTGCTGTCCCGCCAGATCTTCGAGCTGGGCATCTACCCGGCGATGGATCCCCTGGCGTCGTCGTCGCGACTGCTCGACGCCCAGTATCTCGGCGAGCGGCACTACAAGGTCGCCGTCGAGGTGCAGCGGATTCTGCAGCGCTACAAGGACCTCCAGGACATCATCGCGATCCTCGGGATGGACGAGCTGTCGGAGGAGGATAAGCTGCTGGTGGGGCGCGCCCGCCGGGTGCAGCGCTTCCTGTCGCAGCCGTTCTTCGTCGCCACCCAGTTCACGGGCCTCGAGGGGAAGTACGTAAAGCTCGAGGAGACGATCAGCTCGTTCGAGCGCGTCGTGGCCGGCGAATTCGACCAACTTCCCGAGCAGGCGTTCTACATGGTCGGGGGGATCGATGAGGTGGTCGCGCAGGCCCAACGCCTGGCCAGCGCCTGAGTGATGCACGTCACAGTCATTTCCCCCGAGCGAGGCGTATTCGATGGCGCCGCGGACGCCGTCGTCGCCCCGGCGTTCGATGGGCAGGTCGGCATCCTGCCGGGCCACGCGCCGTTCATGACGCTGCTGGGTAAGGGCGTGCTGACGGTGCAGGTCGGCGGGGGCGGCGGCGGCACCAACCGCTTCGAAGTCGCCGGTGGCTTCCTCCAAGTGGTGGGCGACGCCGTGCGCGTCGTGGCCGATCAGGTCCAAACGTTGTAATGCGGTGTATCACGCGCCCGTCAACTCCTCGCTCGGAGGGCTATCCGTATGCGGAAGGTGATCGGCAGTGCAATGCTCGTGACGGTGCTCGCGACCGCACCGACGCTCGCCTCGGCTCAACGGCGCCCGGCCGCGCGGGCGGCTGCGCCACGCTCCCAACAGCACCCGTCGTTCGGGGTACAGCTCGATTGGGGAAGCGATCCTAACTTCGGGATCGGCGGGCGCGGCGTGTTCCCGCTCCAGTCGCTCTTTCCCAAGACCCCGCTCGATGGCATCGTGTCGTTCGACTATTTCTTTCCGGGCAATAGCGTGAAGTACTGGGAGATCAACGGCAACGTCGCGTACCGGTTCGTGGTGCCGCGCAGCAGCTCGCTCGCTCCTTACGCGGGCGGTGGGCTCAACATCGCCCACGCATCCGTTACAGTCGCGGGCGTGAGCGGCTCCGCCACGAAGGCGGGGCTGAATCTGCTCGGTGGCACGACGTTCAAGGTGAAGGGCAGCACACTCACTCCGTTCGTGGAGGGTCGCGGGGAAATCGGTGGTGGGAAGACGTTCATCCTCACCGGCGGCGTCCGCTTCTGATCTGAAAGGAGACGCGCATGCGGCGTGAACTTGCGGTGCTCGTGGTGGCCGGCCTCTCCGCAGGCACCGTTCGGGCGGCTGCCCAGGCGACGGGCACGACCACGTTCAACGCTCCGTATCGCGCGTTCGTGCGCTCCGAGATCGGCGTGCTGTTGAGTTTCCCCAACGGCGGCGGCACGGCGCTCGAAGGGGCGTACCGCATCGCGAGCCACGGATTCGACTTGGGCTTCAAGGCCGGTTTTTTCACTCCGTCCGGCGCGGGCGACACCGAGCTCCTGCTCGGCGCCGAGGCGCGGCAGCGCGTGATCACGCACACGATCGACTTTCCGCTGGACGGCGCGGTGATCGTCGGCCTGGGCGGGAACTTCGTGAGCGGCGCCTCGCAGCTGATCATCCCGGTCGGGCTCTCGCTCGGGCGCCGGGTCGATCCGCAGGGCTCGTCGGTGAGCATCGTGCCCTACGTCCAGCCGACGATGTACGTGCTCGCGGGCAGCACCGTCTTCAACCACGTGCGATTCGCGCTCGGCCTGGGCGGCGACTTTCGGCTGAGCCGCGTGTTCGACGCCCGCATCAGCGCGGGGCTGGGCGACAGCGAAGGTGTGTCGATCGGCGCCGTGTGGGTGCATTAGAGCGACACACGATTGACTCGCCAGCCGAGGGTTCATACTGTGTGCTGGCGGGTCGTTCCGGAGGTCGCACATGCAGCGCGCAATCTTGGTAGTCGGACTGTTCGCGTTCGTCGCTGAGCGCGCCGCGGCGCAATGGCTCGGCATGCCGAGCTGGAACAGTCCGAAAGGCGGCCGCGGCGTCGGGATCTTCGCCGATTACGGGCAACCGAACGCCGACGCGAGCAAGGGCGCTGCCTACGGCGGCCGCGTGACCTTCGGCGCGGGTACGGCGATGGTCACCGTCGGGGCGTCGTCGTGGGAGCCGGAGAATTCGAGCGGTCGTGTCACGTCGTGGGGCGGCTCGCTGCAGGCCCGCCTGATCGGCGGCAGCCTGCTCCCGGTCGCCGTCAATTTGCAGGTGGGTGGGGCGTACCATGGGCAGGGCACGTCCGGAACGCGGACCCTGCCCGAGGCGAGCACCGCGCAGGGCGCCGTGGGCCTCAGTGCGCCGCTCCCGATTCCGCTGATCCGCGTCGAGCCGTACTTCTCGCCGGGCGTCCGCTACCACAGGTACTGGAACGTGCCGGCGGGTGCGCGCAAGGAAGAGACCAACTTCGGGTGGGTGCTGGGAGCCAACGTCGGTTTTGATGCCTTAGGGATTCATGTCGCGTATGATTCCGAGAAGTTCGGCGATGGCACGACGCACGTCGTGATCGGCATCGGAGCGAGCCTGGAGATCAGCGTTCCAGGGCTGTGAATTCCCGTCACACACCGCCATCGAACAATTTACCTTGAGGTCGCATATGAAGCGCGCGTTTCTAGTGGTGGCAATGATCGTGTGCGCGGCCGGCCCGGTGGCCGCGCAGTGGCTCGGGATGCCCGTGTGGAACAGCCCGAAGGGCGGCACCGGCATCACCATCAACGGAGACTGGGGCAGGCCGGATTCGAGCTTCGGGAAGGGCAATGCGTTCGGCGGCCGCGCCTCGCTCGGCCTCGGCACGTTGACCCTGACCGCCGGCATCGAGAGCTACAAGCCCGAGAACGCCACGTCGAGCATCACGTCCTACGGCGGCAACGCGGCGATGCGCGTCATCGGCGGCAGTCTGATTCCCGTCTCGATCAACCTTCAGGTCGGCGCCGCGCGCAGTGATTCGAGCAGCCCCACCCGGCCGGCCACCACGAGCGTGATCGGTGCGGTGGGCCTCGCCATCAGCCTGCCGACGCCCGGTCTGAGCATCGAGCCGTACGTTTCTCCCGGATTCCGCTACCGCCATGCGTCGGGAACGGGTAAGACGAACTTCGGGTACACTATCGGGGCGAACGTGAGCTTCGGCATGTTCGGCGTCCATGCCGCCTACGATTACGAGCACGTGAGCGGCGGCCACGTCGGCATCCTCGGCCTCGGGGCGAACGTGGCGATCAAGGTGCCACTCGGCATGTGATGCTGGTTCACAAGCGCGATTGAAGCCACTACCTTTGGGGCGCGCCGTTCCCGGCGCGCCCCTTTCGTTCCCAGGAGTCATGTGACGGGTCGTACCCTGGTCCTGCGAGCGTCGATCCTCGCGCTGGCGCTCGCCCAGAGCGGTTGTGCGCTCACGCTCGACTCGAGCCATCTGGGTGTGCCGGTGAGCCTGGCCGGCGCCGCCGCGGCGCCGGACTCGGGTGTGCCGTTTCGCGTCACCAAACACCCCGTGTACCTGATCGCCGGCCTGCTGCCGGTGTCGCAGCCCAACCTGGAGGACGTGCTGGCGGGGCAAGCGGGAACCGGGACGCGTATCGAGAACCTCCGCATCCGGGTGCGGAGCCGCTGGAGCGACCTGCTGGTGACGGCGTTGACCTTCGGGCTGGTGGTGCCGCGGTCGGTGACGTTCGAAGGCGTCGTCGTGAAGTAGCGACATCGGAGGGCTCCCTTCGCGACAAGCACACAGTCGCTCCGGGAGCCCTCCGATGTCGCTAGCCCTCCACTAGCTCCCGCACAAGCGCCGTCGTCCGCTCCGCCGCGCCGCGGCCCTCCTGCACCAGCCGCTTGCCCGCCGCGCCCGCCTTGCGCCGCGCCGCCGGGTCGTGATACCAGACGAGACATTGCGAGTGCAACGGATGGCGCCCGTCGGCCGGGAGCGCGACCGCGCCGCCCCGCTCGATCAGCAGCGCGGCGTCGCGGCTCATGTGCCAATGGGGGCCCACGGTGACCGGGACGCCGAACACGGCTGGCTCGAGCACGGAATGCAACCCCGCTCGGGTGTAGCCGCCGCCCACGAACGCGACGTCGGCGAGGGCGTACAGGTCGGCGAGGATGCCCACGCGATCGACCACGATCACGGGGCAGGGCTCCACGTGCTCGAGCTGGGACAGGCGGACCTGACGCGGCAGCTTCAGGTGCCGGGCCCGCTCGGCGATCAGCGCCAGGTGATCTGGATTGGGCTCGTGTGGCGCCAGGACGAGACGCGCGGCCGGCACCTGGGCGAGCAGATCGACGAACGCCGGCAGCACGACGGCCTCATCGGCGGGCCACGTGGAGCCCGCCACGAGCGTGAAGGTGCCCGCGGGGAAGACCGCGAGCCGCGCGAACGGCTCGCGCGTCCGGTCGAAGCGCTCGGCCCGCTCGGCGACGCTGTCGTAGCGCGTGTCACCCGTCACCTCGATCGCCTCGCGCCGGGCGCCGAGCTGCTGCAGCCGGCGGCCGTCGTCCTCACTGATCGTCCCCACGCGATCGAGTGCGTGATAGGCGGGCTCCGCCCAGCGACGCGCCGGCCAGCGCAGCCGTGAGCTCTCGAGCGCCACGGTCGCCGAAATCAGACCCAGCTTCGTGCCGCGCCGCCGGGCGGCCAGGGTGAGCTCGGGCCACACGTCGAGCTTCGAGAACACCAGCGCCGAGGGTTGGAGCGCGTCGAGCGCCGCCGCCACGTCCGCCGCGCGGTCGAACGGCAGGTAATCCGCGAGGTCCACGGGGAGGGTGCGGGCGAGCCGCTCGGCGGACGGAGAAAAGAAGGTGTAGACGAGCTGCCACTGGGGCCGCTCGGCCCGGAGCGTCTCGAGCACCGGTTTCGCCTGCAGACCCTCGCCCACCGATGGCGCGTGCACCCAGACGAGGGGCCGTTTCGGGTCACGCTGCGCCCGCCCCCACGCCGCCAGCCGCGCGAGCACGCCGCGGCGCGCCTCCACGCCGCGGGCGATCTTCTTGTCGAAGCGGGCCGCGAGCGGCAGCGCCCGCTCGGCCAGCCGCACGCTCAGCCGGTATATGAAGGAAGGGCGGTCCGGCATCACCGCGGCCGGTTGGTCGTCTTGCTGCGGTAGACCGAGTCGAGTACGGCCCGGAACACCTCCACCGGGGCTGCGCCCTCGAGCAACCCTCCCTCGATGTAGAACGTGGGCGTGCTCACGGCGCCGGCGGCGGCGGCGCGCGCCGCATCCTCGCGGACTAGGGCCGCCGTCGTCTTGGCGCTGACGCAGCGGGCGAGCTGGGCGTGATCGAGCCCGGCCGAGTCGCCGAGCGTCAGGAGGTACGGCGTGGGGTCCTTGCGGGACGCCCAGGCGTCCTGGCGCTGAAACAGCAGGTCGTGCAGCAGCCAGAACTTTCCCTGCCGGGCTGCGCACATGGCCAGCTCGGCGGCGGCGGCGGCGTTGGGGTGGCGCGTGGTGAGCGGCAGGTTGACGTAGACGAACCGGACCTTGCCTGTCTGCACGTACTCCTTTTCCAACAGCGGCATGGTGGTGAGGGCGAAGGAGCGGCAGTACGGGCACTGGAAGTCGGACATCTCGTAGACGGTCACGAGTGCGTCGGCGCGACCCTTGGCGCGGGCGGCGAGGGGGTCGGGTGGCGGGGCCTGCCCGTTGCCCGCTGAAACTGCGACGAGCAGCACGCAAGCGGCCGCGGCGAGGCGCATCGTCGGGACTCTGTCGTTCGAGGGTGGGCTTACCATAGTGACTCGCGTCCCGGCGCGCCACTGCCCGGCCGCGTCAGTTGCCGCGGCCACACGGGGTCCGCAACTTCAAGGTAATGCTGCGGCGTCTGCTCGCCTCGCTAGGTCCGGCCGTCGCCTTCGGAGGGGCACTATCTCTTCCCGCTGCCGGCCAGGTCGCCCCCGACGCAACCTCGTGCAGGGCATGTCACGAGAAGATCGTCACGACGTTCCTACAGACCGCCCACGTCGCGACGTCCGCTGAAGCAACGGCCAGGTCCATCAAGGGGCGATTCTCCGCAGGGTACAACGTCCTCCGGACCAGATTGCCAGGCATCTCCTTCAAGATGGACGAGCGCAACGGTGCTTTCTACCAGACCGGCGTCGACTCGCCCCAGGGTCGATCCATCACTAGGCGCATCGACCTGGTCGTCGGGTCGGGGAGACGAGGGCAATCGTATCTCTACTGGAACGGCGGGCTCCTGTTCGAATTGCCGGTCTCCTATCTGACGGGACCGCGGCAGTGGATCAACAGCCCCGGTTACTCGGACGGTGCGATCGACTTCGGACGACTCATCGTCCCTCGATGTCTGGAGTGCCACAGCACGACGTTTCCACTCCAAACGGAGCGGGGTGCGGTGCGATACTCCCGCCGGTACCGATTGGGCATTTCCTGTGAAAAGTGTCATGGCGAGGGCCGAGAACACATCCGCTATCAGGCGTCTCATCCCGCGGAAACCCGCGGAGCGTACATACTCAATCCGGCGCGGTTCTCGAGAGACAGGAGGGTGGATAATTGCGCCTTGTGCCATTCCGGAGAGCGGGAGGCAAGACAGCCGACGTTCTCATACCGGCCGGGTCAGCGGCTGGACGACTATTTCGTCCCTCAATCGGGCGCAGCGGCTCCCGTTCCGGACGTCCATGGTGATCAGGTGGGCCTGCTGCGGCGCAGCAAGTGCTTTCGCGCGAGTCGGGAGATGTCCTGTTCGACCTGTCACGACGTCCATCGACCGGAACGAGGTGTCGCCTCGTTCGCTGAGAAGTGTCTAGGGTGTCATCAGACGGACCGACACCCGATGGCTGCCGAGATCGCCGGGCGCATGATGACCTCCTGTATCGACTGCCACATGCCCACCCGGAAATCCAACGCGATCCAGATCAACACTCCGGGGAAGCAGGGCGCGCTGTATTTTCGCAGCCATGAGATAGGGATCTATCCCCGAGTCGCCACGTCGGTGCTTCAATCGACCGAGCAAAAACAGAACTGATAGCGGATGTGAGCGGAGCCGCCCGCGCTCAGGGTGCGGATTTGGTCCAGATGGCGATGACGCCGCAGCCCGAGTTGGTCCCGATGAACTCGCCCGGTGTCTCGGAGGAGCCGCGGTAAATCTCGATGCCCTGGATGTCCTGCGGCGGGGTGTTGCGCGCGAAGTAGGGCGTCGACTCCCGGCCGTCGAGGAAGTACTGCGGGTAACACCCGGGCGGCGACCGGACCATCTTCGCGGTGCAGTCGTTCGACAGACACACCTGCTCCACGCCCCGCACGGTGACGAGGATGTCGATCAGGGTGGCGGAAGCCGCGCGCTCGATCTGCTCCTTCGTGATGAAATAGCCCATCCGCGCCTGGCGCCGCCGCTCGAAGTCCGCAAACCGCCGGCCGATCGAGCCCGGAGTCCCCTCGACAACCACGCCCACCAGCTGGTAGGTCGGCTCCAGCTCGAACACGTGCTCGAGCGCCTTTCCCTCCCGCAGTCTGATGCGCCACACGCCGGGGGAATACCCGACGGCAGTGACCTCGAGCATGTACTGCCCCGGCTCGCGCGCCAGCTCAAACCGGCCAGCCGTGTCTGCAGCGACGGTATCGTGGGTATCGACGATCACCCGGGCGGCCGGAATGGAATCCCTGGTGGCCCGGGCCACGACCTGCCCGTGCAGGACGCCCGGGCGGCTCTGCTGAGCGGGTACGACCGCCGGCGCGGCTACGCACACGGCGAGGAGGAGCCATGGAGGGGCCCGACGCGCGGGTGGAAGGGGCCGAGCGTGCAATGCGGTCTCCTGCTACGGCTATAGTACCGCCTTGAAACCTCCCCGGAAAGAGCTTCGCGGGCCCTGGGCGGAGCGGCTCGGGAGCCG
>Ga0137396_10001095_pt1 | contig 13880 bp, 32 predicted proteins | sample czc16metaG_FD_108284 | JGI IMG/M metagenome (GOLD analysis project Ga0137396, IMG submission 108284) | Vadose zone soil microbial communities from Angelo Coast Range Reserve, California, USA - czcobulk3.16 metaG | ecosystem: Environmental > Terrestrial > Soil > Vadose zone | place: USA...
ACGTGTCTGTTACTGTGATGCTACAGGTTGATCCTTGATTGATCACGACTGGATTCGTGCAGGTTACGCTGGTGCTTGTGGGGTGGAGACCAACGTTCACAGCGAACGCGGTGCTTGTGCTGGTTCCATGACTTGCATCGCCCGAGTACATTGCGGTTATGCTAGCAGTGCCCGTGGTCGTTGCAGCGAATGTCGCTGAGCAGGTTGCTGTGCCAGCTGTCGTGCCCGCCGCCAGCGTGCATGGGCTACCGGAGAATGATCCGGTTACTCCGGTCTGGCTTAAGCTAACAGTTCCAGTCGGAGTGAGACCAGTGCCCGCAGTCGAGGTATCGGCTACTGTCGCAACACAGGTCGTCGATACACTGACAGAGATTGTGGAAGGTGTGCAAGTTACGCTAGTGCTCGTTGTTCGTAGATTGACTGTTACGCTTGCAGCTGTGCTCTGGCTTCCAGTATGCCCGGCATCTCCAGCGTATGATCCTGTTATGCTGGCTGTGCCAGCTGTAGAAGGCAGGAAGGTCGACGAGCAGGTCGCGGTGCCTGCAACAGCGCCCGCGGCAAGCGTGCAAGTCGTGAATGTCCCAGTGACTCCGCCGACCGTGAAAGTGACTGAGCCGGTCGGCGTTGTTGCACCAGTAGCCGAGCTGTCAGTCACTGTAGCGCCGCAGGATGAGCCCTGGTTGATAACGACCGGACTTGCGCAGGTGACACTGGTCGTAGTTGCATGGACCGGCGAGGTCACGGTTACTGCGACCGTATTACTCGTGCTTCCGCTATGCGCAGTGTCGCCAGCAAACGAAGCGCTGATGCTAGCCGACCCAGCAGATGATGGTGTGAACGTTGATGAGCATGTAGCCGTGCCAGCTACGGTTCCTGCCGCCAGCGTGCAAGTCGAGAATGAGCCTGTTACGGTTGAGACTGAGAATGTAACCGATCCCGTCGGGGTTAGAGCTGTGCCAGAAGTAGATGTGTCAGTTACGGTAGCAGTGCACGTTGATGTCTGAGCCGTGGTTATGCTCGTGGGCAGGCAGCTAATGGTCGTGCTAGTGGTCCGCAGATTCACAGTTACTGAGAGGGCTGCGCTTGTGCTACCTCCGTGAGCAGCGTCACCGCCATAGGTCCCTTTGATACTCGCCGCGCCAGCTGTCGATGCAGTGAAAGTTGAGGTGCACGTAGCGGTCCCGGCGGTTGTGCCGGCTGCTAGGGCGCAGGCTGTGAATGAACCGGTTACTCCAGTTACTCCGAGGGTCACGGACCCTGTTGGAGTCGTAGCGCCAGTGGCTGATGTGTCCGTTACTGTGATGCTACAGGTTGATCCCTGATTGATCACGACTGGACTGGTGCAGATGACGGTGACCGTCGTCGGGTGAAGACCAACATTCACCGCGAAAGCAGTGCTCGTGCTACCGTTGTGAGTTGCATCGCCGCCGTAGGCTGCGGTTATGCTGGCTGTGCCCGTCGTCGACGCTGAGAATGTTGCGGTGCAAGTTGCAGTGCCGGCTGTCGTGCCCGATGCCAGAGTGCATGGGCTACCGGTGAATGATCCGGTCACGCCATTTTGACTGAAACTTACGGATCCTGATGGAGTAAGAACACTACCGGACGTCGAACTGTCTGCGACCGTTGCTGTACAGGTTGTCGATACCCCGACAGAAACCGTAGCAGGCGCGCATGACACGCTAGTGCTGGTCGTTCGTAGATTGACCGTCACACTCGCGGCCGTGCTCTGACTTCCGGTGTGACCGGCATCTCCAGCGTATGATCCTGTTATGCTGGCTGTGCCAGCGATTGAAGGTGTGAAGGTCGACGTGCAAGTCGCCGTGCCTGCGACGGTGCCCGCGGCAAGTGTGCAGGTTGTGAATGTTCCGGTTACGCTGCCCACTGTGAAGGTCACGGACCCTGTGGGGGTTGTGGCTCCAGAGGTAGCGGTGTCAGTTACTGTAACGTTGCATACGGATCCCTGGTTGACAACAACTGGACTAGCGCATGTCACGCTCGTCGTGGTTGCGTGAATCGGTGAGGTCACGGTTACCGTGACCGTGTTACTGTTGCTTCCACTATGAGCCTTGTCGGCGACAAAAGAGGCGCTGATACTAGCCGAACCTGCGGCTGTTGGAGTAAAGGTGGACGAGCATGTGGCGGTGCCTGCAGTGGTTCCTGCCGCTAACGTGCAAGTCGAGAACGTGCCTGTAGCTCCCGACACGGAGAATGCTACTGATCCCGTCGGAGTTACAGCTGTTCCGGCGCTGGATGTGTCAGCGACTGTCGCGGTGCATGATGATGTCTGAGCTGTAGTTATGCTAGTTGGAAGACAGCTTATGGTCGTGCTGGTTGTTCGCAGATTCACGGTAACCGAGACGGCAGCGCTGTTACTGGTAGCGTGAGTTGAATCCGCAACGTAGGTGCCAGTAATGCTTGCCGTGCCTGCAGTCGACGCTGTGAACGTAGAGGTGCAAGTGGCCGTTCCGGCCGTTGTACCTGCAACCAAAGAGCAAGTCGTAAACGTCCCGGTCACTACGGTGACGGCAAAAGTGACAGTGCCGGTGGGCGTGGTCGCACCGGTGGAGGAAGTGTCTGTAACAGTTGCGTTGCAGGTTGAACCCTGGTTGACTACAACAGGACTGGAACATGTTATCACTGAAGTGGTTGGGTGAGCGCCCTGGTTTACAATGACGCTGGTGGACGGACTCGTGCTCGGGCCGTGGGTCGCATCTCCACTGTAGGCTCCCGTTATCATCGCCGTTCCACCTGTGGTGGCCGTGAAAGTCGCCGTACACGAGGACTGGCTCAGGCTATTTGCAACCGCAGCTAGAGTGCAGGGGCTGCCGGTGAAACTGCCTGTCACACCGTTCTGGGAGAAGGATACCGTGCCGGTCGGATTTGTGGGTGTCGCAGAGTTATCGGTCACTGTGGCCGTGCATGTGGTCGGACTGTTTGCGTTGACTGGCGAAGGAGCACAACTTACGGCTGTACCTGTCGGATGGCTTGCCGTCACCGTAAGAGTCGCGGTGCCTACGCTTGCGTCATGAGTCGCATCCGGGGTGTAGCTCCCGGTGATAGTTTGACTGCCCGTCAGGCTTGGAGCGTCAGTCACGGAGCACGTTGCAGTGCCCGTGGTCGCACCCGCGGCTAATGTGCACGGATTCCCAGTGAAGGTGCCTGTCCCGGTTTGCGTGAAGCTTACGGTGCCCGTAGGAGTAGTTGGTGTTAGCCCGCCGCCGCTGACGGTGTCGGTAACGGTTGCTACGCAAGATGTCGTTCCCGCACTACTTACCGTGGATGGGTTACAGGATATGCTGGTCGAGGTAGTATCTTGCGTTGTGACGCTTACTTTAACGGTGGTTGTGCGCAGTTGACCGCTGGCTACTGCTCGCACGGTTATGGTAGTTGTCGCTACTGTTGCGGTCGTACTCGCTGTGACAGTCAGAGTCGTTGAAAGACTCGCGCCGCCGGCTATTGTAAGACTGGCGGGTAGAACGCTGCAACTGAGCCCTGTTCCGCAGGCCGCTGTAATGCTAAGGGTAGCAGTGATAGAGAAACTTCCTTGGTTTGAAACTGAAATCTGGTCTGTAAGAGAGTCGGTCCCAGAGACGGGCTTAGTGATCGAGACACTCGCTTGAGCGGGTGTTAGCTGGATGTTTCCAACCACAACGGTGAAGGTCGCCACTGAACCTAGGAACGTGTTTCCGACTATCGGAGTAGTCGTCGCGTCAGGAAGACCGACCACTGATATCTGATAGGTTCCAACTGGCGTAGTGACGGCACTGCCCACCGAAAGGGTCACGACACCAGTTCCAGCAGTTGCAGATTCTGGTGTTGATGTGGGACTTACAGTCGCAGTAAGCCCGTTAACGTTGGGAACTAGGGTGCGAACATCAACGCAACCCAAACCACCGCACGTGAAACCATTCGCTGGATTCAAGGCGATGTTTGGAGTAGTAGCTCCAGCTGTCTGGCCGGCTAGGATGTCGATCGTGGTCGTAGCCCCTGCGGCTGGCAGAACAGTGAAGAAAGGTACAGTGGCGGCCGCGCCGGTCGTAAAGGTCGCGGTCTGAAGAGTCTCGGTATTTCCAATAGTAGCGCCACTCTCAATCGTCACGCAAGTCGGCGGACTGCTGGTAGTTGTACCGCAACCTGTCTGGAATCCGATCGTTAATGGAGTCGTTGAATCGCCAACAACAGTGAAGATTGCGGTAAAAAGTAGGGCTGTGGTTGGGGTTCCTGAAAGGAAGGAACTTGCCGCTGCAGACAGGCGGAGTGTGTCGACTGTATCAGTAGTAGTCGAGCACGCGGAACCTCCCTTCAAAACACCTCCGATGCACTTGGCAAGAACGACGGTGGTTGCAGAAGGCAGTATTGTTCCAGTCAGATCTGCATCAAAAGGCAGAAGTTTAGTGTGGTCAACTTTGAGCGTGATGTCAAAACCATTCAGAGGGTCCGAGCCCTGAATCGCAACCGCGACCCTGAGCTGAACTGTAGCTCCCGCCGCGGTGATCTCGCTCTGTGGCGGAGCGGTGAAGGTCTGCGCAGTGACTGAACAGGGAGTCGCGGTCGTGGCGACTGCGGGATCAGCAAGACAGACTGTTCCTGTCACAGCGTGGGCATTTGGAACGAGGTTCGGGACTACGTAGGCTGCTGCGATGATCAGAATCGGAACTATTAGGAGAAAGAAGGCTGTCTTTCTCAACCTAGAGGATTGCAATAATTGATCGGACGAAGCTCTGCCCCTCGGAGTATTTGACTTTTCGTTGTCACATGTACTGAAGTGTAGATTTTTGAATGCTGCATGAGACCTGGGATTGCCGAAGTAGTCCTAGGTAGTCCGGAAATATCCCAGCCGGACCGAACCTCTAGTGGTTCCGAAACGGAAACTGATCATGACACTAGCTGACGAAACCGAAGTGGACCTCTACAACACCCACGCTTATGATATCAATGTAGCCAACGTTGTCGATATCGCATAGAGGGAGCAAGTAGTATGCTGTGATCGGGTAGTTGAAATAGCGGATGAAAATTCCTGCATCGATAATGTTGATCCATCCGTCCTGATCAGGATCCCCAAGAGGAAGAATTCGCATGACATTTCTCTGGGAAAAGGTCAGATCCCCTTGATTGCCCAATGTAACGGTGCACGAGGGTGTTACGATGGAGATGGTAGCTTTGACGTTGTAGAGTGCGGGTTTGACCCCGGTTGTATTCCATTTGATGTTAGTGCTGCTGGCGTAGCCTCCGTTGGGCACATTGAGATATCCAGACACGGAGTAGGTGGTGGTGTTGGAGATCGCCAATGTGACCTGGACAATCTCTGCAGTATCGCCATAGTTGAAGAGGGTGACATTCATTGCTAGAAGCGGGCTCTGGTTAATCGATTTCAATCCTCCAGCGATCTGCAAGTAATAGTTCGGTGCATTGTAAACAGGGTTGATGGAGGATACTCCGACATCACAGACTGGCGCGATCGGGTTGACGGTTGTCAAGGCCCAGATCTGATAGTAAGGGGCCGGATTCGTTGCGTAGAAGAGCCAGATCTTCTTGTCGTTGGTCGACTGTATCGCAGAGGGCTCGAAACTATCGACTGTGTTGGCAGTGTTCGTGAGAACAGTCTCTGATGACCAGGTCAGCCCATTGTCAATAGAATACTTGCCGTAGAGAGCATAGTAGAAGAGGAGACTGCTCACGACAATTTTCCGGGCCCAGAACACCCAGAGAGTGCCATTACGGTCCTGCATGAGCGATGGATTGATGTCCTCCGAAGTTGAGGTCACGATCTGCGTCTCCGAACTCCAGACTGTGCCATCGTAGGTCTTGTAGTAGATCTGGAAATTGTCAGCACTGCTCTGTCCCTTCGCCCAGACCACTCGAACCAATCCATCTTTTCCGACCATGACCTTCGATCCAAAGTTCCAGTTCGCATCGTCAGTAAGCTGTGTTTGAGGTGACCAGACATTCCCCTTCAATGTCTTGTAGTAGAGTTGCTTTGTAACCGCGCACGAGGTGCACGTGGAATTTGCTCGGGTCCAGACGAGCCAGAGAGTTCCATCCCTTCCCACGGTTGTGGATACGTACGTGTCATTTAGCGTGGTGGTTGTAGCTTGTGCTGCTGAAGACCAGGCACCCCCCGTGTATCTCTGGTAATAGATCTGATAACTTGACCCTGTCTTGAATGTCCAGAATAGAAGGATGGTCCCATTCTGGAGCTGTGAGAGCGATGGTGATGCATTGAGGACAAAATTGTTTGTTAGCCTACTAGCTGGTCCCCATGAGACTCCGCCATTCCCGAGGACACCAGTCTTGTACGCGATGTCGTAATTTGAGTCTCCGCGGTAGAAGTTTGTCTGCCACGCAAGCCAGACAGTTCCATTGGAACTCTGCAGGGCCGACGGGAACTGGGCAGTGTATGGATTGCTTTGTTGAACAGCTACTGGGCTAGACCATGAGGGACTCGCTCGCACCACACTGATCGGACCCATGACTCCAATTATTGAAAGAATGACTAAGCTGATTCCTACCAGACGGTATCTTTGCTTCCGCTTCAATGTTGCATAGCTCCTGCGGTGCTCGAAATCGAGCGTATCGAATCCGAAACAGTGCTTCGCGGCCGAGCGGTTATAACATTTTGGAAACCAGCCGCATTATACCGCTGGCTTGAGGCTACCGTAGATATATCCGGATAATAGTTCAGAGCTTTAGGATTGGAAAAAAAAGAAGAGAAATTCCTCCACGAGCCTATGGAAGGACCGTGAAGGATCCGCTGGTAGGTACTCCGCCTGTCGAGGCAGTGCTTGTCTGGTTCAGCGAAGTCGGTGAGGTGCCCCATTGGATTACCGCTGTGAAGGTCCAAGCTTCTCCAATGTTCGCCTGAGTGAACGAGACAGTGACGAGCTGGTTGCTGACGGATTGTAGCGGTGAGAGCGCAATCACTCCAGAGTTTGCAGTTATGCCGTTGGTCCCAGACCCATCGACGAGGTTGATCTGGAAGTTCACGTAGATTGTGGTGGCGTTGTTCGGGTTGAGGGCTCCGAGCTTGAACGTCTGTGTGTTAGCGTACCTGGAGAGTGAGAAGTGGTGTCTCCAGTTCACCTGGATGAACACTGGCTCTTGAGCTCCGGATGTTACGGTGACAGGGACTTGTACAGTCTGGGTGACTACTGGTGTTGTGTTGCTGGTTCCGGTGACGTTGACGTTGAAGTTACCGTTAGTCGTACCTGAAACCGTGAGGACCGAACTGCCTGATGTGTTGATCGTGTTAGTACTGAGTGTGGCAGTTATTCCGGCTGAAGCTTGTGTGGTGAGGGTTACTGTCCCGCTGAATCCGTTCTGTGGAGTTACTGTGATGGTGCAGTTTCCTGACTGTCCGGCGGTGAAGGTGATTGAAGCTGGCGAGCACGAGATGGTGAATGTCGGAGTTGCAACATTGACTGTTATCGTGGCGGTGGTGTGCTGCACTACTCCACTTGTTCCCGTGACAGTGATTGTGTAGGAGCCCGCGGCCGAGGCGCTAACGCTGAGGGTGGTGCTGTTGAAGCCGTTGGCTGAGAGTATCAGACTGGATGATGCGAGCGTAGCGGTGAGTCCGGATGATGGGTTCGTTGTGAGCGATATAGTTCCCGCGAAGCCGTTGAGACTCATGACAGATATTGTCGTGGTGCATGTGGATCCCGTGTTGCAATTGATTGTGATTGGAGTGGAGGGCTGGATGCTAAAGTCAGTTACTTGAACTTGGGTAGCAACGCTTGATGCGCCGGAATGGGTCGAGTCGCCGCCGTACGAACCTACTATGCTGGCGGTTCCTGAGGTTATGCCTGTGAAGCTTGCCGAGCAAGTAGCTGTTCCGGCAGTTGTGCCCGCTGCCAATGTGCATGGGCTACCGGTGAATGAGCCTGTTACTCCGGTCTGCGTGAAACTCACGGTACCTGTGGGGGTAATTACCATGCTAACCGAGGAATCTGCAACAGTCGCAGTGCAATTCGTAGCCTGGTTCACAGTTACAGTGGAAGGCGAGCAGACAACGGTAACTGATGTTGACCTAAGGGTGACCATTACAGTGGTCGTGCCCGTGCTGCCGCTATGAGTCGAATCTGCGCCATAGGTGGCGGCAATGTTCGCGGTTCCCGCGCTAGCTGGTATGAATGTGGAGGTGCAGGTCGCTGTACCCGAGGTAGTTCCAGGGGCGAGAGTGCACGTTGCGATTGTGCCCGTGACTCCGGTGACGGCGAATGTTACTGATCCAGTTGGAGTGATGGCGGTTCCCGCAGTTGAAGAGTCGACTACTGTTGCAGTGCAGCTTGAACCTTGGTTGATGACTACTGGAGTCATGCAACTGACGCTCGTAGTTGTTGTTCGTGGGCTCACAGTGGCTGTTGCTGCGGTGCTTGTGCTTCCGCTGTGAACTGAGTCGCCGCTGTAGGTCGCCGTGATGCTCACGCTACCTGTGGCGGTCGCTGTGAAGGTCACAGAGCATGTTGCGCTCGCCAAGGTGCATGGGTTGTTGGTGAAGCTGCCCGTTGCTCCGGTTGCGGTGAACATGACAGTGCCAGTCGGGGCGATTGCTGTGCCGAGAGATGTGTCCGTTACTGATGCGGTGCAGCTGGTGGACTGGTTGACGACCACCGTGCTGGGTGAGCAGCTTACGCTCGTTGCTGTGGTTCGGAGGTTGACTACGACTGTTGCGGTGTTACTCGTGCTTCCGGTGTGTGATGCGTCGCGGCCATAAGTTCCGACAATGCTGGCGGTTCCAGCGGTGGACGGAGTGAACGTGCTATTACATGTCGCAACGCCTGCTGTCGCGGTCGCGGTTAGGGTGCACGTTGTGAACGTGCCCGTCACACCTGTGACAGCGAAGGTTACCGAGCCTGTTGGTGTTGACACTGGTGCAGTGCTGTCCGTTACTGTTGCGGTGCAGGTTGAGCCCTGGTTAACGACCACCGGGCTAGTGCAGGTGAGACTGGTCGTAGTTGCGTGAGTAACCGCAGTTACTGTTACGGCTACGGTATTGCTTGTGCTGCCGCTGTGTGCAGAGTCGCCTGCGTAGGCTCCGGTGATATTGGCAGTGCCCGCACTTGAGGGTGTGAAGGTCGAGGTGCATGTTGCGGTACCGGCGGTTGCGCCTGCTGCTAGAGTACAAGTCGTGAAGGTGCCCGAGGCGGTACCTGTGACGCTAAAGGTTACCGTGCCGGTAGGTGCGACGACTGTTCCCGCCGTGGAAGTATCAGTAACGGTTGCCGTACAGGACGATGTCTGTGCTGTGGTGATGCTGGTCGGAGTGCAGCTGAGAGTTGTGCTCGTTGTTCGTAAGTTTACTGTGACGGATACGGCTGCACTAGTGCTTACATTGTGAGTCGAGTCGCCGCCGTAAATTCCGGTGATGCTAGCGGTTCCGGCTGTCGACGGAGTGAACGTGGAAGTGCACGTTGCAGTTCCAGCGGTTGCGCCTGCGGCTAATGTGCATGTTGTGAATGTGCCTGTAACTCCACTGACCGTGAAAGTAACGGATCCTGTTGGCGTGCTGACGGGCGCTGTAATGTCCGTTACAGTGGCTGTGCATGTTGATCCTTGATTGACTACAACTGGACTGGTGCAGGTGACGCTAGTAGTGGTGGCGTGACCTCCGACCGTTACTGTTACTGCAGCGCTTATGCTACCGCTGTGAGCGGAGTCGCCGCCATAAGTTCCAGTAATGCTAGCGGAGCCAGATGTCGTGGATGAGAAGGTTGCAGAGCAGCTCGCTGTCCCAACAGTGGCGCCGGCGACTAGTGAGCATGGGCTGCCAGTGAAGGAGCCTCCGGTGACGCCTGTCTGCGCGAAGGTTACGCTGCCAGTCGGCGTTAGAGCGGTGCCCGCGATAGCGGTGTCAGTAACGGTTGCGGTGCATGAAGAGGACGCGCCTGTTGCGACGCTCGAGGGTGAGCATGCTACACTTGTAGTTGTAGTTCGCAGGTTGACTGTGACACTTGTCGCAGCGCTCGTGCTGCCAGAGTGAGTAGAGTCCCCACCGTAAGTTCCTGTAATGCTCGCGGTGCCTGCAGTCGATGGTAGGAATGTTGAGGTGCAAGTTGCCGTTCCAGCAGTAGCGCTGGCCGCTAACGTGCATGTGGTGAATGTTCCCGTGACCCCGGTTACTGCGAATGTTACGGTTCCCGTTGGAGTGATGACTGTTCCTACAGCGGAGCTGTCACCAACAGTCGCAACGCAGCTAGATCCCTGGTTGACGAATACTGGGGTTGAGCAGGTGACCGATGTAGTTGTGGACCGTGTGTTGACGGTAACACTTGCAGCGGCGCTTGTACTTCCGCTGTGAGCCGAGTTGCCGCCATAGGTTCCGGTAATACTGGCGGTCCCAGCGGTGGATGGAGTAAAGGTGCTATTGCATGTTGCAGTTCCAACGGTTGCCCCTGCGGCTAACGTGCAGGTCGTGAATGTGCCTGTAACTCCACTGACGGCGAAGGTTACGGATCCTGTGGGTGTGAGCGCGGTTCCCGCAGTCGAACTGTCGACGACGGTCGCAGTGCAGGTTGAGCCCTGGTTTACGACTACTGGACTCGTGCACGTAACGGATGTAGTAGTGGTCCGTAGATTGACTGTTACACTGACCGCAGCACTAGTGCTGCCACTGTGGGTCGAGTCTGCTCCGTAGGTTCCAGTTATGCTGGCCGTTCCCGCGGTAGACGGAGTGAATGTTGAGGTGCAGGTCGCTGTACCGGCGGTAGCTCCAGCAGCTAGCGTGCACGTTGTGAAGGTGCCGGTTACACCGCTAACTGCGAAAGTTACCGATCCGGTTGGAGTGATGACAGGCGCAGTGATGTCGGTTACTGTCGCCGAACATGTTGAACCTTGATTGACTACGACTGGGGTTGAGCAAGTGATGCTGGTTGTGGTCTGGTGGCCGCCAACCGTTACTGTTACGGCCGCACTTGTGCTTCCGCTGTGAGCAGAATCACCGCCGTACGTGCCAGTGATGCTGGCGGAGCCGCTGGTGGTTGCTGTGAAGCTGGCCGAGCATGTAGCCGTGCCAGCTGTTGCTCCCGCGGCGAGAGTACATGGGCTGCCGGTGAATGAGCCTGTGACGCCTGTCTGGGCGAATGTTACGGATCCGGTCGGGGTGACCACTGTTCCTGCAGTGGTTGTGTCACTTACGGTTGCAGTGCAATTGGTGGCTTGGCCAGTTGCGACAGCTGATGGGCTGCAAACAACGCTAGTGGTAGTTGTCCTCAGGTTGACGACGACAGTGGTTGCAGAGCTTGTACTGCCACTGTGAGCAGAATTACCGCTGTACGTTCCTGTGATGCTGGCGGTTCCCGCGGTCGAGGGTAGGAATGTCGAAGTGCATGTCGCAGTGCCCGCAGTAGCGCTGGCGGCTAGAGTGCAAGTTGTGAATGTTCCTGTAACGCCACTAACAGCGAAGGTTACGTTACCAGTTGGAGTAATGACGGTTCCCGCAGTTGACGAGTCGACAACTGTAGCTGTGCAAGTCGAGCCTTGGTTGACAACGACCGGAGTGGTGCAGGTGACGCTTGTGGTGGTCGTTCGGAGATTCACTACCACTGTCGTTGCAACGCTCGTGCTGCCTGAGTGAGTCGAGTCTCCACCATAGGTGCCAGTAATGCTGGCGGTTCCGGCGGTCGAGGGTAGGAATGTCGAGGTGCAGGTTGCCGTACCCGCAGTAGCACTGGCCGCTAATGTACATGTGGTGAATGTTCCAGTGACGCCAGTTACTGCGAATGTTACGGTTCCCGTTGGAGTGATGACTGTTCCCGCAGTCGAGCTATCGACGACGGTTGCGGTGCAAGTCGAACCCTGATTGACGACTACTGGACTAGTACATGATAGGGTCGTAGCGGTTGTGCGTAGATTAACGGTTACACTAACGGCTGCGCTTGTGCTACCTCCGTGAGTCGAGTCACCGCCGTATGTTCCAGTGATGCTGGCGGTTCCCGCTGTTGACGGAGTGAAGGTCGAAGTGCATGTCGCTGTTCCGGCAGTTGCGCCTGCGGCGAGTGTGCAGGTTGTGAAGGTGCCGGTTACGCCCGAGACAGCGAAGGTGACGGATCCTGTTGGGGTCGACACTGGAGCGGTCTGGTCAGCTACAGTGGCGTTGCATGTCGAACCTTGGTTAACGACGACTGGGCTCGCGCATGTGATGGTTGTAGTTGTCTGGTGGAGTCCTACATTGACCGCGAAGGCGCCGCTTGTGCTTCCACTGTGAGCAGAGTTTCCTCCGTAGGCACCTGTTATGCTTGCGGTGCCGCTCGTAGTGGCTGTGAATGTTGCTTGGCACGTGGCGGTTCCAACAGTCGCACTCGCAGCGAGAGCGCATGGACTACCAGTGAACGATCCTGTTACTCCTGTCTGGCTGAAGGTGACGCTGCCAGTCGGGGTTAGAACTGTGCCGGCTGCAGACGAATCGGCGACTGTAGCTGTGCATGTCGTCGTTCCGCCGGTAGCGATTGTGGTCGGCGTACAAGACACGCTAGTGGTGGTCGTTCGGAGATTCACTACCACTGTCGTTGCAACGCTCGTGCTGCCTGAGTGAGTCGAGTCTCCACCATAGGTGCCGGTGATACTGGCGGTTCCCGCTGTCGAGGGTAGGAATGTCGAAGTGCAGGTTGCAGTTCCCGAAGTCGCGCTGGCAGCCAGAGTGCAAGTTGTGAAAGTTCCCGTAACGCCTGTGACGGCGAATGTTACCGCGCCGGTTGGAGTGATAACAGTGCCTACTGACGAGTCAACTACTGTTGCGGTGCAAGTCGAACCCTGGTTAACGACAATTGGAGTTGTGCAGGCTAGGCTGGTTGTGGTTGCGCGTAGGTTGACCGTGACGCTAGTAGCGGCGCTAGTGCTTCCGCTGTGAGCAGAGTCACCACCATAGGTGCCGGTGATGCTCGCAGTGCCTGCGGTCGACGCGATGAAGGTCGAGGTGCATGTCGCGGTGCCTGCAGTCGCGCTGGCGGCGAGAGTGCAGGTTGTGAAGGTGCCTGTTACGCCGGTGACGGCGAAGGTGACGGATCCTGTAGGAGTGATTACTGCGCCCGCGGCAGAGCTGTCAACAACAGTTGCGGTGCATGTTGAGCCCTGGTTGACGACCACCGGGCTGGTGCACGTAACGCTCGTTGTAGTAGTACGCACGTTGACTGTTACGCTTGCAGCGGCGCTTGTGCTACCGTTGTGAGCTGCGTCGCTACTGTAGGTTCCCGTAATGCTTGCTGTACCCGCTGTCGATGGAGTGAACGTGGATGTGCATGTTGCTGTTCCAGCGGTTGCGCTTGCGGCGAGAGTGCAGGTCGTGAATGTTCCAGTCACACCGGTTACTGCGAATGTTACGGTTCCTGTTGGAGTGATGACTGTTCCAACTGTGGAGCTGTCAACGACAGTCGCGGTGCAGGTCGAACCCTGGTTAATGACTACTGGACTTGTGCAAGTGAGACTTGCTGTTGTTGAGCGCTTGTTCACCGTGACGCTTGCGGCAGCACTGGTGCTTCCGCTGTGAGCAGAGTCACCACCATAGGTTCCTGTGATACTCGCGGTTCCCGCGGTGGATGGAGTGAATGTGGAGGTGCACGTGGCTGTTCCAGCAGTCGCGCTGGCGGCGAGAGTGCAGGTTGTGAAGGTGCCTGTTACGCCGGTGACGGCGAAGGTGACGGATCCTGTCGGCGTGACTACAGTTCCCGCGGTGGATGAGTCAACTACGGTCGCGGTGCAAGTCGAACCCTGGTTAACGACAACTGGACTAGTGCAGCTGACGGAGGTCGTAGTTGTTCGCAGGTTGACGATGACGCTTGTGGCTGCGCTCGTGCTGCCACTGTGGGTCGAGTCTCCTCCATAGGTGCCAGTAATGCTGGCGGTCCCTGCTGTAGACGGTAAGAATGTCGAGGTGCACGTGGCTGTTC
>Ga0137396_10001096_pt1 | contig 13876 bp, 14 predicted proteins | sample czc16metaG_FD_108284 | JGI IMG/M metagenome (GOLD analysis project Ga0137396, IMG submission 108284) | Vadose zone soil microbial communities from Angelo Coast Range Reserve, California, USA - czcobulk3.16 metaG | ecosystem: Environmental > Terrestrial > Soil > Vadose zone | place: USA...
CAGCGCGGCGGTTTCTTCGCCGCGGACCCAGTGCGGTACCATCACCTTCTCCAGCTCCACTTCGCAACCGATCGCTTTCAATTCGGCCGCGACGTACTCAACCGCCTTCGCGGCCTGCGCCGATCCGGTCAAGCGCGGCCCGATGTTGTCCGCCAGATGCGCGACCTGCCGATAAGCGTAATCGCTGCTCAGCGCGGCTTGCTGCAGTCGTTTCAAATCCATGAGCGTTTGCGGTGAAAAAACAACCGGCGTCGCGGTCGGCGTAGGGGTGGCTGTCGATCCTTCGACTGGACTTCCGCTCTGAGCCTTCGAAGAAGCGGCGAGAACCAAAAAGGCGAACGAAACAAATAAGATCGACATAAAATGCCCGTCCAACGCCAGTGCAATGCCAGTCCGGCTCGGACCTCGCACCTCGGACTTCATTTTGAATCCGCGCCGTAGGAGAAATATCGGTAAACGATTTTCTGCTCTGCGCCAGCGCCGGCCTCGTTCAGCTCGCCGATAGCCTTTTTGTCGGCCTCTGCCTGCGATTTTGCATGACCGACCGCGTGAAAGTCTCTGCCGGACTTATCCTGGCCGCGGGCCACGGCAACAAAACCGGTTGAATCCGAAGACGAAAGAATGTGCGTCGTCGCGATGGCAGATTGGCTTCGCCTGCGCACATCGCGCAACGCGAACTCGCGAGCTTGGTCGGAAGTTCGGTAATCCTTCCCGCGTTTCGGCGTTCCCGATCGATAATAGGTCACGTCCGTCCAAATGCCGTCGGCATTGTAGCCGATTGCGACCGCATCACCGGCCACGAGCCAAGAGCAAGGAGCCAAGAGGAAGGAGCTAGAAATGATCGCGATGGAAAGCTTCACACTTTGCTCTTAGCTCCTAGCCCTTTGCTACTTGAGTCGCCCTTCTTCGAAATCCATCAGGTCGGGAACGCACACGATATCGTCGCGATCGGCGCAACCTTGCTCTTCTTTTAATTTCTGAAACCGCGGCGACATGAAGTCGCGCCAGCCCAGTTTGGAGGCGAACCCGTTCCAGACCACGATGTCGCCTTCGTTAAGCCGGCGGCCTTTTTCGAAACACCATTCCAGAATTTCTTCGTCGCTTCCGCCTTGCGCCACTCGCTCGCGAAGATCGGCATAATCCACCCGCAAAAAATTGCAGCACGCGCCGTCGGCCGCTCTCATCGCGCCAAGATTCTTATGATAATCCTGGTGGAGCTCGCCGCGCGCGTGGAGCCGGATCTTGTCCAGCATCCGCGAGAAATAAACCATGCCGTTCGCAGTTTTCTCGTTCGGACTCTTCGGATACTTCGCGCTCATCCTCTCGTCACCCGTCACTCGTCACTCGTCACTCGTCACTTTTTAGACGAGTCCCTGGTCCAGCATCGCGTCGGCCACTTTAACAAAGCCGGCGATGTTCGCGCCGTTCACGTAATTTCCCGGCGTCCCGTACTTCTCGGCGGTGCGCGCGCAAACTTCGTGGATCGTTTTCATGATGTTGAACAGGCGCGCGTCAACTTCTTCACGCGTCCACCTGATCCGCATACTGTTCTGCGCCATCTCCAATCCGGAAGTCGCGACGCCGCCGGCATTCGCCGCTTTACCGGGTCCGAACAAAATCTTCGCGTCCAAGAACTGATTGATGCCGTCGATTGTCGTCGGCATGTTCGCGCCTTCGGAAACAACGTAAACGCCGTTCTTCAACAGATTGGCTGCGTCCTTGCCGTTGATCTCGTTCTGGGTCGCGCTCGGGAACGCGCACTCCGCCTTGTGATTCCACAGCGGATTGTGATCGAGCTTCGGGTTCGTCGGCGTGAACACTGCGCCTTTGAATTTGTCGGCGTATTCGGAGATGCGCCCGCGCCGGACATTTTTCAGGTCCATCACGAACGCCAATTTCTCGCGCGTGACTCCTTCCTCATCAAAAATGTAGCCGGTGGAATCCGACATCGTGACCGGCTTCGCGCCTAACGTGATCAATTTCTCGACCGTGTATTGCGCGACGTTCCCGCTTCCCGAAACGAGCGCGGTCTTGCCCTTGAGATCTTCCTTGCGCGTTTTGAGCATCTCTTCCGCGAAATAAACCGCACCGTAACCGGTCGCCTCCGGACGAATGACTGATCCGCCCCAGGTCAATCCTTTGCCCGTCATCACGCCGGTGAATTCGTTTTTGAGCCGCTTATACATTCCGAACAAAAACCCGATCTCGCGGGCGCCGACGCCGATGTCGCCCGCCGGAACGTCCGTGTCGGGGCCGATGTGGCGGAAAAGTTCGCACATGAACGCCTGACAAAAACGCGTCACCTCGGCATCGCTTTTTCCATGCGGATCGAAATCGGAGCCGCCCTTGCCGCCGCCCATTGGAAGTGTGGTCAGCGCATTTTTAAAAACTTGTTCGAAAGCCAGAAATTTCAGGATGCCGAGATTGACGGTGGAATGAAATCGCAGCCCGCCTTTGTAAGGTCCGATCGCGCTGTTCATTTGCACCCGGAAACCACGATTGACGTGGATCTCGCCTTTGTCGTCTTGCCACGGCACGCGGAACATGATCACACGTTCCGGCTCAATAATGCGCTCGAGGACTTTCGCTTTGCGATAGCGCGAGTCTCGATCCAAAACCAGCGTAAGCGACTCGACCACCTCCTGCACCGCCTGGTGAAACTCGGTTTCGCCCGGGTTCTTGGCCTTCACCTCGGCCATCAAATTCGAAACGTAATTTTCCACAGGTGGCGGGAAAGGTTGCAGAAAAACGCCCCGTCAGCAAACGCGACCCACGGCTTCACCACGAAGCACACGAAAGATCACGAAGACACAGCAATCAGAGTGAAGCCGGTGCCGTAGGTTTCAGCAGTTTATAAGAGTACCGACGTGGCCCCCAATTCACGGCGAGTGAATCGGCAATAACGTACCATCGACCGCCTGGGTCGCCCGTTCCGTGATACTCGCCCATACATGAGCAGTCGCACTCGAGTCCCTTCGCGTTCCAACAGGCCGGTGCGCATTTCTTTTGCACGCGAAAAGGTTCAATAACGTAAACGGATCCGTACTTCGCCATCGCACGTTTCACCACATCCTCGAACCAAGCCTTCGCGATCTCCCATCGTTTGTGTTCCGGATTCCATTTTGGCTTAATCCGGTGGTGCCCTTTAAGCCAAACGCGATTGTCCGAAGCATACGGCAAACGCACGAGTAACTGATCTGATCCGCCAGGACGATAAACAACTGGAATGTCTTTCTGAAACCATATTTCGCGCAATTTTGGATCCTGCCCGTTCATCATCTTACAACGGGGTCCAGGTAGGATCGCCCGCTTGGATCAATGGATAATGCTCGCATGTGTCGGCCAAATGCCGGAGTCGCGGATCATCACGCAATGACAGGTCACTGCCGCGGAAGTTTAGATACACCGACTGACGCCGATTACCCGACCAACTTGTTACAAGATCGACAACGACGCCCACCCCCGCTGAGCAGATTACTCCGTTAGCAAAGACAACCTGTGGTCGTCCTCCCGCAGCACCGTATCTGCGAGCCTCCTCGGCGAGCAGCTCTTCCGTTAGAAAACCCATGCAATGCATGCACGGTCGGCCGGGCATTGAGAGAATTACTTGGCCGATGATTTCATGGCCGCGACCTGATTCTTTAAGCACGTCCATGCCAACATCGACATAGGGAATTAGATGGCGGCGGCAAAAGGATTCCAAATCCCGTCTGCCAGCGAAAGTATCAACGCATCCTAGGACAACGTCACAATGAAGCAGGGGCTCACTGCGGCTTTGCCATTTTCCAATAACAACAATATCGGCATCCGGATGTAATCCGCGAATTTGTCGCTTCGCGATTGTCGTTTTGCAGGTGTGGTGGTCGACGTCGGACTCTGTCGCTGCCACCGTGCGGTTGAGATTTGATTCCGAAATCGTGTCAGGATCGCAAAGCACGAAGTGGCACACACCGAGATGCGCCAATTGTTGCGCGATGTGAGATCCGCCGCCGCCGAGACCAACGATCCCGACGCGCAAGTTCGCAAAGATTTTGTCTGAATCTGGGCCAAGAAAGCTCTGTCGATCGTACCTATTCCCTATTGCGCACTTTCGGCGAAATAGTTTTCGCCACCACAGCGGCGCTTGAACCGCTATGCGTCGCGCCCGGGCGACTGTGATCGGGTACCCAATCAGCGCAACCTGGCCTTCCACAGCATCGTCTCGCTCAGGTGAAATAAGGACGGACGCCCAGCCGCCGTCGTCGCTGAGAATTCCCCAGCCGCACGCATGCTTTCGGTTAACATTCCACAAGCTCCGTGCTACCGAAGGTGTTTCGCTGCTATCCGTGATGCTCGGTACGGGCGTACCTCGGCCGCCGTGCGCATGAACATGAAGCTGCCCAACATCGGCGGCGCAGCGCGCCATCGCCTCTGTAATAGCTCCCGACCCGATCCGAGCTCCAACCGAATTATCGCGAATGTAGTCCGCGTCTGACACCGGATGATATGCGATGCAATGGACGATTACGATGCTCTTAGCGCGAGTGACTTTTGTAGAGAAGAACCCGACGCGTTCAGCTGCGACTGGGTGCGGCCGATATAGGTCTGCAAGCGCTGCTTCGACTAGTAACCTTGGAATCTTTAGCTTCGTTTGCATGTAAACGCTTCAAGATGCCCCGCAAGAATCGCCAGGAGGCGACCCGCAGACTCTTGCGTTCGCCACGACACTGCAAACCATCGTCGGCCAAGAATAACCTGATCGGCGCTCCAATTTTGGCCTGGGCCTTGATGACTGACTCGAGCGGATAAATAAAGCCGCGACGGATATCCATCACGCGTCGATGGACACAGCAGTGCATCTACAACGGCAGGATCGCACCCGTCGGGTAATTTGAGCGAAGATATTAGAATGAACTCAGTTCCGCCCTCGCTGGCTGTCGATAAACCAGCGAAGGCCGCTTTCATCTCTGCGATTTCGTCTGGAGGGAAGCTCACTAGGAGGAACCGCCGCTTGGAGGATGGCTAACGAACACCTCGCCGCCCTTGATCTCGACGTGACCGTCGTTCTGAAGGTCATGGAATTTTCCGTTCTTAAGCTCGCTCAAGATCTCGCTAGCCGGCACGCTTCCAAGCTCCCGCAAATGTTGCACGGAGTTCTTACCACGTTCAGTCGAGAACTTCTTGCTGTTGATTGAGATTTCCACGATGTCCGGTTTCTTCGCGTTTGGCGAAGTCGGCGTCTTCTGCTGTTGTGTTTCCGGGGTTGTATTCATAGTAGGTTAAAGGAGGCGGGGTTGTCCGCGCTCACCTTCTTCCGCTCCGAAATCAGAGATTTCTGGAAAAATCTTCCAAAAAACTTTTCATCCGGAGCGTTTACTGAGAGAACCCAATGGTCCCCCCAAATGAACCCTGCCCTAAAAGCTGCGTTAGCCGAGCCGGGCTATCGCGACACGGTCGCCCGTGCCGCGATCCACGCTGACACAACGATCCGGAGATATATCTGGCGCGGCTACCGTCCGAGATACTCCGCACAGGGTGAGGTAATGGTCGGCGATAAGACGGCAAAGGATTTCGTCTCGGAAGCAGTCTTGCGACTGATTAACGGTCGGCGCGCTTTTGACCCGAGCAGACCGCTTCTCGATAACCTCAATTCCGTCACTGATAGCTTAATATCTGCAGAAAAGAAGCGCTCCGACCGCAGTGGCATCGTCGATTATACTAAGGAAACTGATGAGGAGGGAAATCCGTCCGATCCAATTTCGACTGCCGTAGCGATAGCCCTCACGCCTGATGAGAAATTGCGCGGTGACGAGCTTCGTGAAGATCAGCGGCGGTGCATTGGGGCGCTGATAGCCTCGTTTGACGGCGACGACGAAATGCAAAAATACATCGAAGCATTGAGTGTCGGCTTCAAACGATCAGAGATAAGTGAATTAATGGGAATCTCCGGTGCTCAGGTGGATGAACTTCGGAGGAAATTGACGAAATACGCCCGAAAATTTTTCGGAGTCACTAACTTCGAAGAATTGCAGCGGCGATTACAGGAAGGAAACTAAAATGACGAATGATGAGCCAGGTCCAATGGAGAATCTATTGAACGGATTGGATCAACAGTCGGATGCCCTCTCGTCCGATCAGTTGAGAATCGAGCTACAAGATCGCGGGATCGATATCGATGCGCTCCTGCAGAAGATGGATGCAATTATAGCGGCCCATGACAAGCATGAGCGCCTCGCATGGATGCGAGTTGCTGATGAAAAAAAAGAATCCCTTCGTATAGCGGAGACGCCCGGAGCGCAATGGTCCGATCAAAAACCAGAACACGTACTTATAGCGTTCGCCAGGTTCTTGAAGGCCGGCGGTCCTGAGAGGGCTCTTGCGTTCAAAAACAAGGGGACTCTTTCCTTGCAGGATATGGCAGCCATCCTCGAAGCCGATGAACGTTTACAAAAACGAACTCAGGGAAAGGGCACTGACAGCACTTAAATGGCGTCCAGCCAACGTAAAGCCATTGTCCTCGCCAAAGCAGACGGCCTGCTCGCCGAATTGCAGATCAAAGATCCGAGCGAGATCGACATCGAACGAATCGCTATGTTTAAGAATGCTGAGGTCCGCTACGCTTCGCTACAAGGAATGGACGGTTGTCTTGTTCGGAGGGGCGTCTCAGCAGTGATCACAGTTCGGCGCTCGCTTAGATACGAGGGACAAAAGCGGTTCGTTATCGGCCATGAACTCGGCCACTTCTTTTTGCATCCAGATACACGACAGATTGAAACGGTGGACGACAAGCAGACAAATAACTGGTCAGAACGGCAGGAAACCGAAGAGTACGAAGCCAATCTTTTTGCAGCCGAACTGCTGATGCCGCGGGAATTTATCAAAGCGCGCACCGCCAATCAGGAGCCTTCCTTCGAGCTGATCAAACGCGTGGCCGAAGACTTTCAGACGGCCCTTACGGCAACAGCGGTGCAATTCGTTCTAACGACAACGGAGGAATGCGTGCTGATTTCGGCCCAAAATAGGCGCCGTTTGTGGTTCATTCCGTCGGCTGGCTTTTCGTTCTCCCTCCTTGAGGATGATTATATTCACGGGCACAGTTGCGCGGCCGAGGTGAACGAAACCAAGCGATGTTCTCGCTGCTCAGATATCGAAGCGGGCCATTGGCTAGAAGGCTTCCGAGGCGACGATAAATCCTGCATTACCGAAGACGCGATTTACTTCCCGACACTTAACCGCAGCCTTTCACTCCTATGGATTCACGAAGCAATTTAACCTCGGCCTCCTATTTGGATTATCACTCCGTAGGAATCTTCACGTGCGGGCTCCGGAACGGGATGCAAAAGCAAAACAGCCGAGCCCTTGCGAGCTCGGCTGTTTGTTAATTGTTGTTTCGGTTTCGGATTAGTAATCCATGCCGCCCATTCCGCCCGGTGGCATCGCCGGAGCTTTTTCCTTTTCAGGTATCTCCGTCACGATGGCTTCAGTGGTGAGCAAGAGGGCCGCGATCGAGGCGGCGTTTTGCAACGCGCTTCGCGTGACCTTCGTCGGATCGACAATGCCGGCCTTCACTAGATCGACATATTCACCCTTGGCCACGTCGTAGCCTTCGTTGCCTTTGCGCTTCTTCACTTCCTCGACAATGAGCGCGCCTTCCGCGCCGGCATTATCGGCCAGTTGACGCATCGGCTCTTCGATCGCGCGACGCACGATCTGGACGCCGACCTTCTCATCGGCATCAAGACCTCGCATGTTCTCGAGCGCTTTCTGGGCGCGAATAAACGCGACACCGCCACCCGCGACGATGCCTTCTTCGACCGCCGCTCGCGTGGCGTGCAACGCATCTTCCACGCGCGCCTTCTTCTCTTTCATCTCGGTCTCGGTGGCTGCGCCGACGTTAATGACGGCAACACCGCCCGCGAGTTTTGCGAGTCGCTCCTGGAGTTTCTCTTTGTCGTAATCGCTGGTCGTCTCTTCAATCTGGCGTCGAATCTGGGCAACGCGACCCTGGATGTCCGAACTCTTGCCGGAACCTTCGACAATCGTTGTGTTTTCCTTATCGACGGTAACGCGTTTGGCTTTGCCGAGGTCTTCCAGCTTGATGTTCTCGAGCTTGATCCCGAGATCTTCGCTGATCAGTTTTCCGCCGGTTAGGACCGCGATGTCTTCCAGCATCGCCTTGCGACGATCGCCGAAGCCCGGGGCTTTGACCGCGCAGACTTGCAACGTCCCGCGCAATTTGTTCACGACCAACGTGGCGAGCGCTTCACCTTCCACGTCTTCCGAGATGATGAGCAATGGCCGTCCAGCTTTCGCGACTTTCTCGAGCAACGGAAGCATGTCCTTCAAGCTCGAGATTTTCTTTTCGTAAATCAGGATGTACGGATTTTCGAGGATGGCTTCCATCTCCTCCGCGTTGGTGACGAAGTAAGGCGAGAGATAGCCTTTATCGAATTGCATTCCCTCCACCACTTCGAGCGTGGTCTCGATCGATTTCGCTTCCTCGACCGTGATCGTGCCGTCCTTGCCGACCTTGTCCATGGCGTCGGCGATGATCTCGCCGATCGTCTTGTCCCAGTTGGCCGAAACAGTCGCGACCTGCGCGATCTCGGTGCGATCGCTTACTTTCTTGGAGATTTTTTTCAGCTCCTCGACGATTGCCTCGACGGCTTTCATGATGCCGCGTTGCAACGACGTCGGATTGGCGCCGGCGGTGACGTTGCGCAGTCCTTCGCGGTAAATTGATTCCGCGAGCACAGTCGCCGTGGTCGTGCCGTCGCCCGCGACGTCCGAAGTTTTGGAAGCGACTTCGCGAACGAGCTGCGCGCCCATATTTTCATACGGATCTTCGAGCTCGATTTCTTTCGCGACCGTCACACCGTCCTTGGTGATCGTCGGGCTGCCGAATTTCTTATCGAGAATCACGTTGCGACCGCTCGGTCCGAGCGTGGCCTTGACGGCCCGCGCCAGTTTCTCGACTCCGCGCAGCAAGGTGTGCCGCGCCGCTTCATCGAATTGTAATTGTTTAGCTGCCATAGTTTTTTAGTTCCTAGTTATTGGTTAAATGTTATTTGGCGCATCAGCCGATGATGCCGAGGATGTCGTCCTCGCGCATGATCAGGAAAGTTTCGCCATCGATTTTGATTTCGGTGCCGCCGTATTTCGAAATGAGAACCTTGTCCCCTTTCTTCACGGTGAAATCCACCTTCTTGCCCTCTTCGTTCACCTTGCCGGTGCCGAGAGCGACCACTTTGCCTTCCTGCGGTTTTTCTTTCGCAGTGTCGGGAATAATGATCCCGCCTTTTTTTGTTTCCTGCTCTTCAATCGGCTGCACCAGCACCCGGTCTCCGAGCGGTTTTACGTTCACTCCTGCCATAAGTTAATTAACTCCTTCTTGGTTTTTGTTTTTTGGTTGAGCCGGCGACTGTCGATGTTGCGACAGCCACCGGCAAATTGTTTCTAACGAAGTCCCCCCGCGATTAGTAGCGTCTCGCCAGTGATCCATCTCGAATCGTCCGACGCGAAGAACACCGCGGCTGGCGCGATGTCGTCGGGTTCACCGACGCGACCGAGCGGCGTTTGCGCTTCGAGCGTCCTCACGAAATCGCCCTCCATGAAACCGCCAGCGATCGACCCCTCGGTCTTCACCACGCCGGGGTTAATCGAATTTACGCGGATCTTTCGCGGTCCGAGTTCCTTCGCCAGCGTCCGGGTGATCGCATCGACCGCGCCTTTGGTCGCATTGTAAACCACCGCAGTCGGTGGAGTGAGAGAGCTGGCGAGCGAACCGATGTTGACGATGCTTCCGCCCTCGGAATTGAAATGTTTCAGCGCCTCTTGAGTGACGAGGATTATTCCCAGAACGTTCGTATTAAAATGTTTGTGGAACTGCTCCTCGGTGACACTGTCCAACGGCACGAATTCGTAAACCCCGGCGTTGTTGACCAGGATGTCGATCTTGCCGAAGGCTTTTTCTGCTGCGGCAAAAAGCTGCTGAACTTCCGACTTGCTCGCGACGCTTCCCTGCACGGCGACGGCTTTGCCGCCGCGTTTCGCGATTTCGTCGACGACTTTGTCCGCATCCGTTTTTGACGATGCGTAGTTAACCACCACGGCAGCGCCTTCGGCGGCCAACTCTTTAGCGATTCCCGCGCCGATCCCTTTCGAGGCGCCAGTTACGACTGCAACTTTTCCCTGAAGCTTTCCATTTTTCATTTGTTACTTTTTCTTGTCTTCGTCCACGACTTCGAACTCGGCGTCGACTACGTCGCCGTTGCCGCCGCGTTTCCCGCCGCCTTGTTCGGCGCCCGGACGCCCGCCAGCTTCAGGTCCGGGTTGCGGACCTGCGCCGGGCTGCGGACCGGCTTGCGCTGAAGCTTGTTTGTAAAGCTCGGCGCTGATGTCCTGGAACTTGCTCTGCAAGTCGTCGTAGGCGCGCTTGATTGCATCGGTGTCGTTCTTGTTGATCGCTTCCCGCACCGCGGCGATCGCGTCCTCGACCGGTTTGCGTTTGTCGGCCGGAATCTTGTCACCGAGTTCCTTGAGTTGTTTCTCGGATTGATATGCGAGGGTGTCGGCGTTGTTCTTGATCTCGATTGCTTCCTTCGCCTTTTTGTCCTCGTCGGCGTGCGCTTCTGCCTCGCTGCGCATCTTCTCGACTTCGTCCTTGCTCAAGCCGCTCGAACCGGTGATGGAAATTTTCTGTTCCTTGCCGGTGCCGAGATCTTTGGCTGAGACGTGCAAGATGCCGTTGGCGTCAATGTCGAACGTGACTTCGATCTGCGGAACGCCGCGCGGGGCCGGCGGAATTCCATCGAGATGGAACGTGCCGAGGTTCTTGTTGTCGCGCGAAAGCGGGCGTTCGCCTTGTAACACTTTGATTTCCACGCCCGGCTGGTTGTCGCTGTAAGTTGAAAAGATCTGCGACTTCCGTGTCGGGATCGTGGTGTTGCGCGGAATCATCGGTGTGGCTACTCCTCCGGCGGTTTCAATCGCCAGCGTGAGCGGAGTCACGTCTAAGAGGAGGACGTCTTTCACGTCGCCGCGGAGAACGCCTCCTTGAATCGCTGCACCAATGGCAACCACTTCGTCTGGGTTCACGCCTTTGTGCGGCTCTTTGCCGATCAAGCCACGGGCCGTCTCGACAACTTTCGGCATCCGGGTCATGCCGCCGACGAGCACGAGCTCGTTGACTTCGCGCTCGGAGATTTTCGCGTCTTTCAAGCACGCTTTGACCGGCGGAATAGTTCGCTGAATCAAATCATCGGTTAGCTGCTCGAGTTTCGAGCGAGTCAATTTTTTCTGAATGTGTTTCGGTCCGCTCGCGTCCGCGGTTACGAACGGCAGATTGATTTCGTATTCCTGTGAACTCGAAAGCGCGATCTTCGCTTTCTCGGCTTCCTCCTTGATCCGCTGGAGTGCGTCCGGTTGCTTGCTCAGATCGATGCCGCTGTCCTTTTTGAACTCGGCCACGATCCAATCCATCACCTTCGCGTCCCAATCGTCACCGCCAAGGTGGGTGTCGCCGTTGGTCGCTTTCACTTCGAAAACGCCATCGCCGATTTCAAGAACGGAAATGTCGAACGTGCCGCCGCCCAAATCGTAAACGGCGATCTTCTCGTCCTTTTTCTTGTCGAGACCGTAAGCAAGCGAGGCCGCGGTCGGCTCGTTGATGATGCGCAGAACTTCGAGGCCCGCGATCTTGCCCGCGTCCTTGGTCGCGTTCCGTTGAGAGTCATTGAAATACGCCGGCACCGTGATGACGGCCTGCGTGATTTTTTCGCCGAGCTTCGCTTCCGCGTCGGCCTTTAACTTCGACAAAATCATTGCCGAAATTTCCGGCGGCGAAAAAGTTTTGCGTTCGCCCCCGACTTCCACTTGCACGTGGGCGTCGCCGTTCGCGGCCTTCACAATTTTGTAAGGCACGCGGTGCTCTTCTTCATGCACCTCGTCGAACTTGCGTCCCATGAAACGCTTGATTGAGAAAACTGTATTCTGCGGATTGGTGACCGCCTGACGTTTCGCGGCTTGGCCGACCAGTCGCTCGCCGCTCTTGGTGAATGCGACGACCGAAGGCGTGGTGCGCGCGCCTTCGGAATTTTCCAAAACTACCGGGTCGCCACCCTCCATCACAGACATGCAGGAATTGGTGGTGCCCAAATCGATACCTAAAACTTTTGCCATAAAATTTTCCTTTCTGGTTGAAGATTTTCGACCGACTGGGTCTTTAGCAAACCATAAGCCAGTGCGGTCGATGTCGATCTAAACCGCTGTTCTACAGGGCTTAGCGTGGATTATGGGCCAGTTTCAAATCAGCTGAAACGGGACAAAGCGTCACCAAGCCGGCCTTTTCGAAGATTGAATGTGGGACAGCGCGGCATAGCGACTGCTCGTTTATTGGCCGTGCATTCTGTCCGCAAAGTCGAATCCGATCCCGATATTTTCTTTCACTGCCAGCATTGCAAAGCCGCGCTGGTCGCGAACCGATCGGCCGCCGGGATGAATTTGGCGTGTCAGAAATGCGGAGAGCAGACACTCGTTCCGCAACCGGAACAACCAAATGCGGGCGCGCTCGCGTACGCCGACGAAATTCGCGGCAAGCTGAAAGAAAACGAATCGCAGCGCGCCGAAGTGACTGGTTACATCAATCAACTCACGATCCAATTGCATCGCTGGCAGCTGCGTTTGCAGACCTTGAACGATCGCAAGGCGCAGCTCGAAAAACAGCTGGGCCCGAACAAGGCGTAAGCGGAACTGTGGAGGCAGGCAACGTGACGTTGCATCCAATTGCTGCTCTTTGATAACCGCGCGCGCATGGTTACTTTTTGGCGTGCGGCAATATCATGATCTTCTCCGGCTCGTCTTGGAAGAAGGTCAGCCCCGCGCGGATCGCACTGGCACCGGCACGTTGTCGATCTTCGGTGCGCAAGCGCGTTTCGATCTCCGACCGAACGGTCCAGGATTTCCGCTGCTGACGACGAAGAAGCTCCACATCAAATCGATCATTTACGAGCTGCTCTGGTTTCTCCGCGGCGATACGAACATCAAATATCTCAACGAACATGGCGTCACGATTTGGGACGAGTGGGCTGATGAAAAAGGAAACCTCGGGCGCGTTTACGGCGCGCAATGGCGCGATTGGCGCGGCGAGAACGGCGTGCGCGTCGATCAGATCGAAAACGTCATCGCGCAAATCAAAAAAAATCCGTCGAGTCGACGATTGATTGTGACCGCGTGGAACCCGGCTGAGATCGAGAAGATGGCGCTGCCGCCATGTCACGTGCTATTCCAGTTTTATATCCAGGACGGTGAGCTGAGCTGCCAGCTTTACCAACGCAGCTGCGATTTATTTCTCGGCGTCCCGTTCAACATCGCGTCCTACGCGCTGCTTACGATGATGATGGCGCAAGCTGTCGATCTTACTCCAGGCGATTTCGTCCACACCTTCGGTGATTTGCATCTTTACCAAAACCATCTCGACCAGGCGCGCGAACAACTGACCCGTGATTGTCGATCTTTGCCGCGGATGAAATTGAGTCCGACGATCAAAAACATCCGCGACTTCAAGTTCGAAGATTTCGAACTGGTCGATTACAACCCGCACCCCTCGATCAAAGCGCCAATCGCTGTGTGAGGTCCGAGCCGGACTGGCCCTTTGCAATCTGAGACTTTCTGATTTCTGTTGGGTTCAACTAAGTGTGAGGGCGTTCTGGGGATTACTAATTCTGTTTTTGTTCGCGGGCTCGTTGTTGGCCCAGGATGAAAATCCGTACCGGGTCGAGATCGACCTGAGCCAGCAAACGGCCTCCCTGATTCGCGGGCGGAGTGTGGTTATGCAATCGCCCATTTCGAGCGGGCGCTACGGCCATCTCACTTCAACCGGCTCGTTCAAGGTCGTCGA
>Ga0137396_10001097_pt1 | contig 13871 bp, 10 predicted proteins | sample czc16metaG_FD_108284 | JGI IMG/M metagenome (GOLD analysis project Ga0137396, IMG submission 108284) | Vadose zone soil microbial communities from Angelo Coast Range Reserve, California, USA - czcobulk3.16 metaG | ecosystem: Environmental > Terrestrial > Soil > Vadose zone | place: USA...
ACTTAGGTGCGGAAGTGGATGTGACTTTAGCAAGTGCCGGCTCCATGAATTCCGAATACATCATCTCGACCCGTGATCTCATTCTAATCACGGGGTCCAACGGCTTTGTCGGAACAAAGGTAGTTGGGACTCTGCTCGAAGCCGGCTTTGCCAATGTTAGGTGTTTCGTTCGACCCTCCAGCCGGCTTGACCGCCTCGAGAAGGTAGTCACCGATTTGGATGCCCGAAGAAATATTGAGCTCGTTACGGGCGACCTGCTTTCACGCGAGGATTGCCGGACCGCCGCCGAAGGCACCTCAATTATTTACCATCTCGCCGCTGGGATTGAAAAATCGTTCGCAGGTGCATTTATGAATTCAGTATTGGCGACTCGCAATCTGATGGAGGCATTTCTTGAACTTGGACAGCCCAGGCGTTTTGTAAATGTCAGTTCTTTTGCCGTCTATTCGAACCTGGCGCTAAAACGAGGCGCCCTTTTAGACGAAACGTGCGCCTTGGAGGATGCGTCGCAGCAACGCTTTGATGCTTATGGCTTCGGCAAATTAAAGCAGGAGGAACTTGTTAGAGAATATGGTCGAGAGCGCAACCTCCCCTACGTGATCGTCCGTCCAGGGGTCGTATTCGGACCGGGCAAACAGGCGTTAAGCGGGCGTGTCGGGATTAATAGCTTTGGATTCTTCATCCATCTCGGTGGAAAGAATGTCCTGCCCTTAACTTTTGTGGACAACTGCGCCGAGGCCATTGTTTTGGCTGGTCTCAAACCCGGCGTAGAAGGCGAGGTATTCAATGTTGTGGACGACGAGCTGCCAACAAGCGCGCAATTTCTGCGAGCCTACGCGGGAAAAGTTAACAGATTTTTCTCGCTTTCTTTGCCGTATCCGATCGCTTGCGGGCTCTGTTCCATGTGGGAGAAGTACTCGGCGTGGTCGAAAAATCAGATACCGCCCGTTTTCAACCGTCGCCGCTGCGCGGCGGAATGGAAAGGCAATCGCTACTCCAATCGAAAACTGAAAGAGCGTCTCGGCTGGCAGCCGAAAGTAAACATGGAAACGGCGATGAGCGCTTTCCTGGGTCAGTTTGACGCTCGGACCTCATAGGAATGCTTCGCGTCGCCATAATCGGATGCGGAAAAATTGCCGACCAGCATGTCCTGGCCATTCGTCGTATCGCTGAGTGCACGCTGGTTGCAGTATGTGACCGGGAATTGCTCATGGCCAAACAACTCGGAGAGCGTTTTGGCGTCCCAGATTGTTTTTTCGATGCGCAGCAAATGCTTGGGATCGCCCGGCCCGACGTGGTCCACATCACAACGCCGCCGCAAAGCCATTTTTCCCTTGCTCGGGAGTGTCTTGAGCTGGGCAGCCACGTTTACTTGGAAAAGCCTTTTACGATTACAGCCGTGGAGGCGCGATCACTTATCCAGCTCGCGCGGAGCCGGGATTTAAAGATCACTGCGGGCCACAACCTCCAGTTCACCCTTTAAATGCTGGAGATGCGCCGGCTAGTCGAAGACGGGTTCTTGGGTGGAAAGCCAGCGCATGTGGAAAGTCACTTTTCCTATGATCTCGGTGACGCCAGTTACGTCGGGCCCTTGCTGGGGAACCGGGGTCATTGGGTGCGCCAGTTACCCGGCCAATTGCTGCATAACATTCTTAGCCATGGAATCGCCAAGCTTGCCGAATTTCTCGATGACGACATTGTTCAAATTACAGCTCTGGCCCACCAAAGCCCGCGCCTCCAAAGCCTTGCCGAACGGGACATCCTGGACGAGTTAAGAGTTCTGCTGCGGGACGGCAGTGGAACAACAGCTTTCTTTTGTTTTACCACCCAGATCAAGCCGGGATTGAACGAACTGCGCATCTGCGGACCAACCAATTCACTGGTGGTGGATCAGGTGAGTGGTAGTTTGGTTCGTTTAAAAAACCGCTCCTGCAAAAGCTATCTTACCTACTTTCTTCCGCCGCTATGGAGTGCCCGGGAACATTTCCGAAATGCTGGTACGAACATTACTAATTTCCTGCGGAGAAGACTTTATCAGGACGCCGGGATGAAGGAGTTGATTGAACGATTTTACAGAAGTATCCAATTGAAAGGCGACCCTCCAATTCCGTACCGCGAGATCATTCTTACCGCCCGCCTTATGGATGAAATTTTCGCGCAGATTTATCCCGGTAAAAAATGTCCTGTGACGGAAACTGTCACCCCGGGGTCCGGAGTTTCGCTCGCCCTATGAGATATGTGCTGATCACGCCGGCGCGGAACGAGGAGACGTTTATCGAGAAAACGCTTCGCGCGATGATTGCTCAGACCGTCATGCCTGAACGATGGGTGATCGTTGACGACGGTTCGATTGATTCGACGCCACAACTGGTGGAAAAGTATTCCCGCGACCACCCTTGGATCGAATTGGTGCGGCGTGCGCCACGCGCGGACCGGAGCTTCTCCGGGAAGGTTCATGCGTTCAATGCCGGGTTGGAACGGGTCCAATCGCTCGAGTTTGATGTAATCGGCAATTTAGATGCAGACCTTTCATTTGATCCGGATTACCTCGAATTCCTAATGCGCAAATTTTCTGAGGACCAAAGGCTCGGCGTCGCTGGGACCCCGTTTACTGAGGATGGCGGTTACGACACGGCAAAGGATAGCTTCGAAGGCGAAAACTATGTTGCCGGGGGATGTCAACTGTTTCGTTATCAATGTTTTCAGGAAATCGGCGGGTACGTCCCGAACCGGGCTGGTGGAGTTGACTGGATTGCGGTGATGTCGGCACGGATGAAGGGATGGAAGGTTCAGTCTTTTCCGGAGAAACGATTTCATCACCATCGCAGTTTGGGGACGGCTGACAAAAGCTCTTTGGGCGCGAGTTTTCAATATGGAGAGCGAGCGTACTATTTGGGGGGATCTCCGATTTCGCACTTTTGTCGCTGCCTTTATCGAATGACCAAAAGGCCATTTTTATCTGGAGGCCTCGCCCTCATGGCAGGGTATGTTTACGCCTCAATTCGCTGGATGAAACGCCCTGTATCTCGTGAAATGATCCGCTTCCATCGGCGAGAGCAAATGAAAAAGCTCAGCGCAATCCTGAAGGCGGTTTTGCGATTCAGGAAGGTTGATAGGTTTCGCGTCGTAACAATGGATCCGTCGCACAAGAATTCACGAGCAGTGGCCGATAGTCGACAACTATAATGAGGTTACTTCGATTACACATGCCTGGACAATGAATAGCGTGACGAATGAAAAACGACTGGTAAAAGACGCACCGTCTTCTCTTTTAAAGGTCCTAACCAATTTCGTTAGCTGGCTGAACGGATATGATGAAGCTTCATGGGATCATCAAAGCTTTTTCGCCGGAACGCTTGGATCATGGTCTAAGTCGCTTTACTATCGCCAAAAAGCCCTCGGAACTGCCGCCGTTGCGCCAATGATCTTTTTTGAAGCGTTTCTTCCGTCCGCGCGTCGGCTTTTTCATCATCCAGTTCGCTTCCCAATAGCCGATGCACATTATGCGATGGGATTCTTGTTTCTTTATCGCGCAACGAAACAGCCGATCTACTTTGCAAGAGTTGTTCATTTCCTGGACGAGCTTAAGAAATCGCGTTGCCGGGGCTTCAAAGAATTTTGCTGGGGTTATCCATTTGATTGGGTGACGAGGAACGGCACGATCAAGGAGCAGACCCCTTTGATTACCACTACGCCTTATGTTTATGAAGCCTTTCTTCAGGTATTCGAATTAGATGGACGAAATGGCTGGAAACAGATCCTTGAATCAATTGCGTGCCACGCAAGGTTCGATATCAAGGATTTCAAAACTTCCGCCACCGCCAGCAGCTGCTCGTACAGTCCATTCAATGGGGGCGGGGTTATCAATGCCGCAGCTTACCGGGCCTTTCTTTTGACGAGCGCCTCTCAAGTTCTGTCGAATGACGATTACTGGAAGGTTGCCGAGCGCAATTTGAACTTTGTTCTGGAAACGCAGAACCCTGATGGCTCCTGGTTTTATGCCGTCGATGGAGTGCGGGATTTCGTTGATCACTATCACACCTGCTTTGTCCTCAAAGCTCTCGGTAAGATACATGCCCTTACTGGGCATGAAGGGTGTTACAAAGCGCTGGCAAACGGGGTCGATTACTACCTCGAAAATCTATTTGCCGACGACGGGTTGCCCAAACCTTTCTCCCGCCCGCCGCGTCTGACGGTTTACAAGCGCGAGCTTTACGACTGCGCGGAATGCATCAATTTGTCCCTGCTGTTACGTGATCGTTTTCCGAGGTTTGAAAAGACACTGCGAACGGTTATTGAAGGAATTTTGAAAGACTGGATCAAACGCGACGGTTCCTTCCGTTCCCGTCGGCTGCATTTGTCCTGGGATAATGTTCCGATGCATCGCTGGGGCCAGTCGCAAATGTTTCGAAGTCTGGCATATTATCTTTTCGAAGCAACAAAAGGGTGACGCCCGAGGTAGAAATGATTAAAACAGTGTCCAGATCGCCTTACTCCACTTCTGACTAATGTGCGGCATCTGCGGGCAGTATAACTTCGCCAGCAACGAACTGGTCGAGTCGGAAACGATTCGGCGCATGACGCAAACGATTGCTCATCGTGGACCCGACGACGAGGGTTACTTTGTTTCAGGCCCGGTGGGCTTGGGATTTCGACGGTTATCCATCATCGATTTAGCCGGCGGCCATCAACCAATGTTCGATGCCGAGAGAACAGTGTCGGTGATCTTGAATGGGGAGATCTACAATTACAAAGAACTCCGGTCGGACCTTCAACAGCTAGGACATCATTTTCGGACAAGTTCAGATACTGAAGTAATCGTGCATGGATACAAGGAGTGGGGGACCGGCGTCTTCGATAAGCTCAACGGCATGTTTGGAGTAGCCATCTGGGACTTGGTGAGAGAAAGACTCGTGGTCGCGCGGGATGCGATGGGTATAAAGCTTATTTACTATCGAATTGCCAATGGCCGATTTGTTTTCGGGTCGGAAATTCGTGCCGTTGTGGCCGGTGACGACTCCCCGCCGGATGTTGATTCAGTGGCGCTCAGCCTGTTTTTGCGTTTCCGCTACACGCCATCGCCGCTGACGATCTTTAACGGTGTCAGAAAACTGGCGCCGGGGGCAATGTTGATTTTGGAGCGAGGGGAATGTCGCGAAGAGCGCTGGTACAACTACAGGCCGGTGCCGTTTTCGGGCGAGAAGGAAGACGTGGAAGCTCGAGAGGAATTGTTACGATTGTATCGGGGAGCAGTGCGACGGCATCTGCTCAGCGATGTGCCCGTCGGCATTCTTCTCAGTGGTGGTCTTGACTCCGGTCTCCTCCTCGCCCTCATGAATGAAGAAGGTGGCCCCTGGCCCGCTTACACCGTAGGCTACGGAGATACCTTTGAAGACGACGAGCTGGCGGATGCGTCCGAGACGGCGTCCCTTCTCGGTGCCCGCCATGTTTCGGTGAGGCTGGATCAGGCCGAGTTCGAGAGATCTTTGCCTCGAATTGTGACCTGTCTTGAGGAGCCCATTGCAGCATCCTCCATTGTTCCGATGTATTTCGTATCTCAGCGGGCGCGGGAAGATGTCAAAGTTGTGCTTATTGGCCAGGGACCCGACGAATTGTTTGGCGGTTATAGACGGCATCTCGGTGTCTACTATGGCAATTGGTGGCGGGGCTTGCCGATTGCACTCCGCTCGTCGGTCAGCTCCGCCGTCAACTACCTTCCGCGCAATGAAACCCTCAAGCGGGGCGTGCGGTCGCTCGGCATCGAAGAACGGCTGAGAAGGTATCAGCAGGTTTTTTCAATCGCGCCGTCAACGACGATAGACGGACTGTTTCAGGACCACCTTCTTCCGGGAAAGCCAAGTCACGGTCTTGTCGAATACTGGCAGGCGCTCCGACCTGAGATGGAGCACCTCGACGAACTTGGCGGTTTCCAACTTATTGAAATCCGATCGTCTTTGCCGGACGAGCTGCTCATGTACGCCGACAAACTTTCGATGGCGCATGGCCTCGAAGCCCGTGTGCCCTACCTTGATCGCACCGTGGTCGAATATGCGCAGCGGTTGGATGCCAGTTTCAAGATTCGGCGCGGCACACGCAAGTGGTTGCATCGGCAGGTCTGCCAATCTTACTTGCCGCCTCGCATTTTAAAACGGAAGAAACGCGGCTTTGCCGTGAATGTGGTGGATGCGTGGTTTAACTCTGCTTTGGGAGGTCAACTGCCAGACATGCTCCTCGACCGCAGCTCGCTCATATTCCAACTTCTTCGGCCGGAATCGGTGCGACAGCTGCTTGAAGATCATCGGTCCCGACGTCAGGACAACCACAAGCTTCTCTTCAGTCTGGTCATGTTCGAACAGTGGTTGCGCGGAATTCGATCGATTCCTCTTAAGCGAGCAAGTTTAGTAGCATGAATACGGATGATGTCGAGGTTCGCATCAGAGGACGGACTATCAACGTCCCCTCGGTTCAGATTGATGGCAGGACAATCGTTGTTACTGGCAAATGGCTCAAAATCGGAAAAGCTAAGGACGAAGAGTTGGTGGAGGGTGAGATTATCCCTAATCCTCGAACTTTCATTTCCAAGCTGCGAGAAAGCAGATTAGGCGCCGATATCTTGACATTCCCGCAAAGAATCCACGAGGCAGCAGCAAAGTACGATTACTTTATCGAGGTGGACAACGCTGCCGTCGCTTGCACCAAGAGCTTTACCAATTGGTGGGAAAAACTGCCGCAAGAGACGCGAAAGAACGTTCGAAGAGCTGCTAAGCGAGACGTTTCTGTCCGGGTCGTCACATTTGATGATGACTTCGTGAAAGGTATTAAAGGTATTTATGACGAGTCGCCTGTTAGACAGGGAATGCGCTTTTGGCATTTTGGAAAGGATCTCGCAGCGATCAAAATGGAAAACGGGACCTATCTTGAGCGAAGCGAATTCATCGGCGCTTACCACAATGACGAGTTGATTGGTTTCCTAAAGTTCGTCTATGTGGATCAAGCCGCCAAGATTATGCAAATTCTCTCTAAAAGTGCGCACTATGACAAAAGACCGATGAATGCGCTCATTGCCAAGGCGATCGAGGTTTGTCAGGAAAAGGGAATATCATACTTGGTGTATAGCCAATTCACATTCGGGAACAAGAAAACCAGCCCGCTGACGGAATTCAAGCGCCGAAATGGCTTCGAGCAAATACTATTCCCGAGATACTATGTTCCACTCACGCTGAAAGGTAAAATCGCTCTAAGGTTGAATTTGCACCGAAGTCTTTTAGAGATACTACCTGCTCAACTAATAAACCTGTTGCTAGGTGTAAGATCAGCATTAGTTCAGGTCAAGTCCAGGCAATGGGCTTGGCGTAACGCGTTTTCGTATTCTGAGCAACCCGCCGGAGTATCCGGGGCGCGAGCAGAGGCTGAAAGTGAGTGTTCCGGTACCTCAGGAGTTGTGAGTCAGAAAAGGGAGACGCAGCTGTGACAAGGCCAGGGCCTGCCTAAATCTTGCATAGGCCGGTGTAGCTCAACGTCAGAGCGGCTGATCCGTAATCAGCAGATGGAGTGTTCAATTCCTCCCGCCGGCTCCAACCTCGCAAGTGCGGGAATCTCCACGATGAAAAATTCCTAGTATGCACAAGGGACAACAAATCCGCGTTGGGAAGACGGAATTAGCGGTCACTGGACGGTTTTTTAGAACTGCAAGGTTGAGGCATGAATGGTTCGAATTCTTGGAGAATCCACCGGCAATGGTAAAAAGAATCCAGCAAGGGCCACCAGTCGCAGACGTCTTTACGTTTCTTCAGGAAGTCCAGAACGGACATTCGGACTATCAATTTCACAAGGAAATGGACGGTGCTGCTGTCCTCAAGGTCACAACTCGCGAAGAATGGTGGAAAAACCTTGACTTTAAAGTGCGAAATAAGGCTCGGAAAGCTCAAAAGAGCGGCGTGGAATTGCGACCCGCAGAATTAACCGATGATTTTGTTAGGGGCGTGGAAAGCATCTACAATGAGTCGCCTCTCAGGCAGAGGAAGAAATTTTGGCATTACGGCAAAGGATTCGCGCAGATTAAGGAAGATCTCAGTTCGTTTCCAGATTGCACGTTTTTTATCGGCGCCTATCACAGGGACGAGCTGATCGGCTTCGTAAAATTGTTCCAGGGCAATGATATCCTGCGTACGGTGCACATCATTGCAAAGCTAAGCCATCGTGATAAACCGGTTCAGGACGCACTGATCGCCAAGGCGGTCGCAGCCTGTGAGGAAAGGAAAATAAGCCGTCTACATTATGGGGATTGGAGCCGCGGGGGACTGGGCGCCTTCAAAATCAAACATGGTTTCGAACGCGTTGATTTTACGCGTTATTTCGTGCCCCTGACTACCTGGGGCAAGCTGCTGCTACAATTAAACTTGCATCATCCGATCGAAGATCGCCTGCCCGAAAGGTGGATAAGGAACTTGACTGCTCTGCGAGCGAAATGGAACTCACTGAGATACGGCGCAGCAAGATGACTTATGGCCCATTTAATTGCGATCTCATTGAACACCCGGTTTATGCTCCATGAGGTAGGTCGGTTTTTGGAGAGGTGGCTGAGTGGTTTAAGGCAGCGACCTGCAAAGGCTGCTATGCGGGGAAACCCGCATCGGAGGTTCGAATCCTTCCCCTCTCCGCCAATTGCGAATGATCAGACAGGGGTTGGGGTTTTAGTGGGCGCGTAAGTTTGTCATAGGATGTCGTAGGGGACGCAACCTCCAAAGTGTATGGTGAAATACATCACAACGGCGCTGACTCTTAAGTGTTTTTCGTCGGGCCGGCTGATGCGAAATGTTTACCGGAGACTGGGTAACACGGTGGGAAACAAGCGTCGAAGCTCCGGGGCGATGCCGGCGTATTATCCGGAGCGCGTCAGATGGATGCTTCGTCTTCAGAAACAGAACCACATCGTGAATGACGGAGACCGCATTATTGAGTTAGGTACCGGCTGGCTTCACTGGGAGGCTTTAACTCTGAGGTTATTTTATGATGTTAACGCCGTTTTGTTCGATGTTTGGGACAATCGTCAACTGGGAGGTTTGAAGAATTATCTTCGACAGCTCGGACCCCTGTTGAATGAAGGTTTTGGAATGTCCTCAGCGGAGGTGAGGCGTGCGCAACTGCTCATTGATGAAATTCTCAAGGTGGAGTCATTTGATGAGCTATACGAGCTTTTGGGCTTTGAGTACGTGGTCGAAAGCTCTGGCAGTTTGCGCCAGTTTCAAAGTAACTCGTTTCAGCTTGTTGTCAGCGGTGGTGTGCTTGAGCATGTCAAGAGGGAAGCGCTTTCCACACTGATCGGAGAAACGCAAAGAATCCTAAAGCCAGGTGGATGGGCCGTGCATAGCATAGATACCGCGGATCATTTGGAGCACTACGACAGAACAGTATCACCTAAAAAGTATTTGAGTTTTTCTGAGGAGATATGGAAACGCCTGTTCGAGAACCAAGTGCAATACATCAATCGTACGCAGAGAGGCGAATGGCTGGAGATGTTCAAAGCCAACGGGTTTGAATTGATCGAGGAAGAAGCTCGGCGCGTTGACATCAGCAGTTTGAGATTAGCAGATAGATACGTCCAAATGGACAAAGGAGACCTCGAGTGCACTTTTCTGCGGTTAGCCTTAGTAAAAGGTTCCGGGCTCTGACTTTCGACGTCCTATCTCCTCGGAGGCGGGAAGTCCTCTTCACCTCACTAAACTCATGCCTGGCCTGACTGGAATTATCAGTCAAAGACCTGCGGAAGACTGCCAGCGTCTCCTCAAGTCCATGGTTGCTTCCATGGAGCACGAGCGCTTTTACCGCTCAGGCACGCATTTTATTCCGGAAATGGGAATTTACGCTGGATGGGTTGCGGATGAGGATTCTTTTGCGGCTAACCAAGTCTTCATCAATGAGCGCAGGGACATCGCCTTGATCTTCGCGGGCGAATGTTTCATTGATTCCGAGACACGGGCTGAACTCGCGCGGAAGGGGCATGACGTTGGAGCGAACAAAGGGGATTGGCTGGTCCACTTCTATGAAGAAGAAGGCGATCGATTTTTTGCGAAGTTGAATGGCCTGTTTAGTGGCCTCCTGATTGATAAACGGCAAAGGCAAGTGTTCTTGTTCAACGACCGATACGGTCTCGAACGAATCTATTGGTACGAGACGACCGATGCGACTTACTTCGCCAGCGAGGCCAAAGCACTGCTTCGTATTTTGCCGGAACTAAGGGAGTTCGATGAGGAAGGCGTCGCGCAGTTCTTGACTTATGGATGCGCCCTAGACGGGCGAACCTTATTTCGAGGGATGCATTTATTACCGGGTGGCTCTCTCTGCTCCTTTGAAAACGGAAGTTGCCACAAGAAGGCCTATTTCTCTCCAGCAACCTGGGAATCCCAACCTGCTCTTTCAATTGATTCCTTTGAATCTGAATTTGAGGAAACTTTCAAACAAGTTCTACCGCGTTACTTTGAGTCCGAATTAAGAACCGGCATTTCTCTGACCGCCGGGCTCGACACCCGGATGATTATGGCCTGCAGGCCCGAAAGTGCTGAAAAACCGGTATCCTACACTTTCTCTGGAGAAAAGGGTTCGACATTGGATGATCGACTGGCCGCTCGTGTCGCTAAGACGTGCGGCCTCGAACACCAGCTCTTGCGTATCGGTTCGGACTTCTTTTCAAACTTTGCCACATATGGGGATCGGACAGTTTACATCACGGACGGTTGTTTTGGCATTTTAGGTGCCCATGAAATTTATTTGAACAGGCAGGCCCGACAATTGGCCCCCGTGCGGTTGACCGGCAATTACGGAAGCGAAGTCCTCCGAGGAACATCTACGTTTGAGCCAATCGGGCTTTCGCGCAGCCTCTTTAATCCGGGAATTAGCCACTCCCTCAGTTCTTTGGCACCATCATCTGTGCGTGGCCGCGAACACCCCATTACTTTTGCAGCATTCCGGGAGATACCTTGGAGCCTGTTCGGAAGTCTGGCCGCAGGCCGATCACAAACCATTTTCCGAACACCCTATCTCGACAACGAAATTGTCGCTCTTGCTTATCGAAGTCCCGAGAGTTTCCGCAGATCACCTCATTCTGCTTTGCGCGTCGTCATGAACAATCGTGCGGCTTTGAATCATATTCCCACTGATATGGGACTCACAGGAGACAACTCTGGAGTGGTCGCGATGCTGCGGCGCGGCTTTTGCAAAGCAACCTTTAAACTCGATTACTTCAATAACGAGGGATTGCCTCACTGGCTTTCGCCCCTCGATCCTGTATTCAGGCGTTTCCAGTCGATAGGTATCTTAGGGCTTCACAAGTATTTGCACTACCGGAGTTGGTTTAGCCGGGAACTGGCTGGTTATCTACACGATGTCGTGACCGATGCACGAACTCAGCAAAGCCCGTTCTGGAATTCTGATTTTCTTGAACAGATGGTGCGGGAACACACATGCGGGCGCAGAAACTACGTGCGAGAAATCAACGCCGTCCTTACGCTGGAGGCTGTCGAGCGGCTCCTTTTGCGAGACCTTCCCTCTAGGTGAGGAGAGCCGGATGACTTTAACCGCTTGTCATTCCGGTTCCTGTTGGCTTCAACCTTCCAAAAGGAGAGAGAGGTTTGTCTAGAAAGCGCAATTCTGTGGGCACGTGTCTGCCAACCTTTGTGGGAATCGGGTCCATGAGGTGCGGCTCGACCTGGCTTTACGAAGCCCTGAAGAGCCATCCGGACATACGACTGAGCGATTGTAAAGAAATAGACTTCTTCTTTATGCGAAAGATGCTGCGGCATGATTTGGACTGGTACGAAAGGCATTTTGAACCAGAGCACGGAGCTGAGCCGAGGCCAGTCCGTGGCGAGATTTCACCTCTATATGCGCGGCTTAAAGCGTGGCAGGTTAATCGAATCGCGGACTTGCTGCCGGCGCTTCGCGTTGTTCTGACATTGCGACATCCTATCGAGCGCGTATGGTCTCAGGCACTTTACGAATTTGGATTTCGGAAAGGTAGAGATGTTCGCAAAATTAGTTCAATTGAGTTTTTGCGCCAAGTCGACCGGGCCCGCAACGCACTATCCTCTGATTACTTCCGCACGATAAAGATCTGGTCGGACGCGTTTGGGCGGGAGGCGTTGCATATCGACTTCTTCGATCGGCTGGACGATGATCCAGAGACTTACGTGAACGGCATTCTACGGCATATCGGGGCCGCCGCTCCGTGGACTCTTCCGGAAAAATTCATGAAGAAAAAAGTCTGGGCGACCAACAGCTTGGTTAAGCACGAGCGTGAGATTCCCGAGGTAGTGCAATGGTACATTGCAGATCGGTTGCTGGAGCCGACGGAACGACTCAACGAGTTTCTACAAGGCCGAGTTTCGAGCTGGGTGGACGAACTGCGCATAATCCGTGGGAGAACGCGAATAAGCTGGCAACTCTTGGCAGAGCTGAACCGTTACCTGCTATCGGTCCCCGAAAGGCTGGCTTACGAGGCGTACCACGCCGCTCTTGACGGGAGAATGTGGCTACGGTGGCGGTACCTGCAAAGATCATACAAGCGCGCGGCAATAGTGGGGAACGGCGCTCGCAGCCCGAAAAGTCGTGAAAGTTGAGATGGCTCGGGCAATCGGGAATGCCTAATGGCCATTTTCTTGCTTAGGAAAAGCTAATGGATCTTTTGATCATCAAACTCGGTGCTACCGGCGACGTCGTCCGCACGACACCGCTGCTCCATTGCTCTACCGCGCGAACGACGTGGGTGACCGCTGCGAAGAATCTGCCTTTGCTCAAGCATTGTGGGAGGCTTCGTCCCTTATCATGGGAAGAGCGGGAGAGGGCCCTGGACATAAAGTATGATCTTACCATTAATTTGGAAGACACTGTGGATGTCGCGCAGTTTCTTAGAAACATCCGATGTAACGAGATATTTGGCGCCTATCTCGATTCCGACAACGCGTTGCGATATACGCAAGGTTCTGCTTGCTGGTTTGATCTTAGTCTCATCAGTGTTTACGGAAGGGAAGAAGCGGACCGTCTGAAGTTTCGGAATCGACGAACGTATCAAGAAATGATTTTCGGCGGCTTGGGATTCTCTTTTGCCGGCGAGACCTATTTGCTGCCGGAACCGATCGAAACAGAATTATCGGGGGATGTCGCTATTGCAGCCGACTCCGGCCCGGTTTGGCCGATGAAAAAGTGGGCGTACTACTCCGAGTTGAAACAGGAGCTGGAAAGCCACGGACTAACCGTCAATGTGCTGCCGGAAAGATCGTCGCTGCTCGAACATCTGGCTGATGTGCGGAACCATCGGTGTTTGGTTGGAGGGGACAGCCTGCCGATGCATTTCGCGCTGGGGACCGGGACCCCTTGCGTGACCCTTTTTACCTGCACCAGTCCTTGGGAGATTTACGACTACGGGATTCAGAAAAAGATCGTCTCGCCACTTCTCGCCGAATTCTTTTATCACAGGGGATATGATAAACGGGCGACAAGGGCGATTAATGTGGAAGAAGTAAAACGTGCGGTAATGGCTCAGTTCGACGCCGCAAAGGCAGGACGAGCTACCTCGCAAACGCTGCGACGCTGAATCTATGCCAGAAGCACCTTTGCGCGTTCTCGCCGTAGTTGGCACTCTTCAGCGCGATTCGGCTTCCTGCGTGGTTATTCATCACGTTGCACAGCAGTTGGAGATCGCGGGTTGTGTCGTGGATGTGATTGACTTCAAAAAGGAGCCACTGGCTCTTTACGATCCGGATACCGCGCATAACCTGCCTAGTTATGCGAAACTGCAAAGTAGAGTGGATCAGGCCGATATTATCGTTCTTGCCACGCCGGACTACCACGGAAGTATCAGTAGCGCGATGAAAAAC